>MDTD01116301.1_pt1 | contig 18528 bp, 22 predicted proteins | sample 811221 | NCBI WGS metagenome assembly MDTD01 (sample SAMN05326646, study PRJNA326480) | marine metagenome | isolation source: seawater | place: Pacific Ocean: South West | collected 2011 | reverse complement strand
TTGCAATATAATTATAAGCTGAGCCTGAACCCATAAATCTTATAGTTTTTCTATCTACATGATCTTCAAGTTTAATGTTAGGTTTTCCATGTACGTGGCTTTTAAGATTATGTTCTTTATATTCTTCAGAAAAAGTAATTCCTGATTTTGAGTTTAAAAGAGATGAGTGGACTTCTTCTTGATTGTTACCTAAACAAGAGACAATACCCAATCCTGTAATTACTACTCTTCTCATTACTTAAATAATCCTACTTTTAGACTATCTGCTGAATAAATTTTTTTTCCATCAGCCAATACTACACCATTAGCAAGTCCAACAGTAGTTCCCCCAGGTGACATAATTTTCTTCATATCAATTTCATATTTTACCAGTTTTACATTTTGTAAAACCTCACCAGTAAATTTTACAGTTCCTACTCCTAAGGCCCTTCCTTTTCCTGGGTTTCCAATCCATCCAAGATAAAAACCTACTAGCTGCCACATTGCGTCAAGACCTAAGCAGCCTGGCATTACAGGATCTTCTTTAAAATGACAATCAAAAAACCAAAGATTTTTTTTAATATCTAACTCAGCTTTTAAAGATCCCTTTTTAAATGCACCGTTATTATCGTTAATTTCTGTTATTCTGTCAAACATGAGCATAGGGGGAAGAGGTAATTTTGCATTACCGGGGCCGAAAAGTTTCCCATCACCACAGTCAATAAGCTCATCATATGTATATGAATTTTTTTTCATCAAATTAAGTACTCTTATTACTCGATTTTATGACCTTATAATATACTTTTTACAGTTGTTTAGAACAATTTTAAAATATAATATGTTCTATTCATGAAATATGTTGAAAAATTGAGAAATTCTGGATTAAGACCCACAAAACAAAGACTTCAAATTTGTAAAGTTTTGTTTGATACCGATAAAACATTTCACTTTACAATTAATGATTTATCAAAAAAAATTAAAAAAAAAACTAATTATAATATTTCTTTAGCTACCATCTATAATACAATCCATTCTTTTGAAAAAAAAGGATATTTAAAACAAATTCCAATAAATTCTAATGAAACATATTTTGATACAAATGTTTCTGATCATCATCATTTCTATGATCTTAAAGAAGAAAGACTGATTGATCTACATAATGCAGATGTCGGACCTATTAATATAAAGAAAAAAATAAATGGAAAAAAAATAAAATCAGTAGAAGTTCTAGTAAAACTTGAAGATTAAATATTCTTAAGCTCAAATCTGTTTTATCACATTGACACCTTTTTAGAATCATTATAAAGTAAATTTAGGAGACAATTATGAGCACAGAAAGTTACAAAAAAAAATCATTTTCATCTGAACAACTCAGCAAATGTCCATTTACAGGGGCAGGAACTGAAGCAAAGTTCTCTGCTGGAAGGGGTCAAACAAATAGAGATTTTTGGCCAAACAGTCTCAATTTAAAAATTTTAAGTCAACACTCCGAATTATCAAATCCTATGGATAAAAAATTTAATTATACTAAGGAGTTTAAAAAACTTAACTACAAAAAACTTAAAAAAGATTTGAAAAATTTAATGACTAATTCTCAAGAATGGTGGCCGGCAGATTATGGTCATTATGGACCCTTATTTATTAGATTAGCATGGCACGCCGCTGGCACATACAGGACTGGCGACGGAAGAGGTGGAGCTGGAACAGGTAATCAAAGGTTTGCGCCATTAAATGCTTGGCCAGACAATGTTAATTTAGATAAAGCAAGATTACTTTTATGGCCAATTAAAAAAAAATATGGAAAGAAAATTTCATGGGCTGATTTATTTATTTTAGTTGGTAATGTTGCACTGGAGACCATGGGTTTTAAAACATTTGGTTTTGGTGCTGGAAGAGTAGATATTTGGGAGCCTGAAGATGATATCTATTGGGGTTCTGAGAAAGAAATGTTAGGTGTGAATAGATACAGTGGAAAAAGAGATTTAGAACAACCCTTAGGAGCTTCACACATGGGTCTTATTTACGTAAATCCCCAAGGACCTGATGCTAATCCTGATCCTTTACTTGCTGCACATGATATTAGAGAAACATTTGGAAGAATGGCTATGAATGATTATGAAACAGCTGCCTTAGTAGCAGGTGGACATACTTTTGGTAAATCTCATGGAGCTGCTCCAGAGTCTCATAAAGGTCCAGACCCAGAGGCAGCAAAAATACAAGATCAAGCGACTGGCTGGAATAGTAATTATAAGTCTGGAAAAGGAGCAGATGCGATAAGCAGTGGTATTGAAGGTGCTTGGACACAAAATCCGATTAAATGGGATATGGGATATTTAGATTGTCTTTATGGACACGAATGGGAGCTTACTAAGAGTCCAGCTGGAGCGCATCAATGGACACCTAAAAAAAATGGACAGGAAATTAAAATGGTTCCTGATGCACACAGAAAAGATGTTTTGCACCCTCCTATGATGCAGACAACAGATATTTCATTGAAAGTAGATCCAAGCTATGGCCCTATTACAAAACATTTTCATAATAATCCAAATGAGTTTCATGATGCATTTGCTAGAGCATGGTTTAAATTAACTCATAGGGATATGGGGCCTAGAGCTTGTTATTTAGGCACTGAGATTCCGAAAGAGGAACTAATCTGGCAAGATCCAATAGATAAACCAAAATACAAGCTTAAATTTAAAGATATTAAAAGTCTTAAATTAAAAATTTCAAAGTCGAAAATTCCAATCTCAGACTTAATTTCAACTGCTTGGGCTTCTGCTTCTACTTTTAGAGGATCAGATAAAAGAGGTGGAGCTAATGGTGCGAGAATTATGCTTGAACCTCAAAAGAACTGGAAAGTAAATAACCCAAAAAAACTTGACTTAATAATTAAAAGTCTCTCCAAAATTAAGGATAAATTTGACACTAAAAATAAAAGTGTATCAATGGCAGACCTAATTGTGCTTGCTGGAAATGTTGGCATAGAAATAGCAGCTAAAAAGGCAGGTCATAAAATAAGTTTACCTTTCTCACCAGGTCGTGGAGATGCAAGACAAGATCAAACAGATGTTCATTCTTTTGGATTACTTGAGCCTCAAGCTGATGGATTTAGAAATTACTTAAATGGTGGATCAAAAAATATCTCAGCAGAAGAGAAGCTAATTGATAAAGCTCAATTATTAGGATTAACAGCTCCAGAGATGACAGTTCTTATTGGAGGAATGAGAGTTTTAGATACTAATTATGATGGTTCAAAACTTGGAGTTTTTACAAGAAGACCAGGCGTTCTTACAAACGATTATTTTGTTAACCTTCTAGACATGAGTACAACTTGGAAAGAAACAGATAAAACAGAGGAAACATTTATCGGCTTAAATAGAAAAACAAAAAAAGTTAAATGGAAAGGGACTAGAGTAGATCTTATCCTTGGTTCAAATTCACAACTGAGAGCTTTAGCTGAGGTTTATGCATGTGAGGATTCGCAAGACAAATTCATTAAAGATTTTATATCAGCATGGACCAAAGTAATGAATGCAGATAGGTTTGATATAAAAACAAATTAATAAATACTTAAATAAAAAAATTTATATGTCGACAGTAAGTTTTGAAGATTTTTACGAAGTTCCAAAATTGAAATTTAACATTTTAAAGTTAAGAAAAGACTTAGAAAAAATTTTAAAAGAAAAAAAATTTAACTCACCAGGAGTAACTCATTTTGGTGCAATACCTATTAACCAAATACCTAACGATGAAAGCTCCATTAAAGGAAATAATATCAGGGGAAAATATTGGACTATAGCTGATGATACAGGAAAAGAAGTTTCAAGAGATATTGATATTGATGAGTCAAAATATACAAAATTAGTTCCTGAATTTGAAAATACATACTTTAAAGAGGTTTATGAAACCCTAAGTAAAAAATTTAAATTAGGGAGAGTTAGACTTTTGTTAAAAGAACCAAGATCAACTTTAAGTTGGCACAAAGATCCTGAATGTAGACTTCACATTCCTATAATAACAAATAAGGGTTGTTCAATGGTAATCGAAAACGTTGCGAAACATCTTCCAGCAGATGGAAAAGTTTGGATCACAAATAATACCAAGTATCATAATTTCTTTAATGGTGGTGAGCAGTCAAGAATCCATCTAGTTGCCTGCGTACTAGAGAGCCCGTTTAAAAATTAGATTTTAATTTATAGATCCCCAAATATTACTAACTTTTATCCAACCTTTAAATTTTTGGGACTTAACTTTACACCAATCATCCTTACACTTCTGTAGTATTAAAACCCTCCCTCTTTTTATTTTTGCTAGAGGTTTTGAGAAAAAAGATGGTTTTTTGAATAAGATTTTATCTTCTAAAGGTATTACTGAATTTATTTTTTTTAATTGTGATACGTGTATCCAGCCACTATTATTTTTAAGATCGATAACTCTTCTAAAATTTTCTTTTTTGTCAATTTGTTTTAATGGTAAATTAATTTTTTTATAAATATATTTAATAGGAGAGTCAAAACTTGGTCCATATCTGACGTTTACTTTATTTTTTTTCAAAGACAAAAAAATTTCTTGTGCATTAAGACTTTGAAAATAAAACAATGATATAAAAATTAAAAAAATTTTGCTTAGAGATATCCACATTGGCATGTTTTTTGTTTTTTTAGTTTTACTTTTCTAAAATTAAGATTTAACAAGTCGGAAATAAGTATAAAACCATTAAGGCTTTTACCGATTTCTAAGATTTGCTTGATAACTTCGTTAGCTTGTAAAGTACCTATTGTGCCCGCTACTGTTCCTAAAATTCCATCATATTCACAATTTAAACTATCATCTGAGATATCTGACTCTTGAAAAAAACATCTTAGACATGGTTCTTTTTTATTCTTAAAATTAAAAACAAATATATGTCCGTTAAATTTACTTATGGATGCAGTGATAAGAATTTTTTTTGATTTAATGGAAAAGTCGTTTGTTAAAAATTTAGTTTCAAAGTTGTCTGAACCATCAACTATATAATCATATTTTTTAATAATTTTTGTAAAATTATTTTTATTCAACCTTGTTTTATAATAATCGATTTTAATTTTTTTATTAATTTTTATTAATTTTTTTTTGGCAATAATTACTTTTGGTTTTTTTAAGTCTTCGACATTGTATAGACTTTGACGGTGTATATTCGATAATTCAACTTTATCATAATCTACGATTCCCAAACGTCCCACTCCTACTCTAGTTAAAAATTCTGCAACTGTACAACCTAGCCCTCCCATTCCAATTATTAATACCTTTGCATTAAAAATTTTCTCTTGACCTTTAGTTCCAATATCTTTTAATATGATTTGTCTTGAGAAACGCTCAATTTGTTTACTATCTAATTTAAAATTCATTTACCTGTTGAACCAAAACCTCTATCACCTCTTGTTGTGTTAGGTAAATCATCAGTTTCTTCAAATTCTATTTTTACAATTGGCATTAGTACCATCTGAGCAATTCTATCACCATTATTAACAATGAAATTGTTCTTTCCATGATTATAAATTATCACTTTCACTTCACCTCTATAATCACTATCAATTGTTCCTGGAGTATTTAAAACACTTATGTTGTTTTTTGCTGCTAATCCAGACCTTGGCCTGATCTGAATTTCATAATCTTTTGAAAATGCTAAAGTTATACCTGTAGGAATTATTGCTGAAGTTTGTGGTTTGATATTAATTGGGTTTTTGATAAATGCCATAAGATCTACCCCAGATGCACCCTGGGTTTTATATAAAGGAAGTTTTACTGCTGGATCTAACTTTTTAATTAGTACTTTAGCCATCAATTAAACTTTGTAATAATTCTATCTACTATTTCTTCTGATATCTCTGATTTTTTTTTATATAAAAGTTTTTCTCCCTCTTCTTTTGAGTTTTTATAATAGATTGTTACTTCATTGAAATCTGAGTCAAATCCTATATTTTTCTTAGAAACATCGTTAGCTATAATCCAATCACAGTTTTTATTTTTAAGCTTAGATAATGCATTTTTTTCTATTTCATCTGTTTCTGCAGCAAAACCTATTACCAACTTAGGTCTCATTAGATTATGATTTGAAATATAATTTAATATATCAACATTATTTTCTAAATGAATTGACAGATTTTCTTGTTTTTTTATTTTTTCTTGATTTTTTTTTTTAACCTTAAAATCTGCTACAGCTGCTGAAAATATCGCTATGTCAACTGGTAAACTCTCTTGTGTAGCCTTAAACATTTCTTCTGCTGTTTCAACTTTAATAAGATTTATGCTATCATCTACATCTAAGTTAGTCGGCCCAGAAATTAATGTTGTGTTAAAACCCCTTCTAGATAGAGATTTTGCAATTTCGTAGCCTTGTTTACCACTAGATTTATTTGTTATGAATCTTACTGGATCTAAATACTCTTTTGTTGGTCCAGCAGTCACAAGCGCTCTAACCTTTTCATTTTCTGTTTTTTGTACCAAATAATTATGTATTACATTGAATATGTCATTTGAATCTGACATTTTACCTTCACCATATTCTCCACAGGCCATATCTCCTTTGACGGGACCAATAAATCTGTACCCAAAGCTTCTTAATTTATTAATATTATCTTTTGTTGATTGATGTTCCCACATTCGAACGTTCATTGCTGGAGCTATAAATATTTGTTTATTTGACGCAAGAATGACAGTGGATGCCAAATCCTCAGAAAAACCCTGACTGAGTTTCGAAATTGTATTAGCAGTAGCTGGAGCAACAATTATTACATCAGCCCATCTTGAAAGAGCTATGTGGTCCATCTCTGTTTCATTTTCTATATTAAAAAGATCTTCATAAACTTTACCTTGAGATAATGAGGCTACAGATAATGGAGTAACAAATTCTTTCGCATTTTTTGTTAAGATTGTTTTTATTTCAGCATTGTTTTTTCTAAACAATCTTATCACTTCAAGACTTTTGTATGCTGAAATACCCCCACTTATAATAAATAAAATTTTTTTGTTTATTAAATCTTTCATTGGCTGAATTAAAATACCAATAAACCAAAAATTACAAGGACTAAAAAACCAATAATAGACTGATTTCTGAAAGTTGTCATTTCAGATTTTTTAGTATTCAAAGCCGTATAAGAATTTGAATTTTGAGGTATTTGTCCGCTCGCCAAATAAGTAAGTGCCTGATTAGCTTTATCCATAATTTCAGGAAATTCTGGCAATCTTTTAATAACTTCTGAAGTACTCTTTAAAGTTTCATTAATTGTAACTATTGGATCTTTTGTTTCTTTAAGCCAATTTTCTAAAACTGGCTTTGATGTTGTCCAAATATTTGTATTTGGATTCAATTTTCTAGCCACACCTTCAACTACAACCATTGTTTTTTGAAGCATTAAAAGTTGGGGTTGTGTTTGCATATTAAATTTTTCTGTAACATCAAATAATTGTTTTAATAACTTGCCACCAGAAATATCTTTAACTGCTTGACCAAAAATAGGCTCACCTATTGAACGCAATGCTTGTGCGAGATCATCAATTGGCACTTCCTTTGGAACAAGGCCAGCAACTAAATGAACTTCAGCAACTTTACGATAATCTCTTTGAATAAAACCAAACAATATTTCAGCAAGAAATCTTTTGCTCATTTTATCAAGCCTTCCCATTATGCCAAAGTCAATAGGAACTATAGAACCATTATTATCTATAAATATATTGCCTTGATGCATATCGGCATGAAAAAAACCATCTCTTACAGCATGGCGTAAAAAATTTTGAATAATATCTTCCGCAATTTTTTCTGTATTGAAATTTCTTTTTTTTAATTCTTCAGTTTCTCTTATTGAAACTCCTTCAACCCAATCTAGTGTCATCACATTTTCACTTGTAAAATTCCAATATATTTGTGGAACCTTAAAACCAACATCATTTTTTGTATTTTCAGCATATTCATTCGCTGCAGCTGCTTCAAATCTCAGATCCATTTCAAGATTTGTAATTTCTTTAAGCAAAAAAACAACTTCAACTAACTTAAGTCTTTTTGTTTTTTTTATCATAGACTCAACTAGAAATGCAAAAAGCATTATTGCATCGATTTCTTCGTTAAATATTTTTTTTATATTTGGTCTTAAGATCTTTATTGCCACATCTTTTATTGTGCCGTTGTCATTAATCTTTGCTTTATGTACTTGAGCGATAGATGCTGCAGCAACTGGCTCACTTAATTCAATAATGGTATTATACGTATCATACCCTAAATCATTTTTAACTATTTCTTTTGCTTCAATCAGCGAAAATGGAGGTAGTCTATCTTGTAAGCTCTCAAGTTTTCTTGAAAGTTCTTCTCCAATGATGTCAGGTCTAGTTGCTAGAAATTGACCAAGTTTTATAAAAGTAGTCCCCATGGATTCTAGTGATTTAGATAATCTTTCTCCCTCGTCTTTAATAGGATCATGGTTTCTCCGCGAGGAAAAAGAAAAAGATAAAATTTTAAATAATAGTTTTACTAAAAATGGAGGTTCTTTAAATTTTGAAGTAATATCCAAAATATCTGACTTCGCTACTTTTCTACCTAATTTAAATAACGTTATAAATTTCCTTAACATCAAATTTTCCATCCACTATGTATAGAAACAACTCCTCCAGATAAATTTCTATACATACACTTTTTAAAATTATTTTTTTCAAGCAAACTTAGTAATTCTTCTTGATTTATAAATTTTTCAATGCTTTCAATAAGATACTCGTATGGTTTTTTTTCACCAACAACTAACTTACCTATTACAGGAATAAGTTTAGAATATTGTTTGTAGATCAAATTTAAATTTTCATTTTGTATCTTTGAGAATTCTAAGCACATGTATCTACCACCAGGTTTTAAAACACGATATGCCTCTGATAGAGCTTTATCTATATTTTTAGTATTTCTTAATCCAAAACTAATTGTATAAAAATCGAATGAATTGTCTGGCAGAGGAAGCTTTTCAGCGTGAGATATTATCCATTTCAATTTTTTAAATTTTGATAGTTTTTCTTTACCTTTTTTAATCATTTTTTCATTTGGGTCTAAACATGTAATTTGAAAATCTTCACCAACAGTTTTGAGACAAATTTTTGCTATATCTCCCGTTCCACAAGCTACATCAATTAGTTTTTGATTAATTGTTGGATTCATCATATTTAAAAGATTTTTTTTCCACAATCGATGTGCACCTAGAGACATGAAATCATTCATCAGATCATATTTATTATGAACCTGATCAAATACATTTTGTACTAGTCCCTTTTTATTTTGCAGATATTGTTGCATATTAATAAATAGTATATTGAATATAATATTAAATGCCAGAATTACCAGAAGTAGAAGTTGTTAGACAGTCGCTAGACAAAAATATTAAACAAAAAAAGGTTAAAAAAGTAATAATAAGAAATAGAAACTTAAGATTTAAAGTACCTCGTGAATTAGATACTTTGTTTAAAAATCAAAAAATTGTGAAAGTCGAGAGATTTTCTAAATACATCATCTTGATGTTTTCTAATAAAATTTATTGCCTTATACACCTTGGAATGTCTGGAACTATTCATCTAGTTCATAATAAGAAAAAAAATATTATTACAAATACAAGTTTTTATAATTCTTTCAATCTTCCAAAAAAGCATAACCATATTGAGATAATCTTCAAAGATTTTAAAATTATCTATAATGACCCAAGACGTTTCGGATTTTTTCAAATTATATATGATACAAGTTTATTAAAGAAAAAATTTTCTCATTTAGGGCCCGAACCATTCCAAACAAATTTTAATTTAAATTACATTGAGTCATTTTTAAAGGGGAAAGAAAAAAATATTAAAAATTTTTTGTTAGATCAAAATTTTGTGTCTGGAATTGGTAATATTTATGCAAGTGAAATTTTATTTTTTTGTCGGATAAAACCTACGAGGAAAGGTTGTTTTTTAAAAAAAAAAGATTGTAAGAAAATTTTAATTTATTCAAAAAAAGTCCTCATGGAAGCTATTAAAAAAGGTGGCTCAAGTATTAGAGATTTTAAAAATATAACAGGTTTTTCTGGTGGTTTTCAAAAAAAATTTAAAGTTTATGGAAGGGATGGTTTAAAATGTAAAAGACATAATTGTAATGGAATTATCAAGAAAGAAATCATTTCAAATAGATCATCTTTTTTTTGTAATTCTTGTCAAAAATAATTAATTATTTGATTGACCGATATAAAATCACAAGCTATACCCCTGCGAATATGGCAAATACTAAATCGGCAATTAAAAGAATAAGAAGAATTGCAAGTCAAACTTCTGTTAACAAGGCAAGAAAAAGTAGGTATAAAAACGCGTTAAAAAAAATGAACGTTCTGATTGAAAATAAAAAAAAATCAGAGGCTATAAAATTCTTACCAAAGTTGAATTCAGAACTGATGAAAGTTGCAAAAACAGGGGTAATTAAAAAGCAGAATGCCTCTAGAAATGTTTCTCGTATAACCAAAAAAATATCTATTCTTTAAAATTTAATTCAATACACTTCAGGTTGTTATTAGATATACAACTTCAAGATCTACAAAATCTGTCTTAGAAAAAAACATAAGTACAATATTTAGATTTAGTAAATATATAATAAAACCGTTTTCAATCATAAATTTTATTTAGGTCAATTTTTAAAAAATTTTTTTTAATTTTTTTTACAACATCAATAAGTTGCACAATCCCAGATTTAAATTATTTTTTCAATTGAGTAATTATTTGTTGCAATAATTCTATTATGGTTCTAACTGAAGGATCTCCAAAAAATGAGTAACACTTATAAAAATAATAACATTAGTAGTTTAAAAACTGATAATTTAGATTGGACTTCTATTCAATCTGAGATGAAAGATAAATTAGGGGTTGATATATATGAAAGTTGGCTAAAAAAAATTAATTTTATTGAGGAGTTTAACAATTATTTATTACTTTCAGTGCCGACAAGATTTATAAGAGATTGGATCACTTCTAGATATTTAGATCAAATATTAAAAATAGTTAAAAATTTTAAAAAAGATATTATCAGGATAGAGTTTAAAATTATCGAGCATTCTTATAAAAATGATAATTCAAATGATAAAATCACAATTTTAGAAAAAAAGGAGAATGTTTCTTTTATCAAGGATACTTATCTTCAATATAATCGAATAGATCCTAATAAAAGATTTGAAAATTTTATTACTGGATCTAGTAACAAGTTAGCTTACGAAGCATCACTTAAAGTATCTGAAAACATATCACATTATAATCCTCTTTATATATATGGTGGTGTAGGGATGGGAAAAACTCATCTTTTAAATTCAATAGGTCTTGAACTAAAAAAAAATAATAAAGTTATGTTTATTTCTGCAGAAAGATTTATGTATCAATTTGTTAAATCAATTAAAGCAAATGAAATGGTTAAATTTAAAGAATATTTTAGAAATACGGATATTTTATTAATTGACGATATTCAATTTATGAATGGTAAAGAAGCTATGCAGGAAGAATTTTTCCATACATTTAATGCATTGTTAGACAAAGGATCACAGATAATTGTAACTGCTGACAGGGCTCCAAACAAACTTTCAAGAATTCAAGAGAGAATAAAATCAAGATTTTCAGGTGGCTTAGTAGTTGATATTCAAAAACCAGATTACGAACTAAGAAAAAAGATTGTTGAAAATAAAACGAACCAATTAAGCACACTATATTCAAGTAAAATAGAAATTTCAAAAGAGATAAAAGATTTTATTAGCACGGAAATTACCACTAGTATTAGAGAGTTGGTAGGTGCTCTTAATAGGATTGCATCCTTTTCAAGAATTTATAATAAAGTTCCGAATTTGTCAGAAACAAAAATAATTCTTAAAGATCTTTTAAATTTAAGTGAAAATAAAGTTACAATAGATTTAATTCAAACAATTGTTTGCAAATTTTTTAAAATAAGTAAAAACGAAATGCTTTCTTCCAGAAGATCAAGATATTTAGTTAGACCAAGACAAGCAGCAATATATTTAACAAAAATTTTAACATCAAAATCTTTACCAGAAATTGGACGTGAATTTTCGAATAGAGATCATACAACTATAATTCATTCTGTAAGAACGATTGAAAAATTAAAAGAAAAAGATCCTCAAATGGTCGATAATTTAAATAAACTAAAAAATCAAATATTATATAACGAAAAAGGAAATGAAATTTAGCGTCAATCAGCAAGACTTACAAAAAGCACTAAATTACTGTCAAGGAGTAATAGAAAAGAGAAGCACTCTCCCAATACTGTCAAATATTCTTTTAGATGTAAGCAAATCTAAATTAACAATCACAGCAACAGATCTAGATTTAATATTTATTCATCAAGTTAATGATATTGAAATTATTGAGGAAGGAAAAACCACCACTTCCTCATCAATCATGTATGACATTGTTAGAAAATTTTCTCCAGGAAAAAAAATTAATTTAAATTTAACAGAGATAAGCAAATTACATTTGGAGTCTGATAAATCAATCTTTAATCTCAATTGTATCAGTGCAACAGAATTTCCTTTAACAGATGAAAATTTTAATGAAAATGAGTTCTCTTTAAAATCTAAAGATCTTTTAAAATTACTTAATAAATGTAAATTTTCTGTTTCTAATGATGAAACAAGACATTATTTAAGTGGTATATATCTACATCAAACTGAATTTGAAGAAAAAAGTTATTTAACAGCTGTTGCGACTGATAGTCATCGGATGTCAGTATCTAAAATTAGACTTGATAAAAAAATTGAATTTGATCCAATTATACTTCCTAAAAAAACTATCTTTCAACTTTGTTCATTATTAGATAATTATGATGGTGATGTAAAAATTTCTAATGTTAAATCTAAAATTAAATTTGAATTAAACAACAGCATTTTAATTTCCAAATTAATTGATGGTAAATTTCCAAACTATATTCAAGTAATTCCAAAAAATAATCAAAAACGATTAGAGATTGACTTAAAATTGTTTTTAGATTCAGTCGATAGAGTCGCTTCTGTTTCTCTGGATAAAAAGGATGGAGTAAAATTTAATCTTACTAATGATAAATTAAACCTTTCAGTCAATAATACGAATAGTGGTGATGGAAAGGAAACTCTAAATGTAAAATTTGAACATGATTTAGAAATAAGCTTTAATTCAAGATATCTAATCGACGTTGCGTCCCAAATAGATGGTGAAAAAATAGAAATATTTTTCAACGATACCGGCTCTCCTGCACTAATTAAAGACCCAGCAGACTTTGATAGTATATTTGTGGTTATGCCAATGAAAGGTTAATTTATCAAATTCAATTCAGAATATATTTTTTCTTCTAAAATTTTTATAAAATCATCTTTATCTAAGCCGGGTTCTATTGGCTCTAAAATTGATAAAATGATTTCTCTTTTTAACTTTTTTCCTCCTTTTTTTGGCCAAACATGTCCAGAATTTATTGCTATTGGCAGACAATCTATTTTTAGTTTCTCATAAATTCGACCAACACCTTTTTTAAAAGGTGGTCTTTCAGATGGGAGAACTCTTGTAGCCTGTGGAAAAATTATAAGTGGTCTTTTGGATTTGCTTACAATTTCTGATATATGATCTAAAAATCCTAAATTTTCCTTAGAAATTTTATTTCTATTGATAGGAATTGATCCAATTTTTTTTAAATACCAACCAAAAATTGGAATTAATAATAATTCTTTCTTTAAAATAAAAACTGGAGAATTAAAAATTGTTTGAATGAAAAAAGTTTCAAACATTGATTGATGAGATGCAGCAATAAAGAATTTTTTATTTCTAATGATATTTTCATTACCTTTAATAGTTATTTTTGTACTTAAAAAAAATTTTAGACAAAATCCTGACCAAAATCCCATTAATTTTCCACCAAATAAAACTATTTTTTGAGGTAGAAATAAAGATGGTATAAAAATTATAGAAATTAAGATTATTCCAGAAAAAAAAAATAATGAAAATAGGATTTTTCTAATCATTTTAAAAGTTACATTAAACTTTTTAAACTCTGTCTTTTACTAATTACTTGAATTTTTGAATTTTTAATCAAAACCTCTATTGGTTTTGGTCTAAGGTTATAATTAGAACTTAAAGAAGTTCCATATGCTCCAACATCACAAATAACAATTAAATCATTATCTTTAAGTTTTTGAAATTTTTTCAAAGTTAAAAATTTATCTGTACTTTCACAAATTGGCCCTACAAATTCATATGATTTTCTTGATTTAAAGCTATTCTTCTTAACTGGTATAATTCGATGCATTGCATTATATAGTGCAGGTCTTATTAAATCATTCATTGCAGTATCAAGAATAATAAAATTTTTTCTGTCACCTTCTTTGACATAAATAATTTTTGAAATTAAAATGCCAGTAGAGCCAACAATAGATCTACCTGGTTCAAAAATAATTTTTGATCTAAATTTCTTTTGAAATTTTAAAATTCTGCTACAATATTTTTTTAGGTTTAGAATCCTTGTTGTATTAGAATAGTTTATTCCCATTCCACCACCCAAATCAATATATTGAAAGTTGAATTTTGTTTTTTTTATAACTTTTTCAATAACATTTAACATTTTCTCATAGGGTCTATGATCAAGTATTTGGCTTCCTATATGAACGCTAAGACATTTTAGTTTCAGTGTTTTTGAATTTTTCACATATTTAACTAAGTTAATAAAAACTTTTTCTGATACTCCAAATTTATTTTCCTTTCTTCCTGTAGAAATTTGTTTCAAAGTTTTTGCGTCAGTATTTGGATTGAGTCTAATACCAATGTTTACAATTTTTTTTTGTCTTTTTGCAGCTTTTTCTATTTCAAGAATTTCATTTTTAGATTCTGTATTAATTAATAATATTTTTTTTTGTATAGCATAATTTATTTCATCTTGAGTTTTTCCAACCCCAGAAAAAACTATTTTACTAGGTTTAATTCCTGACTTAACTGCTTTCATTAGTTCGCCCATTGACACTACGTCCGCACCTAAACCTAATTTTCCAATTTCATTTAATATTTTTTTATTAGAATTTGATTTTACAGAAAAACAAATAAGTGGACTGATATTTTTAAAATTTTTTTTGAAATTTTTAATATTTTCTCTTAATTTTTTGTAAGAATAACAATAAATAGGGGTTTTATATTTATTTGCTATTTTTTCAATTTTGAAATCATCAATTAATAGGTCTTTTGATTTGTATCTCATAACACCACTTTAATCTTGGTGTTCATATTTCCAGATTTTTGCTCTTGATAAACTGGATCACTTTTTTTTCCACAGGAACCCATAAGGATTAATAAAATCAAAATTGTATATATATTTTTTTTCATATTTGTTTTTTGTATTTAACTATCATTTTTTTAATATTATCAAAAGCTGTTCCTCCATAGGATTTTTTTGAATTTATTGAATTCTTTAAACTAAATACTTTTAGAACATCATCTGTTAATTTAGGTTCAATTTTTTTTAATTCATCAATGGTCAATTCATTTAATTTCTTCCTCTTTTTTTCTGCTAAATTGACTATTGCAGCTGTCTTTTTATATGCCTCTCTAAATGACATTGATTTATTTTTTACTAAATAATCTGCTAAATCTGTAGCCGTTATATATCCAGAATTTGCAAGTTTTAACATTTTTTCTTTATTAGGAGATAGATTATTTAAAATTTCGATAAGTATTTTTAAACAATTTTCTAAATTGTCATAAGCTTGAAATACAATTTCCTTATCATCTTGCAAATCCTTAAAATATGATAATGGCAAACCTTTTAATATTGTTAGCATTGAGAATAAATTTCCATAAACTATTCCAGATTTTCCTCTTAAAAATTCCAAGGCATCTGGATTTTTTTTTTGAGGCATAATTGATGATCCAGTTACAATTTTATCTGACAATTTAATCAATTTAAAACCGTCTGAGCTCCACACAATTAATTCTTCCGCAATTCGAGATATATGCATTGAGCATACTGACGAACTGTATAAAAAATCTAAAACAAAATCTCTATCTGACACAGTGTCAACAGAATTATTAGTTGGATTATTAAATCCTAGTTTCCTCGTTGTGTAGTTTCTATCAATATTAAATGATGTACCAGTTAAAGCAGATACACCTAAGGGATTTTCGTTTAAATTTTCTAAATTATTTAAAAATCTCTTCTTATCTCTAGTAAACATTTCAACATAAGCCATCAAGTAATGACCAAAAGATAGAGCTTGAGCATTTTGAAGATGAGTAAATCCAGGCATTATAGTTTCAATATTTTTTTCAGAAATTTTAAGAGTTGTCTTTATAACTTTATCTAAATTTTGATTTATTCTAATTGTCGAAGACTTGAGCCAAATTTTTAAATCGGTAATAACTTGATCATTTCTTGACCTCGCTGTGTGTAAAAAACCAGCTTCTTCTCCAATAATCTGAAAAAGCCTTTTTTCAATATTCATATGGATATCTTCATGGCTTTTTTGGAATTCAAACCTATTTTTTAAAATTTCTTTTTCTATCTTATTAAGCCCATAAATTATTTTATTCTTTATTTTAAAAGAAATAATTTTTTGTTTAAATAGCATTTCAACATGAGCGATAGATCCCTGTATATCCTCTTTGTATAATCTTTTATCTATATGTATTGAACTTCCTATCTTTTGAAAAATATTCGAAACATTTTTTATACGGGTGTTCCATATTGCCTGGTTGTTTTTATTTTTTGCCATGATAATTAAGTATACCTATTAAATATGAGAATTTTAATAATTTTTATTTTTTTGTTTTCCAATTCATTTGCTGATGAAATTCTTAGTTTTAAAAACATAGTGATAAATAAGGAGTTAAAAAAATACGATGGTTTGGTCTTTTTAGATGATCAAAATCAGGAATTAAGCTTAGATGATTACCGTGGAAAGTTAGTAATACTCAATTTTTGGGCAACTTGGTGTGCACCTTGTAGGGAGGAAATGCCATCATTAGACTCACTTCAGGAAAACAATGAACTGAAAAATTTAAAGATCTTTCCTATTAATATTGGGAAAGAAAGTATTGAAAAATCCAAAATTTTTTTTAATGAACTTGAGATAAAAAATCTTCAATTGTATTTTGATACTCAAATCACTCTTGCTAAAAAATTATCCTTAAGAGGTATTCCCACTACATTACTTTTCAATAAAGATGGTAAGGAGTTTGCAAGAATTGTTGGTTCAATTGATTTTAGTGATAAACAATTTATAAAATGGTTGGCTTCATATAATTAGTTTTTAAAAAAGTATGCAAAACCCACTAATGCAATTATAGCAATAAACTGTAATAGAACTCTTAATTGCATTAATTTGTTAGAATATTTTTTGCTTGTTTCACCGCCCTTAAATAGTGTTCCAATTCCAAGAATTAGAACAATTCCTACTGCTATCAATAAAGATATAGATAATATTTTTACTATTATTCCAGAAATCATAAATCTATTGTAGGGTGTTTTGAAAATAAAAAAACATAAATTATTAAGTATGACATTTTGTCTAGACACTATCATTATTAAACCAGAAAGTAACGTTGATATCAAAAATATAATTATTTTACTTCACGGGTATGGTGGAGATGGGAAAGATATAAGCTTACTTTCTATGAATTGGAAAAGATATTTACCTAATACGATTTTCATTTGTCCAAATGGCCATGAGCAATGTTCAATTAATCCATCAGGTTTTCAATGGTTTGATTTAACTAATGATAATCCAGAATATATCTTAGAGCAATCACTGCTAGCAGAGAAGAAATTAAATCAATTTATAGATGAAGTTAAAAATGAATTTAAAATTGAAAACAAAAAAATTTGTTTGTCAGGATTTAGTCAAGGATGTATGATGGCTATCAATTTAGGGCTTACTTCAAATAGTGAGTATTGTTGTATTGTTGGTTTCTCTGGAAAGATTATTAATAAAGAAAATTTAATAGATAGAAAAAAAGTTTCGACAAACACTTTACTAATTCATGGTGACTTAGATCAGGTAGTTTTACCAAGTTTTATGTTAGAAGCCAAAGATTTTTTGATAAGAAATAATGTGGATGTGCAAACATACTTAGTTAAAAATTGTGACCATCATATTCCTATAGAAGCTTCAAGTTTTGCATTAAATTATATTTTAAAAAAATTTAATAATTTCTAAATCTTGATAAAATGTTTTAATTAAGTTAAAAATATATTATGAACGACTTTATTGATCAAGATGTTTCACTAGAAAAATGTCCTGCCTTAGTTTTAAATGCAGATTATAGACCATTGAGTTACTACCCATTGTCTTTATGGTCTTGGCAAGATACTGTTAAATCTGTTTTTCTTGATCGTGTAATTATAGTCAGCAATTATGATAGAGTTATAAGAAGTCCTTCATTCAATATGCAATTACCAAGTGTTATAGCTTTAAAGAATTACATAGTCCCTCAATCAAAACCAAGTTTTACCAGATTTAATGTTTTTCTACGGGATAAATTTTCTTGTCAATATTGTGGGAGCAGTGAAGAGCT
>MDTD01098692.1_pt1 | contig 18531 bp, 21 predicted proteins | sample 811221 | NCBI WGS metagenome assembly MDTD01 (sample SAMN05326646, study PRJNA326480) | marine metagenome | isolation source: seawater | place: Pacific Ocean: South West | collected 2011 | reverse complement strand
TAAAACAAAAAATGAGGCAATTTCCAGAGAATATTATATAAAGAAAAATAGAAGCTTAAGAAAAAAGATAAAAAGCTTGAACATATGAAAATATCAATTTTATTACCATATAAAGAAAATTTTTCACCTATTTATCCAGGAGCCGTATCACTTTTTGTAAATGATACTGTCAAATTAAGTAAATATAAAAAAAATATTACTATTTATGGAAATACTAATTACAAAACATTATTCAACTTAAATTACAAAAACATACCTTTATCTAAATTTAGATTTCAAAGCTCAAGTAAAAAATATGTATATGAATTTTTAAAAATTGAAAAAAAATATATCTCCGATCTAATTGAAATTCATAACAGGCCAAACTATCTCGAAACTTTAATTTCAAATTTAGAAAAGAGGAATTTTGTTTTATATTTTCATAATGATCCTCTAACTATGACGGGATCAAAAACTATAAACCAAAGAAAGTTTTTATTAAAAAATTGTTATAAAATTATTTTTAATAGTAATTGGTCTAAAAAACGATTTTTGGAAGGTATGCACAATAAATTTGTAAATAGCGATAAGCTATTAGTAATTTTTCAGTCTGCAATAAAGCAAAAAATCAATATAAATATAAAAAAAAATGAGATTACGTTTGTTGGAAAATTAAATAAAGCTAAGGGTTATGATTTATTTGGTCAAGCGGTTTTAAAAATTTTAAAAATTCATAAAAAATGGTCTGCTAATGTCATAGGTGATGAATTAAGAGATAAAATAAGCTTTAATCATAAAAGAATTAGAAATTATGGGTTTTTAAAACATGCTGATGTATTGAAAATATACAAGCGCTCAAGTATTGCAGTAGTTTGTTCAAGATGGGAAGAACCTTTTGGAAGAACAAGTTTAGAGGCATCATCATCTGGTTGCGCTGTAATAATCAGCAATCGAGGAGGCTTGCCTGAAACTATAACAAATGGAGTAATTTTAAAAGATTTAACAATTAACTCAATTTTTAAATCAATTAATAAACTAATAAATAATTCTAAAGAAAGAAAAAAACTTCAAAAATTATCATTAAGAAATTTTTATCTTACACACGAATTTGTATCAAAAAAAATTGATAATTACAGAGATGAAAAATTTAGATTACACAGATTGTTTAATATAAAAAAGTCTTTACCCTCCTTGAGACTTTTACACGTTACAAATTTTAATGAAAGACATGATGGAAGATTATTTTTCAATACTGGCAGAAGATTAAACAACGGTTTTATAAGATTAGGCCATAGCATTTTAGAATTTAGCGATAGAGATATTCAAAAATATTATAAAAGTTATAAAGATTTAAACGGGTCGAAAACGTTGAATGAAAAATTAAAGAAAACTTGCTATAATTTTAAACCAGACATAATTCTTTTAGGACATGCAGATCTTATATCACCTGATACTTTGGGTGAGTTAAAAGATGATTACCCAAATTTAAAGATTGCTCAATGGTTTTTAGATCCATTAAATAAAAATGGTCCTGATTTTAGTCGAAATAAGTCTAGAATTTTAGACAAGAGTTCTTTTGTAGAAGCTAATTTTCTAACAACTTCACCTGAGGTGTTAGATTTCTTGCCAAACAAAACTCAAAACTTTTTTATACCAAATCCTGCTGACAAATCTTTTGAAACCTTAGAAAATTATAAAAAAGACTGCAATATGGATGTTTTTTTTGCTTTAAGCCATGGAGTTCATAGGGGGGTTTTAAAATTAGGTAAACAGGACGACAGATCTGTCTTTATCACCAATTTGATAAAAAAAACGGAGAACGTAAAATTTGATGTATATGGCTTAAATAAAGTCCAACCAATTTGGGCTGATCATTACTTTAAAACTATATCAAATTCTAAAATGGGATTAAATTTGAGTAGAGGCAAACCAATTAAATATTACAGTAGTGATAGAATAACACAAATTATTGGTAATGGATTAGTGACCCTTATTGATGAAAAAACTCATTATAACGATTTTTTTGATCGCGATGAAATGGTATTTTATAAAAGTATTGAAGATTTATCTGAAAAAATAATAAAGATATCCAAAGATGAAAAATTAAGAAAAAAAATTGGTAAAAAAGGAAGAGACAAGTACTTAAAATATTTTAACTCTACTCTCGTTGCAGATTTTATAATTAACAAAACACTTTCTATTGACTCAAAGAAAAAGTATTTATGGTTTAATGGTAAGTAAAAATGAATATATACTCGTAACTGGTGGTCTTGGATATATTGGTTCACATACGGTTATAGAACTCTTGAAATTGAATAAAAAGGTAATAATTATAGATAACCTTTCAAATTCAAAAAAAAATATCACAACAAAAATAAAAAGGATATCAAAAAAAAATTTTTTATTTTTTGCTATGGATATAAGGGAAAAAAAATTAGATTATCTTTTCAAGAAATATAACATTGATCTTGTCATTCATTTTGCTGGGTTAAAATCAGTTATTGAGTCCAAAAAAAAACCTAACTTATATAAAAGAAATAATATTCATGGCACACAAAATCTTTTAAATGTTATGAAAAAAAACAAATGTTTTAATATTATATTCAGTTCATCTGCTTGTGTTTATGATGAAAAAAACACTCCACCAATTAAGGAAACTGACAGATTAAATCCTAAAAGTCCTTATGGTAAAACAAAATTAGAAATTGAAAATTTATTAAGAAAAGAGTCAAAATCTAATTTAAATTGGAATATCATTATTCTTAGATATTTTAATCCTCTAGGCGCTCATCCATCTGGACATTTAAAAGAGGATATATCTAAAGCTGAAAATATTGTGCCTAATATTACAAAAGTATTAAAAAATAAGAAAAATTTTTTTAAAATTTATGGATCAAATTACGATACACAGGATGGAACATGCTTAAGAGACTATATTCATGTTGTAGACTTAGCGAAGAGCCATATCTCATCCATTAGAATTTGTAAAAAAAATGTATTTAAAATTATTAATATTGGGACAGGTAAACCTTATTCAGTTAAAGAACTGCTTTTTGGTTTTATGAAGTATTTAAAAAAAGAAATTCCTTACAAGATTGTTAAAAGAAGACCTGGAGACATTCCAATTTCTTATTCTAATATAAAAAAACAATTAGAAATTCTAAAATTTAAAGCAAAATACAACCTGAATGATATGATTAAACACACCATGAACAGTGTCAATCTATAATTATCAGTGTTATAGAGTATAAGTTTTTTTATTATGTGGAGAAGTTTTTTTACAGAGAGAAAATGGTTATTGTGGTCATGGGGAGGCTTTGCTTTTATTATAATGTCTCTACTCGCACAAACTTACATTGATGTAAAAATTAATGAATGGTATAAGGGTTTTTACGATTTACTTCAAAAAGCGCCTGAAAGAGAGCTAAAAGAATTCTACGACGGAATTTTTTTGTTTATGAAATTAGCTATTCCTTATGTAATAATCTATACGATCACAAATTATTTTACTAGATTATGGGCGTTCAGATGGCGTGAGGCAATGACTTTTTCTTATATGCCTTATTGGAGAGCTGTAGATGCGAAAGTGGAGGGGGCATCGCAAAGAATTCAAGAAGATTGTATGAATTTTGCCAAAATTGTTGAAAGTTTAGGACTTCAAGTTGTCAGAGCAATAATGTTATTAATAGCATTTTTACCAATACTTTGGGGACTTTCTTCAAATGTGGTTATTCCTTTTTTTAAAGATATTTCAGGATCGTTAGTTTGGGTATCTTTAGTAGCCAGTCTCGGGGGTTTAATTATAAGTTGGCTTGTAGGAATAAAACTTCCAGGATTAGAATACAATAATCAAAAAGTAGAAGCTGCGTTTAGAAAAGAATTAGTATACGGTGAAGATGATAGAAAAAATTACGTAAGTGCTCCAACAATTTTACAATTGTTTACAGGAATTAAATTTAATTACCATAGATTATTCTTACACTATGGTTATTTCGATCTTTGGTTGATAATGTACAATCAATCAATGATAATAGTACCTTATTTAATTATGGGACCAGGTCTTTTTACTGGCGCCATGACACTTGGTGTATTAATACAAACATCATCTGCATTTAGAGAAGTACAAAGTAGTTTTTCATTGTTTTTACAAAATTGGACTAGAATTACTGAGTTGAGGTCAATATATAAAAGACTCATGGAGTTTGAGACTGCTATAAATTTTAAAAGTTATAAAATACCTAGAAAACCCAGAAAATCAGATGTTAGGACTTAATGGGTATTTATCTAAAACTTTTTGAAGTTCTATTTCCAGTTTTTTTGATAATTGGAATTGGTTACTACTTAGGTAAAAAAGATCCTAAAATTGATACCAGATTTATAACAAAATTAGCTGGAACTTTTGGAACACCAGCTTTAATTTTCTATGCATTAACTACCACGGGTGTTAATTTGGAAATTTTTACAAAATTTTTCGTTTACGAAATTATAGCAATTATTTTTTTTTCTGTAGCTGGAATTTTAACACTATTTTTAACTAAAAGAGATATTATTCAAGAGCTTCCACCTCTTATATTACCTAATAATGGAAACATAGGTTTACCAATTTGTCTGTTTGCTTTTGGTTCTATAGGCTTGGGAATTGCTGCAGCTATTGCATCAGTAATTATGCTTTTCCATTTTACAATTGGAATTTTGCTTGCAAAAAAAGAATTTGATTTTAAAATTTTAATTAAAAATGGACCAATTTATGGAATTTTAACTGCATTTATTTTTTTATATTTTGAGATAAAAACACCAATTTTTCTAGAAAATGCAACTTTTTTAATCGGTTACGCTACAATTTTTCTTGTTTTAATGTCTTTAGGAATAGCTTTGACAAAATTAAAAGTCTTCTCTTTAAAACTTTCTTTAGTTAATTCATTTACAAGAATGGTTATTGGACCTATCATTGGCCTATTTCTTATAAACCTTTTTGATCTAAAAGGGGTAGAGGCGGGAGTTTTATTTATTCAATGTTCCATGCCTAGTGCTATTTTGACGTATTTAGTAGGATCAATGTACTCTCCGAAGAAGATAGTCGATAGTATTGCTAGCACTATAGTTGTTTCGACCATTATATCATTTATTACTTTACCAATTATTGTTTATATTTCATTATTGTATTTTAGTTAATAAAATCAGTTATTTAACTAATATACCTAAAGTTTTAAATTAAGATTTTGCTCAGTATTACTTCCAATAACTGTTTTTGCTAAATTTTAGATTATATGCGAGCTAGATTGAGAGGCAGCAAAATAAAAATCCTTAAAAATACAAAAAAAACTGTGAGATCTGCAAATAAGGAATATAGCGTTTAAACGGCCAGAGAGGTCCTTTTTTTTGCGATTTAGTGATATACAGTTCAACTATAAGCTGTATTATGATTTTATGGTGTTTAATGTTTATAATCTGCTAAAAACGTTGATATTACTATCTTTTAAAAGCAAAACCCCTCTTTTTTAAGTAATTTTTTTTTGGTTTCTATACCACCAGGTCCTGAGTATCCTCCTAATTTTCCATCTGATCTAATTACTCTATGACATGGTATTTTTATAGGGTGGGGGTTTTTACCAATGATATTTGCAATTGAACGATAAGAATTTGGTCTTTTCAAAGCTTTTGCAATATCTAAGTAAGTTCTTGTTTCTCCTATGGGTATTTTCGTCAAATATTTCCAAACTTTTAACTGAAATTTAGTTCCTTTAAGTTTAATCATATAAAAGGAAAGCTATTAGACAGATAATTACTATAAATATAGTTAAAAAAACGGACTTAAGATTTTTTTTTTTAGTATCTTTAATTTTTTCCCAATAATTTAGACTAAAAAATACAAAAATAACAAATAAAGCAGCTAATAATAAATATTTGATCATTGATTTTACTCTTTAAAAACCTCAATATTTTGGCCGTCTTTGAAACTATCCAATTTCTTTAATTCACTAGGGTTAACAGCATCTGCCCAGTGATTAGCTAAAGAAACTAGCCTAATTTCATCTTTTATACTAACAGGCGTTGGGCCAAATCCTATTGCAATAGCGCTTCCTTGATTCCAGAAAGCTATTTCACCCAAATTAAAAACCTCTTTCGCATCTTTTTCCGGTAAAATATTGTTTTTTGGAATATTAAAATAAATCTCTTTGCCCCAAGTATTTATTTTTGCTTTGATAGGAAGCATTGCATAAATCTTCTTTCCAGTGAGATTATTCTTAACTTTACAGGAAAAAACAAAGTTAGAAATTTTAAATTTTATTTTCATAATTAAATTGTAATTTAGTATATTGACATGCATTTTGAACTAATATATTATTTCCGATAATTAATGGTTATCGGAAATAATGATGAATAAACTTGTAGTTGATATAAAAAGCCTTGAACAAGAAACTCTTAAGAATTTAAGAAATTCAAAATCGATTAATACAATAAGAGCATATAAAGCTGATTTTGATGATTTCTCACAATTTTGTAAAAAAAACAATTTTGCAGCTCTTCCTACACAACCGAAAATATTAGCGTTGTATCTTACTCATTTGTCGAAACACTCTAAATATAGCACATTAAAAAGACGTTTGGCCTCTATAAGCGTTATCCATAAAATGAAAGGACACTACATAGACACAAAACATCCTCTTATTATTGAAAATTTGTTAGGAATTAAAAGGGTAAAAGGAACCATTCAGAAATCAAAAAAACCTATATTAATCAATGATTTAAAATTAATAATTGATGCAATAGATAAGAAAAAGGGAAATGAACAAAAAAAACTAAGAGATAGAACTTTGATACTACTTGGGTTCGCTGGCGGTTTTAGAAGATCTGAGCTAGTTTCTTTAGAAATCGAGGATTTAGAATTTGTTAATGAGGGAGTTAAAATACTTGTTAAGAGATCAAAAACTGATCAATCAGGGATGGGAATGATAAAAGGTATCCCCTACTTCGATAATAAAATTTATTGTCCAGTAATAAGTTTAAAAAAATTTATGGGTATTTGTGATTTCAAAAAAGGAAGAATATTCAATATTTCTGATAAAAGTGTAGCTTTATTAATAAAAAAATTCGCTAATTTAGCAGGCCTTGATTCATCAAAATATGCTGGTCATAGTTTGAGATCAGGTTTTGCAACCTCAACTGCTCAGGCTGGTGCTGAAGAGAGAAATATTATGGCGATGACCGGTCACAAAACTAGTCAAATGGTAAGAAGATATATAAAAGAGGCAAATTTATTTAAAAATAATGCACTCAAAAATATAAAGATTTAAATCAAAAGTTTATAATTTTTTTAAAATTTTATCTGATATAAACTCGAATTTTTCCCGATATAAATACTCATAATTTCTAATATGGGAGTTCCATTTTTTATACCATTTCTCGTCATCTTTATTAAATATATCTATAATTTTCTTATTTAGTGCTGAAGCAACATGCGTTGGGGCTCCATGACAGGATATAATCAAATAACATGATAATATTAATTTTTTTAAATCAAAAAAATCTAAATTTTCGATTAAATAAATTGTTTTACTACCAAATTTTTTTTTAAAAATATTTCGTGAAACCCTCTGGTAATCTTTTCTAAGATTTTGAAGTATTGTTAATTCAATATTACCGGTTGTGATTACTAAATCTTTGGCGGATTTTTGCACAACATTTTCTAAAAATAATTTGAGTTTAGGAAGATCAGGTTCGATAGAATTGTATTTAGATATATATAGATTTTTTATCCATTTTTCATCAAAATGAAAAATAATATAATCTTTAATATTCAGGTTTGTAAGATCAGGATTTTTTATGTGATTTTCTAGGTTTTCATTATCAAAAATATTTAAATCTATATCTTTGTAATTAAAATTTAATATTTCTAATATAGATTTAATCTCGGAAATTTTTGTGTCAAAATCATTTGAATATAGAACATTCTTAGTAATCAGTTTTAAAATTAATTGATAAATATATTTAGTGGTAAAGGCTATTTTATGATTAGCTTTCATAACTAAACATGCATATATAGATTTTTTTTTTCCATCTAAGGAAGCGCAGCAATAAAAGTTATCTTTTAATAAATCAAAAAAAAAAAAAATTTTATTAATGATTGAGTTAGGATAAAGAATAGTTTTATCTACAAAACTTATATTTTTGATATAGTCGTAGTTTTTTTCTGAAGCGACAACAGTTATATGAGATCTTTTATCATTTCTTTTTATTGATTTTAATAAAATAGAACTTAGTAAAAAATCACCAATTCTATCTGTTCGAAAAAAAATATATTTATTCATTTTTGCTTGGTGAAATTATCAGCGTAGGACTTGATAACAAATTTTTTCTTTTTGGGTTCAATAATTTCAAATTTAATATTATTTTTATTTGCGAAATTAATCGCACTTTGTTTACTAGAAAATTCAAGTTTAACCTCACTTGAAGTATCGTTTGACGACTCCCACCCCATTAATGGATTTACGTAAGTATCTTCAGAATAAAATTCTAAAATCCAATTTTTAATCTTTCCTCGTCCTGACTGCATCGCAGTTTTTGATGGAATGTAAATTTTTGCTTTTTTCATATCAAATATGGTCGGGGCGGCAGGATTTGAACCTGCGACCCTCTGGTCCCAAACCAGATGCGCTACCAGGCTGCGCTACGCCCCGTAATTAATCTTTATATAGGTTAAATAAGCCTATTTGGCAATTGAAAGATGAGGATTATGGAAGTAAATAATAATAATGATTCAATACATTTCTAAACCTTTTAGATGGTTTTTTAAACTTGAGGCATCATCAGGACTTGTTCTGTTATTTGCTGCAATTATTGCTTTACTGGTTAGTAATTCGTATTTAGCACCTTATTATAATAGTGTTTTAGAAACCAAAATTGGATTTCATCTCGGTCAGTATAAATTAAAACTTTCTATTCTTCATTGGATAAATGATGTTCTAATGGCAATTTTCTTTTTCCTAGTATCTCTTGAAATAAAACGTGAATTTATTCAAGGTGAACTTTCTAACCCAAAACAAGCCTTCTTACCAATTATCGGCGCGGTAGGTGGAATGTTAATACCGGCTCTGATTTATGTAATAATAAATTTTGACGACTCAATAACATTAAAAGGTTGGGCAATACCCTCTGCTACTGATATAGCTTTTTCTTTAGGTGTTCTATCCTTATTAGGAACTAGAGTGCCTTTGTCGTTAAAAGTTTTTTTAACTGCTTTAGCAATAATTGATGATCTTGGAGCGATACTAATAATTGCTTTTTTTTATTCGGAAGAAGTTAAGATTATATATTTAATTTTAATGTTTGCAGCTGTTTTAACTTTAATTTTGTTTAATAAACTTAACATAAGAAGTTTTATTCCTTATTTGATCGTTGGTATTTTATTATGGGAATTTACACATGCCTCAGGGATACATGCAACAATTGCAGGTGTTTTACTTGCCTTAACAATTCCTCATAAAGACAATAATAAAAGTCATTCAAATTCTATGTTAATCAAAATTGAACATGCTATATCCCCTTATGTTGCTTTCGGGATTATGCCAATTTTTGCCTTTGCAAACGCGGGCGTATCTCTCTCTGGTTTGGGAATAGAATCACTTTTAGACAAAGTACCATTGGGGATTGTTTGTGGTTTATTTTTTGGAAAACAAATTGGTGTTTTTATTTTTTCATATTTAGCTATAAAATTAAAATTTGCAGAAATGCCTACAAATTCAAATTGGGGAACTTTTTATGCCGTTGGGGTTTTAACAGGTATAGGATTTACTATGAGTTTATTCGTTGGTAATCTAGCTTTTATAAATGATTTAGAGTATATAGATGGGGTAAAAATTGGCGTTTTAGTTGGTTCACTACTTTCAACTATTTTTGGATACTCTTTACTTTTAATTTTTTCAAAAAAAAAATGATTGATAATAAAATTATAACACAAGCTTCTAAAACTAATTTTTGTGGATTAAAGAAAATATATACTCACAAGTCAAAGATGAAAAATAAAATATGTGGTGATATAATTAATTTAGAAATAATTATTAAAAACCATAAATTTGAGCTTATGAGGTACGAAACAGAATCTTGTATTTACTGTCAAGCTTCCGCAAGTTTTTTAGCTAATTGCATTAAACAATTTTCAGTAAAGGAATTTAAAAAAAATTTTTTAATCATCAAAGACTTGGCTAATAACAAAAGCGTATCGAAAAAATATAAAAAATTTGAGTTTCTTTTTGATGATAAAAATCGTATAGATTGTGCATTATTACCCTTTAATGCTATTTTAAAAGCATGTAAAATATGACGAGAAACTTTTTATATATTATTTTAATTATGTTTGGTTTATTCACCACTGCTTTTGCTAAGTATAATAAATTAGCTTATGATTTTTCTTTTACAAGTATAAATGGAGATTCAATTAATCTAAAGGATTTTAAGGATAAAGTTATATTAGTGGTCAATGTTGCTAGTAGATGCGGTTATACACCCCAATACGAAGACTTACAAACTATTTGGGAAAAATATGAAAATAAAAACTTTATTGTGCTAGGTGTACCAACTAATAATTTTAAACAGGAGCCAGGCAATAATAAAGAAATAAAAAAATTTTGTGAAACAAATTTTGGTGTAAATTTTCCAATGACAGAAAAAATAGATGTAATTGGAAATAATGCTCACCCTTTTTTTAAGTGGGCACGAGAAAATCATGGAATTTCTGCTATACCAAAATGGAATTTTCATAAGATAATAATTGGTAAAAATGGAAAAGTAGCTGACACATTTGCCTCTTTTACAAAACCAACCTCTAAAAAGTTTTTAAAAGTTATAGACGAACAAATTAAAAATTAAAAGAAAGCCCATCGTAAGCAGGAGTAATATTTTTTGGCAATTTTCTTTTTAATATATTGTAGTCTAAGTCAACATGTAAATTTGTTAAAATAGCTTTTTTAGGTTTTACTTTTTTAATAAGATTAATAGCTTCAGAAAAATTGAAATGCGAGGGATGTTTTGCTATTCTTAAACAATCGACAATCAAACAATCTAAATTTAAAAGAAATTTTATAGATTTATCTGGAATCTTATTACAATCACTTATGTATGCAATTTTTTCAAATAAAAAGCCGGTAGCATTAATCAATCCATGTTTAACATCAAAAGCTCTTATATCCATAGAATCTTTTTTTTTTTGTATTGTAAATTTATCTCTAATAATATGTGATTTCATAATTGGCCTATATCCATGTCGAGGAAAAAAACAAAATGTATATTTTTCATGAAGAGCTCTAATAGTTCTCTTACTTGCATAGACATCAATTTTTTTTTCATTTTTCCAAAAAAAAGGTCTTAATTCAAAAATACCTACCGTTTGATCAGCATGCTCATGTGTATAAATAATAGCATCAATATTTTTTATATTATTATCAATAATCTGTTTTTTAATGTCTGGAGATGTATCTACTAAGATTGAGATACCGTTGAATAAAATGTGAGCACAGCACCTTGTTCTTATATTTTTTAGGTTTTTTTTATTAAGGTTTCCCCAATAATCATTTATCCAAGGAGAGCCTAGAGAACTTCCACATCCTAGTATAGTAAATTTGTTTTTCAAGATAATCTTCCAAAAAGATTAAAAAAATTATTACTGGTAATTTTTGCAAATTCATTAACGGGTAAATCTTTAATTTTTGAAATAAATGAAAGCGTAAATACTATAAAAGAGGGCTCATTTGACTTTCCCCTCTTAGGTTCGGGTGCTAAATATGGAGAGTCTGTTTCTATTAAAATTTTGTTATTAGGAATTTTTTTAAAAGTTTCAGCTATTTCACTGGATTTTTTAAAAGTGATAACTCCACTTGCTGAAATATAAGCATTTAAGTCTATTAGTTTTTTTGAAAATTCATAGGAGCCGGTAAAACAATGAATTAAAAATTTGAATTCTTTTTTTTTTAAATTTTTTTCTAAAATTTCTAATGTTTCCTTTTCAGCATTTCTACTGTGAATTATTAATGGTAAGCCAGTTGATTGAGAGGCATAAATATGTTGTTCAAATAATTCGCACTGATCATTTTTTTCTGAATGGTTGTAATGGAAATCAAGCCCAGTTTCCCCTATTCCAATTATTTTTTTGTTAAGTTTAGTTGAATTTATAATGTTATCCTTTTTAATGCCCATGTGATTTTTAGCTTCATGAGGGTGTATGCCATAGGTACCATAAACTTCTTTATAGTTATCAATTATACTTAATACATTCTCAAAACTTTTATGTTCTGTTGAAATTGTTAGCATGTAATTTACACCATTATTTTTTGCTCTTTTTATAACTTCATCTAAATTTTCTGACATTGGTGAATAATTTAAATGGCAATGAGAATCAATTATCATTATCTATCTTTCTGAAGAGTATACCTGGATTTTTTAAATTTAGGTGATAATTAAATATATCCTCATTATTTATATTTTTTAAATTGATATCTTTTTCATTTATATTTAATGCGTGTAAAATTTTATTAGTTGAATAAGGCATAATCGGGTTTAATAAGATACTAATATTTTTTATCTGCTCAAGTATAGTATAAATAATTGAATTCATTCTATTAGGATTTTCTTTTTTTATTTTCCAAGGCTCTGAGTCATTAAAATATTTGTTTGACTCAAATGAAAAATCTACAATCTTTTTAACATATAAGTTTAGATCTTGTTTATTTATTAAATCTACCATATTCTTAACTTCATCTTTTAACTTATTAATTAATTTTTTATCTTTATTAGAAAGATCTACAGGTTTAGGAATTTTATTATTACAGTTTTTCTCTACGAATGCTAAAACTCTTTGGCATAGATTACCATAATTATTTGCTAAATCATTATTAATACAATTCTTAAGATTATTCATTGATATATTTCCATCATTACCTAATGAAACTTCTTTGATTAAATAATATCTTAATTGATCTATACCAAAAATATCTATTATCTCTAAAGGATCAAGTATATTTCCAATAGACTTAGACATTTTCTTATCGTCAGAAAGTATCCAGCCATGACCGAAAACTCTTTGCGGACATTTTAATCCAGAAGCCATGAGAAAAGCTGGCCAGTAAATTGCATGAAATCGTAAAATATCTTTTCCAATAATATGAACATTTGCTGGCCAAAACTTTTTATACAATACATTGTTCTCGTCTGGAAAATTCAATGCACTTAAATAATTTGTTAAAGCATCTAACCATACATAAATTACATGATTATTGTTTTTTGGAACTTTTATTCCCCAAGTGAAGGAAGTTCTGCTTACTGACAAATCCTTTAAACCTCTTTTGACAAAACTTATAACTTCATTTTTTCTCGATTTTGGAAGAATAAAATCTGGATTCTCTTCATAAAATTTAAGTAATTTTTTTTCCCATGATGAAAGTTTGAAAAAATATGACTCTTCTTCTACCCATTCAACTTTTGAACCAGAACTTTTTGATACATTTTCACCTTTTTCATTCTTTTCAATTTCATCTTGATCATAATAAGCTTCATCAGAGACAGAGTACCAACCGCTATATTTATCAAGATATATATCGCCAGACTTAACTAATCTATTCCATATTTCAGTAACTGATTTGTAATGCCTATCTTCCGTGGTTCGAATAAAATCATTATTTGAGAGATTTAAAGTTTTTGTTAATTCTTTAAATTTTTTGGATATTTCGTCACAAAATTTTTTTGGATCCTTGTTGTTTTTCTCGGCTTCTCTTTGAATTTTTAAGCCATGTTCATCTGTTCCGGTTAAATAATAAACATTTAAACCTTCTAATCTTTTAAACCTAGCTATTACATCGGCTATAATACTAGAGTAAGCATGACCCATGTGAGGTTTACCTGATGGGTAATAAATCGGAGTGGTTATGTAAAAATTCTTATTTGACATCTTTTATTTGAATAGTGAGGTTATCAATAAAAATTTTGTGATTTAAATTAAAAAGTTTATATTTTGATAAATCATTCATAATAGTAGATTTTAAATTATTTACAAAATCGATTTTTTTGTTGTCTAAATAACTTTTTCTAAAAAAGTAAGTTTCGATTAAATATTTTGCACAATTAAAAAAGGCTTCTATTTTAGTTAATCGATATTTTTGTAAAAGAAAATCAGTATTTAATAAGAAATTTTCATCTAATTTGATATTATTATTGGTAAAAATTTCATTAAAAGATACAAAGTCCCCCGGAGATAAGTCGTGTGTTTTTAAATTGATAATATTATTAATTTTTTCTTTTTCAATTAAGTGATTAATTATTTCTTTTTTAGATGAGTTATTTAGAAAAAGTTTAAACTCAATGCATCTAGATTTTATTGTCTCAATAATCTTTTTGGATTTATTATTTATCAAGATAAAGTAGTTTGAATAAGATGGTTCCTCAATAATCTTAAGTAACGCATTAGAACAATTGTCATTAAGAAGTTCAACATCATCAATCAAAATATACCTTGAATTACCCGTCATTACTGAGTTACTAATTTGCTCTTTAATTTCTCTAATATTGTCAATCTTTCTCTCATTTAAATTTTCACAATTTATATAAAAGATATTAGGATTTAAATTTTGAAATATTTTTTCAATAAAATCTTTATTAATAATAGTTTTTTTATTTACGTTGTAATTTTCAGGTCTTGTTAAATTACATAAAAAATGAAAAATAAGTGTTGACTTACCAATGCCTTTTTTTCCTGTGAGCATAAGAATTTTCGGCAACCTGCCTTTTTTATACAATGCTATAAGATCTTTTAATAATTTATCGTGACCAAATAGTTCATTTGATATATTTTTTGTCATTTCTTTAATTTTTCTAAGACAATATTATATATTTTTTTTTCTAAGTCAGGCGTATCATTAGATGAGTCTAAAACCTCATATTTTTTAGATTTTTTAGAAATTTTTAAAAAGGCTTTTTGAGCTTTTTCATAGAAACTTTTTGGAAATTTATCATACCTGTTTTTTCTTTTCCTTTTTTTAAGTCTATGAAATGATTTTTTTATATTTACTTTTAATATAAAAGTTAAATCTGGTTTGATCTTTCTTAATATAAAGTTATGTATACTATCTATAAATTTTTTATTAACATTTTTTCCGAAAACCTGATATGCCAAAGTGGAGTCTATAAACCTATCACAAATAATTATTTTTTTTGATTTGATGGCAGGGATTAATTTATTTTTAACATGTTCATTTCTTGCTGCTAAATAAAGGAGTGTATCAGTATATTTATCAAATTTTTCATTATTTTTCTTATTAAAATAGTCTTTTAGTATAAGACTTCTAATAAGCTCAGCACTTCTAGTACCACCTGGCTCGCGAGTTAACATGACTGAGTAATTTTTCTTCCTAAGATTTTTGTAAAGTTTTTTACTTTGAAAAGATTTACCGCACCCTTCTATACCCTCAAAAACTATAAAAAATGCTTTTTTAAGCATCACCCCAAACAAGATAATTTAATGATAAAAACAGGCTCTTAATAAAATTAACTTTTTTAATTTCCTCCGATGAAAATATTGGCACACTATCAATCAATTCATCCTTTTGAAAAACATTTAACTTAGCAATCTTTTCACCTTTATTAACTGGGGCTTTAATAGGACCATCGTATTCAAGCTCAACTCTAAATGTACGTCTATTTTTTTTATTTATGGTTACGAACACATCATCTTTAGTAATGCCTTTAATAAAATTTTTTTTTCCTAGCCAGGATTTGATTTCAAAAACTGTACTATCTTTTTTTGAAATTTCATATGTTTCTGTATTTCTATAACCCCAATTAAGTAACTTATGACTGTCTTTAGATCTAGAAGTTTTTGAATCAAAACCTGATACAACTGCTATCAATCTCCTCTCAATCTTTTTCATTGTGCTAGCTAATGAGTATTTTTCAACTGCTAAATAACCAGTTTTTATGCCGTCTACACCGATATTTTTATACAAAAGTGGATTCCTGTTTCCTTGCGTAATAGGATCTCCACCTGTTCTATCCCATGTAAATTCTTTTTCTTTATAAATTTCATAATACTCAGGATAGTTTTTAATTAAATATTTAGACATTAAGGCTATATCTCTTACTGTAGAATAATTATCAGGATCATTCAAACCTGATGAATTAGCAAAATTAGTTGACTCCATTCCTATCTCTGCTGCTTTTTCATTCATCATATCAGCAAAATTTTCCTCTGAACCTGCGATTCCCTCGGCTAAAGCAACACAAGAGTCATTGCCTGAGGCAATGATTATCCCTTTTAATAAATTTTCAACAGAAATTTCATCATTTACCATTATAAACATTGAAGAAAAACCGCTTTGAGACATCCTCCATGCATTTTCAGAAACAATATACTTATCATCTAATGAAATTTTACCCTCTTTAAGAAGATCAAATGCAATAATACTTGTCATAATTTTTGTCATAGAAGCAGGATATATTGTAAGATCAGGATCTTTTTCATAAAGAATTTTTTCTGAGTCATAGTCGATCATAATAGCGGTTTTAACATTCATTTTAGGACTACTTTGTGCAGAATTAGAGACAAAAATTAATCCGATTATTATAAAAATTATTTTAATCATAAATCTTAATATCCAAATCCTCAAAACCAAAATTAGTTAAACTAATAAAATCTTTTTTAAGCGTGTTTATATTTGAATAAGGCCCTGCTGATAGTTCAACTTTGTATTTATTTTTTATATTATATCTTAGCATTTTTAAATTAAAATTTTTTAGTTCGGTTTTTAGTCTCTTTTCTAACAATTTTGCTGAGTTTATTGAATAAAATTCTCCTAAGATAATATCAAATTTTTTTGATTTTTTCACCTGGTTTGTGCTTTTATCTTTTGAAATATTATCAATTTTTACTTTAGTAATAGGTGCTTTGTTACTGATTTTTTTTTCTTCATAAAATGTTGTAGTTTCTTTAGCTACAAAGGATTTATTTTTTTTAATTTCTTGTATTTCAACAAAAGGCACATCTTTGTTAAGGCTTAATTGATTAGCAACTTTTTTATTAATTAAAATTTTGTAAAAGGAAGGGTATTTTGATTTTCTATAATTTCGAATTTCAATAGTCTTTTTATTTTCAGGATTAGTTAAACGTAAAATCTTACCAGCGCCAATTACATTAGTTGAAATATAGGGTTTATCATTCTTTAATTTCAAAGACACAATCTTATTTTCATAGTCATCTTCACTAAAAATTAAAGCAAAGCCTTTTCCATTATAAGGTACAACATTTTTAGATGAGAAGCTTTTACCCGCACATGAGACAAATAAAAAAAATATTATTAAGTATTTAAATTTCATCTTTTATTTTATCCTTTAATGTACAAACAGCTAAAGCAAATCTTAAAGATCTATTCCATTTGAGTATTCTTTCGTAATTACTAAAAACTAGATAAGCAGGAGTAAGTGTTTGAGCGCCTGGAATGATGTCTTTATCCGGTGTAATAATTGCTGCTTTTAAATTGTCTTCAAAATTTATGTTTTCAAAATTGCTAATATATTTTTTAAAGAATTTTATATTTTTTTTATTATTAAGTTTTTTTGCAGAAGTGTTTAAATATTTCGCAGGAATATCTTTTTTAAGTTTAATCTTAATATAGCAAGGTTGATTTTTTTTCCACCCAATTTTATTTAAATAATTAGCTGCAGACGCAAAAGAATCCTCGATTTTTTTTAGTTCTATATTTGTGTCTAAATCGTAATCAATTGCATAATTTTTTATTGTTGATGGCATAAATTGAAAATTGCCAAAAGCACCTGCCCATGATCCATAAAGAATATCTTTATCAATCAATTTAATATCAATTAATTTTAATAATGTTAGTAATTCAGCAGAGAAAAAATCGCTTCTTCGTTTGTCATAACTTAGTGTTGCTAATGAAGAAATTATATCCATTTTTCCTAAATGTTTGCCAAAATTTGTTTCTATGCCCATTAGCGCGAGCAATAATTCTTTTTCAACAAAGAATTTTTTTTCAATAGTATTTATTGTAGAGCTCTCCTTTTTATAAAGTTTAACACCCTTTTTAATTCTTTCTTTATTCGCCCTTTTATTTACATAAGTGAATGTATCCTCATAAAACTCTGGTTGATATCTATCGTACTCTATTACCTTGGGAAGAAATTTTGCATTTTGCAGAGCTAGATCAACAGTTTCTTTTGAAATACCTTGTTTCATAGCATGAATCTTAAAATTATTTAACCAAGTTTCAAAATTTACCTCTGCTTTAGTACCAACAGGGTTCATTACAAGAATAATCAAAAAAAATAAATTTTTTACAATTTTAAGCATTTATCTAATTAACATAAAAAAAACTTATAAACTAGCTTTACAAAAAATGTAAAATATATAGGAACACTATAAAAATAAGACTGTTGTAGTCTTATTAACAAAGGTTTATTAATTTGTATAATTATATAAATTGGAGAGGTGGCTGAGCGGTTGAAAGCACTGGTCTTGAAAACCAGCAACGGGGCAACTCGTTCGTGGGTTCGAATCCC
>MDTD01074585.1_pt1 | contig 18534 bp, 5 predicted proteins | sample 811221 | NCBI WGS metagenome assembly MDTD01 (sample SAMN05326646, study PRJNA326480) | marine metagenome | isolation source: seawater | place: Pacific Ocean: South West | collected 2011 | reverse complement strand
TCCATGCCACTTTCTTTGTGGGTCTCGCTGTTTACCTTCCTGTTCGTGAACTGGTAAAGGATGAGCAGCCGCAGGAGGTTGAGCTCACCATGAGTGCCAACCAATTTGAGCAGGTCGCTGAATCACTCGATCAGATCAACGAAAACAATCTGCTCAGTAAATTGGAAGAGCTGGACTATCTGCAGCGTGAGCTCGACAAGCACGCGGTCCAGAAGCAGGAGCAGCTGTCCGAGTTTCAAGAGCATCAGCAATCCGAAGCGCTCCAACAGGCTCAGGAAGCTCATGAACAGGCCCTTCAATCCCAGAAGCAGGCTTTGCAGCAGATCAAACAAAACGAACATGCAGCTACCATGACGGAACAGGCCAGAGCACAAGACTTGCAGGAGGAAGTGATGCGTCGTCTTGAGCTTGCTGCCATTGAAACCCCCCGAACTCAGCAGGCCCAGCAAGAAGCCAGTCAGATTCAGAGCAAAGCCAGTGAAGTTGAACGTCAGCTGCGTGATGCAGAAAGTTCCAGAGCTCATCATGAGCGCTTGGCAAAGCGATATAACGAAGACCTTAGTAAAAAAATGGATCAGCTCGCGAAGATTCAGCAGCAGGTCAAGAAGAATATGGACAGTCTCGACAAGCAGAAAAAGCAGCTTGAAGCCAGTCGCCAGGCCAATCCTCAGGACAAAAAGAAAAATGCTGCTTTGGAGCGGACCGTAAAGAAAACCGCCAGTCAATTGCAGCGCGAACAAAAGTCACTCGAAGCCCGCTCAAAAGAGATGCAGGCCATCAAGGAAAAGCTGGCAAAAGAAGAAGAAGTTGTCAAGACCAAAGAAACCGAGATTGAACCTCTCAAGAAAACCGCTGTCCAGACTCAGCAGGCTGCTGTTACTGCCCAGCAGAAGGTTGAGGAAGCATTGAAGCAGGATACCAAAGACGCTCTTCAGAAAAACCAGACCAGTCGTGAGACAGTTCATCGTGCTCAGCCGATCGATACCCAGACTCTCGCCAGTAAAGACATACCGGAGTTGTACGATACTGCCCGTCAGATGGAACAACAGATCACGGAGCAATACCGCGATATCCGAGCTGCAGATCTGGCCATGATTCGCAACGTTTCCCTCAAAGAAGCCAAAGCCTCAACCGATGTGGCCAAACCCATTCGTCCGGATATCGATGCTGCTGCTTTCAAAAAAGCGGTCAAATCTCAGGCTGAACTGATGGCCCGTAAAGAGAAGATCGAGACCGCAGTGGTTGAAACCGCTTCCATGGTAGAGCTGGCTTCAGAAATACTGGAAGAAGTCAACCGCATGCAGGATAAGGAGAGCTTCACAGTTGATTTATCCACCGTTGCCCAGCGCAGTACCTACGAGCAACAGCTTGAGAAATTGGCCGCTGTTGATCACTCTGGCAAAGCGGTCGATGTTTCTGCCATGATGAAGACTTCACCGGATGGTTCCGGCCAATCAGTAGAGCAGAACAGTGCCGATAAGAAGAAGATCCATGGCGATCCCGATGACGGCAAAAACGACTCCAAGACCACCTTGGCCTCTGACAGCCAGGATGTTGTACCGGTTATCCATCCAAAAGGTAAAATCATCCCCGCCCGTCATTTTGGCACTGATGGGGAACCATCTGAATGGGTTTATGTCGATGGCTGGTACACTATCGGTCCCTTCCCCAATCCTGCCCGGAGTAATCTGAATCGTCAATTTCCTCCCGAATCCATGGTCGATCTCAACGCAACCTATACGGGTAAAAATGGCAAGATTATTCGTTGGCAGTATGAGCAGTCGGGCGATGTCCGGGTTATTCCTTCCAATGATGAATCCTGGGCAATTTACTATGCCTACACCGAGATCTTTCTTGATCGTCCGCGGGATCTCTGGGTTGCTATCGGCTCAGACGATAAATCGCATATCTGGGTCAATGACAAATTAGTCTGGGTCAGCGCCGATCATCATAAATCATGGACCATTGGCGAAGGCTACCGGAAGATCCATTTCCAGCAGGGACGCAATCGCATTCTCTATCGTGTCGAAAACGGCCAGCTCGGCATGGGCTTCTCCTTCGCCGTTCATGCTCGGGATGAATGATAATCCCTGCTATAGATTTAGCGTTTATTAATAAAAGAATTTGCCGTCAAAACATAATAGAATATCTGCATATTAAAAGAATAATATCACCCTCATTTGAGGGTGATAAGGTCGTGTATATCAATATTTTTTAGATTTTTTTGAAAACAGGACTTGCAAGATTTCTGACTGTCTCATAAAATAGGGCCAGTCGGAATCATTGCCGATCTATTGTTTCATCATCTCCTTGAGTTATTCGAAGGACACCCACAACGTGACACACACAGGTCAAAATTTATATCTGATACGTCAGGCAGCTGTATGGCTGAATGACGCATTCAAGGGCATGCCTGGTGTCTACGATTGTGAACACCGGCCAGGATCATCCGCCAGGAAGATCGGGAATCAGCTCAGTCGCTGACAACTCCCATTTCGGACATCACCGTCCATTCACCGGTAACCCCTTCACCCCTTTCGCAGGTTCTTTCTAACTTGCTTTTCCACTCATCTATTTCTCAGACAAGGAGATTCATCATGTATTTTGGCTTTCTGAACCAGCCGCGGTTGATTAAAAAGAACATCATCAAATTCCTGCAATCAGTAGTTAGTGCCAGCAATATGCTGGTCGCGGAATGGAGACAGAAGCAGATAGATAAGCATCTTTTCCCCATCTGGATTCCTGCCGATCACTATCAGAGACGCCAGGATAGTTGGACACTCTGCCGAAAAATCATTTGATCACGAAAAGGAATGTGTGCTGCCTTTAGTGATCGATTGGGTTCGACGAAGCCAACGGTTTCGTTGAACCCGCCTGAAAGCACCACTCCGCAGTATCGATTTCGTGCCGTACTGCACCCAAGATCTTTGACAATAGAATATTTTCTTCTTCAATCTGAACGTTGAATAGAAGTAGTCACCAGTCTTAACATGGGAATACACCCATACCTGAGTAAGACTTTATGACCGCATCATTTTTACGTTTGGGAACACTATAATATGTATCTGTTCAGCTAGCACAGGCACTGGATTTTTATCTAGGTTATATATCAAAATCCAGCTATAAAACCAGATAATCAACATGTTTAAAATGATATATAATCGGAAGAAAAACCTATAAATAAAATAGCTTTACCTCATGATAAAAACCTGATTCTTATGTGTGGGGAGTGACTATGCCCTTACTGGTAAAGGCTCGATATCGTGTCGGAATCACGATGGCCTTGCGACTTGTGTAGTCCTCAGAACCCCACCATCAGCATCTCTGCGTCCTTATCCTTCAGGCAACAAGCTCGCTAATAGCGAAGCACCTGCATACAGCCTTGGTGGAAATCTCTCCACACACCTGAAAAACTTGCGCAGATATGCCTTTTCTCCCCCTCAATTATTGATCTCATAAAAGGGGCAGAAAAGTAATGATAATCAGAGCCCCGAGCGGCTCCGTTACACGAAACAGCCAACCCCGGCGAGGTGTCAGGCTCCTCCCTGCATATCCTCCTCCCTGACCCACAAAGAAATGAGCATCAGGAGACAACGCTGCTCCTGACCTCTCACCTGACCCTCGCCGGGGGCGGATGTACCAGACAGAACATTTGGCGGGGCGGTGGAGTTGGAGAGCCGTAGCGGTCTCTAAAATCGTTCCCTTTGGGTGAGTAGGTTCAAATCCTGCCTCTGCCACCATGTCCCTCCACTTGTCCTGACTGTCGTGGTTTACCCCTGCCTGTCGCAGTGGCCAATAGCCTCTTTCGATTTTCGTTGGACCTGGCATAACTCACTTTTTAGCTTCGTGGTGTAACTGGCAAACACAGCGGACTTAGAATCCGCTGGTACTTACTGATTCCCATAAGGAAGAATTCCCCTATTGCTGCTGCATCTGCCTTGGAATAGCCTCAATATGAGCTGTGGTGTGCCACGATTACACACTCATGCACACTTCTACATACCAAGGAATCCAAAAGGAATGTTGAGGTCAAAAATAATTTGCAAAAAGGAATGTAAAAGGAATATGAATTCGATTCTAACGGGTACTTCTGAGACTTGATCTTCCCCGTCTGCCACGAGAAGGAAGTTGCACACCTTTTGGCTCCTCTTCCCTTAGCCCAAGTGCTGCTTCGGCAATTTGTTGAATCCCGCCAGTTGGCCACCCGAGGAACTGAGAGAGTCCCGGAATCACTTTGAGAAGGCCTTTCTGCACCTTCTCGCCATCTTCTTCAGAAATACCGGATACCATACCTTTTCCGCCCCAAATCAGCTGGTTATAAGCGCGACCCGCAAGGTTTTCGCCTTGGTACCGTCCTTCCTTGACTGCTCGGGCCAGATCAATCAAATTGGCGGAACCAGGTATCATGGAGTCCATGATATCACCCAGTGCGCCAAGCGCTGCCCATCCCTGTTCATCTTCCTCATCCCAGGGATGTTCCCGTTCTGAAAGCCCTCTCACGATACCTCGAACAAACTGTGTGAGCCCCGCATTGGCCAGAATGGCAAGCACCATATAAATCGCACCGGCTGTTTCTCTTTGAATGGCCTTCAGGTCACGATTTCCAAGAGCGTATCGTAGCTGCAAAGTTTGGCCACGTAGGAAGTTTGCCATCACCGTTGGCTGCCCCATAAAGGGAAAAACAAGGCCCAGACCTGTTCGTTTGATATCTTCATACAATCCGGATTCCTCCAAAGCAGAGGAAGGGTTCTGGGTGATGCGGGTTATCTCCTCGGCACGTCTCACTGCATCATCCATGCTGTATCCATGTCGTACCAAAGTATTGACCAGATCCACTGCATTCATCATCTCAGCTTTGGCCATCAACGACATGCTGTGATTTCTCAGCTTGTTCAGCTTCAGGGAAAACGGGCTTTTGAATACCCGGTCATTGTCAGGAAGATTGGAGTATACAGATGAAGGATCTTCATGCCAGCGATGCCAGAAATAGCCATCCTGCAGCAGTCTGTCTTTGACGGTACGATTATCTCCAACCATTAAGGTGGGTTTCAAAGATCGGGCAGCATATTCTGCCGCTGCAATGGGGTTTTCCCTTGCCAATTCTGCCGTAATAAGCAGGCTGCCGCCATACCGGTTGAAAAGCGCGGATGTGGGTCTGTAGCCCAAAATTCCCACTGCTGCATTGCGTTCAATCTTAGCTGCGAATCGTTGCAGAGGAGTCCACCTGTCAGAGTAACTCTCAATATGGCTCAAACGGGCCAACATGGATTTGGTACGGTTGAGCCAGTCTGTCCCCCACCGATCAATAATAGCTTCCCGGAAACCGCCAGGACGCCGATCCTCTACGATGGTCAACGCATCCATGACAACCTCAGTCATATGGGCGTAATCAGCCATCTTGGTAACATGATCATGAAAGACCTGAACGGCATTGCCCAAAATCAGGGGGTTGCCATGCACCACACGCTCTTTGGTAATTCCCAAACTGGCTAGGGTTTCAGTGCGCCATTGGTTCAAATCTTCCATGGTTATGGAGTCTGGAACATCACGGCCACGATCTACTTTGATTGGCCAATAGGAATCCCGATTAAAGATTTCACGACCTTCCAGGCGAAGGCTCATCTTGTTGCCATCACCAGACATCGCGTTCATCAGTGCTTGCATGACAACGACCAGCTTCTTTTCCTTCGCCGTCAGCATCCCGATCAATTGATCAATGGCTTGTTCGTTATGGGCAGGTGATTCACCTCCACCTACGAAAATGCTGGCCTTACCCCGCTGACTCTCCAATCGGAAGCCATTGCGTCGTAACTTGGCGTAGGCATCCGGGTCCAGGGTCAATCCATACAGATTCATGATTTCTGCTGTGGAGATTTTTACCTTAAAACCGTTGACTTCGACTTCCTGCCGGTTACCTGCATAGTGAGTCAAGTCATGATCGGTGATACCCAGGTCTTTCATAATCACTTCAAGTTGTACCCGTACATCTCGGGCTGCTGTGAGAGCCTTACTGGAAGCTGCCATGAGGTTTTGGTGAAAGACTTCCATCAGCATGGAAGAAGCATGACCTCCAGCAGCAGATAGCGCACGCGTACGACCATCAGAATGAATATCGCTTGCCCAATGCCAGAACCCTCGATGCTTCCTTGTATCCTGAGCCTGAAGAGGTTTGACCTTGGTAGCCTCGGCAGCCAGATAAGTTGCCGCATCAGCGCGTTTAACCTTGTGGGCCTTAGAAATCAGCGATTGCATTCTTGCTGATTGAGCAACGGCATAAAGCACGTCATCATGCAGCTTGAACATGGCATCATCACCAAGCGACAGAATCGCATCTACCACTGCTTTTCGTACCTTGCGCACCGTCTGTTTCTGCTTATCGATAGCATCCGGGTCGGCTTTACGTTTGCGCATTTCACCAGAACGCCACCGTTCGTGCCGGTATTTGTTAATCAGTTCAGGAAGCCCTGGAACGGAACCCAGCAACGAAAGAAGGCTATCCCGATGAGTGGGATACATATTTTCCGGCTTGGTAGCGATAGCAGCGTCAGCTAATTCACGGGCGTATCGATTCCGACGGTGGAAACGGATTCGGTCCCGAATGTAAGCCAATGTCTTCTCGATATCACCACGGGTTGAGCGTCGAAGAGCCTTGTACCGTTCTTCACCGAATGCGCGTTTCAGCCACTTCTGATATTCCAGGACACGCTTCTTCTCTGGCAGATCCTGCAATTGATCTTCCAGGAGAGCGATTTCATCCGCCATTCCCTCTATGTACAGCAGGTATTGCCGGTGCTCGGAGTAATCTTTGCTCAGTTGTCGAAAAGATAAATCGACTGCATCCTCAATGGTTCGAGTAAAGCCAATTTCCTTTCCTCGCTTCTCGCTCTTGGCTTTGACATCATCCAGGACCCGACCAATGAACTTCCCGAGGGAATTGGCTTCCCCGGCATTCGCCGGTATTTCACCCAATTTCCTCTTCACCGTAGCCAGTACTTCCATCCGCAACATATCTGAAGCAAATTCACCGATTCTTAAGACCGCAACGGCTCTTTGCAGCTCGGCGTTTTCCTTCTCCTCGGCCAATACCTCAATGAAGAATTTCTGCTCTTCCTTCTTGGCCTCGCTGATAGCCTTACGCAGTTCCTTACGGCCTTCTTTTCTCGCTTCCCGAGCACCATGACTGGCAGCCTTCTCCTGCATCTTCAGCTGATCGACCAATTGCTGTTTGCGGTCGGCTTCTTCCAGTTTGGCCGCTTTCTGTTTCAGTTGCGCGATAAATGCTTTGGTGGCGACCTTTCGCAACTTGCCCGTATCGATGTATCTGGCAAGCTGCTCCTGTTTACCTTTTGAGAGGAAGTGGTGAATAGGCAGCAGGTAAGGCGTAATTGCATCACCATAGATCTGCCGCATGGATGCTTCCCAGCGTCTACGGGTTGGATGATCCATCAGCACCAGTGCCGCTTCTTCAAGAAGTGCATGATTAATGGTCAGGGGGGAATAGGAATCCAGCCTGTAGCGAATGTCATCCGATTCAGAATTGAAGCGCTCGGACAGGGGAATGACATTGCCTGCATCGTCATATGCTACGGGGTCGGAGAGTTTGATCTGGCTGGGGTCAAGTACAGCATAGCTTATTCCTTCGCCTTCCATCGCGTTTTTGTATATGAATCCATCATAACCGGCGGCTTTCAGTGCTGCTCTTCCTTGAGCCGCTGTTGAAAACCTTGAACCCATATAAGATCCAAATATGGGTTCAACTCCAACAGCCTTTGCCAACGCTTCGCCGTCATCCCAATATATCAAGTCCTCTACTCTAGCTGGTTTGTTCAGCATCAGATAAGCGCCAATAAACCTCCTTCCGCCTTTCTTTTCTGCGATTGCGTTCGCCTGTTCGCGGGTGCCAAAATGTATACCAGCATCATTGTTGCTTAATTGGAAGGCATTAAAATCTGCTGATGTATTGTGAAACACTGGACCCACATTGTACCCCGCCTTCTTTGCGGCCTCATCAACCATGCTTTGCGCAGCTTCTAAATCACCACGTTTTACCGCATCCAGATACGCAGCATCCTGATCGGCAAGTTTGGCTTCTGGAGATCCTGCTCTGATATGATGAGATTGGGTATGTTTTGAGGCAGCGGCGATCAACGCATTGATATCACTCAACGTCCATTGCAGCTTCGGGAACAACTGTCGCAGTGTTCTTCTGAAAGCCGATATTACCCGCAGCCACCAGGACGGTCTTTTGGCATCTTCTGCATGATGAGCCACAAACTCCATCGCAGCCTTCGCTAATCCCTGATCTGTAGACAGATTCAGTCCATATTGAACAGCAATATCCTTCAGCTTTGCTTTACCAAGGCTTCTTGCAATCTGCAGGTAGACCTTTTCCGCACGGTCACCCAAAAGAGCTTCCATACCTTTGTGTCCCACCAATTCATGGGTGAGGATGCGTTTGACCTGGGCGATGCTGTGAACACAATCTGCAACGATGTAGGTTCTTCCTGAACCAGGATCATAGACACCTTGGATCTTCCCTCGATAAGCTTCACGCTGAAGGTTTTCGGGTAGTTGTTTTTCAGTGCCAACAATCCGAATGTCCTTTGGGATGGTCCCAAGCAATCTCCTCAGTCTAACCGCAGTCATTCCTGGCCTTGATCCCAGAAGAGGGGGTTTCAAGAGCCTATACTTAGGGCCACCTCTGGCTAGCTTGGCAAGCTCTTCTGACTCAGCAGCAAACTTGTGCTGCCTGCGTTCCAGTGCCTCAACAAGGTCTTTCAGTTTTTCTTCTGATTCTACATAGGCACGCATGACACTACCAGACTTCACAAAATCGCCAACGATTGCGCGAAGAGAGGGATCAAGATAGTAGGTACCTCCCCGTTGCTTCGATGCAGGTACCTCTATTCTGTACGGCAAACCATAACTTGATGGTTGAGCAGAAATCACAAGGCTGTTGTCTGCAATACTAATCACCGTTGTCGCTTTATAAAAATGCCGCTCTTTTGCAACTCGAAACAATTCCACAACGCTGTCTGCATCTGGCAGAATAGTCTTAGGATTAATTGCAATGGAGAATGCAGATCTGTCGGTGAACATCAGCATGGGCTTTAGTCCATCACCCTCGATATCGCTTAGAACAACTGAGCCACTTCTTGCCCGACCTATGGCCCTGAGGATATTACCTGCCCACAATTTGATATCTCGATCTTTGCTGGTCAGTCCATTCTCTGGAAAGGTGCCATGGATAGATGAAGACAGGGTCTTGATGTTGTCCAGCTCGGATAGAGCAACCAGATTTTTGGCGCGATTGATGTTGGCCAGTACAATCAGCTTCCAGGAAGCGATGGATAAGGGGATGTGCTGGTCTGGAGAAAATTTGGTAATCGGATTACGGCCTGGCTGTCCGGAACGTGCAACACCTACGATGACGCCTTCCAATTCGACGCCTTCTTTTCCAACCGGATACGAAATGACTTCCCCAAATCCGAATCTTTTCAGGCGATTAACCGCCACTAACGTTTGTTGAGCCGTATCGCGCAGCCTGTCTTTTGGTGTCGAAGCCTTTTCTACTTCGTGAAGGTACGTATTCTGGATTGCCTTTCCCCAGTCATCAAGGAGCTGTTTGTAGGAGGATGAATCCTGAAATCCTCTAACCAATTGAGCTTCGACTTCTGCAGGAGTGAAAGTCTTTGCCGTAACCTCCTGTAGTGCGGTAATCTCGCGAATATCCGCTGTGAACATACTGTTGTTGTCAGTCCCTGGTTCCAGCAACTCAGTGCCATACACTTCCTTTATTCCAGACAACGTTTCTGTTCCAAGGTGGTATGTGCCCTCTAATTTTGCCTGTTCCACGATCTCATCATAGTTGGCGTAGATGGCGTCAAGAATTGACAATTGGGTACTATTTGGAAGCAACGCAATTCGTCCCGTGAGTCTCTTCAACTGGTCCGATGCTCCAATGTCACCAATCTCATTCATTGCCTCGCTGTACTCACTCATCTTGCTGACGGCTACAGCAGCTGCATCACCATATTCATTCAGAATATCAGGAGCATCCAGTGCGACTTCACTCTGTGCGTCAGCTTTGGTATTGGCATTGAGGGAGTTCATCTTTTTCTGCAAGACCATGGCTCGTCTGACTTCGGCAGCCACTGGACTGGAAAGCACCGTATATTCAGCACTGCCTGGAAGCATTCCTGATCGTTTTATCCGTCCTAGGGTCTGGATGAAGACATTGATATCATATGGAGCCTGTGCCACGATCATGTGACGTTTCCGGCCATCGTTATGCGCGGTAGCGTGAAGGGATAAGCCTGTAGAACCGGCAGAGTTCAGCAATACGGCATCCACGCTTCCCGAATTGAAGGCATTGACGACACTGTTTTTGTCCTTCTCAGCTGCCGAAAACCGTTCATAGGTTGCCGAGCGGTCTGAGCCATACTTGAGATATGACTTACGACCGGTTAGTTCTGCGAAGGATATCCCCGCTTCTTCTAATCTGTAGCGAATCCAGTCAACCGGACTGAAGGGAATTTCTTCAGGTAACACATGTATGAGCGCCATAAGGTCATTGTATTCTTCCTGGACGCCAAGCTCGCGTGGCGTGAAGAAGAGTCGTACTTTGTTCCCAGTATCATCCTCCATGGTTGCGGACAACATGTTATCGACCGCTCGCTTGAGTGATTGGCCGAACTTGCCATCAAATGCCCCGCCAGGAATCGTTCCGTTGGTCTTAGCGATGTTATCCATTGCTGAGCCCATGGTGTTATAGAATGTGATAACCGGCTTCTCGCCGTTGTGAACGGCACGGATGGCCTTGTCAGCTACGGCATCGGCATTGATGGCGAAAAGCAATTGGGCAATGTAGTTGTGGGCAATAGAGGTAAACTCAGATGTTGAAACCGCCGAACTCTCGTCGGTGACCCCCTTTCCTCCGACTTTCTTCTCAATAATATCATTCACGATATCATTAAGAGCGACAATGCCTCTGAGAAGCTGGGCGGTGGCATCATATTGCCGAATGATTTCATCTTTGTTTTCAGTGCCGACGATCTCAAATCGGAAAGGAATGCCGTGGAAGTCTCGCTCGCGCCGAACATATTGACCATCAGCTGCCAGCTGTACGGCAGTGGCTTGTTGTAGGGGTAGTCCACCTACCTTGAACGTTTCTTCAATTGGAGCATCCGCAACGGCTTTGCCGAAGTTAGTGCGGAAGAATAGCGGCATATTGTCTGGTCGCTTGGCAAATGTTGCGCTGAGGTAGATGACCGACTTTACATTGCCCTCCTTCAGAATCCCCTCAATAATTACGGACTGCCACTCTCCGTCGATCTTCTTGACCATTTCCCCGCCCCTGAAGAACATTCCACGCGTGGACTCGCCTGCGGCCTCATGCGCTTCATCCATAATAACCATGACTTGGCGGGTCTTGATGAGGTTGCGAATGAATTTTTGCTGGCGTGAATCCAGCAGGGATAATTGAGGGTAAGTGACGAAAATGCTGTCGAATTCGCCAAGGTCTGGTGTTCTGACATCCAGCGTTGCTTTCTGCACTGCGGTACTCTGTGCACGATGGATAATACGATTATCGTCATCAACGATATGTGCCTCAGAAGATTTGGCGATAAACAGAGGATTTACCGACGATCCAATACTGGTGACATCGCGCCACATATCTGAAAACAGCTTGGGATCTTTGGTAATGAAGATGGGGACCATATCCTGGCGTTTTGCCCAGTGGATCATGGCTGCTGCCTGACGGCCTTTCCCGATCCCGGTCTCATCCCCGATTATCATCCCTGAACCATTCTTTGCGTTTCGAATGGCAAGGGCCACGGCTTCAATCTGTTCTGCCGCAAGTCCATCGAAAAGCTCATCCAAGGACATGCCGAGTTCCTGTGCCACGAACGAGTCAATGTTGCCGACCTCGTTCTCAAGGCTCTTCAACGCAGCATCATATTGGTCTGCGATATACCGGGGAACCATGGTTCCCAGCTCTTTGCTGCGGGAATGTCTGACCGCAGGGACTAGAAATGCTTGATCATCTTCGCTCAGTCGATGGCCAGATACTGATTTGTCCAGTCGATCAGGTTGATTGAGCTCTGGCTCTCTTCCCACTTCAGAGCCTTCTGACTTGTCTCCAACAGCCTTTGCGCTGTTGGGCGCATCCTTTCGAAGTCCCCCAGTACGCTTATCATCACTCGTTCGTTCTTGGGATCGATTATCGGATGGATGGCCCACCCGATCTCCTGATCGAACCACGCTGGATCGATTTCTGCTATCAACCGGTTTGCTTCCGCGATCTCTTGCTGACTTGCCTTTTTCACGACCTGTTTGAGCAGTTGGAGTCGTCCTGTCACTATCTGCTCCATGGACAATCTCCCTCTGGGAAGATTGTCCACCAGTATACTCGGTGTTTCCAGACTTGTTGGAACTGCTATAAGCCTCGACTTCATTGCGGGCCTCCTTTAGATTATTATACACGTCCGCCCAGCTGTTTGCGCGATCTGGTATACCATCGTAGGTCTGCCTGTTGAAGGGCTTTCTGCCAGCTATAACGATTACTCTGACAGGATAAGAGGCACCCTGCCGAGCGTAAAGATCACCAGATACTTCAAAGTTGGCGGCAACGTTGTAGTGGGAGTACAGCCAGTTCAGAAATGGCTTCTCGTGTTTGCTGATATGCCCCGCTTTCATTTGGGCACCCAGAATCAATGCCGCTGATCCTGAATCTTTCATGCCATCGTTCAGAGCTCTCGCCGCGATGACATGCTCAAGTTTTCCCATGCGATATCCATCAATTTTTTCGGATGCCTTCCCGAAAGGTGGATTCATGATCACATGATCATGTTTGGCTACACCTTCAGCAGGCTTTGACGCATCACGTTCCGAAAGATGGATGAAGCCAAGTTTTTTCAGGTTACCAAGACGAAGTGGGTCTATCTCGTTGACATGCGTTTTATCCCGATCAACGCCAATGACCAAAGCTCCGTTGCCGGCGGTGGGCTCGTAGACGGTGCCACCGTTTCGCAACCCAATCGATTCTCCCACGGCATAGGCAAGAGGGAGAGGTGTTGAGTAGGCCTGGTTCTCGACACTGGATGATGTTCTGGCGCTGAACAATGGTTGCTTGTGGTATAGGTCTTCCAACTCGTTGACCGGCTCTTTCGAAGACTTGACGATTTCATCTGCCAGTAGCACCAATTCATACTCAGCCAGTTCCTCCATCTCCTTGAGGGAGATGTTACGTTCCTTTGCCAGTGCGATAAGCTGTCGTTTCTTAACGGCAGCCGATTCGTCACTCACGAGGATCTCTCGAAGCACATTGACTGATGAATCACTATTTTCTTTACGCTGGTACCGGGGGGTAACACCGTGTTTCGCAATTGCATCGCCAATGACATCACCAACAGAATCACTTTTCTTCAGACGCTCTTCTGCAAGCTGTTCTGCTTCTGCTGCAGACGAAGCACCGTTAATAACAAACAGGCCCGAGAATCCATCAATGACATTCCAGCCGTGTTCTGTCTTAATGGCAATCCAATCACCTGGGGTGCTCAGCTCAATCTGTATGGCATCGTCTTGCTGAACAGGTTCTGACAGGTAGCCAGAGGTCCGCTTGTATACCTTGTCGCTTACTCTTTCATAATGTTTTCGATCATCCGCATAGCTGACCGTCTCGCGCTTTTTCTTTCCCCGCTCCGGTAACTCACGCTTTGGTTTTTTCGTGTCGGACGGTGTGGGATCGATTTGCTCTCTTGTCCGGCCTGGAAGGCGTTTCTTCTCCCTTTCTTTGGGGGCCTCGGATGGAGATACAGGGGTTGTGGCAGTCTTGGCTTTGCGATCAGGCAAGCGTTTCTTTGGTGTCACTACCGGTAACGGTGATACTGTTCCTGGTTCAGTCCCAGATGGTGAGTGACTTCGTGGATGTGGCAGCTTGGACACCTGCTGCATCTCAGCTGTAGAGCGGTGTGCTGCGGCAGCTGCTTTGGCCAGATCCAGGATCATGGCGAGGCGATTAGCGACGGGAAGGCGTTCCAGAGCTGCTTGCTCTTCTGCCTGCCGCTTTGCCTCTTCTGCTTCCAGTTCCGCCAGAATACGGGTATTCTCTTCTTCCTCTTCGCGTAGCAACTCTTGCCACATCGCACTTTCGGCCTGACGCTTTTCTTCCTCTTCCGCCTCCCATTTGGTGATCTGGGCTTCATCCTTCATCTGTTGCCGACGCTTCAGCCGTTCATCCCGTTTTGCCATACGATCAAGGTCACCTTGCCAGATGCGGGCATCATAGCGGATTTCGTTAGCTACCTCTTGCCAAAAGGTTTGCCAACGGCCTCCTTTGTCCCGTGCTTCTGATCGCATATCGGCCAGTTCAGCCAGTGTCAGTAAGTCGGCAGGACTCTCAATCCCCCCACCAAGGGCAGCTACCAGATTGCGTATTCCTGCCTCAAGCGCAGCAGGCCTGAATTGCTGAGTTCCCCGGGAGCGACGGCCCAACTGGTCCGGCTGTTCTGGACCTGGGGAGGATTCCGCTGCTGCTGCCGACTCCGTTGAATTATCGAAGCGGGGGACCAGGGCTGTGCCGAATGCGGGGGCTGATTGATAGTTTGGATCATCATGGAAACGCGGGTCTGCGTAACTCCGCTCCATGCGTGGAGCTGTTCCGGACAGTATTTCATTCAGCAGGACTTTGTCAGCTGATCGCTGTTCTGCACCGGCTTTCTGGTATGCCAATTGAATAGCTCCCCCCACCGTAAGCGCAGCTTGTGGAGACGCAACTGTGAAGGCGGCAAACTCCAAGGCGATCTGACGAGGCGAAAGGTCGTTCTGTGCCATCGCTGCCAGACGGGAAAGGATGCTGGATGGATCTTCTGCACCAAAGTCCTGAATGCCTGTCACCGCACGAATGATATTGCCTACCCGCTCTTCTCCCCATTCCTCAAAAGGGTTTCCGATTCGTGCTTGATGGAGAAAGCGGACGTAGTCATCCAAGGTTCCGTTTGGATTCAATCGCGCCCACATTGCGGCAATATTCCCACGTACCACTTGGTTTGCACGTTTGATTGCTTCAGGCGTATAAGGTGCCAACCGGTTACCAAGCTTATTCACCCCTTTGGTAAGTTCGCCGCCAATTCGCTCTGAAAAGGCTTCTGTTGCTTCATCACCAAAGGCCATAATAGCTGTGATGGCTTGGCTTCGCTCATTAGGGACAAAAACCAGATCGCCACTTGGTGTCCTGGCAAGACTCTGCTTGGTTCTTCTTTCATTATAGTTGGCACCTACGGCGGCTGGACGGGCAAGGGCAGTAAACGCAAGACTCTTTCCTGCTTCGCCAAGCAGTCGCTTGCCCAGTGTCTTTTTGACTGCCTCTTCCGTAGCTTCTTTAGCTACTGTTTTCGCCATGGATGGCGCTCCACCAAATAACGCCATCTCAATAGCAAAGGGGATGGTGGAACTGATGATCCCACCCAGTTCGGCGGCGAAGGTTTTTCCGCCTCGTCGTTCTAGTTCTTCGATTTCGGAGAAGTATTGGTGGACTGCTTTGCGCTCAATCGGGGTGAGCCTGTTGATGACTTCTTCACGACTCAGGTTTGGTTCATTCTCCTGGATCTGCGCGAACTGCTCTGCTCCTTTCCTCACCGCATTGTAGTATTCCAGTGAACGAATCGAACCGTAGTAAGGAATGACTTGGCTGACCTGTCCACGCTTCAGGTTCTCCCAAAAACCTATTTTATGGGTAACGGTGATATCACTGACCGGAGGTCTTGCTGTCAGATCGGGAATGAGAAGCGTTTTGGCTACGTTCTTGGGAATACTGTCTGCTTGACCACCAGGATATTGCTGCATATGCAGCTTCCACCAGGACGGGCCTCCAGGTTCACCGACACTCGGTGCTTTTCTAAGGGTCGCTTCTCGTGGTTCCTTCCGTTTCTGATCCCACATCTCGGGAACAAAGGTTCGTCCAATCTCCGTATCTGTTCGTCCACGTTCCGATACTTGAACAGGAATGCTTGCTGACGGTGGAAGAAGGCTGTCAGTAGAGTTGAGGTCGGGCATTTTACCTTGGGTGAAGGCAGGGATTTGACCGGGATCTTCTACCGTGAATCCTCGCAGAGGAGCAGTTGACCATCCTCTGGTACCATCATCATAATCCACCAGCACCCGACGCTGGCCGTCAGGGAAATCCAGCACCCCATGCTCTTTGCTGATACGCTTTCCAGGTTCATCAACAGGAAAGCTGGACGCCGGCAGAAATGTGCTGCGTCCATTTGTCCCCATCAATCTTATCGACGTTTCACCATCACTGGTGATGGATTGCAGGCGTATTCCCGTTGGTGTGTCGATTAGAGCTGGTTGCTTTTGTGTGGGTGAAGCGGTAGATGGAACCTTGATTTTGTGTTCCTTTATGAAGGCATCAGGATCAAAAGCCATTTTAATTCACCCTGAATCTTTCAAGAATGGCTTTTGCTTTGGGGTTGCCTGGGTTGGCTTTGGCCCATTCTACAGCTTCCGCAATCTGTTGTTCTTCATCCATTTTCTTGCGAAGCGATGGTTTGCCATTGTTCCCCTGCTCAGTGTTGCCTTTCTCTGGCGTATCCATACTTACACCCAAGTCTTCCATGCGTTGCCTGAGTGAATAGCTTGCCTTAGGCCTCCTGCGAAGCCACCCCCCCTGCCGCAACGCTCCCAAAATATCCTGCGATTCTTTGCTATTGGGTTTCTTCATGGCTTTGTCATATTGGGCCTGAAGCTCAGGTGGCATGCTGTACATGGGAGTGGATTGGGCTGTGTTTTCCCTTGCAGTAAGTTTACTGGAATAGGAGTTGCCTACGTCTGGGTTGATCACCTTCAGTGCCTCCGCCACTGCTTCTTGAGGAAGCATCCCCTTGGCAACATATTGATCAATTGTGTCAAAGTATGTTCTGCCTTCTTCGGTTACTTTTCCCTTCCTATCAAAAAATCCTCCTGTGTCTATTCCGGCTTCCTTTAAGAATGGTGCATATGCCCCTTCTCCAGGAAGATTCACATTTTCAGGCTGCAAGGTTGAGGTATCATCAGACTGCATGTAGGCGCTGATGCTTGGCATGGTATACTTGCCAATCAAGCGGTTGGGGTCGAGTTGAGTGCCGGATTTGATAGGTTGCAGGTCCGCAAATTTTCCTGTGGTTCTGTAACTGTCTATACTTTCCGGTGTGAATCGACTAATCAGATCCTTCGCATCCATCTGAGGAGGGGCCGTTTGTTGCCGTTGGAGCGACTCGATATTACCATCTTCCATATATTGGCGGATTGAGGGGGCCGCAAAGCCACCAGTCAAGAGTGCAAGTTGACGTTGTTCTTTAAAAGCAGCTTCCCGCTTCAGTTCCAGCTCGCGATTGTATTCATCCTGTTCCTGGCGTCGCAATCGGTCGCTTGCTGAGGCTCGTTGTTGATCCGAGTTGTTCAGTTCCGCCATGCGCGAACGAAGTGTCGCCATAGTGCTGCCGTTCATTGATACTCCAGCTCCGGCAGCAGTTGCCTGACTGGATTCTCGTGAGGCTTGCATCATTTGCCTCAGCGAGCTTTGTCCTGCATTGCGCCTGCTGAACCAGCGGTTTCTATTTGGACTTCTTGGCGAGAATGGGTTGCTAGGTGACTTTTGCATGACCGGCCTTTCGCATGAGTAAATATCTATATTATCATTTATACCCGCTTAAGGATTAGTGTAGCGTAAGATCGACCTACTGTCTAACAAAGCGGAATAGGTTGTTGGCATCCCGACAAACCGAGCTTCAGGATCAAATAAGCAAAACAGCTACGAGCTAATAATCCTGCTCATGCCAGCCGTTAGCAGAGAATCGGAGGAAAAACACCTTGGCGCAAATAATGCAGGGAGGAATGGTAGCCCGATTTTGTGTTGGCAATACTTAGCAACGGCGAAAATTTGACGTCATGAGCTACAGGTAAATTCTGAGTTTCTTTCATTCTCGCGCTATATATAAAATTTTTACATCTTTTCCAAGATTAACAGTTGGAAATATTTCGATATGCATAAGTACTTGATAGCCAACAACTTACGACATGAATGGTATGCAGGAAAAACGTTTTACTATTTGGCGTAGTAAAACGTTTACTGATTAATGAGCATCGTTGTTGCTTGAAGAACACAATAGTGCATGTACTGTTGCCCGAATTCTAATGTAAATACTGATAATTAGAACCTTTCTACATTCCGGTACGCCATTATGTATCCTGGGTGCAAAAGACATTTTATTCTACATGCTCTTCTGGCTTTGCTGGTATATTTGCCGATCCAAGCCAAATGTCGACCAGAACATTTGCCGTTACCTGCTGGATATGCATATCCAAGATTGCCATCGGTGGATCTGCCGTCAGCATTTGCGCCTTCCGCATCCTGTGCCACCTGTGTGTCTGACGATATGCTTTTAAAGCAACTCTATAAGCACTTCACTGGCTTCACATTAAAAGCTGATCGGTACTCTGGCGAAGATGGTGATGTGACATGGCGACTGTTCCATATCGAAACCGGGTTCC
>MDTD01048713.1_pt1 | contig 18535 bp, 18 predicted proteins | sample 811221 | NCBI WGS metagenome assembly MDTD01 (sample SAMN05326646, study PRJNA326480) | marine metagenome | isolation source: seawater | place: Pacific Ocean: South West | collected 2011 | reverse complement strand
TGTTTGGTTGTGGAAAACTCAATATACACTCTATTGGCAGGCGTTTCGAACTTTTTCTGCCTTTTTTATCGATTGCTATACGCTTGTTTTGGGTCTAAGGACATTTCATGAAAAAGATTCTGATTCCCATCTGCCTTCTGATTGCTGCGGTTGCGGCCGTTCCCTTTGTCAACGGTATGGTTGCCGAAAAACTGGCCTACCAGATGGCTGACAACGTCAACCAGATGTACGCACAAACCGGATCGGATCTCAGGTTCAGCATAGACGACTATGACCGGGGGATGCTGGACAGCCGCATCCGCTGGCAGATTGATTTCGGCAGCATGGCATCGGTTTATCCCGTAAAAAACATCGTATTCACGGAAAGGGCCACCCATGGTTTCTTTGGTGTGGAATCCCAGACCGATCTTCTAGAAAACCCCTGGTTTGCCGATTGGGTGGAAAACAGCCAGAAAGGTCAAAACCCATTGAAAATTACCACCCGGTATCCAGCTTTCGGCCCCATCACATCCCGGATTACCCTGACGCCCTTTACCGTGGACACCCCCAAAAAAACGCTGAATATCAACGCCATGGAGATGACCGTTTCAATAGAAAAAGATTTTTCACGGATGTCTTATACCGGCACCTGGGAAGGGATGAGCCAAGACGAAGACAACCGGCTGGGAAGTGTGACGTTTGATGCCGATCTCACCCGGGTGACAGATGTGATCTGGGCCGGGAAAGGCCGTGCCTCCCTGGCGCAATTTAAGGCCAGCGAAAACAATGCCCCGATTGATGTATCCGATGTGACGATGGATTTTGAACTCACCACAGCCGATGGAAAAGAAAACAAGGCGAACAAAACCATGGACATGGAAATGGGGGTGCGGGTGGGCAGCGTCACCATGAACAAAGCTGTGCACAAAAACTGGATGCTGCGCGTTGGTATCGGCGCCATGGATATAAAGGCCTACGAAGCGCTGGTCACCCTGTATTCACGGGTTGTCAACGAGGCGCTTGCTCAGGCCGCAGCCCCCGGCTTTGATGCCGATGGGGCGGATCGGATCATGAAAAACGCCCTGACCGGCAGCACACCTCAACTGATCGCCGCCCTGGAAAAAATGCTCAAAAAAGACTTTCACATCCGGATACCGGAACTGGACATCACCCTGCCCCGGGGCCGGATCACCGGGAATTTTCATCTCGGGCTGAAAAAGGACATGACCATTGCCCAGTTCCTTCCCCTGATGATGCGGCCCTCCCATGCCCTGAAGATTTTTACCCTTAAATCCGATGCCAGTGTTCCCACGGCAATGCTCGCAGGCAATCCCAACCTGACCGTTCCGATACTGCCGGGGATGGCGACAGGTCTTTTTGTGGTGGACGGGGCCAGCGCCAGTCATAAAGCCGAGACCAGGGACGGCAAACTTTACATCAACGGAAGCGAGGTGACCCTGCCCTGAACCGGATCCCCCCTTCCGGTTATTGGGTTTACACCACCTGGGTCCTGAGGCTGTGGAAAACCGTTTCCAGGTCTTCGCAGGCCCCGTTGATCCGGTCCAGTTGTTTGTCCACAAACACCCGGTTCATGGTGTTCTCCATATCGGACAGCCGGCGGTAATACCCCAGCCGCCGGCCCAAGATAAAATTATCCTGATCCTTTTTTTCCATGTCAAGAAAGCCGTCCATGACGGCCAGCATGGCACCTTTGTCCCGGGGCAGCTGCCCCCGGATTTCCAGCAGCAGGTCAATGCCGTGGTGGTTGGCGTAATGGCTGGTGATGCCTTCCAGATTTTCCAGCAGCAGCCGTTGCTCGGCAATCATCTCGGCTTCGGAGGGCAGGGTAAACGCCCCGTCGGCCATCTGCCGGCTCAATCCCGAGCCGTCCTTCACCCCGATGGTCAGCAGCCGGATCTGGTCCGGGTTCACCGCGTTCAGAACCCTTGCGGTTTCAAGGGCATGATCCCGGGACAATTCTTTTCCCCCCAGTCCCAGAATAATGAACTGGGTGGTTTCCATACCGGCATCCCTGGCCATCCGGGCCGACCGGATGATGGACTCGGGCGTGATTCCCTTTTTTACCTTCTTGAGCACCTGTTCCGATCCGGATTCCATCCCGCAGTAAAGCTTGTTCAGCCCGGCTTCGGCAATCTGCCGTATGGCCTCTGGGGATTTTTTCACCATGGTCTGGGCCCTGCCGTAGGAAGATATCCGGCGCAGCCCCGGAAACGCCTCCCGCAGGCAGGCCAATACCTCGATCAGCTCCCGGGTCCGCATCACGAAGCTGTCCCCGTCCTGGAGAAAACAGGTCTCAAAGGGATGGCCGCTAAAATAATCTTTTGCCGCCCAAATATCGGTTTTTATCTCCGCCACCGGCCGCAGTGAAAATTTAAACCCCTCATACAGGGTGCAGAACTCGCACCGGTTCCAGGGACAGCCCCGGGTGGTTCTGATAAGGAGGCTGTCCGCCTCGTCCACGGGCCGTATGGGCCCCATCTCAAAGGGATAATCTGCCATGGCATCTCCTTAGATAGTTCTTATGTCAGTCCTTGAGTATAAGATCGCACCCAACAATGTAAAGCCTTCTGTGGGCAGGGTCCGCGGTTATCCCACCCGTATCTTTTCCCTGATGATCGGATTTTACGGCACATCGGATAAAACCCAAGGGGATGTCAAACAAGACATTGAATTTTTTACCAAAGCTTGATAAAAAGTAGTTTTGATTTTTTGAGGGGAAACACGGAAAGTTTTCATAAAGGATACCAAATGCACTACGAAGGGATGATCATACGGCCGCCAAGCGAGGCCGGAAGTATTCTGCTCCAGGTGACGCTGGGATGTTCCCACAATAAATGCACCTTTTGCGGCACCTTCCGCGGCAAGCGGTTTAACATCAAAAAAGATGACATCATCTTCCAGGACATTGAGTTTGCCCGGGAGAACTGCCGGCGGCAGAACCGTCTTTTTATCTGCGACGGGGATGCCCTGATCGTTCCCCAGAAGCGGCTTATTGCGATCCTGGAACGGATCCGTGAGCGGCTGCCCTGGGTGGAGCGGGTGGGCGTTTACGCCAATACCAAAAGTATCAAGATGAAGACCGACGAACAACTCCGGGAACTCAAAGACCTGGGCGTCAAAATCGCCTATATGGGACTTGAATCCGGGGATGATGTGGTGCTCAAGGACATCCGGAAAGGGGCCACAGCCCAGAAGATGATCGACCAGGGCCGGCGGGTTAAGGCCGCCGGGATCAAGTTGTCGGTCACCGTATTGCTGGGCCTGGGAGGCCGGGAACGCTCCGCCGTCCATGCCATGGAAACCGGGCGGGTGCTGTCCGCCATGGACCCGGATTTTGTGGGGGCGCTCAGCCTGATGCTCATCCCGGGCACCGAACTCCACGACGCCCATGAAGCCGGGGAATTCCCCATTCTGGGACCGGAGGAGATGCTCACGGAACTGGGGCAGATGATCGCTGCCACCACTCTTACCGACGGGCTGTTCCATGCCAACCATGCATCCAACTATCTTCCCATCCGGGCGCGAATGCCCCGGGACAAAGAAAAAACCTTAGAACTGATATCACAGGCCCTGCAGGGAAATGTGCCGCTGAAGCCGGAACACATGCGGGCCTTGTAATTATTTTACCGTTTACAGGAGACAAAACCAATGGCTGATGCCACCCCAAACCTTGATCAACTGACAGTCAACACCATCCGGACGCTCTGCATGGATGCGGTTCAGCAGGCCAACTCAGGGCACCCCGGTGCCCCCATGGGCCTGGCCCCTGCCGCCTATGTGCTGTTCAAACGCTTTCTGAAGCACAATCCGGCCAACCCGGCCTGGATCGACCGGGACCGCTTCGTCCTCTCCGGCGGCCATGGCTCTTCCCTGCTTTACAGCATGCTTTACCTGACCGGCTACGGGCTGGAGCTGGAAGATCTCAAAGCCTTCAGGCAGTGGGGGTCCAGAACTCCGGGCCATCCTGAATACGGGGATACCCCGGGTGTTGAAACCACCACCGGCCCCCTGGGCCAGGGCATTGCCAACGCCGTGGGCATGGCCATTGCCGAACGCCACATGGCGGCCCGGTTCAACAAGGACGGGCTGGAACTGATCAACCACCACACCTTTGCCATGTGCGGCGACGGGGACCTCATGGAAGGCGTTGCCCTGGAGGCCATCTCCATGGCCGGCCACCTGGGCCTGGGTAAACTCATCCTGATTTACGACGACAACAATATCACCATTGAAGGCAAAACCGACATCGCCTTCACCGAAAACACCCGGGCCAAGTTCGAAGCCATGAACTGGCACGTGGTTGAAGTGTCCGACGGCAACGATCTTGCCGCTATCGAGCAGGCCATCCAGGCAGGCAAGGACGCCGTGGCCCGCCCCACACTGGTGAAACTTTCCACCCACATCGCTTACGGCAGCCCCAACAAGCAGGACACCCCGGATGCCCACGGCGCCCCCCTGGGTGAAGAAGAAATCAAACTGGTTAAAAAATTCTACGGCGTGCCCGAGGACAAAACCTTCTACGTCCCCGACGAGGTTCTGGAAGACTGCCGCAAGGCCCTGACTTACGGCGAAGGATTTGAGAGCAGCTGGCAGAATATCTTTGACGCCTATAAAAAGGACTATGCCGACGAAGCAGGCCTGTTCGTTGACGCCATTTCCGGTTTCCTGACCCAGGGCTGGGACAAGGACATCCCCGTGTTCAAACCCGAGGACGGCCCCGTGGCCACCCGCGCCGCCTCCGGCACGGTCCTCAACGCCATTGCCCCGAACCTGCCCGTACTCATGGGCGGCTCCGCCGACCTGGCGCCTTCCAACAAGACCTACCTGACCTGCTCCGAGGAGTTCCAGAAGGAAGCCTGGGGCGGCAGAAATATCCGCTTCGGCGTCCGGGAACACGCCATGGGCGCCATCATGACCGGTATGTACCTGCACTCCGGCATCCGCCCCTACGGCGGCACCTTCCTGGTATTTGCCGACTACATGCGGCCGGCCATCCGTGTGGCCACCCTGATGAAACTGCCCCTGATCTACGTGTTCACCCATGACTCCGTAGCCGTGGGCGAAGACGGCCCCACCCACCAGCCGGTGGAACACCTGGCCTCCCTGAGAGCCATCCCGGGCCTGAACGTCATCCGCCCGGCAGACGCCAATGAAACCGCCATGGCATGGCGCAAGGCCCTGACCACCCAGGATGCCCCCACAGCCCTGATTCTCAGCCGCCAGAAGCTGCCGACCCTGGATATGCCATACAAAGACGGAGACGCGGAATACGGTGCCTACACCGTGAAAGATGCGGGTCTGAAAGCCGATATGCTCCTCATCGGCACCGGCTCCGAAGTCCACATCTGTGTGGAAGCCGCCGAGATCCTTGAAAAAGAACACAACATCAAGGCATCCGTGGTTTCCATGCCTTCCTGGGAGCTGTTTGAAAAAGCACCGGCCCCCTACAAGGAAAGAATCCTGCCCTCCGGCATCACCAAACGCCTGGCCGTTGAAGCCGGCATCCCCATGGGCTGGGAAAAATATGTGGGCAACGAAGGTAAAACCATTACCATTGAGCGTTTCGGCGCCTCTGCCCCCGGCGGCACCGTTCTCAAGGAGTTCGGTTTCTCCGCTGAAAATATTGTGAAAAACGCCCTGGAACTATAAGCACGGGATACTTACGCCCTAGCCCTAAGTTTACACGGCGTATCATTGCCACGGCCGGTGGGGACCAGATAACTGGCCCCTACCGGCCGTTTTATTTACAGGAGGAAACCCATGAAGATCTCAGTGAAAACCAGCGCCCGCACCCAGATGATCGACATCACCGCCCAGGTCAGGGACGTGGTGGCGGCCTCGGGTGTTAAAAACGGCCTGGTCCACGTCTATTCCATGCACACCACAGGCGCTGTCACCATCAATGAAAATGCCGACCCGGCCGTTGAGGCGGATATCCTTTCCTGCATCAACAAGGTGATCCCCTTTGACGATGGATTCAAACACATGGAGGGAAACTCCGCCGCCCACATAAAAGTCAGTTTGTTCGGCCCTTCGGAAACCATCCCTTTGGAAGACGGCAAACTGGTGCTGGGCACCTGGCAGGGCATATTCTTCTGCGAATTTGACGGGCCGCGCCAGCGGCGGGTGAATGTGAAGATTCTTCCCGATCCTTAAAACAGGCGGTCCTGTCAGGCCTTGTCCTCTGCGAACAAACGCAGCACGTCTGACGGCAATTCCGGCTGTTCCAGGGTGACGGTCTGACCCCGGTCTTCAAACCGAAGGAACCAGGAATGAAGCCCCATGGCCGTAAAGCCCCGTTGCGCTTTTAAAAAAGTAAGGGCCCGGGGGGAGCCATACCGCTTGTCCCCCACTACGGGATGGCCGGCCAGCTTGGCATGGCGGCGGATCTGGTGCTTTCGGCCTGTCTCCAGGGTAATGTCCAAGAGTGTATAGTGGGCACTTGTGTCCTCGACCCGGAACCGGGTAAGGGCTTGCTGTTTTTTCCCCCGGCCGGCCGGATCCTTCCTGCCGCCGGCCTGTTTGGACAGCGGATATTCCCAGACGCCGCCCGTCCCAAAGGGGGTATCAAAATTTCCGTGGACCAGGGCCTTGTAGCGTTTTTTCACCTTTCCTTGGGCAAACAGCCGGGAGAGGCGGGCAGTGGTTTCTTTATCCAGGGCCAGCAGCAGGAGGCCGGACGTATCCCTGTCCAGGCGGTGGACCGGCTGTACATTGTCCAGCAGGGAAACCACGTCCCGGCCGGGTTCATTGTGAACGCTGACGCCGCCGGGCTTCTCTATGCAAATCCAGCCGTTTCCCCGGCCCACCACTGAAAATGGATTTCTTTTTGTTTTCATGGCAGCATCCTATCCCATCCCCCGGTGAAAATGTAGATATATTTTTCTTGACAAAACATTTGATACTATCTAATTTTGACTAAATCAAATTTTCGGAGCCGCCATGTCAGACCGATATTTATTCATGATGTCCAGAATCCAGAACCGGATACTGCGGCACATAAAAGGGGAATTGAAAAAGCAAGGCCTGTCCCTGTCTCCCGGCCAGATGGCGGTGGTGCTGGCCCTGAATGAAACCACCCACGCCCTTATGGGGGAACTGAGCCGGACCCTGGATATGGATAGTGCCGCCCTGACCCGGCTGGTGGCAAGCCTTGAAACACAGGGCCTGGTGAGCCGGGAAATCAACCCTGCCAACCGCCGGCAGATCCGGGTGTCCATAACCCCTGAGGGGAAACGGCAGGCCGGTATCCTGATTCCCATTGTCCGGAATGCCAATGACATGATCAGCCGGGGATTCAGCCCCGAAGAGATGGCCGTGTATAACCGGGTAAATCAGGCCATATTAGATAGATTTGAATAGATAAGGAGTCCGCGCTTATGCCCAACGTCCTCGACATATACAACCGCTGCAGCCGCCTGCCCATGGGGCAGATGATATTTTCCCGCCTGGTCTGCTTCAACGCCCCATATTTCGGCAGTATACGCCCCAGGTTTCAGGAGTTGACGGTAGGCCGCTGCCGCATCCGTATGAAAAAGCGGCGCGCCGTCACCAACCACATCGGCTCCGTCCACGCCATTGCCATGTGCAACCTGGCGGAACTTGCCGCCGGCACCATGGTGGAGGTGAGCCTGCCCAAAACCATGCGCTGGATCCCCAAGGGCATGACCGTGGCCTATGAAGCCATTGCCCGGACGGATCTTACGGCGGTCTGCGACATTGATCCAGCCCGCCTCCACACACCAGGAGAGTGCCCCATCCGGGTAATCGTCAAGGATACGGCCGGCCTGACTGTGTTTACTGCAGATATCTCCATGTATCTTTCTGCCAAAAAATAACAGCCCATCAATCAAACGGCAACAAAGTTGTGCAAATCTTTGTTGTCGCAGTTCTTTTTCCAGAAAACGCTGCCAACAAACTCGCCACACAAAACACAACGCTTTGTATTTACAATATTTTCAACCCATGGCACGCCACTTGCTGTTTAAGACAAGCAAGACGGGAAGAAAATGACCCAGGCAACATCAAACCAAAGATAAAGGAGAAAGAAAATGGCCGCTTTAAATTATGACTGCAGCGTGGAACAGGGATTCAACTTCAAAAAAGACATCCAGGACATAGTAGGACACATTACGTCAATGAAAATCGGGGATACGGAACTTTCCGCAGACATGGGCGTCACCGATCCCACGGATATCTCCGGCGACAAGGTCAGCGTGGTGGGCGTCATGTCCGGCGTCTCCTGGCAGGGCGGATATGCCCACGGCATCACCTTTGATGCCAAGGTATCCAACACCAACCAGACCAACGTGGCCGGCCTGACCCTGAATACCCTGGACAGCACCGAAGTCACCTTCCAGTTCAACGTATACAAATACGACAACGCCAACAAAAAATACTACAAGTGCTTCCACGCCAACGAGAGCGATCTCTCCGGCCTGGTGGAAACCTCCGGCGGCGACCTGGTGCTGACCATTGATACCCAGCCCTCCATGGAAGTCCGCAACCCCCTGAACTTCCATTTGAACATCAGCATCATGCCTGCTGAAAGCGAGCAGGATATCCACGTGGCGGTATCCGACTCCGACAAGTTCGTTAAAAAATGGGGTGTACCTATCAGCTAACGGTTAACTGATAGTAAATATACCAGCAAAAGATCACATGCCTGCGCCTTGTCCCCCGGGACAGGGCGCAGGCGTTTTTTGTCCAGCCTGCCTCTGGACATTGCTCCTTGCCTCAGGTATGACTTCAGATATGGAACACGATCAGACGCCACCCAAAGCACAAGGATGCCCTATGACCTCCCCGGACCAGATCAAGATTCTTGTCACCCGAAAATTCCCGGATATCGGAACTGATATTCTGACCCGGCACGGATTCCGGCTGACCCAGTGGCCGCAAGAGCGTCCCATGACCTATGAGCAGTTGCGCAGCCGGGTGCCGGGCCACCAGGCCCTGTTCTGCACCCTCACCGACCGCATCGACCGGGATCTCATCCGGGAAAATCCCCAGCTTCAGCTCATCTCCCAGTTTGCCGTGGGCTATGACAACATTGATATCAGGGCTGCAACCAAAGCCTGCATCCCGGTGGGGTTTACCCCGGATGTCATGAGCGAGGCCACCGCCGATATTGCCTTTGGCCTGATGATCGCCACCGCCCGGAAGATGTTCTATCATCATAAGCGGATCCTGGACGGCGGATGGCAATCCTTTACCCCCTGCGGCCACCTGGGCATGGAGTTGACCGGAAAAACCTTAGGGATTTTCGGCATGGGCCGCATCGGCAAAAAAATGGCCCGGCGCTGTGCCGGGGCCTACGACATGGAGATTATCTACCACAGCCGCAGCCGCCACACGGATGCGGAAGCGGAATTTGGCGCCAGAAAAGTCACCTTTAACGAATTGCTTGCCCAAAGCGACGTTATCTCCGTCCATTCCGTACTGAGCCCGGAAACCCGCGGCATTTTCGACGCCGCAGCCTTTGCCGGGATGAAATCCTCCGCCCTGTTCATCAACACGGCGCGGGGCCCGATCCACAACGAAACCGATCTTCTGTCCGCCCTGGAGGACGGGGAAATCCAAGGCGCAGGCCTGGATGTCACCGATCCCGAACCCATGGATAAAACCCATCCCCTCCTGAACATGGAAAATGTCTGCATCCTTCCCCACATCGGCTCCGGCACCCGGGAAGCCAGGGATGACATGGCAAGGCTGGCCGCAGAGAATATCGTGGCCTTTTTCACTACGGGAAAACTGGTCCACGCGGTGAACCCCGAAGTCTCCGGCAGCAATAACACCACCTGTGACAGGCAATAAATGTTCAAAACCTGCACAAAATGCAACACCGCCTGGGAAACCAGGCATGACTTTCTCACGGACCCGGCTGTCACGGTGACCGGCTATCAGATTTTTTTCCAGAATCTGCGGGACGGCCTTTTTCTTTTCAACCACCACTGCGATACCACCATTGCCGTTGAGGCATCGCAGCTTTTGGACCTTTATAAAGGCCCTGTGTATACCCAACGGGTCAGTGACGGCAGGGACTGCCCGGGCCGGTGCGTGATGGACAACATCATGTCCCCGTGCTCAAACCGCTGCAGATGCGCGTTTATCACTGAACTCATAAAAGAAATCAAAAGGATAAAAGCCGAATCGCCCCCTTCGGCCACGGATTGATCAATCCGCATGTTTTCTGTTGTTTTCACGACAACACCCCTGGCGCGTTGCCAATCCCTGGATGGGCATCCCATGATTATTTATCATAAAACGCGTTGGCTGATTTGAGGGACGCCAAATAGTAGCGGCGAAGTTTTTCTTCTACGGCGGGGTCTGCGATTTTTTTTAAAATGGAATGATCCCTGCGCCCCCTTTCAAACCCGGCAATAATATCTAAAAGCATCTTAAAGTGCCTGTCTTTTCCAAGAAGGGCGGATCTCATCTCATCAGAGAAATTGATGTGGGCGAGGATATCCCTCATCCGGCAATCCATCAGGGCATCCATCAGGGAGAAAAGGCCGAGCATGAACATCTCGTCACGGCTGAAACTTAACTTGAACACAGTGGCGCATCTTTCGCACATCCCCGCCCGGGTGATCGACATCCGGACCAGTTCATCGGGTTTGTCCTCCCCGATCGTTGAAACCGCCACGATATGGATGAACCGCCTGAGTTCATCTTCCCCCAGGTATGCGATGGCATCCTTAATCGTATTGATGGTGACCCGCCGTTTGAAATATGCCGAGTTAATATACCTCAATAATTTGAACGACAGGGGGGCATCACTTTTTATAAAGGTTTCTATCCGATGATAGTCCAACTCCTTTTGTCTCATCTCGCTGATGAGGTTCAGGGTTGCCAGCTTATTGGGCGCCACACGTTTTGAAAACAAATTTTCCGGGGTGGAAAAGAAAAATCCGCGAAAGAGGGTAAATCCCAAGCTTTTGGCGATCCTGAAATCATCATATATCTCTATGTTTTCGGCCATGAGCCGGATACCGGATTCCGAGTTCACCGCCGCAATGGCTTCCAAAAGCAGATTGATGGAGAATGACCTCAGGTTAAACCTTATAATATTGCCTTTCTTCTTCAGCATACCGGGGATCTGGCCTGATTCCGGATGATCCCATGCAATGGTATAACCCTGGTCGTAGAGCATGGACAGGGATGACAGGATGTTGTCCCCGGGTTGCATCCCCTCCCGGGAACCGATGATAACCCGGTCCTTGGGAAAGCGCAGCGGCAGTTTCCGGGCGATCATTTCATCGGTAAAATTGATCAATACCGGCCTGTCGTTTAATATCCCGTCAGGATCCAAATTCTGGGATTCACCATTCGGAAATTCAAGACGTGGATCCTCCCGGAATGAAAGCTCATATCCGTAGATCTGTTTGTTTTCATCAAAAATCGGTTGTCTGGCAATAAACATGTCCATCATGGATAAGTTTTGGCCCCCTATTTGATCCCGTATTTTTTCAGTTTCTGGTACAACGACTGCCGTGTAATCTGGAGCATGTCCGCGGCCTGGCTTTTTACCCCGTTTGAATCTTTAAGCGCCTTGTGAATAAGGGATTTTTCCAATAACTCCACATGCTTTGGAATGGAGTAGCTGTCATCCGGGACACGGGGGATCTCGATCTCTTCGTTTTGCTTTCGTTCAGGGCTCAAAAGCTCTGGGGAGCATTGTTCAGGGGTAATGAGTGTGCCCTCGGCACTCAGTGCCACAAGCCGCTCAATCTCCCTTCGAAGCTGCCGGACATTGCCGGGCCAGTGATAGGATTCAAAGAGGTTTAATACCTTGGGGGAGAATCCCTTGATGGTTTTATCGAATTTTTCACACACCCTGTGCAACAGGGTCGAAGACAAAGCGAGAATATCTTCTTTGCGGTCTTTGAGCGGCGGAATATAAATTTTAACAGAGAAGAGGCGAAAGTACAGGTCCTCGCGAAACTGCCCCTGTTTCACCTCATCTTCAAAATCTTTGTTCGAGGCACTCAATATTCTGAAATTGTACTTTCGAACCTTGCTGCTCCCAAGTCTTGTGCCCTCCATTTCCTGTATGGCGCGAAGCAGTTTCGGCTGGATAATCAAAGGCATTTCCGCCACCTCATCCAAGAACAATGTGCCGCCTTCAGCCTGTTCAAAATATCCTTTGCGGCTCTTGTCCGCCCCGGTAAAAGCGCCTTTTTCATAGCCGAAGAACTCGCTTTCAACCAGGTTTTCAGGGATGGCGGCACAGTTTACCGCGATAAACGGCCCCTTGCTCTGGGAGCCCTTTTCGTGGATCATCCTGGCGATAAGCTCCTTTCCGGTACCGTTATCCCCCTCGATATAGACATTGACAGGGGTCGTACAAACGAGATCCACGGAGTCCAGTATCCGACGCATGGCCTTGCTTTCAGCCACAAAAGGATCCCCGTGAACGCTGTGTTTTCCATACCGGCCCAGTTGATCTCCTATCATCCCAGACAGATTCAGAACTTCCTGGTTAATGACAATATTCTCAATTGTCATTGCCAGGTGCCGGCTGATCTCTTCCAGTAGTCCCAGATCGGATCGGGTAAAGGGTGCGTTGTTCTTTTTGTTCAAAAGTTGAATTGCACCGATTGTTTTTTTGTTTGCAACACTGACAAGGGGAACGCAGATCAGGTTCCTGGTTTGAAAATGGGTTTTTTTACCAACCTTGGAGTGAAAGCCCTCTCTTTTGTCAAGGTCTTCTTCGATAACGCTTTTCCCGGTTTCAATGACCTTGCCCACGATACTTCCCTTTTTGGGCGCGATGATGGGCTCGCCTTTGATACCGGTGGCATAAATGGAAGAAATGATATCGTTTTTCACATCCACAACAAATATGCTGCACCGTTCGGCATCCAGAATCTGGGGCAGGATTTTTAAAAAGGATCTGGCCAGGATCTCATAGCTCTCCGCAGACCAGCTTTCATTGATCTCTTTAAGTCTTTTTTTTAACGCATCTATTTTAATTAAAGATGTCAGTGAATCCGGGGAGTCTAATCGTAATCTTTTCATAACTGTGCAAACGCGTTGCGGGTAAGAATATGTTTAAAATGTATAGCAATATCCTGTGATCATACCCTGACTGAAGTTTAATGCAAATACTATTTGCATGAGTCGCCAAACAGGTCAAGATTGCTTTTTTTATCGGATTCCCATGCGCTTTTATATGAAAGAACCAAGCAACTCGTTGAATTTTTTCATGGTTTGTTGTGGGCACGGCGCATGACGTTCATGGGCGGCCCATGGCCGTTATTCAGATTCGTCCACCAACGCCTCCCCGGCCAGCCATTGAAGTGTCATTTTAATTGACAGGTGTATTAAAAGACAACAATCGGCCATCCAACTGTAATCATTATAAAAACCCAAGAGAGTGTAAAATAAAATGACACCCTGTATTTCTATCCGGCCTTTTTTAAGAAGATTCACAGAGGCCAGTCCCACGTTTGCATGCCAAAGTGATATCCAACCAACTGATATTACTACGATTATTAAATCCTTAATTTCTCTGGCACGCAAGGTGCTACATGCATGGACAGATAAAAACAATTATTTACATCACACCGGAGGGCAACAAATGACTATAAAAAAATATAAAACCGCATTGGTCTCATTGATTTCACTTCTTTATTTTGTCCCCTCGGCATCCCTTGCCACAACCATGGCGGACCTTGTGTTCGTGGTGGATCAATCCGGGAGCATGTACAATGAATTTAACTGGATCAGCAACAGCCTGGCACAAATCGATGCCACAATCCAAAGCAAAGGCATTACCGCCAACTACGGCTTGGCAGGCTTTGAATACACCGCCGGCAGCCAGATCGCAATGTACGGGAAAAATGCGTGGGTTGATATTCCGTCTGACATATCTAACGTTGTTGATGAGGCCGACTGGGCTGCCCAAAATTTATACGGCGGTTTTGAAAGAAGCTATCATGCCGTGGACTGGGCTGCGGACAATTTCTCCTGGACCGGAGGGGATCATGCCAAGGTAATGATCATGATCACGGATGAAGAGGGCAATGAAAACGATGCCTATACCTATGGGGGGCTTTCCGGAGAAAGTGCCTTAAAACAGAAAATGAAAGATGAAGATATTCTTCTCAATGTGATAACCCACACGGCCTTCTTTTCGGTCTGGGATGATGTCGCCTTTGCAAAGGACGACTATATCGGCTTGTTTGATCTGGATATGCTCAAGAATGAATCCCAGCGTTTCACCGATTATTTCACGGCTGCAAAAATAAATGAAATCATAGAACATGATCCTTTAGCACCGGTTCCCGAACCGGGCACAATGCTTTTGCTGGGGTTCGGCCTCCTTTTCCTGGGGCGTCTGTGCCGAAAGACAAATTTTTTTATGACAGGTCTAAGTTCTCAGGTCTGAAAAAGAGCCATTTGAAAAGCCTTGTCCAAAACGTGCCAAAAATGTTCACCCCGGAAAAACTGATTCTGTAACACAGGAGGGTTAACGATCATGGGAGTCCCGCATTTAAGAGTTGTTGATGAATCTTTTGTTCCGGAGAAACCTGCCCAGATAGACGAATTAATCAAGGAACTGTCCGAACTAAATACGGCCATTAATGCCAAACGGCAGGGCAATCGTCCCCCCATTGCCTTCGATGCATTGATGAATGAATTAACCGGATTCGATTATAACTCTTTTGTTCCTGCCAAACCCACGCAAGCCGACGAGTTGTTCAAAGAGCTATCCGAATTAAATAAAACCGTTAACGTCAAGCGACGGGTCAACCGCAACCCCATAGCGTTCGATTCGCTAATGAACGAATTAAGCGGATTTGATCGGGTTATTCAATTTGCCCCCCGGCAACCGCCTAAGGTCAGGCCTGCAAAAAAAATATTTGTGATTCCCAATGAAACGGAACTTCTCAGGAATAGGCATGGCAATGAGATACTCTCCTCATATATTAAAAAAATAACCGGATGTACCCGTGTTAAATTAAAGGAAATTTTTTACAACAAAGACTATAGACTTTCCGTCGAGGCGCGTATTTCCTGAGCCCCTTACGCCTTTACTGCCACAATCAACAATCCTTTCACCGGAGTGCCGGACTGGGTCCTGATATCTGTTCTGCGGATTTCTTTGATCCGCAGGCCGTGCCGGCTCAGGCAGGCGTCGATATACGCCTGGGTATGGGCATAACGGCCGCTGGGATAAAGTTTATAATCCGTAGCGTCATCCTGCAGTTCTTCCACTGAAAAGGCAAGGGTCCCGCCGGAAACAAGATACGCCGATGCGGAGCTGATGATTCTGTCCAGATTGCCGAAATAGACAAAGACATCAGAGCTGTATATCAGGTGGAATTTTTCCGGAAATGTCCATTCCTTGAGGACATCAAACATCTCAAGACGGTCATAGATGTTCTTTTTTAAGGCTTTTTCAAGCATTTTGGCGGAGACGTCAACCCCTGTGAGGTGCGCTGCAAAGGGCCGGTATAGCGCGGCGCCAAGACCTGTGCCGCAGCCCAGGTCCAGGATACGCATCTTTTCAGTCAGACAGGGGCGGACCAGGTCAAAAAGGCGTTCAGGGGTTTTGTATGCCAGATCTTCCACCAGGATGGTTTCAAAATTTTCAGCGCACTGGTCGAAAATACTGCGGACATGCTCAACCGGAGCGGCATCCGGGGGTTTATCCCCTTTGATGCTGTGACGCATGAAATTAGCGATCTCATTGTCCGGTTGCAGGCGAAGCACCTCAGTGTAGTGGGTTTCTGCCGCTTGGAACTGCTTTTTCTTTTGAAGTAAAATCCCGAGGTTTAAATGGGGGGAGGCGTAGGCCGGCTTTATCTCTATGGCCTTTTTGTAGGAGGCCATGGCTTTATCCGCAAGATCCTGCTCATCCTGGGCCACACCGAGATTGTTCCAGGCCTCTGCCATATCCGGTGCAAACCTTACGGCCGTAAGAAAACTTTCCATGGCCTTATCCTGCTGCCCGGTTTCCCGGTAGGCCACCCCCAGGTTATTCCAGGCAGGGCCGATGGCGGGCTGCGCTTCCAGCATCCGTTTGTAAAGATCTATGGCACCAGCATGATCAGCGTCCATTTGCAACAACCGCCCCAGGTTGTAGCATGCTGATAGATCCGGAGGATTGAGGCCTGCGGCTTTTTCAAATACGGGTTTGGCTTTTTCCGGCAATCCCTGGTCCAGGTAAAGATTGCCAAGTGCTGAAAGTACCCGGCCCCAGTCCGGTTGTTCCTTCAACAGTTTTTCGTAGCCTGCTTCAGCTTCTTCCAGCCGGCCGTTTCTGTGGGCGGTAAAATAGGTGGTAAACCTGCGCTGAAGATCCTCCGAATGGAGATCACCGGTCTCATTTTTCATTTGCCAATTCCCTTTTCAGGCAATTCTTGCAGACCCCGTCCAGCCGCATCTCCAGTTTGTCGATCCGGCCGGGAAAGGTATCGGCGAACCGCCGGAATTCCACGTTCAGCGCCCCGGGGTCCAGGCAGTCCATCTGGCCGCAGGCCGTACAGTAAAAGTGGGGATGGGCCCGGTGGTGGCTGTTGGGGGCAAGGCCGTAATAGGCAGCCCTTCCTCCGGTGCTGATGCGGTCCACCACCCCTTTTTCCACCAAAAGATCCAGAATGCGGTAAACGGTGACGCGGTTGATGGGGGTGGTCCGCTCCAGGGTGTCGTGGATATCCGAGACAGACAGGGGGAAACTGTTGTTGCCGATGACTTCTAAAACCCGGAGACGGTTTCGGGTGGGGTCCAGGCTTGCGGTATTCAATATCTCATTATAATCACAATGCATGCACATGGGTGATACTATCCTTCACGGGCGTCGGACAGGGATGTGGGCGCAGTGCCGGTGCCTGTCCCGTCCGTCTGTCCTTTTTTCAGTCTTTTGTTCCGTGTTGTTGATGTGAGTTGTTCCAGCAGAAGGGAGGCCAGAAATCCCATGCCGGCCACCATGATGATGGCGGCACCAGAGGTGAGGTCAAACCTGTAGGAGAGCCATAGGCCGCAAATGGTGAAAACAGCCCCAAGGATCGCCGCTCCCACCATCATGCCAGCCAGGGATTTGGCATATTTTTCCATGATAAAAGGAGGGATGGTCATCAGGGCAATGACCATGATCAGCCCCACCACCTGGATTACCATGACCACGGTGAGGCCCAGCATGGCGATGAGGCCAAAGTAAATCCGGGTCACGGGTACGCCGCGGATCCGGGCAAATTCCTCGTCGTAGGATACGGCCAGGATCTCCTTGTAGTAGACAGCCGTAAGCCCGGTGATGAATACGCCCATCCCCGCCATGATCAGCAGGTCTGTCCGGGGGACGGTGAGGATGCTCCCGAAAAGATAACTCATGAGGTCCACGTTGTATCCCGGGGTAAGATCCACCATGATGATGCCGAAGGCCATGCCCAGGGCCCAGATAACCCCGATGATGGTATCTGCCCTGTGCCTGGCTTTCAGGGTGACGGCGGCCATAAGCATGGAGGCGGCCAGGGAAAACCCCATGGTGCCCAGCATCACCGGCCATTTAAAGTAAAAGGCCAGACCGATGCCGCCGTAGGCGGCGTGGGCGATGCCGCCGGAAAGAAAAACGATACGGTTGACCACCACAAGGGAGCCCATGATGCCGCAGATCACGGCGGTGAGCAGGCCTGCGGCAATGGCGTTCTGCATGAATTCGAACTGGAGTATATCCATCTTCAGGCCTCCTTTCCGGTCCGGGCGTTTTTCGGCATGCCCCGGGCAATGACATGGGCCCGGCAGACATCCTCCACCGAGCAGGAATACATGGTTTCCAGCATATCACCGGTGAGGGCCTCATGGGAGTGGTAGTGAAGCCCCTTGTTGACACAGGCCACGTTTTTGACATGTTGGGAAACGATGACCAGGTCATGGCTTACCACCATGATGGCCACGTCCCGGTTCAGGGTCTTAAGGAGTTTATAAAAATCGGTCTGTCCTTTGGTATCGATGCTGGCCGTGGGCTCGTCCAGCAATAGAAGCCGGGGATGGGTCATAAGGGATCTTGCGATGAACACCCGCTGCCGCTGGCCGCCGGACATTTCCCCGATCCGTTTATGGACGTGGCCGGCCATGTTCAGCCGGTCCAGAATCTCCATGGCCGCCTCCCGCTCCTGCTCCTTAGAAATCCTTGGCCGGTTGCGGCCGGGATCCAGGCACCCCATGAGCACCACGTCCAGGGCCGTGATGGGGAACTTCTCGTTGATGTGGACATTCTGGGGGACATAACCGATGGCCGGGGAAAACTTACCCGGCGCCCCGCCCATGACCCGGATCTTTCCGCGGTCCGGCTTAATCAGCCCCAGCACCAGCTTGAGCAGAGTGGATTTCCCCCCGCCGTTGGGGCCAATGACGGCAATGAAATCCTTTTCCCGGATGGTGAAGTTGACGTCCGACAACACGGTCTGGCCGTTGTAGGAGAAGTCAACGCCCTCGATCTCGACGATGGCTTTTTCAAGTATCTGGCTTATTTTAGGGCCTCCTTGAATTGCGCTGTGATGGTCAGTATATTTTCTTTCCAGTTTTC
>MDTD01118677.1_pt1 | contig 18541 bp, 14 predicted proteins | sample 811221 | NCBI WGS metagenome assembly MDTD01 (sample SAMN05326646, study PRJNA326480) | marine metagenome | isolation source: seawater | place: Pacific Ocean: South West | collected 2011 | reverse complement strand
TTAGGTACAAAAAATCAAGAAGAAGCGTATGATCAACAAAAATTACTTGATAAAAAGTATGAAAAAATACCAAATCCAAATAATGGCAATCGATATATAAATCTTAAATATCAAAAATTAATCTTTTTAACAATAATCATTCTTTTTGCACTTTATTCAATTTTAATAAAAAATAATTTAAAAGACGTTAACGCAGTTATGATTGATACGGACATAGGAATAAATCAACCAACCATAATTGAATTAAATGATAATTATAAAGACTCCTTAAATATGAATATCCAAAAAGATTCAGAAAGTATAAATAATGTTGCAGAAAAATTATTTTCTGAAGTTCAAATACCATCATATTCGATATCAAGAATTGAAACCATTTCAGATGTTTTTAGCCAAGGCAAGATTTTTATAGTAATTGAAAGCAAATCTGATAGTAACTCACTGCGTGCTCTATGCGATATTGTCAAAGATAAATACCCTAAGTTTTCAAACGTTATTATTTGTCTTTACAGAGATACTCCCATAGGTCGGGATATTGCTAATGGCAATATAGCAGAGTTTGATAATGATGAGCATATCAGTGAGTGGTTGGCTATGTATACATTTAACGAGGTTGAAGGTGCCTTTTTTGATGATAAACCTGGTGTTTATTTTGGACCTTATTAACATGAAAAACAATCAATCAAAGATTCTTATCATCTTTTTTTGTTCACTCTTAATAGGACAAACTAATGACCAAATCAAAACAGCTAAGCAAATTATCAAAGCTAAGGGATTAAATAAAGATCAAGTTAAAAAAATGGCTCTAGAACAGGGCTATTCTGAAAACCAGATTAATATGATCTCTGGTGGAGATAAATCTGAAAAATCTCCCACAATAATTCGTGATGAGAAAATTGATGTTGAGGTTCCAGATTTAGGAAAAACTAACAATAGCATTGAAACTAAATTTGATGATAAACAGAAAAGAATAGAAGATCAGAAAGTATTAGAAATAGTTGATGACACTTTTGAAAATGAATCCAAAATTGAAAAAAATAGCGAAGAATATTTATCATACTTTGGTTATGATATTTTTAATAATGATCCAGCATTATTCCAAGCCACCTCGATAGGAGCAATTGATCCAAACCATTTAATTGGTCCAGGAGATGAAATAATTGTAATGCTTTGGGGAGAAACACAATTCAGGCAGGAATTAACTGTAAATAGGGAAGGTTTTATATTTATTCCAGAGATTGGTCAAGTATTTGTTAATGGATTAAATCTTAAGTTATTAGAATCAAAATTATATCGAGTTTTTTCACAGTCATATGCCAGTCTTGATCCTCAAAATGGAAAAGCTACAACTTTTTTAGATGTTAGTTTAGGTAATATTAGACCATTGAGAATACAAGTATTGGGAGAGGTAAATCAACCAGGAGCATATACTGTTAGCCCTTCAACTACTTTATTTTCGTCACTTTATTATTTCAATGGTCCGAGTGTACTTGGCTCTTTAAGAGATATTAGATTAATTAGAGCTGGTAAACAGATAACATCCATTGATTTTTACGATTATCTATTAACAGGGAAGAAACCGAAAGATGAAAATCTCCAAATTGATGATGTAATATTTTTTCCGAAACGTATTAAATCTATCTCAATTGAGGGAGAAATTAACAGGCAAGGTATATATGAGATTAAGGCTGATGAAACTCTTGATGACCTAATTTCTATCGCTGGAGATATAAAAATATCTGCATACTTAGATCGAGCGCAAATTGATCGAATTGTTCCATTCAATGATAGATCAAGGATGGGGATGGACAGAATGATTGTTGATGTAAACTTAGGAGAAGTCATCTACACTGATAAAACCTTTGATCTTCAAGATGGCGATAAAATAAAAATTTTCTCTGTGCTAGATCAGAGGCAAAACATAGTATCAATAAGTGGTGCCATTCAACGTCCGGGAGATTATGATTTAGGAAGTGGTTTAGCTATCAAAGATTTAATTATTAAAGCTGATAGTTTACTTGGGGATGCATATTTACAAAGAGTTGATGTAATAAGACTAAAACCTGATGGGACTGAGAAATTGATTAAGTTAAACTTATTTGAAGTATTAGAAGAGAAATTACATAGTGGCTTCTCCCTTATGCCAATGGATAGGGGGATTGTATATAGCGTATCTGAGATGGTCCCCAATAGTTATGTTTCTATATCTGGTCATGTAAAAAACCCGGGGCGCTATTTATTGAGAGAAACAATGAATCTCTATGACCTTATTTTTAAAGCCGGAGGCTTTGTTGATGAGGAGTTTAGAAAAAAGACATACTTAAAAAGAGCGGAATTAATAAGAGTTCAAAGTGATAGTGATATTAAAGAAATCATTCCATTCAACCTTGAACTTGTATTAGAGAACTTAGACATTGCTCAAACCCTATTGCAGCCAGATGACCTAATACGCATATACAGTTTATCAGAAATAGTTGGAGATAAAAGATTTATTTCAATTACTGGTCATGTAAAAAGGCCAGGAGATTACGAGCTTTATGAAAAAAATATGACAATTCAAGACCTTGTTTTCAAGGCAGGTGGTTTTGATGATCCATTGTTTAAAAGAAACACGTTTTTAGAAAGGGCAGATCTAGTTCGCTATAATGATGATCAAATTACACAAAAAATAATTCCCTTTAACTTAGAGACAGTTTTAAATGATAAAGAGCATAAAACAAATCTTGTTTTAAAGCCCGGAGACTTAATTAGAACTTATTCGAAATCTGTCTTTAATACTATCCGTCCTGTTACTATAAATGGAACAATTGAAAATCCTGGTAATTATTCATTTAAATCATCAATGACACTAAAAGATTTAATTCTAGAAGCTGGGGGGGTAACAAAAAATGTATTTAGATATAAAGTTGAAGTTGCTCGGATAGACCCTAATAACAATAATGAACAAGATTATGCTAATTCATTTATTTTCGATATGGATAGTGATTATTATACCTATAATTATATCGAGCCAGGTGCAAATACAAATCAAGATACAATATCAAATAACTTTTATTTGGAACCATATGATTTTGTATCTATCAGGCCAGACCCCAACTTTAATCTCCAAAGAAAAGTAACTATAACAGGTCAGGTAAATTATCCTGGTGAGTATGCTATTATCAGTTCTGAAGAGAAAATTTCAGATCTAATTTCCAGATCAGGTGGTCTAAAAGAAAAAGCGTTTTTAGATGGCTCCAGCTTCATCAGAGAAAATATTGAGATTCTTATTGATCTAAGAAAAATTATAAAAACAAAAAATTCAAAATATGACTTAAAACTTCAAGATGGTGATAAGTTAATAATTACTAAAAAGCCTGATATGTATGAGGTCAGAGGGCAAGTTAATGTTCCAGGATTTTATAAGTATGTAAAGGGTTACAAAGTGGATGATGCTATTAGGCACGCAGGAGGTATAAGTTTAAATGGGAATAGAGATGACATTTTTGTAATCCATCCAAATGGGAGGTCTTACAAATACTCAAGATTATGGAAAAATAAAAGATTAAAAGATGGTTCTATAGTGAATGTAGGAGAAATCCCCGAAAAGGAGCAATTGGATAAAACAGAATATGCTAAAGAATTAACATCAATCTTGGCGAACTTAGCGCAAGCAATTTCTTTGGTATTTATAGCGATCCAGAATTAATTAAATAATGTTAACAGTGACCAAATTCAAATAGATTTTGGGTTACTATTGCATGACAGAAATCAACAATATCAGAGAAACCTAAAGTGGATAAGGCTTTAAAAAGTAGTTCTAAAGAATTTGATAAAATTCACTTATTAGATATTCTTATTACCTTAACAAAGAATATAAAATTAATTATTTTCCCAGGAGCAATTTTTGGAATTATTTCATCATTTTACGTATTCTTCATAGCAGAACCAATTTACACTTCCAGTTCGAAAATAATGTCCTCATCAGGTGGTGGGGTCCCAGATGCATTTGGGATAGCAGCAAGGATGGGTTTTGATATTCCTATCAATGAATCTGGACCAAAGTGGGTTTACCCTGAAATTATCACTAGTAGAACTCTTGCAAAAAAAGTATTAAGACAAAAATTTGACACAGAAAAATTTGGTCCTCAAAAGCAATTAATTGCAATTCTATCAAATTCTCCTAGGGAAAATAAACTTAGTCAAAATAAACTAGAAATAATTACTACTTCCCAACTTCAAAGTATGATAAAAGTCAATGAAAATTTGCAGACAGGTATTTTGTCCCTTAAAGTAGAGGCAAATGAAGCATCGCTTGCTCAACAAGTCAATGAAAAAATTATTCAAGAACTAGATGCTCATCAAAGAGATTACAATAAATCTAAAACTACAGAGACTAAAAGATTTATTTTAGACAGAATAAGAAATACTGAAAATGAATTGATAGTAGCAGAGGAAAAACTTAAAGATTTTAGAGACAGAAATCGCAGAATAGAAAATTCTCCCGCTCTTCAATTAGAACAACAAAGACTCGCAAGAGAAGTTACCGTGCTTACAGGCGTCTACACCACGCTCAAACAGCAGTTGGAAACAACTAAAATTGAAGAAGTAAGGGATTCAGATTATGTTGTTATTTTAGATGAACCGAGTTTTCCCCTAAATAAAACAAGACCAAAAAGACTGTTTGTAATAATTTTTTCAACGATTATTGGTTCAGTTTTTGGAATAATTTTACTTTTCATAAAAGAGTCTTTAAAAGACGAAAAAGAATATATTGGTAAAAAGCTAAGCGAAGCTAAAACCAACATTTTAAATTACAGTAAAGTGTTCTGAAGCTTTCTAATTGACCTAAACAACTGATATGGTCACACCAATAAAAAGAAAATTTTGATTACGTTGAAAATAAAAATTTGATTGAAAAAATATCAATTTTCACATTAAATCCTAAAAAGGTATATTGGTTTATTTGAAAGCAGCTGTTTCTATAGTAACCCCAACATATAATAGAGCACATTTACTTGAACGCCTGTGGAAAAGTATTAAAGCTCAATCTTTTCAAGAATTCGAATGGATTATTGTAGATGACGGATCAAATGACAATACAAGTGACGTTGTTGAAAAGTTTGCTGATCCAAGAATTAAATACATTTATCAAGAAAATATGGGAGTTAATTATGCTAGAAATAGAGGTGAACTAGAGATAAAATGTGAATATGTAATATTTATAGATAGCGATGATGTATTTTTTGATAATTCAACAGTAAATAGAATGCTAACTGAAATTAAAGGTACATCCGAGGAAATTGGTGTTGTCTCCTTTACTACAATTTGCTCGGATTCAAAAAAGAGTTTATCAAATGTCATTGAAGATAAAATCATTGCTGGATACCCTGATCATATTGAAGAAAAAAAGTTTACAGGTGAATTTCTACCAATTTATAAAACAGATATTTTAAATGATATTTCGTGGCCTTTATTTAATGGGTTCGAAATGATAAGGCATTGGAAAATCGCAAGGAAAACAAAAACAATAATTTTAAATAAGCCCGGGAGAATATATTATCAAGATGATACCAATAGTTTATCAAATAGTAGGTCATTAGTTAATAGGGCTAATAATTTAGTCTTAGCATCAGAACATTTACTCAATGAGTTTGAAAATGATTGGGAACAACATTGTCCAGAACAAATTGGGAAATATTCGTTTTATCACCTGTGTTATATGTGGTTATCAATGAAAAGCATAAATCTTTTTCCTGTTCTATCAAAAATAATAAAATATGGAAATAACCGAGAAAGGATAAAAGCAATTATTATTATTACTCTATCCATTTTACCATTAAAGTATCGCCAAGAAATATTTATATTATTAAAAGGCTAAATGAATATAACATTTATAAATAGAATGATAGGTATAGTGCTCGGTGGAGGAGAAAATTTTGATATAAACATTGCCAAAGCTTTGAAAGAAAGAGGACATAATATAAAATTTGTTGCAGGGACTCGCTACAAAACCGAAAAAAATGAAAACCATCTTTGTAACTTTGAAACGAATTACATAAAGTCTTTATACTTAAGAGGAATATCATACAAAGTCAAACCATCAAACTATCTAAAAAAAATTGTATCTGCAGGCTCGTTAGAATTAGATCTTTGGCTTTTTGAAAATAAAGCTCTAAGACATTTAAAAAATGATGAATGGACAGATATATATCAAATTTGTGGCTTACCAAGATTAGGATCTAACTTAACAAAGAAAACTGTAATTAGATGGCCTGGACCACCGTCAAAAAGAAAGTTAGAATTTATGTTAAATAATGATGTGAACATTGCTAATGGAGACGCATTTAGATTCATTAGACATAACTTACTTCCTAGTGTCCAAAAAGTAAATATCGGAGTAGATACAGAAAAATTTTATCCAGCCAAGAGAAGGAGAACTAAAGAAGTTAGCTTTTTGTTTGTAGGAAGAATTATGCCAATAAAGAATTTAAAATTTATGTTCGAAGGTTTTATAATTGCAAAAAAACTTAATCCATATATTCGTTTAAATATTGTTGGTGTTGGAGACAAAAAAGAAGTTAAAAGACTAAAACAAATTTCAAAAGATGTAAAGGAAATTACCTTTTTAGGTGAAAAAAAAGGAGAAGAATTAATAAAGGAATATCAAAGAAACGATGTTTTTATTATAACCTCAAATTATGATAATTATCCTAATGTAATATTTGAGGCAATGGCTTCTGGACTACCTGTTATTGCTACAAATGTTGGTGGAATACCTTCCCAGGTAATCAATAATAAAACAGGTTTTCTTATTGAATTAAACAATATTGAAGAACTAAAAAATAAAATTTTATTACTTGCAGAAAGTTTTGAAAAAAGATTGGAGATGTCTCTAGCAAGTAGAGAAAAAGTGCAGCTAGAACACAGTTGGCAAAAAAGTGCTTTAGATCTTGAAAAAATTTATATGAAGATAATTTGAAAAGCTTTACTTATTCATTTCAATACATTAAATATTATGCCAAAAGCATGATCCAAAAAAATTACTTGTGCAAAAATAATTTGAGATCATATCAATGTCAACAAATCAATAAAATGATAAAGAATGCAAAAAGTAATTCCCCCTTTTATCAGGAATTTTATAAAGGAATACCTTTTAATCTAGAAAAAATTGAGCAAATAAAAGATTTGCCAATTTTAAAAAAGGATATTTTTAAAGAAGCAATAAGTAATGAAAAGATAATTTGTAAGAATTATAAAACTCAAGATCTTGTTGTTTCCCATACAACAGGATCTACAGGCACACCTTTAGAAATACTGTTTGATAAAAGTACTGTATCAAAAAGAGGGAAAGTACAGAATAGATTTTGGAATCAAATGAAACTATACCCATATAATAAATATGCTAAAATTTGGCGCCACAAAGAGCTATCAAAATATAAAAAAAGTCTTAAAAAAGCTGGATTATTTTTGCCGATAGACCTCGGCGATGTTTCAAATCCAATTTCAAGTGCAATGACAAGTGAAACACTCAAAAAAATAGTTTTTGAGCTTAAAGAATTTGAGCCCCAGGTAATTAGAGGCTATGTTAGTGCTTTGTATACAATTGCAACTCAAATGAATGAAATGAAAATTAAACTTAATGATCTTGATTCAGTTGTTACTTCCGCGGAATATTTACCTGAAACTATGTGGGATTTTTTTGAAAAAACATTTCAATGTCCAGTATACAATCTGTACGGGGGTACGGAGGCCCCTTCTATTGCGGTAAATAAAAGCAATAATCATAATCTTGTAATTTCTGAAGATCTATATTTTATTGAAGTTCTAGATGAAAATGGAAATGATGTTAAGCCTGGGAATCCTGGATTAATTACAATTACTGATCTTTATTCAAAGGCGACTCCTCTAATAAGATATCAAATTGGAGATATAGCGATTGTTGACGACAACTTTTTTAATTACGATGATAATTTTAGATATTTTAAATCTGTTGAAGGAAGAACAAATGATATATTTGAATTATCAAATGGAAGTTTAATTTATACACATGTTTGGCATATATATTTCAGAGATGAGGATTGGGTTGAAAAGTTTCAAGTTGTTCAAAAAGAAAGAAGCTTAATTGAAATCAAAATTTTAGTTAAGAATAAGGGTAAGGGTGGTGTAAGGTTTGAAAAGTTTAAAAATAAAATAGAATCAGCATTTCAAAATGTAAGATTTAGATGGGAACTAGTGGAAAGCATTTCACCATTAAAGGGAGATAAATTTAGGGCAGTTGTCTCACTTGTTGATAATAGTTTTAATAAACTTAATAAGGCGTAATATTATGTTTGAAAGTAAATATGTTAAAAAATTGAAACCATATCCAAATTCTTCTCACAAAGCTTGGTTAACAAAATCAGAATCAGTTTTAAAATTAGACTGGAATGAAAGTACTATTGGACCTTCTCCATTAGTAAAAGAAGAAATATTAAAATTTCTTGAGAAGGGGAATGTAAACTGGTATCCAAATATTAATAATACAGAATTAATTGACATGCTCTCAAAATACATTGATTTGCCACCAGAAAATATTCAATATTTTTCTAGCTCAGATAGTTTGCACGAGTATATAATTAAAACATTCATTGAGCCTGATGATTTAGTAGTAATGGTATCTCCTACATATGACAATTTTAGAGCTGTTGCTGAATCCATGGGTGCACAGGTCAAATACTTTAGCTTGAACAACTACTTTGAGTTTGATCCAAAAAAATTTATTGGTTTTTGTGAATTAAAAAATCCTAAGATGATATATATATGTAATCCAAATAATCCCACTGGATCTCTATATAGTTTAGAAACATTAAAAAAGGTTATATCAAAATTTCAAAATACACTTTTTATAATTGACGAAGCCTACATCGAGTTTAATGGAGAGTCGAGTTCAAATTTAATCCTTAAAAATGATAACCTGATTGTTTCTAGAACTTTTTCTAAAGCCTTTGGTTTAGCTAGCTATAGGATTGGATATGCTGCTTCATCTAAAGATATAATCCTAAGTTTATCTAAGATTAGAAATCCCAAGAACATAAGTACATTTGCACAGATTGCAGCAATAGCTGCTTTACAAGATTTTGATTATACTCGAGCTTTTATTGAGGAAGTAAATTTTGCTAAAAAATACTTTAAAAAAGAAGTTAAACAGTACTTTTCTAAAATCTATGGAGATGGAGGTAACTTTATCTTAGTTGGACTTGATGCTAGTATAAAGAAAGATTTAATAGTGCATATGGAAATGAGCGGTATATATACAAGAGATTATGGTCATGTTAAAGGAATGGAAGACTTCATGAGGATTACAATCGGTACAAAAAATCAAATGAAGAGAGTCGTTGAAGAAATCAAAAAATTCTTTGAAAAGTAAAAGTATTATTACATCCATTGATAGTAATTCATTATAAAACACTTATTAACTTCACGATGATGAAAATTGAATATCAATATACTTTTAAGATAACTAATTCTTTTATTTGATAACAGATACTTTTCATTTTGATTAGTTTGAAAGAACGTTTAATTGTGGCAATAATTTAGGATTATGAAAAATATTTACAATCAAGAGGAAGAAATTCAAGATAAAGTCGCTTCTGCATATGATAGTGTATACGGTAGCCTAATTGCATATGAGGACAGATGGGGAAAAATTTGTGAATTAATAAAAGAAAAAAGTCAAGTTGATGATAAAATATTAGAGATTGGATGTGGCACTGCCACACTTCTGAAACATTTAAAGGATCTTGGTTTCTCAGAATTAAATGGATGCGACTTAAGTACTAAAGCAATTAAAGAGGCTAAAACAAAAATACCAAATGCTCACTTCAAAGTAGCAAATATGATTGATATGCCATATAAAAATGATAAGTTTAATATTATAATATTTAATGGAAGTCTTCACCATCTTCCATTTGAAGATATAGTAATAGCAATTGAAGAGTCTTACAGAATCTTAAAAAAAGATGGTTTTATGATAATTGCAGATGCTAATGATGAATTTGATTGTTTTAAACCACTTTTAATCACCAAAATTTTTCGAAAACTAATATTTTTAAAAAATACTTTAAGAATGAAAAGGTTATGGAAATTTGATCCTCATGATGAATTAAATTATACGGAAGAACATACTCACAAAAGTATAATTGATTACATAAATTTTTCTGTTCATAATTGTAATTATGAGTTAATAGGGGTAAACAAATATGAGCATTTTATCACCCAATTTGAAGGCAGTTTGATGGTAGGTTCAATTTTAGATAAGTTAATTTTTGCGTTTTTAAAATTTTTAGATAATAATATTTCTGTAAATCCTACATCTCAAGTATTACTTATATTTAAGAAGTAAAAATGCTTTCTAAAGTCTTTTTACTAGTTCTATATTATTTCAATCATGACTATAGTTAACGATTTTCTTAGATTTCTGAGTATTATTATTTGATTGAATAAATGACTTTAAAAATCTTTATAAATAAATAGAGGAATAAATGTGATTAAGTTTTCAAAAAAAGAAAAAATTATTGCAAATAAAATTAGGGAGCTCAAATCAAATGCTGGTAGTCATAGCCCAAGTGTTTTTACACTGTCTGAAGAATTACCTGATTTAGATATAAAAATAGACGCTTGCTTCTTGTCTAACCCTTATGCAACAAACCTATTTCTTGAATATTTAGATAAAGAGTTAATTGTAACTGGTCGACTAAGAGATGTTATGGAATTTTATCCCTCCCAAAATAATGTGATTGGAGAGGTAATTTCGAGTTCGTTGGATTTGAACAAAAAAAATATATTTGTTGGGAATGGTGCTATAGAGATTATTCAAGCAGTACTTCATAACTTTGTATCTGGAAGTATTGTGGTAAATATTCCAACATTTTCATCATATTATGAATTCGTTAACAAAAATACAAAAGTTATCTATTATCAATTAAAAAAGGATGAAGATTACCTTTTAAATCCTGATGACTTTATAGAATTTGTTAAAAATACTAATCCAAATAGTGTTGTTATAATTAATCCCAACAACCCTAATGGTGGATATCTCACGCGTTCAGAGTTAGAACACATTCTAAAGAATATTAGCGATGTGAAAAATATAATAATTGATGAAAGCTTTATACACTTTGCCTATGAAGATGACTCTCTTAATATTAATTCAGCCACTGATCTATTTGATCTTTATTCTAACTTAATAATTATTAAAAGTATGTCTAAGGATTTTGGTATTGCTGGAATTAGGGCAGGATATGCAGTTATGAGCGAGGATAAAGTTTCCAGCTTACTTGAAAACGGTTTTCTTTGGAATTCTTCTGGCTTATCAGAATACTTTTTTACATTATATGGTAAGAAACACTTTTTTAAAAAATATAACAAATATAGGAAAAAGTATATCTTAGAAACTCAGAACTTTTATAGTGAACTTTCAAAAATCAACAGTATAAAAATTTATCCGACAAAAGCAAACTTTGTATTGTTGGAGTTAATTGATGGAAGTACCTCATCTGATTTGGTAGAAAAAATGTTAATGAAATATGGTATTTATATTAGAACTGGATCTGATAAAATTGGACTTGATGGGGAGTTTGTAAGAATCGCAAGCAGAACAAAAAAAGAGAATGAAAAGATAATCTTAGCAATCAAAGATATTTTTGGAAATAAAAAATAAAAAAACAATCGCAATCTTTGACTTCTGCGAGACATTAGTTTCAATACAAACCGCGAATGATTTTGTTACTTATTGTCATAAAAGAAATAAAAATCTTTTTTCGCAAACAAATGAAATTATAAGAACGATATGTAGAAAAATAGGGTTGTTGTATGGTAAAAGACATAAAAATTGGCAACTAAAACAACTACGTGGCATTCCTCTTGAAAACCTAGATATTTTAGCAAAACACTACGTTGAAAAAGAGTTAATGCAATATGAAAATGAAAATATTGTAAGGAAACTCAAATGGCATAAAAATCAAGGACATGAAATTGTAATCTGCTCAGGAGGGTTCACTAGTTATATAAAATATTATGGTAAAATAATTCAAGCAGATTATGTTATTGCGACTGATTTAGAAATTGAAAATGGTAAATTGACAGGTAAGATTGATGGAGATGATTGTATGGGTATCAAAAAAATAAAAAAATTATCTAACACCTTAGATATAAACTCAATTGATTTAGAACAATCTTTTGCATACAGTGATAACATCAGCGATATCCCTTTGCTCTCATTTGTTGGTAATGGCGTTGTAGTTGACTTTGGACAAGATATTTCATGGGCGCAGTTGATGCAGTATGGAGTAATCAGTGCTAAGTGAACACTTGTTTAAGTTAGTAAGACCTGAAGTTTACGATCTTCATAAATTCTATGAAAAATCTCAGTGGTGGTCAAAAAATAAAATAAAATCATACCAACTTAAAAAGTTAAGATCTCTAATAGTTTACTCCTTTAAAAATGTACCTTTTTACAGGAATTTGTGGCAAGGACTTGACCTTAACATTGATCTGAAATCTTTAGACGATTTAAATCAATTTCCAGTAGTTACAAAGGGAATGCTAATGAAGGCTATCGATAACAATCAGATATCTAATGAATTTGTTAGTGAAAAAAGCACCAAAAAAGTTGTTTGGCAGGTGTCGACAGGTTCTGATGGAAAACCCTTCTTGTATCCCAATAATATGAACTCAGAAAACCATAGAAACGCAGCTAGAAGAAGATTATATAATTGGTATGGATTAGGTTATGGTACAAAATGGGCTCATTTTTGGAGGGGAAAATACAAAAAATCATTTTATAGCCTTCTCAAAGAATCTCTTACTAAAAGATATTCGTTTTGTATTTATGATCCAGAATATCCTAAAGAAACAGAATTAAATGCTGCTAGGATAAAATTCTTTATTGATAAGCTAAACAGAATTAAGCCCACAATCATTGACGGGTTTCCTAGTGCTCTATATGAAATTGGAAATTATATGATAGAAAATGATGTCAATCTTAATTACAATGTTAGAGCAGTTGTAACAGGTGCAGAGGTTCTTAATGATGACACAAGAAAATTAATTAGTGAAGTATTTAATGCACCAGTTTATAATAGATATGGTGGTACCGAAAGTTCAATAATTGCTCATGAATGTACATTTCAAACTGAAAGTAACCACTATTTGCATATTCAAGAAGATAGATTAATTGTTGAAACGGATGATAATGACGAGATTATATTAACAGATTTAAATACTAAATCTATACCATTTATTCGTTATAAAAATGGCGACCTGGCAAAAATAAATGATAATTATTATTGTCCATGTAAAAGACAATTAAAAATAATTTCAAATATTCAAGGAAGAGTGAATGATATGTTTATTTTACCAAATGGTAACAAAATAACTTCCCACTTGTGGCAAACATATATGAAGAAAACCCCAAGTATTGCAAATTACAGAATGGTTCAAGAAAAAGATTTTTCTGTAAAAATATACTGGATTCGAAAGAAAAATACTTTTGACGATATTTCTTTTAGCTATGTTCAAGGGTTGGTTTATGAAGCATTAAAAGGATGTGATATTAAATGGATAGAGAAAAGCAATTTTAAAAGAGGTATAGGAGGTAAATTCCGACAGCATATTTCAAATGCAAAAATACATAAGTAAAATGAGAAAAAGTCAAAGCTCATCCATTCTTAATTCATGAAACATCCAAAACTGTAAAAGTAAATGAGTAATTAACTTTGAAAGATCTTATAATAAGAGATGATGATATTTCATATTGGACATCTGTTGAAGAAATTGATTTTATCTATCGGGATCTTTTTGATAAAGGAATAAAAATATCTTTTGCCGTTATACCATATGCTGCAAAAATGTATAACCTTGGAGATCCACATACGTTTTACCAAGATGAAAATGATTCAAAATGGGTTGGTGAAAACACTAAACTAGTTAAATACTTAAAGGAAAAAATAGATAAAGGGCTAGTAGAAATAATGCTTCACGGATATAATCATCTATATTGCTTTAAGTCAATGGATAGTGGACTAAAAATCGCTTCTGAAAAAAACCTGGATCAATACCGCTCTAGAAATAAACTGGTTACTTTTATTGGTGAGTACAATTATCAAGGTTTTAATGCTTTATATTCAAAAACAAAAACTGGTAAAGAATATTTGAGCGAAATCTTCAAAGTTGACATTAAGAATTTTGTTCCACCATCAAATCAAATAGATTACAATGGTATAAATGCTATAGTAAAAAATAATCTAAATATCTCAGGACTCATTGGTAGAAAATATAACAGAGAATTTACAATCAGAGGTCTGATAACATATTTTGATAGAATTTTCTTTAAAATAATTAACAGCAAACTTACCTATCCCAAAATTGCTAATTTTGGAAACCATAAGGAATTAGTAGGATATACCCTATCAAAAAAAACTAAAAAAAGGGGATATGATAATCAACTAAAATATTGTATCAAAAAAAGCTTTCCAATTCAAATATCTACGCATTACTGGGAAGTTGATAATATCATTTTTCGTAATCTCGAGGGTATCATTGACATGGCGTTGAAAAATGGATATCAAAGTAAACTCTTATATGAGGTTTTAAAGTAAAGATTGCATTCATAATTAACAGCTTAAAAAAAGGCGGTGCTGAAAGGGTAGTGTCCCTTCTTTCAAAGGAACTTTCTAAAAGTAATGATGTGACCATTATTCTGTTTGATGAGATTATAGATTATGAGTTTGCTGGAAAATTAATTAACATAAATTGCGTAACTAAAAAAAGTATTTATGGTAAAACCATCAATGTTTTAAATAGGACTCTTAAACTAAAGAAAATTTTTAAAAAGGAAAATTTTGATAAAATATTTGCCTTTATGGAAAGTGCTTACCTGCCGTCAATTCTTACTAGATTCCCAATTATTGCTTCATTAAGAAACAATCCTGAAAAAAGTTCACTTTTTATTACAAAGTACATATTACCTAAAGCAAAATATATAGTTTGTGTTTCAAAGAATATTGAAAAAGCTTTAAGAGAAGATTTTAAAATATTAAACGTTATTACAATTTATAATCCAGTAAATTTAAAGAGCTTAGAAAAACATGGGGAAAATCTTTCAAAATATCAGCCATTCCTTTTAGGGATTGGACGCCTCCATGAGCAAAAAAACTTTGAACTTCTAATTAATGCATTTAGTAAAACTAAGGCAAGGGAAAGAGCTAAACTATTAATTTTAGGAGATGGTCATATGAAAAAGCAATTGCAAAAAATGGTTAGAGAGTTAAACCTAGAATCTAAAGTATATCTGATGGGTCAAAGAGATAACATTGTCGATTATTATATTCAATCCAAAATCTTTATCTTGTCATCAATATATGAGGGGTTTCCAAATGTTCTTGTAGAAGCTTTAGCAAATCAATGTCCAATTATTTCTACCAATTGTCCAACTGGGCCAAGCGAAATAATTAATAACTATAAAAATGGTATTCTAGTTGAAAATGGCAATGAAACACAAATGTGTAAAGCTATAGATAAACTATTTTTTAATAAGGATTTAATTAATACTTTTAAAAATAATGCTATAAAATCAGTTGAATATTTAGATATAAAGATCATTGCACAAAAATGGCTAGAAGTAAACACATAAGGAGAAACTATTTATGTTGACAAATGATATTATTTGTCCAGTATGTAAAGATAATAAATTTGATAACTATAAATGTCCATGTGGATATGTTATAGAGTATGATCAAAACGTAATTGTTTTTCCTTCAAATCTTGTAAATAAATTCAAAAATTACTCAAAAAAAACAAATTTAGAATCGTATAATCAGCTTGAGCCCAATCCGGCAAGTGAATATTATCCGAGATATGTTCAAGACGATGCTAAAGTAATTTTAGATATCGGAGGTGGAGATGGTTTAGTCCTAGCAAATTATGCTAAAGAAAACCCAAATTCAAAAGTCTATGTCATTGATGCAGATTTCAACAATATAAAGAGAGTCCCTTTTAGGAAAATAGAGAATTTAGTTGCACTAAACTGTAGTGCTACATCTTTACCGTTTGATAATAATTCGGTAGATACTGTTTTCACAGTTTTTGCAGTAGAGCATATGTATGATTACGATTACAGCGAATTTTTATTTGAGGTAAAAAGAGTATTAAAAAAAGGTGGACGTTTAGTTATTGCCACAGATAGTGACATTTACGATAAATGGATACATCCAATTTTTAGAATTTTTAGTTTTAAGGAAAAGTTTTTTACTACTGGATTTTTGGAAAAATGGAATGTAAGTAAAACCGCTATTGATCACCATAATTTGAAATCACCAAGGCAAACTGAGACATTTGTTAAAAAGCATGGGTTTTTTGTGCAGGACATAAGGCTTCATTTAATAGGGAGCAATTGGTGGTTAGGACAAATTCTTTATGAAACAATAATACCAAAGATTCTTGCACAAAAAATTTTATCAACAATGTATGTCTTAATTGCTAGACAAAATGATTAACCAAATACTGAATGATAACGTAAAGTATAATGTATTATCTTTAATTAATATTCTTTTTGGACTAGCTTTTATTATACTACTCGGTAGGACTTTTGGCGCAAAAGTTCAGACTGATTCATATTTTTTATCTATCCTTATAATTACTTATTTAGGATATTTTGTCCAATCTTTTTATGAAGCTATGCCGCCTTATTATACAGGATTAAAATCAAAAGATTTGTCCTCATCATCAGAACTCTATTTTTGTCTTTTAAATCAAATAATTTCTATTTCTTTAGCAATAATACTATTTTATTTCGCTTCAACTTATGCCTTTGATATTGTCGAAGGACATCTAAAACCAATTTTAGATGTTTTCATTTTTTATTTACCACTTCAAAATATATTATTGTTAAATAAAGGAATTTTGAATCTTGAAAAACATTACTCATCATATTATGTCGTTGATATTTTTGTTAACATTGTACTCCTATTGATTCTTTTAATTAAGGTTGAACAGGAAATAGTTTATTTAGCCTATGCAACTATAATTTCTACAGCTCTTGCTATTTTATGGCAATTCCAATTGATATTCAAAAGAATCAACGCAAGATATAGACTCATATTTTATTGTACAGCTCAAAAAGAAGTAATTAAAAGTTCGATTAAGCTCAAGATTGGATCCCTGCTTTATGGAGGTAAGGATATGATTTTAGCAAGCGTATTTACTAGTTACGGTGCTGGAATGTATACTTTATTTAGTTATGCCAGTAAATTTTCTTCTATAATTATTCAAGTTGTGAATGCGCCAATTATAAATATCTTTGCGGCTAAGGCAAATAATTACGTCGCTGATTCAAAGTTTAAGATCTTAAATAAAAAATTAAAAGAAGTTCAGATTCAAATTATTCCCCTTTTTTTTATTGCAGGTTTAACTATTTATCTTTTTCTCCCATTTTTTCTTGACACACTTTTTAAAACAAGCTTTAGCCAAGAAGAATTTCAGACGATAATAAATATCTTTTCAGTGCTACTTTTTTTTAATTTCATAGTAGTACTGGAAAGTCCATTTGCTAGGATATCTATGGCGCTCAAATTGTTTTCTAAAGGAATGGTAGTTAATTTGATTTTTCTAATTATTATGTGCTTTGGATTTTTCTTTTCCAAATATTTTGATTTACATTACATAAAATTTCTATACTTTTTATTGGTTGCTCAATCATCCAACTTATTTTTGTATTATATAATTTATAAGTTATATCTCAAAAGTTTAGATGTTAAGCTTTTCTGATTATTTAAACACATCTTTCTTGTGTTAGATAAAAGAGGTGCCTCATTTTAGTAGTAAGAAAAACACAAATAATCCATATTCTTTACATTGCAACACTGATCTTTTCAGGAATCGGCTTATCATTAGGGGGGAAAATGATTGGAATTTTCGGGGTTGGGATAAATGAGTACTGTTTAATTTTATTAATCTTAGCGATGCTCATTTTTCAATTGAATACTACATTATACTCGTTGAAAGCCTTTTATAAAAATAATCAATTAGTAACTGCACTTTCAATTCTATTTTTATTATTTTGTAGTGCAGGGTACTTAGTAGGATTAAACTATGGAAATCTTGGTAATACTTTAGCTCAATATTTCAGACTTATTCTCTTTTTATTCTTTCTAATTCCTTTACCTTTTGTTATCACTCATCAAAGAATCGCAAGTATAAAATCAAGTATGTATTTCATTTATGTAGGAATATTACTGTCAGCAATAATTAATTTAATTCTATATGTTCTTGGAGATTATGTATTATTGTCCTTGAGAGGGCAAAATGAAATAGGTGATAAAGTTGCCATGTTTTTTCCTTTTGTTTTATATTTTTCAATTATTCATAAAAATAAGTTATATAACTTTTTAAAAATTTCTATTTTTTTGATAACAAGTTTTCTTTCTTTGTCAAAAGGAAGTTGGTTGACAATTACCTTTATTCTTATTTGCTTTTCTTTTCTCAAACTAAGATACACATTAAAATATATTCCCTTAATCCTTTTTGT
>MDTD01171857.1_pt1 | contig 18542 bp, 17 predicted proteins | sample 811221 | NCBI WGS metagenome assembly MDTD01 (sample SAMN05326646, study PRJNA326480) | marine metagenome | isolation source: seawater | place: Pacific Ocean: South West | collected 2011 | reverse complement strand
ATTATTTATTATACTTTAATTGTTATAAATTTAAAAAAATTTTAAAATTATTAAAAAATTATGATGTTGTAGGTGTTAATTTGAGAAAAACAGAAGGGAAAGCATACTATAAAAGAGAAATTCTTGAACTGAAAGAAAAAAAAAAAAGAAATAGCAAAGATGAAAAAATATATATCTAAAGTAAAAAAAAAAGAAAAAATGAATAAACCAATTGTAACTAATACATCGACTTATAGTGTCTGGAGTGGCAGTAATCTAAAAACCTATTATTCAGGAAATATTTGGTGGTCAAATTCAGATTATATAAAGACACTTACGAAACAAATAGGTAAAAACTATACTGACCCTGAATTCTGGGTAACTTCTAAAAATAAAATAGATAATAAAAAAATATATTTTCTTTCATTATGGAATTCAAATGTAAATCATTATCATACTCTATATGGAAAAAAAAAATATTTTAATAAAAAATACTTTAAATTATATACAAATTGGGATTTGATAGAATCAAATATGGAGTGAACAGTATAGAAATATAATTAGATATCTTTCGAAAATAAAGATTTACATGTTGAAAAAAAATTATTAAAAATATTATTTGAATTAGATGTTACGTATTTCTGAACATTATCATATGAAAAATCAGTATAAAATTCAGTATTCAATACTTGTTCAATATTAATAGGTAAATATATATTATCTGGATGAATTATTTCATCTGTTGCACCAACAGGTGTTGATATTAATGGCGTTTTTGTAATTGCACATTCAAATAATGCTTTTGGACCACCTTCAGTTCTTGAACTTATAACGTATAGATCAAGACAATTATATAATTCGTTCAATTCTTTAACTGAAACTAATTCCTTGTAATAATATTTAATACCTAATTTATCTAACTCACTCATAATATATTGACGTCGATATCCTGTTAAAAGTACAGTTAAATTACTATATTTTTTTGATAATATTTTTATAACATCACAGAAAATATCTGGACCTTTTGATAATTTAGGTTCATAATTTTTATTTTTTATTGAATTTCCTTCTGTATCTCTCTGAAATGACCCAACCAAAAAACTGTCTCTATTTAAGTTATGTTTTTCTCTTATTTTTTTTTTATCTTTAATTTCATAGAAATCATTTTCATCAACCCAAAAAGGCTGGTAAAATATTTTTTTCTCAGTATAATTTTTTATTTTATTATATGTACCCATATCTATAATATGATATACTGAGACAATTTCTTCTAAATTTTTCATATATTCCCCAATATCTTTTATTTTTTCACTATCAATATGATGTATTGTAATAACAACAATTTTATTTTCTAATTTTTTTCTGATATTTTTATTTATTTCCCATGAAGATATAATCCAAACAATATCTGCATCTTCTATTTTATCTGCAATGAAATTTTTATTCATATTTTCATATTCTTTTCTTAGTCTTTTACATATCCATGTATCTTCTGATATAATACTTAATTTAAAATCATGTTCATCATATTCCTTTATATTAAGTATTTTACTTTTTGTAAAATTAATTTCTGGTATATATTTTTCCTTATCTGGTGTAAACTGAAAACGAGATTCATTTTTATATTTACGACCCTCTATATGACCATACATATGAAAATGTGCTAATAATTCTTCTCTGCATAATTTTTTTAAATCACGATTATATTTAACATAATATGATATATCAAAGTCTGGATACATATCATAGAATTGATTTTCACATGCTAACCTATTTTCATTTTTACCACATTCATTATAATGTTGATTTAATCTATCATTTAAATTATGTTTAATATTTGTATGTAAATTTTGTCGTAAATCTGGATATGCATTAAGATAAAAATCTGTATTTACACTGTATCTCATATTTAAATTAGTAAATATAATAAATAAAAAAAAAAAACTTATCGGTTAAATTTGTAAATAATTAGATATTTGTATATAATGTTTATTAAGTTTGAAGATATACTTCGTGATGAAGTTATAAATAATCGATATATAGAAAATATAGAAAAGGATAATTTCTATAAAAAATATGACTGTGTTGTAATGTCTGCATATATGAATTCTAAATTAGATCCTCAGAGAAATATTAAAATTGATGGTAGTGATTTTAACTATATAAAAGATTGGTATTTTTCAGTAAAAAAACATAAATTACATGCTATAGTATTTCATGATCATTTATCAGATAATTTTATAAAAAAATATTCAACAGATAGAATTATTTTTAGAAAAGTAAGAATGGGAAAGCAGAGTATAAATGATGAGAGGTTTATTATATGGTATCGCTATCTTTTATATAATCCATATAAATATATTTTAACAACCGATATTTCAGATGTTGTTATAAATACTGATCCCTTCTCATATGTAAAAAATAATGGTGATAATAAAAAAATATTTATTGGTACTAATACAACACATGCAGGTGAACCAAAAATAAGAAATAAACACTGGTTTGATAAAAGAGAACATAAATTAACTCAGTTTAATAGCTTCAAGAGTAAGATATATCCAATTAGATATGAATTCCATACATATCAATTATATAATCCAGGTTTACTTTCTGGGTATTTAATACCTATACTTATGATTCTTTCTGAAGTTAATAAAATTCATTTAGAAATGAAAAAACCAAATAACTTTAATATGATAACATTTAATTATTTAATACATACATTCTTAATGGAGGGTAATAATAAAGATAATTATAATACAAATTATATTATATCTGGTGAACCATTTAATAGCAGATATAAGATGTTTAACAATGAATTAAATAACTATTTAATCCATAAGTAAATTTAAAATTATAAAAATAAAATAATATATTAATGATATTACCATTGCCGTTTGAAGAATTACCAAATAAAATAAAAAAAAATGAATGGAAATCATATATCGAAATGTATCCAGATTTGATTAAGTCAGATATTAATAACGAAAAAAAAGCTTTATCTCATTGGTATCGTTGGGGATTTTTCGAAAATAGGATATGGTCTAATAGTAGTAAAAATATGCTTGATGATAGACATATCCCTGAAATTGATAAATATAAACTATATCAAAAATATGATAACGTTATCCTTACATGTTATTTTACAAGTAAACTTGACCCTCAAAGAAAAATTAAAATACAGGACAATTACTTTAAATATATAAAGTTCTGGTATAAATCACTACTAAATCATAATCTACATGGAATTATTTTTTATGACAATCTTTCTCAAGAATTTATAAAACAATATCAAACAGATAAAATTATATTTATTAAATCTAGTCTTGGTAAATTGTCAATTAATGACGAAAGATTTATAATATGGTACAAATATTTATTACGTAATCCATACAAATATGTATTAATGACTGACGTATCTGATGTACAAATAAATAAAAACCCGTTTGATTTCATTTCTAAGTTTAGTAAAGATAAAATATTTATAGGTACAAATACTTGTCATCTGGACACAGTTCAAAACACAAATAGTATCTGGTTTAAAAAAAGGGAAAAAAGTATCCAGTATATGAACAAATTTCTAAAAAAACAATATTTCTATAATGAGTATCAGTTATATAATCCTGGATTATTTGGTGGGCATTATAATATTGTTATGGAAATGCTTCTAAATGTTAGTTATATAGAAAGTATATTAAATCATAAAAATTATAATCTTATAATTTTTAATTATTTAATTCATACGTATTTAATAGAAAATTATGATAGTAATCACTGTACTAAATATGTTATTACAGGACAACCGTTTAACAGTATTTATAAAAAATATGAACAATTACATGAATCACAAAACTATTTAATACACAAATAGTTAACTTATTGGTATTTTTAGATTCAAACCTAAATTTAAATATTTATCTAATCTCGCAAGTGCCATACTGAAAATTGTTGTTGAATGTATATTACCTATCATACCATCTGGCGATATATTCTGTCCATAATATTTATGTGCTTTCTTATTTTCTATATTATATTTAAATCCACCGTCTTCCATCTGGTGTTTCAATACACTATTTTTCATTTTTTTTAATATATCTTTACATTCCTCATATCTATGTTTTGTATAATCCATACATTTAGTAATTACATAAATAAAATCATATATACTACAACCTCCACTCACGTTATTTGTTGATAACAATGTATCTATAATATTTATACACATGTTTTCCTCAACTGGCTTATTTACAAGATCAAATGCAGTAAATACTTTCATTATTCCATTTATTAATTTTTCATTTGATGGTTTATTGCTATACCAACCATCTTTTTTCTTGAATTTTTCTAATTTATTAAAAATATTATCAATATTTTCTTGTTTATTTTGTACTAAATTAAAGAAAACATAATGTGATAATTGCGCACCAGCTGCCCAAGGATTTTCCCATGATTTATCTGTCATAAAAAATAAATCTGTATCATAATAATTATTTATATCAAATTCTTTTACACTAAAACCAAGGTTTATTAAAGCACTCATTGATTGTCTACTTTCACCTAAAAGGTGTTCTTTACTTTCTATTTCAAAATACATTCCATCTTCTTTTCTAAATTTTAATATTCTATTTCGTGTATATGTTTTATTAAAATTATAGTAATTACCATAAATAATTTGTAACTTTGCAAAAAGACTTGTAGCACTTAATTTCAAATTTTTATAACCATTTAATGACCAATTAAATTTGTTATCTTTAATCATAATAATCCATAGTAATACTTTTAGTAACCACAGAGGTTTTTTATTTAAATTTTTACACCCTTTTTTTTCTAGTATACTTTTTATAACTATTTTGTAATATTTCTCATTACAGGTATCTGATGAAAAATCAGCGTTTATAATCCTTTCTCTATATGTACTATAATTTCTCACAATTTTACTCAACTTTTCCATTAATTCATTAAAGTTTGAATATGATTCACCATAATTTTTACAAATTTCAACACCACCTCCTAAATTTTCATGATATAAGACAGGTAAACCACTAGATAATGCTTCTAGTACATGCATTGGACAGTTTTCAAATTGAGAACCAGTTATATATATGTGATGTTCTTTTAATTTTCTACCTAATTCTTCACCGCTATAAGGTCCTTCTATTATTGTATTTTTAGGTATATACCCCTTGTTATAATTTCTACCTATGAATGTAAATTCTACTTTTTTATTATATGCGATGTATTGATCTATCTGATTATAATATTCATATCCCTTATTGTAATTATCTGACCAATGGTGTGTTACTAATTTTAATTTACTTTCACTTGATAAATTAATTATATTTTTTCTTGGGTAAAAATTATTAATATTACATCCATTATTTACAACACTATATTTTTTATTAAAACCAATATTTTTATAATAATTTGCTGTCCAATTACTAACAAATACAACTTTATCATCAATATCAAACATTTTCATCATTATAGGATCTAATACATCAATATTACCACGCGGTTTATCACAGTCATTAACTCTATGTATTACTATTACATTTGGGTGTTTTTTCTTATATTCTGCTACCATTTTTAAATCAACCTTGTTTAAAGTCATTATTCTTGGATCCATTACAAAAATTATATCTATATCATCATGATCTAAATTATGCACTACTTTATAATTTTTTTTATGTAAATATTCTGAAAAATTTTGTGCAAATTGATTTCCACCACCAAATGATCTATATGTTACACGAGAAGTTATGCATATTTTTCCAGTATATATTTTATTTTTTTTATATGTATAAATATATTTTTCACGTAATTCTTGGTATATAGAATTTTCTGGATAATCTTTATTTTTATTTAAATTTAACCTACTCCAAAACTCATTCCATAGATGTATAAAGAAACTTCCATCGTATTTATTTTCTAAATTAGTATAATATTTTAATAAAGAATGATCTATACCTTTTGGTATATATTTAGGATTTATTAATGATCTAGCTTGATGACAGTTACATGAATTAGCGAAGTACCATGGTTTTAAATATTGCTGTAGATTAAATTTATTAATTAAAGTAGTAACAACATGAGGACCAAGTCCCCAGACCATTTCCCCTTCTAATATTTTTTTTTTTGCATTCATGCATATATCTATAGCTATGTCTAAAATTGGATCATTTTTAGGTACACCTATTATACTTGCTCCAATTTTTAAATTATTATATCTTTTATCTGGTTCGTTTATAAATAGATACTTATCAACAGTATAATCATAATATTTAATACATATTAAATCTGTATCAACCCATATATGACCATTTTTTTTTAGCATCAAAAATCTAAATAAATTAGATACCGCTGAATATGATTTACTTGTTTCTGTATTATATGTAAATAATTCTGATTTATCAAGTATTTCATTTCCATCTTTTACTATTGTACCTTCTGGTACATTATCTATTTTATCGTAACAATAAAGATGATATTCGTAACCATGTTCGATAAATGATTTTATTGAAATGATTTCCATATCAGATAGGTGATTACCAATCCACAGGCTTTGTACAATTAGTGCCATTAATTCTAATTAATATATTTATATTTAAATATAAACATATCAAATTATTAGGTTATTAAGATTTACACCAGAAATATACGGAGTAAAAAATAACAATAAAAATAGTCAATATTGAAGTTTGCATAAAAAAACATAATGAAATTGGATTATTACATTCATTTGTAAGCATTAAAAGTGTATCTTCATTCATTTTATCTTTAAAAAAATAAGCAAATAACATAAAACCTGCATAACCAATGTAACCAATGGCTATGTAATAAACTATAAACATTATACATAACAATATTTTCTCAAAAAAATTGTCAAATACGTTGCGTTTTTTCTTAGTATCATTTTTTTGTATATCTATATTATCTCGAACTTTTTTCCTTGGCGTTAAATTACTATGTGATTTTATTTCCATACCTATATCATTATTTATGTCAATCGTTTGAAAATTTACTTCATTATCATATTGTCTCCCTATTAATTCTATATTTTGATCACTTTTACTAATTCTCATTAATAATTACTTTAATATTTATTTTTAAGTATTTATTAGGTCATAAAGTTAAATATTTAAAGGTATAATTCTATATCATTAATAATATGTTAGTTATAGTAAAAAAGATGAACAATGAAAAATTTGATATAGAAATATCAGATGATGATAAAATATTGAAACTAAAACAATTAATAAATGAAAAAGATAATAAATATCCTATTGATAAAATAAAAATTATATTTGCCGGTGCAGTTTTAAAAGATGATCAAATTCTTAAAGAGTGTAATATCAAGAATGAAACAGTTGTACATATGATTGTAAGTCAAAATACAACAAATCAAAATACAAATACAAATAATACAAGTACATCTTCATCTACACCCTCAACTACATCTATACCAAATACAACACCAACACCATCAACTACACCTTTAACTAATCCATTTACTTTTCCTGGTATACCCCAAGCACCACCTCAAATGCCTAATATGTCACCAGAATACATTCAACAAACAATGAATAATCCAATGATGCAACAATTATTACAGAATCCACAACTTATGCAAGAAATTACGCAAAGTCCTATGTTTCAACAAATGATGCAAAGTATGATGCAATCCAATCCAAACAATCCTAGTAATCCAATGATGCAACAATTAATGCAAAATCCAGAATTTTTACAACAATCTATGCAATTATATGGTAGTATGTTTTCTTCTATGGGTCAAAATCAAGGAAATAATACAAATGCGCCTAACCCTAGTGCTGTTCCAGCACCTTCTACACCACAGCTATCTGATAGCGAAATTAAAGAAAAATATCCAGAAAAAATACAAGAATTAATTACTATGGGATTTCTATCTGAAGAAGAAAATGTAACAGCTATTAGAAAGGCTCTTGGACCTGATGGTAATGTTAATATTAGTATCGCTATAGATTTTCTTTTATCTAATTAAAGCTTTGATAATATTCTTATAAAAAAAATTTGAAATATTTTTTTATATAAATAAAATAAAACATACACCATGGCTGGAATAGCTGATGATTACGAAAATACTATGTCACAGCTAGATTTTAAAGATGGTAACTTTAAATTATCAATTCAAGGGAAATTAGACCAAATCTATAGTATTATATTGAAAGAATTTGTTAAAGTAAAGGAATCCGATTATAATAGAATCAAAAATTTAACTTATGTCATGTTGCTAACTCAGCGATTCACTAATTCTGTACTATTAAATAAAATTCTTGAAAAATTTCCTCAAATTATACATGATAATATCTTAATCACTGACCTGAAACAAATTATTGAAGAATTTAAGGTTCCTGGAATGGAAGATATTGAAGATGTATTTAAACCTGACTGTGATATTCATTTAATTCATTTGTATCTATTGATTAGCAAATATACAGATTTGGATATTATAAAAAAATTACATTTTAATGATAATATCCCTTTTACTATGTGTAATAATATTTTAGAAGTTTATATTGCTGGTCGTGCAAATAATTCTTATCTATTTAGTTATTGTAATTCAGATATATTTAAATATTTATATAAACCAGAATATATTACAGAATCTATTATGTCTTATTACTGTACAGTAACAGATGCTGATGCATCTATTTTTGAGCTAATATTTTCCAATAAACATCAGGAAAAAAATAAAATTATATCTAATAGTTCTGGATGGACATATTTACATGCAGTAATCTGGAATGGATCATGGGGTGATTCATGTGAAAAAACTCAACAATTAAACTGTTATAAACAGTTAGTTACAGATCAAAATATAAAAATAAAGGATAACGAAGGAAAGACCCCATATGATTTATATAAAGAAATATATAGTCGTGAATTAGACAAATCTATAATTTCATTACTAAAACCTGAATAAAATATCATACAATAAATAACAATATCTAACAACAAGATGATTTAACCGAATCTTCGAAGGGAATATTTTTACCACAACCATCAAATATACCATAGTGTTGATCAAAATTTCCTATAAATTCAAAATGTTTACGGAAACGAGAATAATATAACATATTCCATGTATTTCCACACACTGGAAACACCTTTCCATTCCAAATTCTATGATGATTATCTAAATCCCAATAATGTTTGTGATTTTTTATTGTGCCTTTATAGATAACAGCTTGACCATAATCTTCACAATCTGGTTCTAAATTAGATAATTTAAATAAACGATATGTAGCAGAATAAAACTTAATATGTCCTATCTTATCTTCTACTTTTTTATTATGTATAGTAATTGGATTACTAGATACTAATCTTGGGTCAGTAAAACCACATTTTTTTGCCATATTAATGAAATCATTCCAATATAATGCACCAGATAAACATTCTCCCCAAAGTACATCATCTTTTCTATATTTTTCTGGTATTCTTTCTGATGTATAGACATCACTAAAATAAAATTCTCCACCTTCTTTTAGTAAATTAAAAACCTGTTTAAATACTGCTTCTTTATCTGGACTTAAATTAACAACGCAATTTGAAACAATTATATCAAATTCATTTTTTTGTAGTCCTAATTCTTCTAGCTGTTCAATATATCCTTTCTTAAATTCTACATTTGATTTTTTAAAATTATTTTTGTCTGTATGATATTTTACATAATTCATTGCTTTTTCAATTTGTTCATCAGTCATATCTACACCAACAACCTTTCCCTCCTCACCAACAAACTGTGAAAGTAAGTATACATCCCTACCAGTACCACATCCAAGATCAACTATTTTAGTTTCTTCTAAACTATCTGGCATTACAAGACCACAACCATAATAACTTGATAATACATCTTCGTGAATATTTCCTAATGCGTTAGAAATATATTCTGGGTATCTACCCATAGTACAACAAGCATTTGTTTTCAAATCTGCCGATTTTTTTAGTACTTTTCCATAATATTCTTTTACAGAATCACTTATACTATCCATTCTTTTTATATATTTTTATTATGCAAAATTGTTTTAAATAGTATTTTTTTTAAATTTAAAGGTAAACAAATATTTTAATTCATAATGAAGTTTGAGGAGACATTTAATAAAGAAAGAATTAAAGAATGGCAACAAAATTACATTAATGTTAATGCACTAAAAGAAAAAACTAATCGCCATCACCTCGTTGAATCACAAAACTTAAGTGAAGAAATAAATGAATTTGATAATATTTTAAAGAATGAATTAGATAAAGTTAGCGATTTCTATAACAAAAATGTAAAAGAAATAATAGATGATATAGAATTATTAAATAATGAAAGTGATAGTTCTATAAATTTTAGAGATGTATCTGAAAAATGCGATAAACTTAGGCAATTTGTTCTGCTAAATACTATAGCAGTAATTAAGATAGTTAAAAGACGTAATAAAAGAACACCAAGTATTATGGATACTGGAAAAGAACTCCAAAATCTTGATTTTTATAAGTGTACTCAATTAAAGTTTGCTTTCAGAGAATTAAAATCAATCTCCGATAACGTAAAACTGAATTATGCAGATAAACTAATGCAAAACATGACAACAATTACCTCCTTTCGGTCATTGGCTGCTATCAGAGAAAACTGTAATTTTGAAGATTATAATTATTTACCACACTATGATTTAAAAAAAATAGATGATAATACGATTGAATACTACTTAGATTCTAAAATTGGACCAAATAATTGTCTAGATGAAATAGTTTGTACAGGTGAAGAACTTGATATTGTAAATATTCCAAATGACAATAAAATTACAACTAAGATGAAAATTTTGAATATATTTATAGTTATTGCTCTACTATATTTCTTTTTATTTGGATTAAACTTAATGAGTAATTCCTTTAAAGTACTGAGTGGAAAGGGCATGAGTATGTTATCCGGTATTGATAATCCAGTTGCAGGTGTAATGATTGGTATAATCGCAACAGTTCTATTACAATCAAGTAGTACTTCAACTTCTATTGTGGTTACTATGGTCGGTGCAAATATTATTGATGTACAGACTGCAATACCAATTATTATGGGTTCTAATATTGGTACTTCTATTACAAATACTTTAGTTTCTCATGCACATATAAAAAATATAGATGAATTTAAAAGAGCATTTGCTGGTGCTACTGTACATGATATGTTTAATTTCTTGTCAGTACTTCTCCTTCTTCCTATCGAAGTTATTAGCCAATCTTTAGGCTGGTCTATCTTATTTAATTTCTCGAATGTCTTAACGAATCTTTTCTTAGGATCAAGTGGTGCTACTTTTAAATCACCAATTAAAGCAATTGTTTCTCCATTTAGTAGCCTTTTCCTAAAAGTTAATAAAGATGTTATTAAAGCTTCTGCTGTTGGTTGTCTGACATGTGAAAACATTAATTCAACTTCAACTAATAATTGCTGGGATATTAAAATGAAAAACTGTCTAACACAAGATGAATGGACTAATAAATATGAAAATTCTCAAGTTATTAAATCTGGTTTTCTAAAAGATGTTGGTGATAGTGGTGGTGGAATTCTTGGTCTCATTATTTCCCTAATTGTCCTATGTATATCACTTTACTATATTGTTAAGATCCTACATCGTCTTGTTATTCAATCCGAAGGTAAGGGCATTATCCTAAGATGGATTAAAAAATCTGTTAGTATTAGTCCTTATCTTACAATGCTCCTTGGTACTCTTTTAACTATTTCTGTACAATCTAGTTCTATTATTACCTCTACATTCACACCATTAGTCGGTTTAGATATACTAACAGTTGAACAAATGTTTCCATTAACACTCGGCGCAAATATTGGTACTACATTTACTGCTATCCTTGCATCTCTTGTAACTGGTTCAGCAAATGCTATCCAGATTGCACTATGTCATCTCATTTTTAATATCATTGGTATTATAATTTGGTATCCCATTCCTTTCCTAAGATCTATACCACTTAATATGGCTATAAAACTCGGAGAATATGTTTCCAAATTTAAATGGTTTGGTGGTTTCTATATACTCTATTCATTTATAATTTTTCCAGCTATATCCTGGGGCGTATCATACTTGTTTTCAGTTAATACCGCTGGATTAGTATTTGGAATAATCCTTTTGTTAATATTCACTTCTTTATCACTACTTTTTTTCAAAAAATTTGAAACTTTTGGTAATAAAATTGAAGCATATCTTAGTAATAGGAAAACACACACTACGAAAAATATTACTAAAGTTAATATTGAATTACAACAACAAGTATCTATTATCTAATCTATATACATATATATATATATTTCTCAATATTTTATATAAAATTGATACCATTTTATATAAAACAAATAAGGTTTTAATTTATGTAAATATAAAATTTAAATGTAGAGAAATTGATTTATTATAGCCCTGTTTTTTCATCATAATTTATTTGAAAGTTACTATACAATTCTTCTAAAATATTTCTATATCTATCTTTATCTTCCCATAGTTCCTGTGGATAGAATATATTTGGTAAACCTCCATATTTTTTAGGTACTTCAAAATTAAATAGAGGAAATTTATAAAATTCTTCATCATTTAATGTATTATCATGTATAGCATCAACCAAAATACGTGTATGTTTGATAGATATGCGCTTTCCTTCTGGATATGAACCACCAACCCATCCAGTATTTAATAACCATACATTTGGTTTAAATTTATTTAATTTTTCTACTAATAAATCACCATAATATTTTGGGCTGAAAATTAAAAATGGTTCACCAAAACATGCTGAAAAAGTTTTTACTGGTTCAGTTATCCCCATTTCTGTTCCGGGTATTTTTGATGTATAACCACTTATAAAAAAAAATGACGCTTGTTCATATGATAATTTTGCAACTGGTGGGAATATTCCAAATGCATCACACGTCAAAAAAATTATATTTTTTGGTTGTTTATCTGTATGTGCTGGTATTAAAGCATTTGGTATGTAATCAAGAGGATACGCACACCTTGTATTATCCGTTATTGAATTATCGTTAAAATCTATTTCACCTGTTTCCTTACTTACAACTATATTTTCCAAAACTGCTCCATATTTTATAGCATTATATATTTCTGGTTCCTTGTTTTTATCTAATCCAATACATTTTGCATAACATCCACCTTCTATATTAAAAACTCCTTTATCGTGCCAGACATGTTCATCATCACCAATTAATCTTCTATTTGGATCTGCTGATAATGTTGTTTTTCCTGTACCGCTTAGACCAAAAAATAATGTAACATCTCCTTCATTACCTATATTTGCACTTGAATGTAATGTAAGATGTCTATCCTTAGGCATTAAATACATCATATATGTTAATACTCCCTTCTTCATTTCTCCAGCATACTCTGTTCCAAAAATAACCATCTCTCCCTCTTCTAAATCAAGCGCAATTATTTTTGAATGAGGATACTCCCCACCAGAATCTAATTCATTTTCACCTACATTGTATATTATAAAATCATAAACATCAAATTCTTCATCAGATGGTATTAACATATTCTTCATAAAAAGTGCATGATATGGTTTTGTACAAACTACTCTTACTTTTATTCTATAATTAGGATCCCAACCCGCATAACAGTCTACTTGATATACTTTATCTTTCGATGATAGAATATGTAAAGCTTTTTTCCTAATTACATTGAAATTTGTACGTAATATTGGTTTGTTTACATCACCCCACCAGATATTATTTACATTATTTTTTACTACTCTCTTAAACTGCGGTAATCTTCCCGTTATATTACCTGAATACGCAATTAATGCATTAGTTATTGATTTTGAACAGCCATTATCTAATGCATCTTTATATAAGTTTTCTGTTAAAGGATTTTTTAAAACTTCTGTCATATTTATTATATGGATAAGTATAATCTATATTAAATATTTGAATACTAAACTTTAATTTAAAATATTTAAAATATTTTTATGTTAAATTACTAATCTCCCCTATATCCCCCTATACATATTTTTTTACTTTCATATTTTTCTTTACAATTGCAATGATATTCTGCATTTATTATTACTTTTACGTATTTTATTTTGAATGTATTTACTAAACTATGCATTAATTCATTTCCAATTAAGTGAATATTTTTAATACCCTTAGATGATTTTTTACACAAATTAAATATATTATTTCTTTCTATTATATATTTATTTGGAATATACTCAATATATATTTTTCCACAAAAAGGTTGTAAATGATCAATACACGTTGATATATAGAATATATCTCTTAGTATTATTTTACCAAAACTATACTCGTTTATAACATTTCTGTTCATTTCTAAAATATTTTCACTATTTTCTTGCGCTGATTTTTCAATAAACTTTAAAAATTTTTTTGGTAAATCAGCATCATTATTCCCCGATAAATTAATATATGATGAAAATACACTAAGTAATTTTTTTTCCATTAATTTATAAAATATATAAATTTATTTCTGTAAATTTAATTACCATGATATAACATTTATAAAATTGAATATTTTTATATATAAATATAAATAATGTTCAAATTACAACTATTTATATGTAGCTTTAGTTTATTTGTACTTTATGTACATTCATTCTCTTTTGAAAAAACTATTATTTCTACTGGATTATGTAATATTCAAAATATAACTGAAAATATTGTAGATATAAGGGATATTGATTATATTCATTTTAATAAATATAGTATATATCAGTATGAGAAAAATATAAAACCACAATGTATTACATGTTTTAATGCTGGTTTTACTCCATTTAATTATTCAATTAAGTGGGAATGTTTATCTGATAATAATTTAAATTCATACAGTATATTTTGTAAATTTTATAATAACACAAGATATAATATATTTAAGGACTCATGTATGGTATATTCCTTTAACATAACATTATTATATAAATTTATATTGTCTATAATTGCACTACCTTTTATTTATATTTTATATATATTTACTGATAAATATATCAAATTAGTTCTTATACTTTATTTATTGATTATATCATCTGATAATAATTTAAATCAAGTTTATATATTTTCATATTCATAAAATAATATAAATTTTAAATATTTATATTAAATATAATGGGAGGAAAAGCAAAACCTACAAAACATAGCGCGAGGGAGATCAAGAGGAAAACAGATGAAGCGACACAAAATAAAGGTGGTGGTAAAAGAGGTCTTGAAGATAGAAGAGGTGGCTCAGCTGGTCATTCAAAATTTCTTTGTTATATTTGTAAACAAGTTGCACCTGATCTTAAAAGTATGCAATTCCATCATGAAGCTAAGCATTCTAAAATACCATTTGAACAAGATAAATATGAAAATATGCACGAAAAAAATGGTGGAGTTACAACAACTGGATTCGCTGTTCGTGGAAGTAAAAAAAAATAATAAATTTATATGTCAAAATATTCTTCTAAATTATTTTTCGATTTTTTATTTTTTGCATAAAATATTAATGGTGCACAACAATAGAAAAAACCAAAAAACAATTGTAATGCGATATTTACATCTATAAAAGTATTATCTATATTTTTTCCATTTTCAGTTGGATACATATAATTTACAACAAAACCCCATACTGCAAATGAAAACTCTTTTATTAAATTAACCCATGAAATAATCGAAATTGTTTTTATGTTAGTTTTTATTGAGATACTATCAAGGTAAAAAATATTTAATCTTCCTGTAAACTGAAATAATGAAAGAATTATGTACCACCATCTATGATCACTTATATCAACTTTCATTAAATATAGAATACCAAAACAAAAATAACCTAAACTTAATACGATTAATACACAATTAGTTACCGGTCTATTAATCTTGTATATTTCATCTGAAAACATAATTATAATTAATTATAAATCTTTATATTACTATCTACTAAACATTTTATTAATGCAATCACCAGAATAATGTGTTATTATAACAATAATAAAAGTTAAAAATAAATACTTAGATGTATTTAAAATAACATTTTCTTTTCTTATAATGGATAAATAGCTAGTAGATGACACTATTAATATAGCCGACCAAACTAAGCATATAATTACACTTAAATCTATCCCTGATACTAATAATACTGGTATTAAAAAACTATTAGCAATTATAAATTTTGCAAAAATTACTCCTATAGCTGTTTTTAATGGACCATCTGATATATCTTTTTTATCTTCCGCTTTTTTTGAAATATATAATCCAAATGCATCTGATAATGTATCTGAAATAGATATCGCTAATATACCAGATATTATTGCTAACTTTGACATTGTACCTGATCGTAAACCTATTATTAAACCTGTTGTTGTTATTGTTCCCGATATTATTCCAAAATAAAGTCCCTGTAAATAGTTTTTTTCCATTATTATTAATATAGATAATATTTAAAACTAATTATATCTATTCTTTAATTTTTCAAAAAAACTACTACTTTTATATATGCCGTTTTTATCTAAATTTAATCTATTCCACCATTGATTCCACATATGTATACAATATGTATTTTTATACATTGTAATATCATTATTTTCAATTATTTTTAGTAAATGACAGTAGTGTAAAGGACAAGAGAATTCAGGTCTCCTGACATATTTTAATAAATTGTATTTTTTTACAGTTTCTGATACTAAATTTGGTCCTATTTTTCCCCATTTTAACATATCTTTATTTACATCTTTTGTATATTGATAAGCATATTTTGCAAAATCACTATTCTTTGGAACTTTAATAATACCAGCATTTATATATTCTTTCCCATTAATATCGACTTCAGAAGAAAAAACATATTTCTTATTTATATCAAGTTGTCTTAAGCAAACCATATCCATATCAACCCAATAACCACCTTTATCTAATAATAATTTATATCTAAACATATTTGAAAATGCTGAAACACTGCCTTTTTGATCTTTACCGCCATAAAAAAATATATCTTCTTTATTTAATATCTCAGATGCATCTTTTATTACTGTACCATTTGGTACATTTTTAACATTTTCATAGCAATATAAATGAAATATATGTCCTGTTTTTAAAAAAGAATTTATACATAATACCTCAATATTACTTAATTCTTTACCATACCAAAAACTTTGTACAAGTATTTTATCTTTTTTATTTTCATATATTATATCTTCTAATTTACATGGTACATCGTTTATATATTTAAAATAATCTATTTTATATGGTATTCTATTTTCTTTTTTACCATGATTAATCCAATGTTTTTTTGCTGATTCTTCATCTTTAATACCTGCAACTATTAAATCTGGATAATTATATAAATATTCTTTCCAATTATAGTTTACGTTTATCATCCTTTTTTTTTAACATATATTAATAATAATCTATGTTAAACGAATTTTTTGATAAGATTTATGTTATTAATATGGAAAAAGATAAAAAAAGATATAAAAATATACAATTAATCTCAGATACATATGGTATTGATTTTACAAAATTTGTTGGTATAGATTTATCACTCCCTAGATATGATAAATTAGTTAGAAATAAAATAGATAATTTAAATAATGTTACTTATGAAAATTTTGACTGGAAGACATATATTAAAAACTATAAAGATTTAATTTATATAAATAATAAAGAAACTGCGTGGGATCACTGGATTAATCATGGTAAAAAAGAAAATAGATCTCCAACAGAAAATGTATTAATTACAAATAAAGGAGCTTGGGGATGTTTACTTTCACATATTGGTATTATACATAATGCTATTGAAAATGATTATGAAAAAATACTAATATTTGAAGATGATATTATTCCCCATATAAATATATTTGAACTAGTAAAAAAAAATTGTAACATTCTTGAAAAAGATTGGAAATTATTATACTTAGGTGCTTCTCAACATGAATGGGATAAAATAAAAATTCAAGGAAACATATATCATCCTGTAAATACAAGAGGCACGTTTTCTTATGCTATCCATAAATCTATATATAATGAATTACTATCACTACTAATTAAACAAAAAAAACCTGTAGATTGTTATTTATTTGAAATTCAAGAAAAATATAAATATAATTCATATGTACTATATCCTAATTTATTTATATCTGATGTCTCAACTAGTAATATCCAAAATCCTTTAAATATGAAATATTGGTCTAGTAAAATGAGGTGGGATTTAGATAATTATAAACTTTCAATCGATTATAAATTTTATAATAGAACTTATCCAGATTTAAAAGAATTTCAAATAACAACGAAGGATATGATAATTAATCATTTTTTTTCAACAGGTAATGGTGAAAATCGAATACCCTGTGAACATAAATTTTATAAGGATCATCCCAATTTTAATATTGAAGAATATTCTTATTTTAATCCTGATCTATTTAATATGACTTATCAAGAAATACTTGGTCATTATAATTCAAATGGATTTTATGAAGATCGAGTATGTAATAAAAAAGAATATTTTAATACTTTAAAAAATAATTTATGTGAATTATATCAGGAAAACCTTCATAAT
>MDTD01177292.1_pt1 | contig 18544 bp, 18 predicted proteins | sample 811221 | NCBI WGS metagenome assembly MDTD01 (sample SAMN05326646, study PRJNA326480) | marine metagenome | isolation source: seawater | place: Pacific Ocean: South West | collected 2011 | reverse complement strand
TGATTTCAACACGAGCCAACTTGAATCAAATGTTCTCGTCGTTGTTGGCGTAGACCAGGTCAAGCACACGCTAACCGTTGATGAAATCATTGATAGCACCAGTGTTCGTGTCGTTGAAGACCTGAGTGCGTTCTCGGGTTCGTTGGACGAACACGGCAACGTCGTCACTGAGACACAGACGTTGAGCATCACACCCGAAGAATACGAGGAATTGGAGGACAAGGACGGCTTCAAACCGATTTCTGACGAAAGCAACGTTATCACTGAATATACCAAGACGACCACGACGTACGTAGGCGACCAGTTGTTCGTGTACGGTGAGGTTGTTGACGATTTCAAGCACCTCCAAGAATCGGCAATTTCAACACTTTCAACTTCCGCCCTCCAAGAGGTGGATAGGCAACTCCAAGCCGAGAAGGCAAGGAATGATACACTGGAATCACGAATAGAGGCACTTGAGGCTCAATTAGCTTCCGCGTAGTCTCTTTAAGTGTTCCTCTAACTCTTTTATTGACCAAGCCCAGTCGGCATCGTTCTTCAACAGCTCTTTTCTTCGCTCCGCCAGTCTCTCCAGCGCCAACACCGCACCCGCACGTTCGTCATCTGTCTTCGCATTGTCTACGTCTACCTTTATCTGTTGAACAAGCACGTCCAAATCACTCAAAACAGCCTCCCCCTGCGCTTTGAGTACCTTCAGCTCAACTATCTTCGCGATCGTCTCCTTCGTGTGCTTCGCTTGGAGCGCATCACGCTCTTCCGCAACACGTCGGGCTTCCTCCTGAAGCGCCAGAGACTTGTCGTGGAGTCTTTTCCGTAACCTCGCCCTCACGTCACCGCCTTTGGGCATCCCGCCCGTCTCAACGGGTTGGACGACTTCTCCAACAAAAGTCAAGACACTTCTCGCAAAGCCAACCTGATATGAAATAGGAAAGCAGAGCTATTGTCCCAATCACAAACCCGAAGATGAATGCGTCCGTCCCCGACATCACCTTCCCCTCACGTCACCGCCTTTGGGCATACGCGAAGTGCGGGGCGTAGACCCTGCGCCTCCCTCGCAACTGTGTACACGCACACCCGTGGAGGAAAGAAAAAAATCAGGGTGTTTTTTAGACCCCTCTCCTAAAATAAATTTTACTTTTTACACTTTCTTCTTTTAAAAGAAATTCCAAAAATAAAATTAAAATATTAAAATTACCCCCCTTGAAAAACACCCTGATTTTTTTCCCACCTGTCTAACCCTGAGTCTACCTCACGACTGCCGACACGCATATCCATATAGACAAAATCTTACCATATGTTAGATGAGAACACAGAAAGTTCCAGGAATGGAAATTAAAGTTCCTAAAGGTCAAGCTTTTGCCTTTGAGACCGACGATATGATGTTTAAGTCCCACCAGAGTTGTTTGGTCATCGGCAAAAGAGGAAGCGGTAAATCAGTCATAGCGGTGAACATCATTGAGCGTATGAAATATATGAGATGCTTTTGCGTTTCTCCAACTATACAGTCCAATAAGGCGCTCTTAGATAGGCTAAAAATAGACCCAGACGATATATACGACCCCGATGACCTGGGAGCACTTGATGATATTAAGCGCAAAATAGACGAGGAAAGAGACCTGTACGAGAAGTACCTCGCGGATATGAAGAAGTACAAAGAGTTTATGAAGAAGCTGAACGGAGAAAATCCCATCTTTCGCATTCCTGACGAGGTTTTATTGATGTTTTACCAGAATGGTACGTTCCAGAAACCTCGGCACAAATGGGGTGGACGAAGACCACATATGGCGATACTTTTCGACGATGTAATGGGGTCGCTATTATTCACCAAAGGCATACGGAAGCTCAATAAGATGACCATCTTCCATAGGCATTTAGGGCAATTGGAGGAGGGTGGCGCTTTGGGATGTTCTTTGTATTTCCTCGTCCAAAGCTATAAGGCACAGGCAGGAGGAATTTCCAAAACCATTCGAAATCAAGCCACGAGTATAGTCTTATTTAAAACGAAAAACGATAAAGAACTCCAGGAAGTACAGGAAGAGTGTTCTGGGGAGATTTCTAAGGAGACGTTTTACCAAATCTATGAACAGGCGACCGAGGGTGAGCATAATGCTTTGGTCATCGACCTCCATTACAAAAAGGGCATACATCCATCGGGATTTAGAAAAAATTTAGATACCTTCCTAATCCCAGAACAATTTTCTCAAGCTGATAGTAAATGACTGAAGCCGACACAAAGGTAGCCGACGAGCCAACCATAGAGGAAACCAAACCAAAGCGAGAGAGGAGCGAGGAGCAAAAACGAGTCTTGGAAGAGGCGCGAAAAAAAGCATTGGAAGTGAGGAGAGCAAACGCTGAATTGAAACGAAAAGAACGAGAGTTGGCGAAGAAGGAAAAGGAAGACGAGCTTGAAGCGAGGCGTAAACGCGTGGAAGAGGGACTCGCGAAGACGAAGACGCCCGAGCCTGAATCCGAGCCTGAGCCACCAAAAAAGAAGGCGAAGGCAAAGGCAAAGAAAGCGCCCGAACCAGAGAGTTCAACGGAGGAGGAAGAGGAAGAGAGCGAACAGGAAGAAGTCGTCGTCGTGAAGAAACGAAAGCCGAGAGCGAAGCCGAAACCGAAGGCGAAGAAGTACAAGAAGATTCTGTACCTCACGGATACTGAAAGTGATGATGAAGTTGTTGTTAAAAAGCCTGAACCTAAGGTGGAATATCAACCGTCGAGTTCTTATATGAGTGTGTTTGGGAGATTTTAGTCGTCAAAACCTCAATATCATTGATACGAATCTCCACGTCGTTGCCGAATGCTCTGTACGGGCGAGATGTGGTCATAAGGTAAGCGAGACCTTTTAACTCGGTGGTGTTGATTATCGTACAATCCCGCTTCCAGGATTGAGTAACTGGACGGAAACATATAGGAACAGTCTGAAATTCATTCGGAGCGGTTTCAATATTAACAAATCCCAAGGCCGAGGGGTCTGGAGGTACGTCGATGACTTCTAAAATCGTTTGGCAACCAATGACTGTTACAGTTGGCTCATAGTCGTCTTCCGAATCGAGTGTAGCGACAAAACAATCGTACGTGATACGTACAAACTTCGCATTCTCGACGTCCAGGGGCTTCTTCTTGCCTCCCAGCGCCTCGATGAGTTCCTTGTACTCCCCATCTTGAAATTGGTACTTGTCGTGAAGCGTGTCGAATAAGGACAGAACGTGTTGTCTGTCGACATTGGAACTCATAGTTGCTTTCCTTACTTCTACTTGGAGTGTATTCCTTAAGCACGTTTCGTTTGACTTAGGTAAGAGGTTGTTATTAAAAAGTGTTTAAGCTACGTTTGGTAGAGTTGCTTCACAACACTACGTGTTGTGTAGAGTTCCTTCGCAATTTCACTGTGGTTCATCTTTTCAGCTAAAACGGGGTCAACTGGAGCAAAGCGTCCCGTGCGGTTTTTCCATTCTTGGAACAGTTCTGAGTGGAAATTTTGAAAGCCACGGGTGAGCTTCATTATGTCTGACCTTGACCACGTCAGGGTCTCCCCAGTGTCGTTCCAAATGAAGTGGTCATCAAACTGGGTAAGGTGAGCGAAGAATACTCGTTCTTTGAACGCTTGTTCAAGCATTTTGTGAAGAACGTGACAGATTAATTCAGAGCAAAAGAACCAATCTTCACGAGCGTAGTTTTCAACTGTTGGCAACGTTTTCGTTGACTCCACGAGGCGTATCAGTTTTTCTCGGTCGTACTCTTCATCCCACCCTACGGGTTGCTCGGGTTCGTCTTTCCAAGTAATACTTTCCCAGAGCAAACAGTCGTGGAGTTGAGAGTTCACGATAAGAATCTTCGCAATGTCATCAAAGTAGTTTAAATATAGGTCAGAAGGCAATGGTGGCGTACAGGTACGTACGAAGTGGTCTCTTTGGTTGATTGTGACGTGTTCTTGACTGTACTTGAAGGAGTTCATAGTTGCTTTCTTTACTTCTACTTGGAGTGTATTCCTTAAGCACGTTTCGTTTGACTTAGGTAAGAGATTGTTATTAAAAATGTTGGTTAAAGTAAAATGCTCACTCAGTTTAATCCTAAGCACTTTCATACGTTCGGAAAGCGCGTGTGTAAGAAGAGGTACGATGATTTAAGGCGCATTTCTGAGACATTCCGAGACATTGCTGACGAGGAAAAGATAAGAACAAAGAAGCTGGTGAAACAACACAAAAAGTTCTTTGCTCCTCCAGCCCAACAACATCACGAGAGAAAGGATAAGTAAGAGATTGTTATTAAAAAGTGTTTAAGCTACGTCCACTAACGTCTTATGAATTTGGTCGAGAGTCGTGAGACCTGCTTTCAGATATCCACGACCTTGCGTGGTGTTTTGGTTGATTTTTCCAACGGCAGAAAGGTACAATTTCACGCTTTTGTGGTCATATGGGTCGAGCTTTTTCCCTTCGAGTTCGTTGTTCATCCCAAGGGTGGTTTGTGACTCGACGAGCTTTATAGACCCTTCGCGCATAGCGTGTTTCACCTGCTGGAGGTGCGACCCCGCGAACGAGCGCTTGATTCCAGCTTGGTGAAGGAGTTGAGTTGACTTCGCAACCTCTCCCTTCTTTTGCTTCACGTTTTTCGGCAAGAGGAGTGCGTCGATGAGGCTTGTTTTACCGACCATCTCACGATCTTGTTGCTCACTTGACGGTTCGTCGTTGACGTCCTCTCGCGGGGGCGTGTCCAGCTCCGCGCACGAATCAGCTGGAGAAGGCGGACAAACATTTTCTTTGCCCTTAGATTGCGGTGATTTCGCCTTCTTCGGAGTCTTCACGGCGACGGGAACAGGCTCTTTCGCCTGAGTGCCTACCGTGTGGACTTGGAGGAACTCTTGGAGGAAGTCGAGTCCGTTTATCTTCGCACACAGCTTGTCCTTGCCCTCGAGGGACAAGTTGCTGATGATGTCGACAATGTTTTCGCTGGTCACGGCAATCATTTTTGCTTCTTACTTTTGTCTCGCGTCTTCTCCTTAAGCTCGTTTCGTTCGTGAACGAGAGTGGCGGAAATATCTCGACACGTGTCGTGATTCTTTACTTCTACTTGGAGTGTATTCCTTAAGCACGTTTCGTTTGACTTAGGTAAGAGATTGTTATTAAAAAGTGTTTAAGCTACGTGTCTATATGACTTCGTAAATGTATACCACGACATCTCGTGCCGTAGTCAGTCAGAGTCGTGGGCGCTGTAGCCGTTATCATCGCCATAGTGTACCGCATCTGGTCTTTTATAATCGTGTGCGAGTTCTGTCTCAGTCAAGGCTTCTACTTCCACTTCTTCACCGTCCTTATTTATATAGTGGAGGGTGTTCCACTTGATGTACCAACTGCCGACGACATCAAAACCGACTTTATTGTTCTCTTCAGGCTTGAGAAGATAATCGGGAACTTTAAAAGGAATGTAAATATTGTATTCGGCTGTGATGTAGGGCTTGTCCATCGCAGGATCTTGTTTCTCACTTGACGGTTCGTCGTTCACGTCCTCTCGCGAGGGCGTGTCCAGCTCCGCGCACGAATCAGCTGGAGAAGGCGGACAAACATTTTCTTTCCCCTTAGATTGCGGTGATTTTGCCTTCGTTGGAGTCTCCACGGCGACGGGAACGGGTTGTTTCGCCTGAGTGCCTACCATCGCGTTCGCCCCGAAAAAGCCCGAGAAGAACGGTGAGTCGTTGAGCGTCTTCACGAAATACTCTTGCTGTTCCGCAGGAAGCGCGGAGTACAATTCAACGAAATTCGTCGTGGTCACGGCAATCATTTTTGCTTCTTACTTCTCTGGCGCGTCTCGTCCTTAAGCTCGTTTCGTTCGTGAACGAGAGTGGCGGAAATATCTCGACACGTGTCGTGAATCCAGGGTCTATGAAAGCGTGATTCGTAGGTTTTCGTTTTGGCGGGAAACGGGGCATCGTCTTTGTAATTTTGTAATTTTGTAACTTTGTTTGTTTTATTTAAAGTAGGAGTCTGGAAACTCTGTAATTTTGTAATTATGTAACATTACAAAATTACAGAATTACATAATCGAGAGAGAGTAAATAAGTTTAAATATCGTCACGTTACAAAATTACAAAATTACAAAACCCTGAGACACCTGCGGAAAAGAAACTTTGACGCCCGAACGACACACCGCGTCTCGGTCACGCGGTCGGTATGTCGGAGGACTCGCCGTCACCCGAAGTCAAGCGGAAGCCTGGTCGTCCGAAAGGGAGCAAGAACAAACCGAAGTCACCTTCGACGACCGAAGCGACGACGATGGCTGAAAAAATACTGCTCACGTTGTCGGACGCACTCCACGACGACGCGGTGGCTTTCCTCGAAGGTGCGCCACCCGACGGTGTGTCGGAGGAAGACTGGGTGACGTTCGCACGTTGTTTTGTCAAACACTACCTCGAAAGGAAGGAAGTCGTCGTGGAAAGAGTGCTGAGCGAATACACGCACAAACCTTACATCACGGCTGACGAGGTGGAGTTGCCGAACCTACTCCCAGAGTTCTCAGATCGCGATCTTATGACCTTTTACAAGAACTTGGACAAGGATTATATGACGTTCGATGTACAGAAAGAGGTCATCGTGCGGTATATGAATAGGTACTTCTGCTCCGTTGAAGAGCAGACGACCACATATGTCGAGTTCAAGTACATAAAAAATCCAGAGGTCGTGCGCTCACCCAATGCGTCGCAGGTTGTTGGACAAGAAGCACACCACCGATGTGAGTTTCTCCCCAGAACATACGCACAGATGAAAGGACGTTTGCGCAAGTGTTTAATGTTTTTACCAGACGACGACAGACGTATCGAAATGTTCGAAATGTACGCCAAACATCTGGACGCCACGCAGTACACTCACGGTATGGGTTTCATCCCCCACAAGCGCGTCCGCGACGAGCAGTTCCTCAATATTTTTCCAGGTCTCCAGGTGGTGAACGAGCTTCGGGACGACCCGAACTTCAAGTCAACGCGCGACTTTGATATGAATAAGGTTCAACCGTTCTTAGACCACCTGCGACACTTGGCTGGTGGAGACGACACGTGCTACAACTACCTTATCGATTGGTTAGCTTTTCCGATTCAGACGGGTGAAAAGACTAACGTCGCACTCATATGTAAGGGACAACCTGGATGCGGTAAGGGGTTCTTTTTCGAAACAGTTATGAATGAACACATTTACGGAAAGCGACTGTGTGTTCAACTGAACGGCGGGAAGCAACTCAATGAAAAGAACAACTCTGTGTGGAAGTACAAAATGTTGGTTGTCATCGACGAACCACACAAGGACAGGTTCACTGCCGACCAGCGAAACAATCTGAAAAATTTAATCACAGACCGCACGACGATGGTACGAGAGAAGTACGTGGCCGATAAAATGGTTGAGGATTTCACAAACTTCGCGTTCACGTGTAACAGTATTCCAACGGAATTTCTTGACCACGACGACCGCCGATTTTTTGTTGTCCAGCACGACGGAGAACACGTCAAGGACGAGGCGTATTTCGCCAAGCTCAGGAGTCTGGTCTTCGAACACAAAGCGTATAAAGATTTATACTTGTATCTTCTCGCACACAAAATCAAGAAGTTCAAGAAAGGACAAGCACCACCGCAGACGAGGATTAAGGAACGCCTGATGATACAATCGATAGACCCAATTTTCCGATACCTCAGACACTTGGTTGAACTCGACGAGGACTTCCCAGACCGTGTTCCGTTTAAAACGTTCCACGAGAATGCGGTCAAGTGGTGTAAACAGGAGCGTATGGAGGGGTCAATCAAACGTTGGAAGACAAGCACTATTCACTTGAAGGAAATTTTGCGAGAGCAGTTCGAAGACTGGGAGCTGGACAGACCAGTGACGAAGGGATTCGAAAAGGCGACACGATGCGTTATCTTTCCTACACGCGAAGAGTTGAAGGAACAGCTCATTGAAAAGAAACTCTATTTGCTCGAAGGTGAGTTTGACGAAGAGGTGGCGGACGAGCCGATGGAGGTTGACGAAGAGGACGACGAGTATCCAGAAGAGGGCGACGAGAATCCAGATTTCGATGAACACATACTTAACGCACAACGAGAGGAATGGACAAATGAACTTCAACGGCTCGAGCTTAATTCATCCGAAGCACCCGACTTTAAATTTGACCACGAGTAGATTCCAACAGTTCCCGCACGAGTTGGGGCGGGTAGGAATACTTTTGGGACAAGTTCATAAATTTCTTTTGTCCAACACTTGCGATGTGGCGTCGCCCAACAGTCCTTCCGCAACTCCCACGAACACACAGTTTAGGTTGGAACTCGGTGTTATTCGTCCATATTCTCGTCGTTTTCCTGTAGTCGTAGCCGTACATACAATAGCTCACCCTGTGATACGGCAAGTCACGCATAAATTCTTGTTCCTTCAACTTGCCTGAATCGGGATTTTCAATGTACCAAAACTTTGGTTTGAAGTAGTCGATGATTTCGAGAGTGCGCAGGACGATTTTATTTGCTTTTTCGAGGTCAGGGGGCTTTGTTTTCTTACAACAGTCGCGTAAACGGGAGTACTCAGTACACGGGCAACCTGCGAAGATACAGTCAAAGTGACCTATTGGAAAAGCCGATTTGTAGTCCCACTCTAATATGTCAACCAGAATCGTCGGTTCGTGGAGTTCATTCGATATGTCCACAGAGACGCACTCGTCTTCATCCTTGAGCTGTTTTGGAATGCTCCCAGTCCCAGAAAACAAGTCGAGGACACGCATACCTTTGGTATGGTTGACGATTTAAAATATCGTTAAAATGTAATACGATGTTACGTCAAGTTCTGTACTCGAAGCTGGTCTTCGTTGATAGCCACGACGGGGTCAGAGGGGCGAAATCACTCAAACCAACGTTCCACGTCCCCACCAACGCATTCTCTTGTGGTGCGGGTGAAAGTATGCGAATGGTTCTCAAAAGTTTTACGATGCCAAAGGCGTTTTACAACATCAACCAAACCAACAACACATTCTTCTACAGAAAAACAGCCACATCCGACGACATTGAACTCGTCCTCACGGAGGGTGATTACACGGCGACGGAGTTAGCCACTGAAATTCAGGCAGTCGTCAGGGGGACGACAGGGTTAGGTGGGTCTACCTTCACTTGTGGCTACTCTGCGAAGACTCGCAAATTTACCTTCAACATTCCGTCTGGGTATCCCTCTGGATATTTCGTGTGTTACTTTGACAAGACGGTCGGGCGGTCGGCGGACAATCAACACCATTATTCGGACGCCTACGAGGTTCTCGGTGGGACGCCAAGTACGGATATCACCAGCCCAGTCAATATGTTTGCGACAGCGCACACAAACGGTGGTGGGAACACAGCTCTCACGTCCAAGTATCCAATCCGTTTAAGCACTATAGAAAACCTGTACCTCAGATGTTCAGCTCAGGGCGACGCGTACTGTACCACCACATATGAACCTTTCAAAACTGGAAACAAACTGGACAACACCGACATCTGGGCGTGTATACCAAATGCCGAGAACGCAAATGGAAACATCGTCTTTGTGGATAATTCGGAGGATTACCAGATTCACTTAAAGCAGGGACAGGTCAGCGACCTCAAATTCAGTGTGTCTGATGGAAAAGGTCGTGAATTGCCTTTGGTTGCGGACACACAGGCGCAAGACGGCAATATTAACTTCAACTTGTGCTTCAAATTTGAGATTATGAGTGAACCTCACGAAGGACACATCGTCACCGAAGGAGTCGCACAGTACAGACACCCACCAGAGATGACTAAATAAAATCTAATACCATATCATAACAACACTCAGAATGTCCTCTCAGTTCATTCCCAAATCTATGGCGATGATGTCCGCCTCTATGGATGACTTCGTGCGCAATCGGTTCAAATTGGAAACTCAAGGCGGTCAGACGGCTTCGAGTGGGAGTGTGGTCACTTTTAACCTTCCCGAAAGCAGTTTGATTCACCTTCCATCCATTCGTTTCTTCTTTGACGTCACTACGACTTCCAGCACTGTTGGGTCTTCCACTGTGTATGGTCGTCTCCCAGCTGATGCTGGATGCGGAGCATTAATTTCTAAGCTTGAAATCTACATTGGAGGTGTCCAAGTCCAGAACGGCACGGCGGAGTACAACACAATCGCCCGTATCTTAAAGCTCTCCGAAGGCTCTATGCCTCGTGACCAATCTGTGGACAGAGCCTTGTCTCACGGTGCTATCCTCTCTGCCGATGCTGTAGAATCGGAACAATTGGTGCTTCAAGAGTGGCGTGGATTCTTGGGTGAGAGTGCGTCGGAATACTTGCCCAGCGATTTGTGCGGAAGCGTAACTCTCAGAATGACCTTCGCCCAACCAAACGTTCTCGTCCCTAAAGAAGCGGGTGTGGCTCTCGGGGATGACTTGACTGCCGACGGTAAAACCGCAGCGGCGAACTTGACCTACACCGTCAGCAATATGTATATGACTGTCGATAGCATCGTTCCACCACTTGCGTACAACGAGGCGCTTCGTGAACGTCTTCAGCAGGGCGACATAAAGATAAATTTCAAAGAATATAACTCGTTCACGATGGCTGGAGTTGGTTCTTCCTTCACTCACCGATTCGGTGTGTCGTCTGCGTCCTTGGATAAGATTTATGGCGTCGTTCGTGATACCAACTACTTGGACACTGGTATTAAGTCGTACGACTTGACGGATGCGTCGACCTCTGGCATAGGCGACAGCTTGGTTGCGAATGCTTTCCGTTTCCGCACCTACGAAAACGGCAACAACTTCCGCTACAACTGGAGTGTGAACAACGTTCAACATCCACAGTACCAAGCCAGGTCTCTTGAAGCTCTGGCTGACCTTCACTACAGTGCGAACAAGCTCGGTGCGAAGGCGCAAGGCTCTATGGTCTCCGACCGAGAGTGGTTCAAGGAAGCTTTCGGCGTTATCACTCTTCAATTGAACTGCCCAACTGAGGCTGGTGTGGCGGTTCGCTCTGGTTTCAACTCTAAGGGTATCAACACGCAATTGACCCTCAAACAGTCTGGTATGACCACTCCAACCGCGAATTCTGGAACTGGCGAGACCACTGATAGAACTTCGTTCGTCGTGTGCGAGTCAACCCAGCAACTCTGTATCGGTCTCGGTAAGCAACTCAACATCGTCTATTAAATATCTCCACCTGTAGTAAAGATGTTTGCCTCTCCGAGCGTCCATTACGAACGACGGACGCACAAAGATGCTGGAGACCCACAACCTCCAGAAATGCGGATGTATTCTCATCGCGTGAAAGGTCACACAGGGAAGTTTGACCCACCCTTGTCGCCCATTGATAGCATCGGTATGTACCAGAAGCCTTCGCAGATGATGTTGCCTCTCAATGAAGTTTCAGACGGTAAAGACGCTTCAATCTACGGCATCAATCGTATGTTCTCAACTTCTGTGTCAGCTAAACCTCTCAGCCCGTTCGACAGGCAGGTCTTCAATCCCAAAGATGCTTATGGTCGGTATGGAGCAGATATTAAACTCGCCACACATAAGTAAGGTAAATGGCGTGGTACGACGAGTTTGGAAGCTCGTTCTGGCTCACGCTCTCAGGTGCGTTCTTTGCTTTCTTAGGTTTAATCGTTCGTGCGTCATTAAAATCAAATTGTAAAAATTTTTCTTGTTGTTGCGGTTTCTTCAAGTGCGTGAGGGACACCACAGTTGACCCTGATGACCTTGAACTCGCGACGACAGCCACCAACAGGTAAGCGCATTCCTCAACACTCTTGTTCAGTGTTGACGAATGAAGTTTGTGTAAAAGATTGTTCCTTCTCACGAACCATTTTGTTATACAGTTCAGCCAACTTTTCCTCCCTCGGCGTCTCTGGGTTCTCGATGATGTCCATCAGTGCGTTTCTCAGTTCATATGGAACAGAACGAAGGGGATGGTTGAGTCTAACTGTAAATTTGTCCCATATCCCCTTGAAACGGAGTTCTTGTTCAGAACACTCGGCGTCTGGTTTTTTTGCGAGCTTATAGAGCGTGGTACATCTCGCACCGCCATCAACACCCCTCGCTTTCTCGAAGTCGCCGTGGGTGTCGTATTTAAAGTCTTTAAAGAAGTCGTCGAGATGGTCTTGCGCACTCTTGGTGACTGCTATATCTTTCAAGGTTCTCGGCGTGTACGTCCATCTGTCCTTAAGCACACGTTCAGCCTCGGCAAGTTCGGGAAAGTTCAAGTCTTGGTCGACGATTTCTTTCAGTTTTGTCCACCTGTACGTATGCCAATTGCCCACTGCCTTATTGAACGGTTCGGGGTCGGGTGATGAAAGTTTTTTCCAGAACGTCCGCAAACAGGACTCGTGGCTCGGCGGGGGCAAAACCTCCCAGTTGTCTTTCAGGTGTCGCCAAGCGTCACGAAGGTGTCCTTTACCGTCTTTCCGTACGAACTTGTTTTCAGGGTCGTGGTCGTACGGGTTTGTTTCAGGCTTTTTGAGTACGCCTAACGCACCGTAATTCTTGTCCCTATATCTACCCCGTGCGTCCTTCGGCGACCAACCGTGTTCGACCAACCTTATGTAGTTCTCGAGGTGCGTTTCCTTGGACATTTTGTCCCCCTCTGGGATGAGTTCGAGCTTGGACGTCTTCGCTTGTCGCCGCTTGTGAGACTCTCGCAGTTCCCGTTCTTGCGTGGTTCGTGTTCCGTCCCACTCCTCGAAGAGTTCGTCATCGTCGAAGTTACCGTTGGTGTTGGGCGGGTTCAGCTCTAAGTTTCGGAGCTGTTCGCCCACATCTTCTTCTTCCGTCTGTCCGCGCACGGGAGTCGACGGGTCGGACTCAACAACTTCCTTGAGATCGCGATCCGAGGTGGCGGTGGTGGGTGACGGTGGGTGACGGCGTTCCTCGTTGGCTGTATCGTCGTCGGACGTATACAGAGGTTCTTTTCCCTTGGTTTTTGGTGTCGTGTGCGTCTCGTCGGTCGTCATAGCTCGTTCACGTGCGTGTGCTGAAGTGACGTGCCGTGCCGTGCTGAGGTGTCGGAAGGAAAAGAAGGCGAGAAGATACTTTTTTTTGGTGAGTTAGGGTTGTAAAGTCAATATTACATACTGCTAAAATAACGTAATACACACAGTCTCCCGAATGTGTGTTTTATTTACGAAAACACCCGAGAGCCGTCATTGACGAGCAAAACGAAAGGCTCAGAATGCTTTTTGACGCCGTCGTAGGGTTTAAGGTAGCGCCCACGTGTCGGAACAATCGCGAAGGCACTCCTCACTAAAGCACACGACGTGACGCTCCGTACCACGATGCCTCCACGAAAGAAGCAAAAGACGACGCTCAGAGACTTCACCCTCGTACTTTCAACCATCTCGAACCTTTATCAGGAGAAGGGGGACGTCGGACGCTCGAAGTCGTTCTCGAACGCCTCAACTAACCTGTGTGCCTACGCCGATCTCACGAAGAAGAAACTCGACGCTCCCTTAAAATCGAGTAAGGATTTTAAGGACGTGAAGGGCGTGGGTAAATCCACGCTTGAAATGCTGGACGAATTCATCAAGACGGGGAAATGCGCACGTCTCGAGGAGTTGGAAGAGGTGAAGCAAGTCAAGCTTGTGAAGAAAACGCCAAACTCTACAAAAAAAACTGAAGAAGAGAAGCTCAAATGTGGCGTTGGTATTTTCCGTGAAGAAGGCTTTAATAACGGCGACGACGAGAAAGGCTACTATATGTTTGCGTACAGAAAGAGCGACAAAACGTGTTTACACGAGGACATCAGTGAATATTACTTGGACGTGTGTGAATACGAAGAATCGGAGTACCCAGACGACACACCACAAGACTTGCTGGACACTTGGTCAACGTCGTATGCTGGTCTGATGATGTGGAACACGTGCGTCCCCGAAGAAAAGTTTGCGTTTGTCCGTGAAGCTACCGAAGACGATATGAAACGGAAGGACTGGAAAGGCGATGGTCTTAAGTCTCAAAGCTTAATTCTTCCGACGCCTGATGTTGCGGAAGACGAAGTGACTCGTGAGGAGTTGAGAGACTTGGTTTACAACTTCCGTGGTAACTTCCCACAGACACACGTGGATGCCCTAAAACAACTGTGGTGTGAAGAGTGGCAGTTCATTAAACCAGCTCACAGCAATATACTTTCAGCGATGAAGCTGTTTCCCTACAAGGAAAAAGGCTATGACTTTGACATCGCTCATTATGGCTTTAAGTTGATACATTCACGGGTGGTAAGGAAAGACTGGTACTCACGCGACATTTTCTTCATTCATCACAGCGACAATTTTGACAATCATTCTTCACAGCCTCACGGCAGGGTAGATATTGACGTACTATTTGATGATGGTATAAGTTCAACTTTTTCGTACTGGCGTCACGATAACGTTACGGAGGACATACGAGAAAATAACGACACGTACCCTTTCTGGCTTGAGTCCAAGCTGAAGACCGTTGCCCGAAGAAGAAAGAACGCAGAAGAAATCAGAGAGCAGTTGTGGGAATTCCTTGAAGAACAAACACTGTACCGTTACCAGATGGAAAACTACTCAGAGTCTTAAACAAAAACAATATTCGGCAACGCTTCCATTCCTGGTACTTTCCAACAGTAATAAAAGCAATCAAAACAGCTATTTGATTTGCTCAAACCTCTTTTATCAAAGTTGATGCGTCTCGGAGGCACTATCAGTTTCAAGTCGCGAATTGTGGCTTCAAAACTATTGCGAACATACCTGGTCGTTAGTTTAGCGCAAGGTAATATTACAATGAAAGGTTTATTCCATTCAACAAGACGTTGTAAAATTTCCTTTTCCTTCGAAAAAGGAGGATTAGTCACTACTATATCTCCTTTCGGGCTACACGCAAAGAAATCGTCCGAGTCACACACAACTTTATATCCTAATTCTCGCAAATATTCAGCACTTTTCCCATTCCCCTCGAAAGCCTCCCAAAGCACTTTATCTTTAGGGATGAAGCGTTGGATGTCTTCCCACGCGTGTTTAGGAGTAAAGTAATCGTCATCAGTCTTTAGAAGTGCGAGATTCATCCTCCTTTGCTTGTTTAATAGATTTTTTTAAGTCTGCGATTTCCTCATCGGTGAGGTTGTACTTTTGTATTGAAAGCTTCGTCGGGAGGCGCTTGTATTTCACGGCGTTTCGCAGACAAATCTGACGAAGAATCTTCTCTCTATGTTTTTCATATCTCAGCAATTGTCTGTATTGCCCGTCCCCGCCATTCTTCTTTGGTGTGTACTTACTCCGATGATATTGCCGACTCGCATCCAAGTCTTCGTGGTACTTCTCTTTTTGTGTTCTTCCCGCCACTCGTTTGTTGAACACGTCGCTCATTCTCTCTTTAATACACTCACCTTCTTTTTTTCGTAATTCTGCGCTTGGAACATTCGTGAACAGGGGGCGAATCTTCACTTCTCCAAATTGGAACAGTGGGTGGTTGCGATATTTGTGACCAAGCAGACGAAGTCGCAACGGATGCTTAGTGCTACCTATGTATGTTTTGTTACAATTCGGGGAGTACATTTCGTAAACAGTCCCAGTCATTCTTCTATGTGTTCTCCTGAGAAAAAAAATATCAACGTCGTCCATATCGTTTCCCACTTCGAGTTTTACTCCCAGCATAAATAATCTGTGTCGCCCAACTGTGTTTCATATCCTTCGCCAGTTGCTTTCGCTCATCCATCGTCTTTGTCTCGTCGTCGTAGACTTCTCTAATCTTGGCTTTGCGTAGAGTGTTGAAGTTCGTTCCAACCTTTTGAGCTATTTTTCGTGGTTGCTTCATAAACAACTTATCACCTTCGTGTTCAGCGACATATGTGTTGATGTCGGCAACCAACTCATCTGAGAACTTGTGCGCAAAGTACTTTGGCTTCTTGTCGGCGGTCGTGCCTGTTTTCTTGAAACCGTTAAAATGAATTGTCCCTGTGTCGTACACGTAGTACGACTCTTCTTCCAAATTTCCTGGGTCTTCGGCGAAAAGTTTAATATCACCATAGTCATCTCGCAAAGTCAGTTCATCGTAAATTCGCAACAATATCATTTCATCCGAAGTTTCAGCAAATCCATCGTTTCGTGCCTCTGTCAAGTATTGGCTGTACGGCTTAATATTCATAATTTCGTCTGTTTCCTCTTGGTTCAATTGATGGTACTTCACAGTTTCTTTAGCGTCTTGACTCAGCTCTTCTATCTTCTTCTTCGCATCATCAGACACTCCTGGTACTAATTTGTGGTTCACAACAAGGAAGTAAAGACTTTTGTAATATCCCATTCTTGTGTTTCTATTACTGCTTCTGCTGTTGATTGATTCCACAAAAGTTCCCTCGTTCAACCAAGTCGCGATGTCGCTACAGCCACTCCCTTCCACCAAGTTACGAAAGTCTTTCCAACGCTTCGTCACAGTAGATGGCTTCACACCAGGTTCTTCCAGTTTATTTAATGCGTCAAGGAGCTGAACCAATTGAACTTTCACGGTCAATCCATCTGGAGCTGGAGCTGAAGTGTTGGTCTCTTGCTGTTCTGGTACACGGTCGAGTAGACGTGGTCGTCGTACTTGGATGAACTCGTTCTTGTTGGTCTCCGTGGTCAGGTTGAACATAGCTACATCAGCAAGGAAGACTTCTATGCCGTACTTCTCTAACGTAGCTTTCTTCGGCTTCGGTTCAAGGCTTCTCACAGTCAGACCCGCAGTTCGCTGTGCCTCGTTTTCCTCAAAGTGTTTCCTCACTCTGTGATATAGACGCTCACGCTGAATGTGAAAGTCACCCTTCTCCAGCCTCCTGCGTTTGTCACTTGCCCTCTTATCCTCTTTGTTCGTGTAGGGCATCTCTCCTGACGTACGGGCAGATAAAAAACGACGACGAGTGACGCGAGTGCGAGACGATCGTGCGCAACACGGAAGAAGGGGGGCAACGGTAATCACGGTTTGTCGTATATTCTGTATCTATTCTTTAAGTATGTTTACTATGGTGATGATACACACCCAGTGAGAAAAAAAAGTGGGGTGTTTTTCAGACCCCCTCCAGAAAAGATTTTATATATTCTACACTTTCTTCTTTTAAAAGAATCTTCAAAATAAAAAGTAAATTAATTTCTTAACCCCCCCTGAAAAACACCCCGTTTTTTTTTTCTAACCTGTCTCTCAACTTTCAGCTACCTCTCTTATGTCTCGCGGTACATACGTGTATCCGACTATATCCTGACCCCCCGAGCGAATGCGCTTCTTTGTGAAAGGAGCTTTTTCTAACTGTATTAGGTCACGTAGAAACCAACCAAAACTCTTACTGTCCGTGTACAACAGGTGTGATGATGCGCCACTTTCAGTAGCAAACAAGTTGTAGTGTTCCATCAACTGGGACACCGTCGCCGTCGTAACAACACAATCTTCACTTGCGTCAGATGAAAGTTTTCGTAACCAACGCATACTTAATGTCGTGTTTGAGTTTGGTTGATAGTTCCAAGTGTTTGGACACTGCGCTTCTTCTGTTTCCAACCAAGCTGATTTGTAGTAAGTACTCAATATAGCTCGTGTCTCATCGTCTCGTAAGACACTTGTATCAAAACCTCCACCCTCTTCGTGTACTACACGAAATTCACTACTTTCAAACGTCAAAGCATCACTTAAGATGACGAATTGAGTTCGTGGAAGCAACTCGTACTTCACGTTTTGGTAGGTCAACAAATGTGGAGACTTTTCCCTCACATCTGTGGATTCAGACAGTGTAAATGAGACACCATCAAAAAACGAATAATCGTTCGTTTTTGGACGACCACGAGATTGTGTACCAGCGTATCTGTCGGGTTCTAAACCTTGAATTCGTATGGAACGGCGAAAAGACGTGCGCTTCAAGGCTCTTTCCAGCACAGGTTTATACTCCTCATCCTCATAGTTCAGCTGGTCACATATAAGAAGTCTTTTATCAAAATAATACTGTTGAATGTTGCTCTCAACACGTCCTATACGTTGAACCTGATTCTCGGGGTAAAATCCACTCAAGACTTCCACGAACAGTTCTCTACACGCAGAGTTGGGTGAAGCGTGTAAGACCAAAGCTGAGGCGAGATGGTGCTTGTAGGTACGACCATACATACTTTTCATCTCACGCTCTCCCATTCCAAACCTTGTCTCTCCTTTTAAAGCACAGTACACCCAAGCGTGGACATAGTTTTCTCGTTCACCCGCCACGCTTCTCACCAAAGCCCTCCAGGCGTGAACTACCTTATCCCTTTTCTCGTCCGTAGGCGTGTTCTTGTGTTTTACATAGACGGGAACTTCTCCACACCACAAGCCTTTGTGAAGACCACGACAGTTACACGGTCTGTATCCTAAGAAACTGGGTTCAGCCAGTCGTGACGACTTGTGTATGCGTATCGGAGGAGGCATCGTCTGACGTGTACTGATATTTTTTTTCTCGCTTTTACAGGCGGGGTGTTTTTTTGCCCCCTCTTTGAAAATAAATTTGATGTTTTCCACTTTCTTCTTTGAAAAGAATGTTGAGAATAAAAAGTAAAATATTAAATTACCCCCCTCTGAAAAACACCCCGTTGCTGGGGGGTCAGGG
>MDTD01069888.1_pt1 | contig 18546 bp, 15 predicted proteins | sample 811221 | NCBI WGS metagenome assembly MDTD01 (sample SAMN05326646, study PRJNA326480) | marine metagenome | isolation source: seawater | place: Pacific Ocean: South West | collected 2011 | reverse complement strand
TGCCCCGCGACATGGATCTGTCCGCCTATGCGGGAGTGATCGTGGGAGGAGGCCCCGGTTGCGTCTCCGATCCTCGCGACGAGAAGCCGGACATGGAACGGCGCATCGAGGATGAGGTAATGAGTCTCATGCCTGCGATCACCGCGCGTGACATCCCGTTTCTTGGCTGCTGCTACGGCATCGGCATCCTTGCACACCATCTCGGAGGCCGGGTCTCAAAGGATTGTTACGGCGAACCGGTGGGCGTGACGCGTGCGATGCTGACCGGAGAAGGGCGGATCGATCCTGTACTCGACGGCTTGCCTGATGCGTTCGACGCCTTTGTCGGGCACAAGGAAGCTGTCCAGGCACTGCCGCCGGGTTGTGTCCACCTCGTTTCAGGCCCTGACTGCCCGTTCCAGATGATCCGCCACGGCCAGAACGTCTATGCGACCCAATTCCATCCGGAAGCCGATGGCGATGTCTTTGCCCTGCGGATCCGCATTTACCGTGACAAGGGCTATTTCCGGCCTGAAGATGCCGATGCCCTCACGGCCAGTGCCCGCAAGGGGAATGGACAGGCCAGCGCCAGGATATTGCGGAACTTCGTTGAGAGGTATGGGTAGCCAAGGCGCGGTCCGGCCCCGCTATCCTGTGCCCGCGGGCCAGTGGGCTGCCGAAACGGACAGCTTCATTTCCCCAACCGGTCGATCATCATCATGATTCGTGATGTCACGAACGGATCGGTTGCTATCGACAGATGGCCCTTTTTGTCCTTCATGGCACCCGGCCCACCGTCTTCTCCGCGTTTTCCTCGGAAATTGTACTGATTTATCTGCGTCTTGCGGCGATCTTGCGCAACAAGAACCGGTTTGCGCGATCCGTCGAACTGGTAGAAATTGTCAACGATTCCGACGGCGGGTGCAATCGGTCTTGGATCTGGCGCGTCGATCACCGCGGCATATTCGATCTTGATACCTTCTTTGGCGAGTGCCTGGAGTATCGAAGTCACAGCGTTGCCGCCAAGCGAATGACCGACCAGAGCAATCTTTGTTCCCGGCCGTTTTCTCTTCTTCTCCGTGATTTCACGGACGATTCGGTTCGCTGCCTGATAGGAGGTCATATCGACATTGTGTCCCCGCTTACGGATTTCGCCTGCGAGCGGATACATCACGTTCGGGAAAAGGAACGCCGCCAGTCCACGCATGACGTAAACGTCCGCTGCGCGGGCGTTGGATGCCAGGACAAGCGCAACAAACAAAAATGCTAACGAAATGCATGATTTACGCACATTTTCCTCCCGGCCTTCATGCGACGCCGGGACAATAACGGGCACAAAAATCAGTTTGAACTAAAAAGTTATGCTCTATCCAGAAAACTGTCGAGGACACGCTTCTGTCCGGCCTTGTCGAAATCGACGGTAAGCTTGTTGCCGTCCACCGCCGCGACGTTGCCATTGCCAAACTTCAGATGAAAAACACGGTCGCCGACAGAAAAGGCAGACGGCGTGTCACTCACCGATTTGGCAACGAGTTCGCCCTCGATTGTCCGGATGCGCGGCGATCCGCGCCCGGCGCCCCGTCCGGAGTCCGGTTCGCCGTAGCCGATCCGCTCGACGGCATGACCCGAACGATTGCCCCAGTTGCGGGACGTCGCCTCGGTCCGGTTGGCCTGGGCGCGCTGCCATCCCGGCGTTGCGTAGGTGTTCGAAAATGCCTCCCCGCCCATGCGGTCGAACCGGCTTTCCCCATAGGGATTGCGTCTTGCGCCATACTCGCCCATCGCGCCCGCACCGTAGCCGCCATAGGACGATCCGGTCTCGGCCACTTCGACATGGGCTTCTGGGAGTTCATCGAGGAAACGCGAGGGTATCGTCGACTGCCACAGGCCATGGATGCGCCGGTTGGAAACAAACCAGATATGGAGATTGCGCTTGGCGCGGGTCAGCCCGACATAAGCAAGCCGCCGTTCCTCCTCCAGCCCGGACCGCCCGCCCTCGTCCAATGCGCGCTGGTGCGGGAACAGTCCCTCTTCCCAACCGGGAAGGAAGACCGTGTCGAATTCAAGGCCCTTGGCCGAATGCAGCGTCATGATGGAGACCGCGTCCATTTCCTCGGCCTGCTCGGCATCCATCACAAGTGCAATGTGCTCGAGGAAAGCGCGAAGGGATTCGTAATCCTCCATGGAACGGATCAGTTCCTTGAGGTTTTCAAGCCGGCCTGGCGCTTCGGCAGAGCGGTCGTTCTGCCACATCGCGGTGTAACCGCTCTCGTCAAGGATCTGTTCAGCCAGTTCGGTATGCGGCGTGTTGTCCAAGAGGCCCTGCCAGCGGCGGAAGTTGTCCACCACCTCGCGAAGGGCGGCGCGCGGCTTGGGCTTCAACTCCTCCGTGCCGACCAGATCGGCCGCGGCCTGCAGCATGGGACAGGCGCGCGCGCGCGCCGTGTCATGGACAAGGCGGATGGTCGCTTCGCCGAGACCGCGCTTCGGCGTATTGACGATGCGTTCGAATGCCAGGTCGTCGGCCGGCTGGCAAACGACGCGGAAGTAGGCCAGCGCATCGCGAACTTCCATTCGCTCATAGAAGCGCGGCCCGCCAATGACACGGTAGTTCAATCCCAGCGTGACAAAACGGTCCTCAAACTCGCGCATCTGGAAGGATGCGCGCACGAGGATGGCCATGTCGTTCAACCGATGCCCCTTCGTCTGCAAGGCTTCGATTTCCTCGCCAACGGCGCGGGCTTCCTCCTCTGAATCCCAGGCCGCATGGACCTGAACCCTGGTATCATCCGGATCGGCCATCTCGGTGAAGAGCGTCTTGCCCAGCCGGCCCTCATTGTGGGCTATCAGGTGCGAGGCTGCACCAAGGATGTGCGCTGTCGAACGATAGTTCCTTTCCAGACGGATGACCCTGGCGCCGGGAAAGTCCTTTTCGAAGCGCAGGATATTGTCCACCTCTGCGCCACGCCAGCCGTATATCGACTGGTCATCGTCGCCAACACAGCAGATATTGGGCAGGCGCTTGGCATCTCCTTCCTCTCCGGGAGAGGGGGCACGGGAGGAGGCTGGCCGCTGTGCAATCAGGCGCAACCACATGTATTGGGCCGTGTTGGTGTCCTGGTACTCGTCCACCAGGATGTAGCGGAACCTGCGGTGGTAATCGGCCAGGACATCGGGGTTCTCCCGGAACAGGCGAATGGGCAGGCAGAGCAGGTCACCGAAATCGACCGCGTTCAGCGTCTTCAGCCGCTCCTGGTAGGCCGCATAGAGTTCGCGTCCCTTGCCATTGGCAAAGGATCGCGCGTCACCCTCGGCAATCTGGGCCGGGTAAAGGCCCTTGTTTTTCCAGCCGTCGATCATTTGGGCGAACTGCCGGGCAGGCCAGCGCTTGTCATCGATCCCCTCGGCCTGGATCAATTGCTTCAGCAGGCGGATCTGGTCGTCGGTATCCAGAATGGTGAAACTGGATTTCAGTCCGGCCAGTTCTGCATGGCGGCGCAGGATCCTGACCCCAATGGAATGAAAGGTTCCCAGCCATGGCATGCCTTCCACGGCTTCGCCGACCAGCATGGCGATGCGTTCCTTCATCTCGCGTGCGGCCTTGTTGGTGAAAGTCACGGCAAGGATCTGGGAAGGGAAGGCAAGTCCGAGATTGAGGATGTGGGCAATCCGAGTGGTCAGCACGCGTGTCTTGCCGGTTCCGGCACCTGCAAGGACGAGGACCGGTCCCTCGGTCGTCTCGACAGCCTCGCGCTGTTCCGGGTTCATCGTTTCAAGATAAGGCGCGGCGCGGCGCTCGCGTTCACGGGCAGCCATGGCGCGGGCAGCGATACCGCTGGCGCGCGAAGGCGCCGCGGATCCGTCGAAAAACGGAATGTCGTCGTCATCAGGAAAGTCTGTCATTGCCCTGCAATGTAGCGATTCGACAGCAAAAGACCAGAACAGAGCGCAAACAGAAGGGCGATGCCGGGCCTCACCTGCCGGCCTTTTCCTGTTGCGACAACCTGCGATCGGTGAAATTCAACCGCTCTGACGCAATTTCCTTCGTGAGGGCCGCCATGGCAGGATCATTGCCGACCAGCGACTCCAGTTCTGTCATCTGGTTCATGGCAATCAGGCGAAGGATGTCGTCGCGCGGGCTGCCATCCTTGTGTCTCGGCAGGCGCGACACCGGCTGGATGAGATCGGCGCCGCCACGTGACATGCGGATGCGTTGCAAGCGTTCCAGTTCCAGCGGATCGACCCCTTCGGGCGCTTCGACGAACGCGTAGAGACCGACGCCTTTCCGTGGAAGCGGGAAAACAGCCAGGGCAACATCGGTCACTGCCGGATGCTGCATGAAGGCGGAATTGATACCCGGGGATTCAATGTCCATTCTGTCCCGCGTGCCTTCGCCATCAGACCAGCGCAGCAATCCGCGAGTAATGAAATTGTAGACGGGTTTGAAGGTGGCAAGCCAGATCCGCGACGGCAGGGAACGGCGGCCCAGCATGTCTATTTCCCTGGGCGTCAGCAGGCCTGGCGCAAAAGCGCGTTTCTGCTTTATCAGGTGGCGGCGGTCCTCGTAGGCCATGATGCGGAACAATCGCCCACGCCGCTTGTGCAGCACGGCAAGCTGAAAGTCGATGATGCCAGCCGAACCGTCGGGCAAGACGAGCCAATTTTGCGGCTTGGCAATGTCGTTGTGTGTAACGCCGCGCCGGTGCATTTCCAGGATGAGACGTCTCGCGTCGCGGTACCAGTGTGGATCAGCCGGGCGTGCGAGTTGAAGCGGTGTGCCTTCGGCCCAACGGCGGAAAATCCCGTCCTCGTCGACAGACAGGAGTTCGGTCGTTCCTGCGATGCCCTCCACGGCTTCAAGGGCGCGGATCTCGCGGTGCGCCAGCCACCAAGCCACGGGTCGGCTCCACCAAGGCGTTGCCGTCACAATACGCCGGATCACCTGTTCCTGCGGATTGCCGGCGAAGTGTCCCTTGTGCGTTTCCGAAAATATGTCGCGCTTGAGTATGGCCGTGGAAATGAATGTGGGCATTCAATACCCCTCATGCAGGACTGATGTTTTATGAAGAAGGCACGGCATTGGTCAGGCATATCATGACATGCCCGTCATTTGTGTTCCTCTTCACTGGCCGCGACAAGGGCACGGTTGAAATATGTGAGAGCCTTCACTTGTGTTGCCCATGCGATGATCTTGTCGGGTTTGCGGGGGTCGATCACGGGAAGCCGTGAATAGCCGCCCGCATCGAAGGCGCGCAGCGCCATCTCGAGGGAATCGCTCGGACGCAGGCGAGGCGCGGTGGATTCAGGATCGATCTCCGGGCTTTCGTCCTCGCGCCGCTCGTCCATGAAGTCCGATACCCTTGTTGTCGTCGTGACAGTACGGTGCGGGCCATCGGCGACAAAGAGGCCGCGCATCTCGAGCTGCCACTGAAACCATGAATGTCCGTGGATGGCGTGGGTGACACCCTGCGCGACCGCAACGGTCAGCAGGAGTGCGATGGAGAGGGCATAACCGCCTGTCAGTTCGAACACGATCATGGCCGTGGAAACCGGTGCGCCCAGGACAGCGCCGGCTACTGCGCCCATGCCAAGCACGGCATAAAGGCCCTGCGACGATGCAAGGTCTGGAAATGCCGAGGCCGCGATCAACCCGAAGGACGAACCGGTCAGAGCACCCAGGTAGAGGGCCGGCGAAAATATGCCGCCTCCAAACCTTGATGCGAGCGTGATCGCGGTGGCAGCGGTCTTCGCGACAATGAGGACCAGCATCAACGACAGGTCCATCTGGTTGTGCAGGGCCTGGTTGGTGATGTCATAGCCAACGCCCAGGACCTGCGGCAGGAAAATTCCCAAGGTGCCGACGATCGCGCCGCCGAGAACCGGACGTGTCCAGAGCGGAATGGTGATCTTGCGTGCAACGAAGTCCGCGGCAAACAGGGCTATCTGAAACAGGATCGCCGCAAAGGCGGCAGTTATTCCGAGCAAGGCGAAGGCGGGAAATTCCCAATAGGAGGTTATCTGGACCTCGGGGACAGAGAATGCTGCATCGTTTCCGAACCAGAGGCGGGAAAGCACGGCGCCGGCCGTGGATGAAATGACGATCGGAACGAGCGATCGCATGGAATAATGCCCGAGAATGACTTCATGGGCGAAAAGCACCCCGGCGATCGGCGCATTGAAGGAGGCCGATATGGCGCTGGCCACGCCTGCTCCCAGAAGTGTTCGGCGGCTCCAGGGTGGCAGATTGAAACGTTCGGTCAGCGCACTGGCGAGTGTTGCGCCGAGATGGACGACCGGACCCTCTCGTCCCGCGCTCGCCCCTGATCCCAGCGAGACCGCGGTGATGAGGGCCGACCAGGCACCGTCGCGCTTGGACAGTTTGCGACCGGACAAAGCGCGCGCCTCGATAACGTCGGCAACGCCGCCCGTCCGCTTTGTCGATATCCGGTCGAGCATCAGGCCAACAGCGAGTCCGCCCACAACCGGCCCAAGGAAGACCTGCCAGGCCGGCATGGACTTGGCGACCGTATAGAGAAACTCGCCGCCAAAGCCGATCCAGAGATACTGGAAGAAACCGATCCCTTCGCGAAACAGGATCGCGAGCATGGCAGAGCCGATGCCGACCATCAGCCCGATAAGCCAAACGGCCGGTTCCCGGTCACCGAGAAATGCCGTGACGTTCGGTCTCAGCCAGTTGCGGACCAATGTTCCGATTCGGATGAGCGGGGAAGGCAGGGCCAAGGTTTTCCGCCTTGATCGAGCTTATGCCGGTCTGCGCTGCAAGGCGATTGCGCGGCCCACGCGTTCCGGGACAGGGAGTCTCGCATGTTCAGCCTGCATCGCCTGTACCTTTTCCCGGACATCCTCGGGAAAAGGCGTGACGCGCGGCCCGTTCATGTCGATATGCAGGGACAAGGCTTCGCATGTCGCTGCCAGCCAGCCATCCTGATGGCGGATTTCCTGATAGACCCGGATCCGCTTGTCATCGTGGTCGATCAACTGGAAGCTGACCGTGACCTTGTCGCCCTCGTGGAGTTCGCGGACATAGCAGATGTGGATCTCGGCGGTGAAAACACTCATCGAGCGCTCGCGCACATAGTCTGCGCTCACGCCGAATTCAGCGAAGGCCTCGTCCGCGCAACGATCGAAGAGGACGTTGTAGTAGGCCATGTTCATGTGGCCGTTGTAGTCGATCCAGCCCGGTTCGACGGAAAAGACAGATGAGACGAAAGGTTCCTGACTGGCCATTTTCCCTCCATTGGCGATGCCATTGGCCGCGATCCTCTGGTGCGACATGCTTTTCTGGCGTATCCGGTCATGCCAGATTGCATGCGGCATGCACAAGCCGGGCTTGGCGGCTTGCCGTCTCGAAGTGGCAATAAACGGGAGAATACGTCATGGCCCTTGCAGATCTTCACGCCGTCGAACGGAACGAGGCGGGAATCGCAACGGCGCTGGGCATTCTGAAGCAACGGTTCGGGGAGCAATTCCAGACCGGCCAGTCGTTCCGCGAGCAGCATGCCCATACTATGACCTATCTGCCGGCCCAATTGCCGGACGGCGTCGTGTTTGCGCAAGCGTCGTCCGATGTCCGCGATGCCGTCCAGATATGCATCGATCATCGAGTGCCGATCATACCGTTCGGAACAGGCACATCGCTCGAAGGCCATGTCAACGCGCCCGGCGGCGGTATTTCCATCGACTTGTCGCGGATGAACCGAATTCTGGCGGTCAACCAGGACGATCTGGATGTCGTCATCGAACCAGGCGTCACCCGCGAGCAACTGAACGAGCATTTGCGCGACACGGGCCTTTTTTTCCCCATCGACCCCGGTGCCAATGCGTCGCTCGGCGGCATGGCGGCGACCAGGGCATCGGGAACGAACGCGGTCCGGTACGGAACCATGCGCGAGAACGTCCTTGCGCTGTCGGCCGTCATGGCGAATGGGCGTGAGATCACGACGGCCAAACGGGCCCGCAAGACGTCGGCGGGGTACGATCTGACACGTCTGCTGGTCGGATCGGAGGGAACGCTCGGCATCATCACTTCCCTGACGCTCAAGCTTTACGGCATACCGCAGGCGATTTCCGGTGGCGTTTGCCCTTTCCCCACCCTGGAGGCGGCCTGCCAGGCAGTGATCATGACCATCCAGATGGGGATTCCGGTTGCGCGGATCGAACTTTTGAACGCGCTTTCGATGAAGTCGCTCAATGCCTATTCGCAACTGGACTATCCCGAAAGCCCCTGCCTTTTCGTCGAGTTTCACGGCTCGGAAACCGGGGGCAGGGAACAGTCGGAAATGTTCGGCGAAATCGCCAACGACCTGGGCGGCGGCCCGTTTCTCTGGACGACGGTCGCGGAGGACCGGAACAAGCTCTGGAAGGCCCGTCACAACGCCTATTTTGCCGGCCTTGCATTGCGGCCGGGGTGCCGCGGCATTTCTACCGATGTCTGCGTGCCGATTTCACGCCTGGCCGAATGCGTGGCGGAAACCGAAGCCGACATTGCCGCGCATGGGCTGATCGCACCCATCGTCGGTCATGCGGGAGACGGCAACTTCCATGTTCTGCTTCTCCTCGACATGGAGAACGCGGCCGAGATCGAGGCTGCCGAAGCCTTCGTCGAGCGTCTCAACCTGCGGGCCATCGCAATGGAAGGGACCTGCACCGGCGAACATGGCATCGGGCAGGGCAAGCAGCGCTTCCTGCAACTGGAACTGGGCCCGGCGGTCGATGCAATGCGCGCCATCAAGCAGGCGCTCGATCCTCTCAACATCATGAATCCCGGCAAGGTGATGCCGCCGGCATGACGCCATGTTCCGGTCACCTTGAAAGGTTTAGGCTTCAGGCAAAAGGAACATTAGCGGGAGTGACGTTCTGAATCGTCTGTTCGTCATCATCGGGGGGCTCATCGTCGCGGTTCTGGCTGCGGCTGTCATCGCGCCGCCTTTCATCGACTGGTCCAGCTATCGCGCCGACTTCGAGCGTGAGGCGAGCCGTATCCTGGGCCGCCAGGTCACTGTTGGCGGCCAGGCATCCGCACGGCTCCTGCCATTTCCGTCCGTCCGGTTTGCCGATGTCACCGTTGCAGGTGCAAAGGGCGGGCCGCCGGCAATGACCGCCGAGAGTTTTTCGATGGATGCGGAATTGTCGCCTTTCCTGCGGGGCGAAATCCTGATCTTCGACATGCGCCTTTCAAAGCCGAGGCTGACGTTGGGCATCGACAGCGGCGGTGTGCTCGACTGGGCCATCAGGCCGCAGGCGCCCGACGCAGTCAAGGACATCACGCTGGAACAGGTCCGCATCGTCGACGGCGAACTTGTCATCCGACACGCCGCGAGCGGCATGGACCAGACGGTCTCGAACATCGATGCCTCGCTGTCCGCCGACAGCCTGCGAGGGCCCTGGCGGATGGTGGGTTCGGCGGAGGTCCGGGGGCGTTCCGGCGCGTTCTCCTTTTCCACGGGTTCCGTCACCGACGATAATCGTATCCGGTTGCGGACACGGATCGAACCTGACGACGTGGAAGTCGCTTTCGAAGCAGATGGAAGTGTCGTGCTGGAGAAGGGCGCTCCCCGATACAATGGCACTTTCACCTTCGGCCCGCGTGCGAAGACTGAAGACGAGCCGGAAGAGGCATTCGCCATTTCCGTGCCCACGGATGCCGCATGGGCCGGTGTGCGCTTGTCCGGCAGCTTCTCGCTTGACGACAAGCTGCTGGCGTTCGACACGATCCGTTTCGAGAGTGGCCCTTCCGAAGATCCCTACACGGCCGAAGGGACGGGCTTCATTGACCTGGGCCGGGAGCCGCGGTTCGCACTGAAACTCGAAGGCCGCCAGGTGCAACTGGCTGCAGGCGATGTGGCGGGGGCGCCGGTGTCGTTTCCGGCAAGGCTTGCTGCCTTCCGCGGCTTTCTCGAAGCGCTGCCGCAACCGGTGCTGCCGGGGACCATCGACATGCACCTGCCCGCCGTTGTTGCTGGCGACACGACGATCCGGGACCTCTCCTTTGCTGCCCAGCCGAGAGATGACGGGTGGAATCTCTCCCGCTTTTCGGCAAAGCTGCCGGGCAGGACAACGCTTGAAGCGGCCGGCATGCTCCGCAATGACGGCCAAGTGTCATTCGATGGCCGGCTGTTGCTCGCGATCGCCCAGCCATCCGGATTCGCCGCATGGCTGAGCAAAGATGTGGATGACTCGATCCGGAGGCTCGGTTCGGCCGGATTGTCCGGTGAAGTCAACCTGTCGCAGGAACGCCAGAGTATCCGTGATCTCGAAGCAATCCTTGGTGGCGCAAAGTTCACCGGCGGTTTTGATCGCCTGTCTCCGGAAGGCGAGAAGCCTTCGACCGTCGTGGAACTGGATGGTCAGGCGCTCGACCTGGACGGGTTTCAGGCGCTGACCGCGCTCTTTCTCGGCGAGCAGGGTGAGGTACGGCTTGCGCGCGACGATCTCGACCTCACGCTTACCGCCGGCCCGGTTTCATTCTCCGGGGCTCGTGCGGAAACCGTGGATGTGGCGCTTCGCCTGAAGGACGATATTCTCGATGTCGATCGCTTGGAGGTGGCCGGCCTGGAAGGGACCGATTTTTCCGCCACTGGCCAGTTGACGGATTTTCCCCGTATTTCCTCTGCAGCGATCAATGCGACAGTCGCTTCCGGCGATATGTCGGGATTCGTGGACCTCCTGTCGCGTCGTTATCCTGAGAACCGTATCGTCAAGGCTCTTGACGCTCGCATCGAGGGCTACCCAGGGCTCCTTGCCGATACGCGGCTGGATCTGTCTGCCCGGGTGGAAGGCGACGACGTGCGCGTCTCCGGACAGGGGAGTGCAGGCGGCACCGGGGTTGATGTGCGCTTTTCGGGCGGGCGGACAATTCTTGCGGGACAGGGTGCCATCCAGTTCTCGCTTACCGGCGTCAACGAAGAGGGCGAGGCAATTCTGGCAGCATGGGGTCTGCCCGTCCTGCCGGTCGGCCTGGCGGGGCGCATCGAGACCGGCCTTCAGGTGAATGGCGCCATGGAAACCGGTTTCGTGGTTTCGGCGACCATATCCGGCCCGACCGCATTGCTTCGCTTTTCTGGCGATGCACGCATGGATGGCGAACAGATCCGGTTGACCGGAAACGGCGAACTGAAAGGTGATGACGTCACGCCGTGGATGATGGCGGCTGGATACGGCCTTCCCGGAGCAGAGTTCGGACTGCCTGTCATCATGGAAACCCCGGTCACCTTCATGGATGGCGTCCTGGGGCTGGCAGCGCTTGAGGGAAGCGTGGCCGGCAATGCCGTCAGTGGAACGGCAGAAGTGCGGTCTGAAAACGGGCGCCCATTGCTGACTGGCAATCTGGAGAGCACGGCTTTGTCGCTGGATTGGCTGGCCGGTCTCCTGCTCGGCAGCGATAGCGTTGCGCTGGCAGGAACCAAGGAGTGGGCGGACATTCCATTTTCTTCACAAGGACAGATCCCGTTTGACGCGCGCCTGGCGCTGGAAGCGGGCAGCGTGGTCCTTTCCCGTTCAGGGCCCCTCCGCGATGCAAAGATGCGGCTGACCGTGGAGCAAGGCAGGGTTCGCGTGTCCGATGTCGAAGCGATATTCGCCGACGGCAGGATCAGCGGGCTTGTGGAAATGGCAAACGCCTCAGGCAGTGCGACCATGTCGACCCAGTTGAAGCTGTCAGGCGTAAAAATCGGGACGCTTTTTCCCGATCATGGGGCCGAAGGCGTATTGGATGTGTCGGCCAACATCGCCGGTAATGGCAAGACGCCGTCCGCCTTTCTTGCATCCCTGTCCGGATCAGGCACTGCAAAGGCAAGAGATGTGGTGCTGTCCGGTCTCGATGCCAAAGCCTATTCCGCCATCGTTCGTGAGGCGGACAAGCTCGGACCGGACATCGATGCGGCCACCGTTGCGCGGTTTGCCATTCCGATTCTGAAGGAAGGCCGGCTTGTCATCGACGAGGCGGACTTCGCTTTCACGGTTGCCGGAGGCGTTTTGCGAAGTGCTCCGATCCGCATTGCGTCTGGTGCGGCGGATTTGACGACGGACGTCACGCTCGACATGACCTCGGGCAAGAAGCAGGCAAGCGGCATGGTTGCGTTCGACCCTGGCGAAGACAAGATGGCCGGTTCGGAACCGGTTGTCGGGTTTGCCTGGAGCGATGCGGACGGACTGAAGCTGGATACCGGACCCTTGACCCAGTTCCTGACACAAAGGGCGCTTGAGCGCGAACAGGCCCGGGTGGAAGCGATGCAGGCGCTCTTGCTCGAGAAACAGCGCCTGCGGCGCGAAACCGGCTATTTCGCCACCCTTGAGACCAGGCGCACCGAACGGCGAGCGGAGGAAGAACGACGCAAGGCGGAGGAATTACGTTTGCGCGCCGAAGAGGAAGCCCTGCGCCAGGACTTCGCCGAACCGGGACCCGGAGGGGCTTCCGGAGAAAACATGCCCCGCAGCGAGCAACCGGAAGGGCCGGCCGGATCGGAGGGCATCACCCGTCAGCCGCTTGCTCCCCCGGAAGAGCAGACGCGCGATACCGAAGGTCTCGATGCGATTTTCGACAATGACGCTCTTTCGATCGAGAGTATTCTGCGCTCGAACAGGGAATTCTGAGAAGCCTGCGTCTCAGCGGGTTGCGGCCTTGTTTCGGATATCCGCCAGCACGGCCAGGCGCAGGGCGGATGACAGGTTCGATTCCCGTGCCCTGCTCCTGTCGATTTCCGCGACAAGCGCCGCCAGCGAGTGGTTCCTGTCCCGGGCCATCCGGTTCAACTCGGCAAAGAACTCCTCTTCGAGTGAAAAGGAGGTCCGGTGTCCATGAATCGAAACGGAATACTTGCGGATCAGGCTCATGACGACGGCGTGTCCGGACGGCGGTTATGGCCATCCAGATGCCGGTCGGCGCGGGACTTTTCGATCTCTGCCTGCTTGCGCTCCGCCTTCGTCCTGCCATGGGCACGCCTGTTGGCATCGGCGAGGCGCTGCCGTTCCTCGCGCTCCCTGCGCTTTCGCACCTGACGGAGATTGACGATTTCGGCCATGCCGGCGTGCTCTGCTTTTTCCGGTATTGCAGTATGGTCCCGGTTACTTCTTTTTCCGGAATGCATCGAGGGAAACGACATCCGCGGCCGGCTTGTCCGTCTCATCACCCGGATCGTCCGGCGTCTTGCGGGCTCGGGCGGACTTGCCTTTCGCTTTCGCCGGCTTTGACGGGACTGGTTCCTCCGCAGGCTTTGCCTTGTCGCTGGCGGCCGATGGCAGTTCGGCAATCTCGGCCCCTGGTTCTTCTTCCAGCCGCACGTCGAACTCGAGCTCGAAATTGACGGATGGATCGTAAAAACCGCGAACGGCTGAGAAGGGAACTTCCAGCTTCTCTGGAATGTCGGAGAAGGAGAGGCCGACTTCGAACCCCGTATCGGTGACCTTCAGATCCCAATACTGATATTGGAGAACGATCGTCATCTGTTCCGGATACTTTTCCATCAGACGCGACGAGATGCGCACGCCGGGCGCCTGGGTCAGGAACGTGATGAAGAAATGATGGTTGCCGGGCAGCCCGGTTCTGGCGACTTCCGTCAGAACCTTTCGCATCACGCCGCGAAGGGCGTCCTGCGCAAGTATGTCATAGCGGATGTGGTCCTGCGCCATCGCTGCCTGATCCTCGATTCACGATCATCAAAGATTTAGAACATGTGGGGGCGGCACGCAAAGGCTTCATTTGGCCTTTCGGGAGGATTCTTCGAGCGATGCAACGCGTTGGGTGGAAGGTGGAGGCTTCTGTTGCCAGGCGCCTCCGGGCCCCGCCTGACGGGGCTAACCGTCAGGACTTAGATCGAAGCAGTCGCACCGCCATTAGGCAGCGAGACGAGCCTCAGCATAGTTGTCGTTGGCAACTATAATTGTGACCCGATAACGGTGGTATCATGCCGAGCGAAAGTCCGATCTTTACACCCTCGTCGATCCTGTTTCGCCCCCATCACGAAATGTCGCTTTCGGCATCTCGTGGTGGAGGCGCCGGGTACCGCCCCCGGGTCCGAATGGCTTATTGCATCGGCCGTTTATCGCCATAGTCAGTCAAGCTGACAGCCCAGATATAGGCGTGGTCATGCCAGAATGGAAGAGCCGGCCGCCTGATTTTGCCACGAAGCCCGGCTGTTGTGGCGATGCTGATTGTCTTTACATGGCTTCGTCTTTGAAGAAAGCGGGATTGACTTGTGAGGGGGCGGTTGTAGCCTCCGTCTTCGCGAATGCTGCCGGTCGCGGCAGAATCAACTTGAAAACGGGGACGGCCGCAGCCGGCTTTCGAGGTGCCAAAGGGGAGACTGACCATGGCAGACTATATCGAGGACGTAAGGAAATACGATGCGGGCGCCGATGAGGCCGTCGTGGGCAAGATCGTCAAGCACCTCGGGATCGCGTTGCGTTCGCGGGATGCCTCACTGGTGTCCTGCTCCGATTCATCGGAACTGGATCGCGTTGTCGAGAAATGGTGCGGCAAGAAACTGGGCGTGACCGGCGATGCAGCAGAATCTGCGGTGCAAAAGGTCTGCGCCACAATGAGTGCAGATCGCTCCAAGTCACGCGTGACCTTTTACTACCTGGTTGCGAAGGAACTGGGAAAGCTGGGCGATCTGTAAGGCCACCGGCAATCGTTTCTGACAGCATGTCAAAGGCCGCTGCCCAACCGGGCGCGGCCTTTCGGCATTCCGGTTTTCCTTTTTGTTGAGAAGGCCATTGCACGATTGCATGGTGCCTTCGAACAAATGCGCAGATGGGTTAGCTTGCAGAGAAGAATCATGCCGGACCGAGAACGATGCGCCAATATCACGACCTGCTGAACCATGTGCTGGAAAACGGGATCGACCGGGGCGACAGGACGGGTACGGGGACGCGCTCGGTCTTTGGCTATCAGATGCGGTTCGATCTCGATGACGGCTTCCCGGTCCTCACGACCAAGAAACTGCATCTGCGTTCGATCATTCACGAATTGCTCTGGTTTCTCTCGGGGGAGACCAATATCGGTTATCTGAAAGCAAATGGCGTCACGATCTGGGACGAATGGGCGGACGAAAACGGCGATCTCGGTCCCGTCTATGGCGCCCAGTGGCGTTCATGGCCGGATGGCAGGGGGGGTACGATCGACCAGATCGCAAACCTGCTCGGCCAGATCAGGCAAAATCCGGAGTCCCGGCGGCTGATTGTCTCGGCCTGGAATCCGGCCGAGGTCGACCGGATGGCCCTGCCGCCGTGCCATTGCCTTTTCCAGTTCTATGTCGCGGACGGGCGTCTTTCCTGCCAGCTATACCAGCGGTCGGCCGACATTTTTCTCGGCGTCCCGTTCAACATTGCGTCCTATGCGCTCCTGACCATGATGATCGCACAGGTTTGCGGGTTGAAAGCCGGCGAATTCGTCCACACGCTGGGTGACGCCCATCTCTATCACAATCATTTCGACCAGGCGCGACTGCAGCTGACACGGGTGCCCAAGGCCTTGCCGGTCATGAAACTCAATGCGCAGGTAACCGACCTGTTTGCCTTTCGCTACGAGGACTTCGAACTCATCGGCTATGAAGCCGATCCGTCCATCAAGGCTCCGATTGCCGTCTGAGCAAATGGCTACTGCCAATGCGAGCGATGCACGCGCATCCGTTCGAGCCGTGAACGGGCCGTAGCGCAGCCTCCGGCTTCCCTTGCTTCCCTGGAGAACCCGCATGGAACAGATCGTCATTGTCGTCGCCGCAGCCCTCAACGATGTGATCGGGCGGGATGGCGAAATGCCGTGGCGGCTGTCCAGCGACCTCAAGCGGTTCAAACAGCTGACCATGGGCTCTCCGGTCATCATGGGTCGCAAGACATTCGACAGTATCGGCAAACCACTGCCGGGCCGGCTCAACATCGTCGTGACACGCGACTACGACTGGGAAGCCAACGGTGCGCTGCGGGTGGGATCGCTTGAGGCAGCGATCGACCTGGCATCCGCGCATATCGAGGCAGTCGAACGCGACGCGACCGACAAGGGCGAGGAACTGCCTTCGCTTGACGTGTTCGTGATCGGTGGCGGTGAAATCTATGCCCAGGCGCTCGAACGGGCCGACATGGTCCATCTCACGCGGGTCCTTGCAGAGGTGGAAGGAGATACGCTGTTTCCGCGGCTGTCACCTGACGAGTGGGAGCTGGTTTCTACCGAAGAAATTCCCGCCGGGCCGTCCGACAGCCATTCCACCCGTTACGAAATCTGGATTCGAAGCGGCAAGGCGTGAAGCAGCAGATCACCTCAGCGCCGCTCTGTCCGTCCGTCGAAATCATCGAATTCGCTGCGACTTTGCCGCCGGTGTCGTTGAAAGCGGTCGGGCGGCTTCCTATAACGGGAACACAGACGGGTTTTTGACACCCTGCGGGCAAAGCAGGACAAAGGAGTATCGATGCCCTGGAGCAATCAAGGTGGAGGCGGCGGCCCGTGGGGCGGCGGCAACAATGGCGGTGGGGGAGGCCCGTGGGGGCAGGGACCCCAGGGACCGCGCGGTCCGCAGGGAACACCGCCGGATCTGGAAGACATCATCCGCAAGGGACAGGATCGTCTCAAGCAGGCCATGCCTGGCGGTTCGGGCGGTCCTGCGCTTTTCGGCTTGATCGGCGCCGGTCTCGTCGTCCTGTGGCTTTTCCAGTCGGTCTATACGGTTCAGCCGGACGAACTCGGTGTGGAACTGCGGTTCGGCAAGCCGAAGAACGAGATTTCGGAACCGGGCCTTCACTTCCATTTCTGGCCGGTGGAAACCGTCGAGAAAGCGACCACGGCGGAAAAGCTCGTCACGATCGGAACCGGATCGGGCGGCCGCGCCACGTCCGGGCTGATGCTTTCGGGTGACCAGAATATCGTCGATGTCACGTTCTCCGTGGCCTATCAGATGGCCGATCCGCAAGCCTATCTGTTCAACGTCGCTGACCCGGACGAGATGCTTCGTTCGGTCTCGGAAAGCGCCATGCGCGAAGTGGTCGGACGCCGCGAGGCACAGGACATCTTCCGCGATGACCGCCAGGGGATCGCGGACGATGTCCGACAGACGCTCCAGGTTGCCATGGAGCAGTATGGAGCGGGGTTGACGGTCAACGCTATTTCGATCGAGGACGCCGCGCCGCCGCGTGAAGTGGCCGACGCATTCGACGAGGTTCAGCGCGCCGAACAGGACGAGGACCGTTTCCGCGAGGAGGCCAACCAGTACGCCAACCAGAAACTCGGTCAGGCACGCGGTGAAGCCGCCCAGATCCGGGAAGAGGCGGCCGCTTATGCCAACCGCGTCGTCCAGGAAGCAACGGGTGAGGCCCAGCGCTTCATTTCCGTCTTCAACGAATATGAGAAGGCGCCGGACGTGACCCGCAAGCGCATGTTCCTCGAAACGATGGAAAACGTGCTCGGCGATTCCAACAAGGTGATCATCGAGCAGGGGAGCGGCGGGTCCGGAGTCGTGCCCTATCTCCCGCTCAATGAACTGACGCCGCGCGGAGGAGCAAGGCAATGAACAGGCTTCCTATCATCGCGGGTGCATTGGCGATTGTTGCGGTTGCCGTCTATTCGTCGATCTTTGTCGTCAATGCCCGTCAACAGGCCATCGTGCTGCGCTTCGGCGAGATCGTGGACGTGAAGACGGAACCCGGCATCTATTTCAAGCTGCCCTTCGGCTTCACCGGCGCCGACAATGTCCAGATCATCGAGGACCGGATCCTGCGATTCAGCCTTGAAGACATCCGTGTCCAGGTATCTGGCGGCAAGTTCTACGTCGTGGATGCGTTCATGGCCTACCGCATCGAGGATCCGCGGATTTTCCGTCAGGCGGTTTCCGGCTCGATCACGCTGGCCGAACAGCGTCTGCGGACCCGCATGGATGCGGCGCTGCGCCGCGTCTACGGCTTGCGCGGATTCGAGGCGGCGCTGTCGGAGGAACGCACGGAGATGATGCGCGAAGTCGCGCAGCAGCTGACCCCGGACGCGGCCTCCCTCGGCCTGAGGATCGAGGACGTGCGTATCCGGCGCACCGACCTGACACAGGAGGTTTCCGAGCAGACCTATAACCGCATGAAGGCAGAACGTCTTGCCGAAGCCGAGCGCCTGCGGGCACGCGGCCGCGAGGCGGCCCAGACCATCCGCGCAAGGGCTGATCGCCAGGTCGTGGAGATCGTCGCCGAAGCGCGCAAGGAATCAGAGATCCTGCGCGGTGAGGGCGAAGGCGAGCGCAACCGCATTTTCGCCGAGGCCTTTTCCCGGGATCCCGAATTCTTTGAATTCTATCGCTCCATGACAGCCTATGAAAAGGCGCTGCAGCAGGAGGGGACGACGATGATCCTTTCGCCGGAATCGGAATTCTTCCGTTATTTCGGCTATGGAAACGGCGCACCATCGGCAAGCGGCGAACGCGCGTCCGGAGCACCGGTTCAACCGGCCAGTGGCCAGGCGCCGGCTTCACAAGCCGCGCAGTGACCGGGACGTTTTCGTGAACGACTTCCTGACCGCCCTCGGACTCCTGCTGGTGTTCGAGGGCGTTCTCTATGGCGGTTTCCCTCGCCTTGTGAAGG
>MDTD01112280.1_pt1 | contig 18547 bp, 21 predicted proteins | sample 811221 | NCBI WGS metagenome assembly MDTD01 (sample SAMN05326646, study PRJNA326480) | marine metagenome | isolation source: seawater | place: Pacific Ocean: South West | collected 2011 | reverse complement strand
GTTTCCGCGTCTTCGTCGGGCTCACGCGGCAAGTCACCGCTCGCCTGCAGCCATTCTTCGAGGCCAGGGAGCCCCATGCGCCGTTCCGCCGCGGCTTCGCGCAGCAGACGGGCCATGTCCGGGTCCTGAGCACGGTCCGCGCACGCGTCATAAACATCGGCCGCCTTCTTACACGCGACCACGACCTCATTCAGTGCGATCTGTTTCTCATTGCGAAGCATTGCTTCCTTCCCGCCTCGGCCATCAATCCGGGACGAATACAGATATGGCTCTCGGCATTATGCGAAACAGCGCTGGAGTCCTGGTGGTTACCTCGCCGTCGGTATTGATCGAGCGCGGACGGGCGGTCTCGACCATGATCTCGCGACCGCGCATCAGATGGACCCCGCTCCACGCGCCGTGCTTGCCGAACCACAGAGCGGGAATCAGTGCCACAAGCTTCGCCAGCCCCACAGGCTCCAGGCAGTAAAGGTCGAGCCACTGGTCGTCGATCTCCGCATCATCGGCAACCGTGAGCCCACCGCCATAGTAGCGGCCGTTGCCAACGGCGATCTGGATGGAGCGAACCGATATCGTCCGGCCGTCGACGACAATCCTGGCCGAGAAGGAGCGGGTGGCGCGGAAGGCATCGATCACCGCCAGAGGATAGCTGAAGATGCCCCAGCGGCGCTTGAGGTCGCGGGTCAGGCGACGCGCCACGCCCACGGCGAGCCCCAGGCTCGCGACATTGAGGAAATGGCATCCATTGACCTCGCCGACGTCGATGGCCCGAATCCTGCCGCCGATGACGACGTCGAGCGCTGCCAATGGATCAACCGGCAACCGCAGGGTCCGGGCGAGATCGTTGGCCGTCCCCAAAGGCAGAATGCCGAGCGGCAGGCCTGTGTCGACCAGGGCCTCCGCCGCAAGGTTCATGGTCCCGTCTCCGCCGCCGAGGATTACCAGGTCGACGGTGTCGCGATACCGGCGAATAAGATCGGGAACGGCCTCCGTCTCCGTCGAGGATGGACAGGTCACGCGAACCCCGGCGCTTTCCAGATGATCGGCCCAGACGGCTGCGTCGGTATTGCCCTTCCGGCTGCCGGGGTTCACCAGCATCAGGGCTCGGCGCGCGCCGCCCTGCCCTCCGTCCGATTGGCGCGCTTCCCGCGCACCGGTGCCATCCCCGGTTTCCATCATCTCTCGCCTTCGATCCATCATGCGGAAGAGCCCGTCCCTCGATTGAGGAACGGGCTCACTGCCTACCGCTATAACGGATGAAGGTATGGTCGGAGCGAGTGGATTCGAACCACCGACCCCCAGTCCCCCAGACTGGTGCGCTAACCAGACTGCGCCACGCTCCGGTCGACCGTCGAAAGTTCGCGGACTATAGGCATAGCCCGGACGCGAGGCAACGCCGTCAGCGTGCTTTTCTCAGCATGTCCCTGAGGCTGCCCAGTTCCAAAGCGACAGAGCGGAGGCGGGCCCGGCTGTCCTCGCTCAAAGAGTCGCTGGGCGCCTGGGTATCCGCCCCGTTCCCGGAGTGTCGGGCGCCCCTTTCCAGCGGGGTGTCGTCCCCCGCCAGAACCGCCTTGATGCCATTGTCGCGGAGCAGCTTCTGGACACCGCGGATTGTATAGCCGTCGTCGTACAGCAGTCCCTTGATCCGCCGCAGAAGCGCCAGATCCTCAGGTCGGTAGTAGCGCCGACCGCCACCCCGCTTCAGCGGTTTGACCTGTGAGAACTTGGTTTCCCAGAAACGAAGGACGTGCTGCGGCACGCCCAGCTCCTCCGAAACCTCGCTGATCGTCCGAAAGGCGGAGGGTGATTTCTTGGTCCCCGACGACGCGCCTTGCCCGGCGCCTCCCTCGGCAGCCGCACCGTCCTCCTGCTCCATTTGCCCGCGTTCACCAACCATGATCAATCGCCGGAATCCGCCAGTGCAGACAGGGAGCGATTGATGCGGTCCTTGAGAACATGCGAGGCGCGGAAGACCACGACCCGTCTCGGCAGGATCGGAACCTCGTCGCCCGTCTTGGGGTTACGCCCGACCCTCTGAGCCTTATCCCGAACCATAAAACTTCCAAAAGATGAGATCTTTACGACATCACCTTCAGACAAAGTATCAGCAATCTCATCCAGGACTGCCGCTACCAGCTTGGCGGACTCGTCACGTGAAAGCCCCACCTCCTGGTAGATCGCTTCACTGAGCTGTGCCCGCGTGACCGTCTTTCCAGACATGCGTCCGCCCCGCTTCGCCACCCAAAGCGCTACGTTAACTCGCCCCCGAAAGTGGGTCAATATCAAAGGGATGCGCCGGAAGCCTAAACTGACCTCACGTAAGGGGTAGTGGGATAGGGTCGCGCGGGCGGCCAAGCCCCTGGAGACGGCGCCGGGCGATCAGCGCTCCCTGCCGTAAAGCCTCAGCGCGAGGGGCACGCATACGGTGGCTATGACCGCGGGCGCGGCCAGGGCGAAGCCGACCATCTCGGCCGTTACGGTTCCCGCCATGATGCCCCGTATCGCGGTCACCAGCAGCGAGACCGGATTCACGCCGACGATGGCCTGAAGCCAGCCGGGCATCGTGGCGGGATCGACATAGATGTTGGAGACGAAGGTCAGTGGCATCAGCACCAGCCAACCCAGTGTCATCACCGTGGACGGCGTCCGGGCGAGCAGCCCGAGGATGGTGAATACCCACCCGATACCGATAGCGAAGAGGTCGAGAAGCAGCAGCGACCAGAGAATGCCCGCAAGCCCGCTTTCGGGCCGGAAGCCCATCGCCAAGCCGATCGCCACCACGATCAGGGAAGAGACGGTGTAGCGCGCGCTGTCGCCCAGCATCGCACCGACGATCGGCGCCGGACGCCATACCGGCATCGACCGGAAACGATCGAAGATGCCCTTCGAGAAATCGGTGTTGAGCGTGAATCCGGTGTAGATCGAAGTGAACATCACCGTCTGAACCAGGATCCCCGGAAGCAGGAACTGGAGGTAGACATGAGGAGAGCCGGCCAGCGCGCTTCCGAACAGATAGGTAAACATGACCGTGAACATCACCGGCGTGACGATCACGTCGAAGAGCTGCTCGGGCATGTGCTTGATCTTGAGAAGGGCCCGCCACCCGAATGCGACGGAATCGGCCACCGGCCTGCTTCTTGGCGGCTCGCCGCCGGATGTGGCGGGCCGCACGACGGCCATGACGGCGCGCCGCGACGCCGAATCGCCATTCATCGATGCGCCTCCAGCGCACTCTCCTCGGACTCGCCGTCCGCGGGCTCGGCCGGATGGCCGGTAAGCGCGAAAAAGACTTCATCGAGGCTGGGGGTGCCCAGGGCGAACTCATCGGCACGAAGGCCGGCACGAGCCATGGCATCCAGAATCGGAAGGGCCTCGTCGGAGCCGGAAAGCTGCACCGCAAGGACCCGCTGGTCCGCTTCGAGATGCACGCGCCGTCCCAATTGTCCGACGATCAGATCGCGAGCCGTCTCGCGTTGCCCGGCGTCTCTCAGTGTCAGGCGGAGGACGTCGCGGCCGACCGAAGCCTTGAGTTCGGTGGGCGTTCCTTCGGCGATGATGGTGCCACGATCGACGACGGCGATCCGGTCGGCGAGCTGGTCCGCTTCCTCGAGGTACTGCGTCGTCAGCAGAACCGTGGTGCCGCTGTCCGCGAGCGCTCTGACGATCTGCCAGACCTGCCCCCGGCTCCGTGGATCCAGCCCCGTCGTGGGCTCGTCGAGGAACAGCAGGTCGGGAGTCCTGACGACACTGGCCGCGATGTCGAGACGCCGTCGCATGCCGCCCGAATAGGTTTTCACCTGCCGTTTGGCGGCCTCGGCAAGGTCGAATGCGTCAAGAAGCTCCGTCGCCCGGACCCGTGCCGCCGACCATCGGAAGCCGAGCAGCCGGCCAAGGAGGATCAGATTGTCCCGCCCCGTCAGATCCTCGTCGACGGATGCGAACTGGCCGGTAAGGCTTATCCGCCGACGGACCTCCTCCGGCTCCCGGACGACGTCGTAGCCGAGGACATGGGCGTTGCCGGCATCAGGTCGCAGCAGAGTCGCGAGCAGACGAACCGTCGTCGTCTTCCCTGCCCCATTGGGCCCCAGAAGTCCGTAGATGCTGCCCTGGCGCACGCGGAGGTCGACGCCGGCGAGCGCAGGGCTGCCGCGGAACGACTTGGCAAGGCCATCGGCCTGGATCGCCAGAGAGGAATCGACCGTCATGTTCGAAGCTCGAGGAAACGACGCAGCGGTCTAGCGTTTTCGTTGTGCACCGGCAAGGGCGCATGCCTGACCACGTCCAACGCAAATCGGGACCGTTGACGGGCCTCCCGCCCCCCGGACGATCTTGCTCTAGGACGTTACGCCATTCGTATCGGTACGGGTGGCGATGGACGCCGAATCCACCAGGGCGATTCGCTGCAACTCTTCAACGATACGGGTGTTGCAGCCCTGGACAGCGGTATCGACGGCCACGCCGATCGCGTTGGCGAAGCCGATCGCGTCAGTACCGCCATGGCTCTTGATCGCGATACCGTTGAGGCCCAGGAACATCGCCCCGTTATGACGGCGGGGATCGAGCTGTTCCCGCAGCGCACGATAAGCCGAACGGGCGAGCAAAGCGCCGATACGCGAACTCATCGAACGCTTGAGCGCCCGGCGCAGGAAATCGACGAACAGGCGTGCTGTCCCCTCGGCGGTCTTCAGCACGATGTTGCCGGTGAACCCGTCGGTCACGAAAACGTCGACGGTCCCTGCAGCGATATCATTGCCTTCGACATAGCCGTGGAAGGTGAAAGGCAGGTCGCTCTCGGCCAGAATCGCGGCGGCCGAGCGGACGGTATCGTTCCCCTTCAGCGCTTCCGCACCGACATTGAGAAGTCCGACCGTCGGATTGGTGACGCCTAGGGCGGCGCGGGCGAAGACCGCCCCCATCACCGCGAACTCGCACAGGTTTCGGGCGCTACAATCGACGTTGGCGCCAAGGTCGAGCACGACGCTCTCGCCGCGCTGGGTCGGGAACACGCCGACGATCGCCGGCCGGCCGATACCCGGCAGCGTCTTCAGGACCAGCTTGGAGGTCGCCATCAGGGCACCGGTGTTACCGGCGGATACCATCGCCGCCGCCCGGCCCTCGCCCACCGCGTCTATCGCCAGACGCATGCTGGACCGTCGCCGCTGGCGCATGGCCACCGACGGCTTGTCCTCATCCAGCACGACCTCGTCGGCATGCTCGATGGTCACGCGCTCCGCCAACCCGGAGAAGCGCTTGACCATCGGCGTCAGCGTCGGCTCATCGCCGAACAGCAGGAAGTTTGCGTTGGGGAATCGCTTACGGGCCAGATTGGCGCCCGCGACGACCATGCGCGGGGCCTGATCCCCGCCCATGCCGTCCAGGGCGATCGTCAGCGGCGCCGTCACGGCCGCAGTTCACCGCCCGTGGCGACGATCAGACGCCGCCCTCTGCTTCGACGACCTCGCGCCCTTTATAGTGACCGCAGGAACGGCACACATGGTGGGGCTGCTTCAGCTCGCCACAGTTCGGACATTCGTTATACGTCGCGCGCGGCAGCGCGTGATGCGACCGCCGCATGTCGCGCCGCGACTTAGACGTTTTTCTCTTGGGTACGGCCATGACCGCCTCTGCAATCAATCAGTCGGGTTGAGCGAACGGCCGTTACTATACAAAGTTGGCTCAAAGGGCAAGCGCAGGCTTGCCGCTTCGCCATTCAACTGTCGGGCGACTTCCGAAGTTGCGCTAAGACGGCGAAGGGATTGGGTTTTTCGTCCGAATCGCCGGAATCGTCCTGCCAGACCGCGCCGCCGACCGGCCCCGCCGAGGGATGGCGCGGATAGGGATCGAGCGCGAGCGAGAGCTGCTCCGCCACCAGTTCGCCGATATCGATCGTCCAATCGCGAAGAACTTCCGGCGGATCCTCGCCTTCAGGGTCGAAATCGATCGCTTCGCCTTCGTCGACGTCGGATTCCGGCACGTAGTCGACAGCGAACGACTCCTGAACCGTGGACTCGACAGGTTTAAGCGTCACGACGCATGTCTGCACGACGGATGCGTCGAGCGTTCCCTCGACCCGGATGCGATGCCCACCAGCCGTCGCCGCAATCCGCACCGAAGCCCGCAGCCGGTCGAGCGACATGAGATCGAACCGGCGGGCAAGCGCCTCGCGTTCACGCTCGTCGGCTTCGATATCGGCGCGAATTTCCTTGTCGAGCTCGGCGACGCTGGTCGGCCGGGAGAACTCGACGGACGCAGGGGTGAGAACCTTCATAAAGCCCTCCGATAGACAGTACGCCGGCGCATCCCTTCACCGGGCCGCCGGCGGGGGAAACCGCACTTCGCCCCGGCTCAGGGCCTCGAGCGGCTGTGCGGTGAGTTCGACCGCGCAGAGACGCATGTAGTGCGCGATGGCGCCCGAGTCGATCGCCTGGTCACGCAAGGTTCCATAGAGATTGCGGCGGATCGCTTCCTCCAGGGCAGCGTCATCGCCGCGAAGGCCGGTTTCATAGGCGGCCGCGCGACCGTAGAACCCCTGCCCCATGCGGCGAATATGCTTACCCACCGAGAGATCCCCGACGCCCATTTCCCGAAGGCTCCGGTCCATGTCGTCGAACATGGTATCGAACAGAGCCTGTGCCAGCGGCTGGGTCTCCTCACCGCCCTCAGAGAGCCGTCCGACGATCAGGACGACATGGATCGTCAGCATCTCGAATCGACCGTCGACAGTGTCGGGCACACCCATGTCGGTATAGAAGACGGGTTGGCGGGCATGGACCACCGCGACGTCGTACAGCGTCCGCGCGGCCTCGATCAGACGACGACGGGCGCCTATCTTTCGACCGAACATGCTAGTAAGAGCCGTTCGCTGAATGCCAGGATCGCGGCGTCGCCGCTCCGGTCACGGCTCGTTTCTCTGACACAGGCTGGAGGCTCCTTCTCATCATGGTCCCGACGCGACGACTTCTTGGGTTTCTGCTCTGCGCGCCCGCTTTGGCGGCTTGCCAGGCGCGGGTGGAGACTCATGGCTTCATGCCGAATCCACAGCTGATCAGCCAGGTCGAAGTCGGAAAGCAGAACAAGCGGCAGATCGGACAGCTTCTGGGCACACCGTCCACCGTCGCGACTTTCGACAACGACGTCTGGTACTACATCACCCAGCGGACCGAAAACTACGCCTTCTTCCAACCGGAGATCGTCGACCAGCAGGTATTGGCGATTTCGTTCGACGATGCCGGCACGGTCGACAACGTGCATCGATACACGCTGGCTGACGGCAAGATCGTCGACATGGTCAGCCGGACGACGCCCACCGTCGGCAACGAACTCACCTTCCTGGAGCAGTTGTTCGGCAATGTCGGCCGGTTCACGGATAAAGGCTCCGGTGCCGGTGGTGGTGGCGGAGACGGCGGCTACTGACAGAAAAAAGGGCCTGCCGCTTCCACGGCAGGCCCTTTCCAGTCGATATCGCTCAGGCGTAGAGCGAAAGCGCCTCGCGTCGGAAGACGCAAGGCGCGATCGATCTAGTGCGCCAGAGACGCGATCAGCAGCAGCGCGACGATGTTGATGATCTTGATCATCGGGTTCACCGCCGGGCCGGCCGTGTCCTTGTAAGGATCGCCGACCGTGTCGCCGGTCACCGCGGCCTTGTGGGCGTCCGAGCCCTTGCCGCCGTGGTTGCCGTCCTCGATGTACTTCTTGGCGTTGTCCCAGGCACCGCCGCCCGAGGTCATTGAGATCGCGACGAACAGGCCGGTCACGATCGTGCCGAGAAGCATCGCACCCAACGCCGAGAAGCCGGCGGACTGGCCGGCGAGCCAGGTGATGACGAAGTAGAGGACGATCGGCGCCAGCACCGGCAGCAGCGACGGGATGATCATCTCCTTGATCGCCGCCTTGGTCAGCAGGTCGACGGCCCGGCTGTAGTCGGGCTTGGCCGTGCCTTCCATGATGCCGGCGATCTCACGGAACTGCCGCCGCACCTCGATCACCACCGCGCTCGCCGCGCGACCGACCGCCTGCATCGCCAGCGCCCCGAACAGGTAGGGGAGCAGACCGCCGATGAACAGGCCGATCACCACGAACGGATCCTGAAGGATGAAGCGGACGGAGAGCTCCGGGAAGTAGTGCTGGAGATCCTGGCTGTAGGCCGCGAACAGCACCAGGGCGGCGAGACCGGCCGAGCCGATCGCATAGCCCTTGGTCACCGCCTTGGTGGTGTTGCCGACCGCGTCCAGCGCGTCGGTGGTCTTCCGCACGTCCTCGGGCAGTTCCGCCATCTCGGCGATGCCGCCCGCGTTGTCGGTCACCGGGCCGTAGGCATCGAGAGCCACGACCATGCCCGCAAGCGCCAGCATGGTGGTCGCGGCGATGGCGATGCCGAACAGGCCGGCGCTGAGGTAAGAGAGGACGATACCGGCGGAGATGACGAGCACCGGAAGCGCCGTCGCTTCCATCGACACCGCCAGACCCTGGATGATGTTGGTCGCGTGGCCGGTCTCCGACGACTTCGCCACGTGCCGGACCGGACGGTACTCGGTCGAGGTGTAGTACTCGGTGATCCAGACCAGGAGGCCGGTGACGCCGAGGCCGATCAGGCCGCAGAGATAGAGGTTCCAGCCGCTGAAGGTCACCAAGCCGAGCATGGTCTCGAACTCGAACTCGGTGCCGAGCCCGGTCACCCAGGCGGTCGCCGGAATCAACAGGACCGCCGAGATCGCCGCCGAGGCCAGGAAGCCCCGATAGAGCGCGGCCATGATGTTGTTGTTCGCACCCAGACGCACGAAGAACGTGCCCGCGACCGACCCGAAGATGCAGACGCCGCCGATGACCAGCGGGTAGAGCATCATCTCCATGCGGATCGGCGCGAAGGCATCACCCGCAAAGGAGATGGCAGCGATCAGCATGGTGGCGACGATGGTCACCGCATAGGTCTCGAACAGGTCGGCGGCCATGCCGGCGCAGTCGCCGACATTGTCGCCGACATTGTCGGCGATCACCGCCGGGTTCCGCGGATCGTCCTCAGGAATGCCGGCTTCGATCTTGCCGACGAGGTCGGCGCCGACGTCGGCGCCCTTGGTGAAGATGCCGCCGCCGAGACGGGCGAAGATCGAGATCAGCGAGGCGCCGAAGCTCAGAGCGACCAGGGCTTCGAGCACGCCGCGCTCGGAGACGCCCTGGGCGGTGAGAATGCCGTAGTAGACTGTGACGCCGAGCAGGCCGAGCCCGACCACCAGCATGCCGGTGACGGAGCCCGACTTGAAGGCCACCGAAAGCGCGGTTTCGAGGCTGCTGCGCGCGGCCTCGGCGGTGCGGACATTGGCGCGCACGGAGATGTGCATGCCGATATAGCCGGCGAGGCCCGAAAGGACCGCGCCGATGATGAAGCCGATGCCGACCGTGAGGCCCAGCATCGCCCACAGGACGGCGAATACGATAACGCCGACGATCGCGATCGTGGTGTACTGGCGGTTGAGATAGGCGCGCGCGCCTTCCTGGACCGCCCCGGCGATCTCGCGCATCCGTTCCGATCCTTGCTCGGCGGCGAGGATCTCGCGAATCGCGTAGATGCCGTAGCCGACCGCGACAATGCCGGCCAAAATGACGAACCAATATTGCAGAGACATCGAGTGAGAGCCCCCGTTATGTCTGGAAAAATCGAAGCCACCGCCGTTACCGTCGCCTGAAGGGCGGCGGTTCCGATCCGGTAGCCGAGGTGGCCGGGAACATGACAGAGACGCGACGATTAGGCAACCCGACGCCGTCGTCAGTAATCGATGTATGAGTGCTTTCGAGGAAAGGGCCCGATCGAGGGCTCAGAAATGGCGGAAACCGCCCTTCGATAGCGAAAGAGGCCGTCCATCCGCATCGAGCACTGATATTCCCTGTCCGGCGACCATTTGCCCGATCCGCGTGACCGGAACGGACGCCGATCTCGCGGCGGCTTCCACGGCCGCGAGCCGTGCGGCAGGCGCGGTGAAAAGAATTTCGTAGTCGTCGCCGTCGGTCAGGACGTTTTCGATCGTCGCCTCGCCCGCACGCCGTCGCAACGGCTGGGACAGCGGGATGGAGGACGCCTCGATACGCGCCGCAAGCTTCGAGGTCGTACAGATGTGGTCGAGGTCGCCCATCAGCCCGTCCGAGACGTCGAGGGCGGCGCTGGCGACACCGAGAAGCGCGCGCCCCAGGGCGAGACGCGGTTGCGGGTGACGGTAGCGATCGGCGAGGAAGGCGGCGTCTTCTCCCCCCTCGCCGGCGCGCAAGACGCGCAGTCCCTCCCCTGCATCACCGAGCGTTCCGGAAACGAAGATCAGATCGTCCGCCGCAGCGCTGCTGCGCCTGAGCGCCCGCCCCCGCGGCACGCTGCCCAGCGCGGTGACCGAAACCGTCAGCGGCCCCGGCGTCGAAACCGTGTCGCCGCCGAGCATGACGATTCCGTACCGGTCCTGATCGCCGCGAAGGCCATCCGCGAAACCGGCAACCCATGCTTCATCCCATCCCGTGGGCAGGGCGAGAGCCAGCAGATAACCGATAGGTCGCGCGCCCATCGCCGCCAAGTCGCTGAGATTGACGCGGAGCGCCTTGGTCGCGACGTCGGCCGGTATCTCGTCGCCGACGAAATGCACCCCCGCGACGAGAGCATCGACGGTGGCGACGATCTGCTCGCCTTCGGGGGCATCGATCAGGGCGGCGTCGTCGGAAAGGTCCAACGCGCCGGGATAGCCGGCGCTGAGCGGGGCGAAATAACGGCCGATCAGGCCGAATTCATCCACCGCCACGCGCGTCTTAGGCCAACTCGCCGGGGCGGGCCGCCCGCGCCACCCCATCGAGAATCTTGTTCACGAATCCCGGCTCCTCGCCCGCGAAGAAACCGTGCGCCACATCGACGAATTCGTTCACCGTCACCCGTGCCGGGATGTCGGGTCGCGTCAGCAATTCGGCGACGCCCGCCCGCAACAGCGCCCGGAGAGTCGCGTTCATACGCTCGAACGTCCAGCCTCGGGCCAATCGCTCGGAGATCAGCGCATCGATGTCGGCGCGGCGTTGGGTCGCCGCACGCACCAAGCCGGCGAACAGGTCGCGATCGGCCGGCAGGTACACCGCGCCCTCGATCTCCTTGCCAAGGCGATGGCGATTGAATTCGGCCACGACCTTCTCGACGCGAACATCGTTCATGTCGAGCTGGTAGAGGGCCTGCACCGCTGCAAGCCGCGCCGAGCTGCGGTTGTTGGCGGGTTTGGACTCGCCGCGATCCTCGGTTTCCGGTCTGGCCGTCAAGCTTCGTCTCCCGTGAACCGCTGCTTGATGCGAATCATCGCAAGGCAGGCTTCGGCCGCGTCCTTCCCCTTCTTGCGAGTCCCAGCCCGCTCCCAGGCCTGGTCGCGATTTTCGGTGGTGAGAATGCCGTAGCCGACGGCCACCCGGTGCCGAATCGCCAGATCGTTCACGCCGCGAGCACTCTCGCCGCAGACATAGTCATAGTGTGTGGTCTCTCCGCGAATGACGCAGCCCAGAGTGACATATCCGTCGAAGCGCCCGCCATCGATCGCCATCGCCATCGCCGCGGGAATCTCGAAGGCGCCGGGAACCTCCACGACTTCATAACTCCCGCCAGCAGCCGAGACCGCCTCGACCGCATCGCCGATCAAGGCGTCTGCGATGTCCTCATAGAAGCGGGCCGCAATGATCAAGATATGGGGATGGGCCATCGATTACTCCGCCTCGTGCGGCAGCGGGCGGTGGCCGACGACCTTGAGGCCGAAGCCGTCCAGCCCGACGATCGCACGCCGGCTGCTGTGAAGTAGGATCATTTCGCGAATACCGAGATCGATCAGGATCTGGGCGCCGATACCATGCTCGCGGATGTCGGTCCACGGTTCGGCCTCGCCCTCGCGGCTTCGCACATACTCGGAGAGCCACGTCGGCCGCGTCTCACGAATCAGGACGATCGCCCCGCGCCCTTCGGCCGCCACCGCAGCCATCGCCGCCGCCAAGGCCCCTGACGTCGCCTCTCCGCGGTCACCGAGGACATCCCCCAACACGTTCTGGGCGTGGACACGGACGAGGACCGGCTCAGGCGTGGTCACATCCCCCATGACCAGGGCGAGATGCTCGGCATGCTCGGCGGTGTTTTCATAGACCACCAGCCGGAAACGGCCGCCGTAACGGCTGTCGATCCAGGTCTCCGGACCGCGCTTGACGATGGTGTCGTGACGGCGACGATAAGCGATCAGGTCGGCGATCGTCGCCATCTTGAGGCCATGCCGCTGGCAGAACGCGACGAGGTCCGGCAGCCGGGCCATCGTCCCGTCTTCGTTCATGATCTCGCAGATCACGCCGGCCGGCGCCAACCCGGCAAGTCGCGCGACATCGACGGCGGCTTCCGTGTGCCCGGCACGCACGAGGACGCCCCCGTCGCGAGCCAGCAAAGGAAAGATATGTCCCGGCGTGGCGACGTCGGATCGGCCTTTCGACGGGTCGATCGCCACCTGAACGGTATGGGCACGGTCAGCGGCGGAGATGCCGGTGGTCACGCCTTCCCGTGCCTCGATCGACACGGTGAAGGCGGTCTCATGGCGGGACTGATTCTGCTGCGGCATCAGCGGCAGGCCGAGTTCCTCGACCCGCTGCCGGGTCAGCGCCAGGCAGATCAGACCGCGGCCGTGCTTCGCCATGAAGTTGATCGCCCCCGGAGTCGCCATCTGGGCGGGAACGATCAGATCACCCTCGTTCTCGCGATCCTCGTCGTCGATCAGGACGAACATCCGGCCCTCACGGGCCTCGTCGATGATCTCGTCGATCGAGGAAAGAGCGCTATGGAGCGAATCCACGTCTTCCATGAGTTCTTCCGCCAAAGCCATCTATCCGCGCGTCGCGGACAGATAGCGGGAGACGTAACGCGCGAGCATGTCGACCTCCAGATTGACCCGCGCGCCGGGTTCCAGCACGCCGAAGGTCGTTTCCTGCTGTGTGTGCGGAACGATGTTCACCGAGAAACGATCCTCCGCGACGTGGTTGACGGTCAGGGACACGCCGTCGACCGCGATCGATCCCTTGGCGGCGATATAGGCCCGCAACTCGGTCGGGAAGTCGACCGAAAAGACGATCGAGCCGCCGGTCGGCGTCCTCGCGGCGATGGCGCCGACTCCGTCGACATGTCCCGTGACCAGATGGCCACCCAGTTCATCCCCTACCCGCAACGCCCGTTCGAGATTGACTTTCGTCCCCACGCGCCAGTCGGCAAGGGTGGTGCAGGACAGCGTTTCGTCGGACACATCCACGGCAAACCAGCCGGGACCCCGCTCAACGACGGTCAGACAGGCGCCGGAACAGGCGACGGACGCGCCGATCGCGATCTCCTCGGTCGGGAAACGCGTCTCCACGACCATGCGCGTGTCGTCTCGGCGCTCGACGGCGCGGATGCGCCCGAGGTCGGTAATGATACCTGTGAACATGGCCGCAAATTAGGCGACGGCCCTGTAGGTTTCCAGAGTATCGATGCCGATCGTTTCGCGGGTCAGGAGTTCGAAACGCGGCGCACCGGCCAGATCCTCCAGCCCCAGCGCCGCAAAACCCGGTATTCCATCGCCGCCGATAATGCTGGGCGCCCGGAACCAGAGCAGCCGGTCGATCAGCCGCCGATGTAGAAGCCCCGCCGCGAGCCGGCCGCCCCCCTCGACCAGCAAGCGTGTGATGCCGCGCTCGCCCAGCAGGCCCATCGCCGACTGGAGAGGCAGGCCTCCGTCTTCGTCGGCAGGAAGGGCGATCACCTCGGCACCGGCGTTCTCATAGGCCAGCCGTCGATCGTGGTCTCCGCCGTCGAGCGTAAGCAGCCAGGTCGGCACCGTCCCCGCCGTCTTCACCAGTTGAGCGGTCAAGGGAAGCTGCATCCGCGGATCGACGACGATCCGGACCGGCGATCGCGCCTCCATCCCCGCGACACGACAGGTGAGCATAGGGTCGTCGGCCATCGCGGTCGCGGCACCGACCATGATGGCGTCATGCTCCGCCCTCAGGAGATGGGTCCGGTGACGTGCCGCCTCCCCCGTTATCCAGCGGCTGTAGCCGTTATGGGTGGCGATCCGGCCATCGAGCGTCGTCGCGGTCTTGAGCACGATCAACGGTCGGCCGACGTTGCAGCGGTTCAGGAAGCCGGCGTTCACTTCGCGGGCCTCGGCGTCGCAGACACCCAACTCGACGCCGATCCCGGCCTCGCGCAATATCGCGAGCCCGCGCCCACCGACGCGCGGGTCCGGATCTTCGATCGCGGCAACGCAGCGCGCGATACCCGCGGCGATCAACGCTTCCGCGCAGGGCGGCGTCTCACCGTGATGGGCGCAGGGTTCGAGGGTCACGTAAGCGGTGGCACCGCGTGCTCTCTCGCCCGCCCGGCGCAACGCTTCGGTCTCTGCATGGGGGCGCCCGCCGGGCTGCGTCCAGCCGCGACCGACGACCGCGCCCTCCTTGACCAGGACGCAGCCGACTGCCGGATTGGGCCAAACACGCCCCCAGCCGCGCCGGGCAAGCGCCAGCGCGGCCCGCATCGCAACGGCGTCAGTCGCCGCCGAGCTTGCCGACAAAGTCCTCGAAATCCTTGGCTTCTCGGAAGTTTCGGTAGACCGAGGCGAAGCGGACATAGGCGACGGGGTCGAGATCGGCCAGAGCGTCCATGACCATTTCGCCGATCATGTCGGAATGGACCTCGCTCTCACCGGAGCTTTCGAGGCGTCGAACGATGCCGTTGACGACCCGCTCGATCCGCTCGGGGTCGACCGGACGCTTGCGCACCGCGATCGAGATCGAGCGGACCAGCTTGTCCCGGTCGAACGGCGCCCGGCTGCCGTTCTTCTTGACCACAGTGAGTTCGCGCAGCTGCACGCGCTCGAAAGTGGTGAAGCGTGAACTGCAGCCCGGGCAGTAACGCCGCCGCCGGATCGCGGAATTGTCTTCCGTCGGTCGCGAGTCTTTGACCTGGGTATCCTCGAAACCGCAGAAGGGGCACCGCATCGATCGTCTCTCCGCTCCTCAGACTCGCGCTCTAGCCGCCATCCCGACCGTGATAGATCGGGAAGCGTCGACAAAGGGCGTGGACTTCGCCCTGAACCGCGCGCTCGATCTCTTCGACGCGGTTGCTGCCGCCGGCCAGACCGTCGAGAACGTCGCCGATCAGATTGCCGACCTGGATGAACTCGTCCGTTCCGAAGCCGCGTGTCGTCGCGGCCGGGCTGCCGAGACGGATGCCCGACGTGACCATCGGCTTTTCCGGATCGAACGGGATCGCGTTCTTGTTGCAGGTGATCGCCGCCCGCTCGAGGCTTTTTTCGACCACCTGACCGGTCAGGCTCTTCGGCCGCAGGTCGACGAGCAACAGATGCGTGTCGGTCCCCCCGGTGACGATGGCGAGGCCGCGCTTGGTCAGCGTTTCGGCAAGCGCCTGGGCATTGGCCACCACCTGCGCCGCGTAGTCGCGGAACGACGGCTGCAGCGCCTCACCGAACGCCACCGCCTTGGCGGCGATGACGTGCATCAGCGGCCCGCCCTGGAGACCGGGGAACATCGCCGAGTTGATCTTCTTGGCGATGGCCTCGTCGTCCGACAGGATCATGCCGCCGCGCGGGCCGCGCAGGGTCTTATGGGTGGTGGTGGTGACGATATGGGCGTGCGGGAACGGGCTGGGGTGGGCGCCGCCCGCCACCAACCCGGCGAAATGCGCCATATCGACCATGAACAACGCCCCGACCGAGTCGGCGATGGCGCGGAAGCCCGCGAAGTCGATGATCCGCGCATAAGCGGAACCGCCGGCGATGATCAGCTTCGGTTTGTGCTCCTTCGCCAGCCGCTCGACCTCTTCCATGTCGATACGGCCGTCGGACTCCCGGACGCCGTACTGCACGGCGTCGAACCATTTGCCGGAGATGTTCGGCTTCGCCCCATGGGTGAGATGGCCGCCGGCCGCCAGCGACATGCCGAGAATGGTGTCGCCCGGCTGCAGCAGCGCCAGAAACACGCCTTCGTTCGCCTGGGCGCCGGAATGCGGCTGCACATTGGCGTAGCCGCAACCGAACAGCTGCTTGGCGCGGTCGATCGCGATCTGTTCGGCGACGTCGACGAATTCGCATCCGCCATAGTAACGGCGGCCCGGATAGCCTTCGGCATACTTGTTCGTGAGGATCGACCCCTGAGCGGCAAGTACCGCCTCGCTGACGATGTTCTCCGAGGCGATCAGCTCGATACCGTCCTGCTGCCGGCGGAGCTCATCCTTGAGCGCCTGGAACAGATCAGGATCCGAATCGTAGAAGGATCCGCTGGAACCGGGATAACCGTCGCTCGCGACACGCGCGTTACCGAATGCTGAAGTCAAAATATTCCTTTCCTTTCCTCGTCCGTGATCACAGGAGCGTCCTCAGCCCAGCATGTCGACGCGGCGCGCATGACGGCCGCCTTCGAATGCGGTGCGAAAGAAGACCCGGACGCAGGCCCGGGCCGTCTCCGCATCGATCACGCGGGCGCCGAGGGCGAGGACATTACCGTCGTTATGCTGGCGTGCGAGGCGCGCCGTGAAAACGTTGTGGCACACGACCGCCCGGACGGCGGGATTACGGTTGGCGGCGATCGAGATACCGATGCCGGTGCCGCAGACGAGCACGCCGCGCGAGACTTCGCCGCGGGCGATCGCATCGGCCATCGTCTTGCCGTAGGCCGGATAGTCGACCGACTCCGGGCCGTGAGTGCCGAGATCCTGTACCGCATAGCCGAGTTCGACCAGCGTCGGCTTGATCACTTCCTTCAATTCATAACCAGCATGATCGGAAGCGACGGCGACCGCCTCCCGCCCATCAATATCAGTCATCTGCTACTCGTGAGTGGATCGAACACCGATCACCGCTCGGCGCGTTGGACCGTACCACATGTCGCGCGGGAGAGTCAGCGGCCCACCAACGCTTGCAGCGATTCGCCCCACTGGGATCGCAGTGCGTCGGTTCGGCCCGCATCGGAAGCGACTTGCCAACATTCGAAGCCCATTCAACGCCTCAAAGTCGGCGCGACATCTCGATTGCCGCGCGGAATTCCGGAGCCTTCGGTACTATTTTGAGGTATAGGCTCGCCTAGTGATCAGGCCAGCGCTCGTCGCCGCGCTTCGTTGCCTGGTAAGTGTGCAGAATTCGTGATTGCCTCACGAATCGGCCCTATACAGCGAAATTTCAGCATCCTGAGAAAAACACCTCCGCGATATCGCCATGTTTGGGCCTGAGTTTCGCCGTAAAGTTTATCAGTTTTTACCGAGTACACGGCTTGACGTGAGGCTTCTCATAACTAGCTTTGAATTTGAAATTGACAACGGGTTTCCGGGATGCCACTAGAAGGCACAGTTTGAACTCGGTTAAACGAGCGAAGAGAATGAGTGAAGAATTGAAATCGAAAACACCTCCGGAATCAGTGCTCCGTATGGCTGCCGAAATTGTCTCGGCCTATGTAAGCCACAATGCGCTGCCTTCTGCGCAAATCCCGGAACTGATCCAGACGGTCTTCAAGTCACTGTCGGAGATGGAGACTCCTGAGGCGGAGCAGGTCGAGGAAGCGCCGAAGCCTGCCGTACCGGTCCGGAAGTCGGTCACGCCCGATTACATCATCTGTCTCGAAGACGGCAAGAAGCTGAAGATGCTGAAGCGGCATCTCCGCACGACTTACAACATGACGCCGGAGGAATATCGGGCGAAGTGGGGCCTGGCGCCCGACTATCCGATGGTCGCCCCGAGCTATGCCGCCCAGCGGTCGGCTTTCGCCAAGCAGATCGGCCTCGGCCGCAAGCGCGAAGGCGAAAGCACGCGTCGCGGCGGGCGTCGCGCCAAGGCGTAAATCTTTCGCAGCCCACGCTGCAACGAAAAGGCCGCGCATCGATGGATGCGCGGCCTTTTCTTTATTCCAGGGGGCGATTCACACCTGAAGTGGAGTCGAACTGAGGCGATCCTGATCTAAGAGACCGCGGTTGGCATCGCACTTGCGATCCATGTCCTGCCACCGTCGCCGGACGGGGGAAGGACACAGGGATCGGAGCACGCATGAAACCTTGCCGCCGCTTGATTTCCGGGCTTTGCATCGGCGTCGCCGTCTGGGCGGCGACCGGTGCTGCGGCGGCTCAGGACGGCAAGTTTTTCCCGATCAATCGGGCCCATGACTCGAAATTCTTGCCGGCCGCCCTGCCGTCGGCGTCAGGCAACCGGTCGGAGAAGCGCTTCTTCACCATAGATCGCCGGGCGGTTCGCCCGCGGGTCATCGATCGCGATGCCGTCGCGGACGAATCGGGCAAGGCCGGCGAAGCGCCGCCCCCGATCATCCACCGACCCAGGACCGCGAGCCATCTTCCGCTCATCAACCAGTCCAATGCGGAAATCGAGAGCGCGGCGATTCGGCGGCCGGCCAGGCCAACGACGCCGCTCGTCCCCTCGATCACGCCATTCCCCGGACCGACCGAGCCTGAATCGCTTGGCGGCTTCCACGGTTGGCCGATCGCCCCCGAGGCCAAGAGCCGCGTGTCCTCTCACTATGGTTGGCG
>MDTD01085131.1_pt1 | contig 18552 bp, 22 predicted proteins | sample 811221 | NCBI WGS metagenome assembly MDTD01 (sample SAMN05326646, study PRJNA326480) | marine metagenome | isolation source: seawater | place: Pacific Ocean: South West | collected 2011 | reverse complement strand
GGGATTTATTTTGCGTTTGGGCGATCAGCAATTTGATGCTAGTGTTGCCAACCAATTGCAATCCTTAGAACACAAGTTAAGTAATCGAAAAGCATTAGCATAGGACTATGGCAGATGTAAAAGCAGCGGAAGTATCCGCAATTATTAAGCAACAATTAACAGGCTTTGACTCAGGGGTATCTCTGGATGAAGTCGGAAGCGTACTTCAAGTTGGAGACGGGATTGCCCGTGTTTATGGCTTGTCCAACGCCCAGTATGGAGAGCTGGTTTCTTTTGATTCGGGTTTGGAAGGCATTGTACTAAACCTGGAAGAAGACAACGTCGGAGTGGTACTTTTGGGACCATCAAAAGGCGTAAAAGAAGGTGACACCGTGAAACGCACACAGCGAATTTCTTCCATCAATGTTGGAGAAGGAGTTGTTGGACGTGTTGTTGACGCTCTCGGAAATCCAATTGATGGAAAAGGCGCTTTGACAGGTGACCTTTATGAAATGCCGCTTGAGCGTAAGGCACCAGGGGTAATTTTTCGCCAGCCAGTAAACGAGCCACTCCAAACAGGAATCAAATCTATCGATGCGATGATACCAATCGGGAGGGGACAACGCGAGTTGGTCATTGGAGACCGTCAAACGGGGAAAACGACTGTTTGTATCGATACTATCCTAAATCAAAAAGAGTTTTATGATGCTGGTGAACCCGTTTACTGTATTTATGTAGCGGTTGGCCAAAAAGCATCGACGGTTGCTGCCATAGCCAAAGTTTTGGAAGATAAAGGCGCATTGGCATATACAACGATTGTTGCTGCCAACGCATCTGACCCAGCACCGATGCAGGTATATGCACCTTTTGCAGGGGCTGCAATTGGGGAGTATTTTAGAGATACTGGTCGCCCAGCATTGATCATTTATGATGATTTGTCTAAACAAGCAGTTGCCTATAGAGAGGTATCTCTTTTGTTGCGTCGCCCACCGGGACGTGAGGCCTATCCTGGTGACGTTTTCTATTTGCACTCACGCCTATTGGAGCGTGCTGCTAAAGTCATCAATGATGATGATATTGCCAAGAACATGAATGACCTTCCAGAGTCACTCAAGCCCATTGTCAAAGGAGGAGGGTCATTGACCGCTTTGCCAATTATCGAAACCCAAGCTGGTGACGTTTCGGCTTATATTCCAACCAATGTAATTTCGATTACGGATGGTCAGATTTTCTTGGAGTCGGACTTGTTTAACTCAGGTGTTCGCCCAGCGATTAACGTGGGGATTTCAGTATCTCGAGTCGGAGGGTCTGCACAGATCAAATCTATGAAAAAGGTTGCAGGAACACTCAAACTCGACCAAGCACAGTTTCGCGAACTCGAGGCCTTTGCCAAATTTGGTTCTGACCTTGACGCAGCAACACTCAATGTGATTGAAAAAGGAAAACGCAATGTTGAAATCCTCAAGCAAGCGCAAAATGATCCCTTTACCGTTGAAGATCAAGTTGCGATTATTTATGCTGGATCGAAAAACCTATTGCGTGAAGTTCCTGTTGAGAAAGTAAAGGAATTTGAGCGCGCATTTCTGGAGTTGCTCAATGCCAAGCATCGCAAGGTGCTAGACGACCTAAAGGCAGAAAAGCTAACAGATAAGGTGATTGATACGCTTACGAAAGTAGCGTCAGACATCGCAGCCAATTACAAATCCTAAGTAGAGCGTAAAGCATGGCAAACCTCAAGGAAATTCGCAGTCGAATCGCATCGGTCTCCTCGACCATGCAAATCACCAGTGCCATGAAAATGGTATCTGCAGCGAAACTCAAAAAAGCACAAGACGCGATTACAGCCATGCGTCCTTATGCCGACACCTTGACGGAACTTTTGCAAAACCTCAGCGGTTCAATCGAAGATGCTTCAGGCAGTGTATATGCAAGGGAGCGACCCGTACAGAAGGTTCTTTTGGTTGCAATCAGCTCCAACCGAGGGCTATGTGGCGGATTTAATTCGAATATCATCAAAGAGGTTGTCAACCAGCGCGATAATAACTATGCTGGCAAGCAGGTGGATGTATTTACGATCGGAAAAAAAGGAAACGACATTCTCAGTAAAGACTTTTCGGTTGCCGAAAACCGTGGAGATGTTTTTGATGAGCTCACCTTTGCCAATGTGGCTACAGTCGCCGATCAGCTGATGGCGCTTTACGCCAGCGGTGCCTATGATCGAATTGATTTGGTCTATAACCGTTTCAAAAATGCGGCTACGCAACTTGTTACTACAGAACAGTTTTTACCTATTGTTCCTGTTTCTGGGGAGACGACTTCATCATCGGATTATATCTATGAGCCAGCTCAGGAAGAGATTGTGAGCACCTTGATTCCAAAGGCACTTAAGACCCAATTGTTTAAAGCACTTCGCGACTCGTTTGCGAGTGAGCACGGCGCACGAATGACGGCCATGCATAAGGCCACTGACAACGCCACTGAGCTCCGAGACCAACTCAAGCTCACCTACAACAAAGCGCGACAAGCAGCGATTACCAACGAAATCCTCGAAATTGTTGGCGGTGCGGAGGCGTTGAATGGGTAAACAGAGATATTTTTTTAGATTCCCTACCTTGCAAGCATATGAAACCCCTACTCTGTGCTTTTATTTTGGTTTTGCTTTCTTCGTGTAGTACCGTGCCCCGGACTACTTCATCCCCTGCTATGGGAGTAACTCAAGTCAAAAAACCACCCTTTACAATCATCGAACTCAGCCTTATCCCATGGGCAGCAGGAAGAGAAAAAGGCGGGACAGGCTACCTCTTCGAGCTTACTTTGTCAGAGCCCTTCGCATCCTTGGACAGTGTCGTTTATAAAGGAAATATGGCAGTGTGGAAACGGGACACTATGCAACTAGATAAGGCGATATATACGGCCAATATGCGAGAGAAAAACACAGCCCAAAAGGAGCTCATTCTAGATGGAGATTCAATCAAAGAATACGGAAATACCCCACCCAATCGAGTATCAGATCATGTTGATATTTTTTACCGCTTTCGCAACAAACCGCAGCTTTATATCCACACCAAATTCAAACGCAAAGAGCCGCTTCTCTATATGTAGTTTGGCGAAGCAGACGATTCGACGTATTTTAGAAATAAATTCAGCTGTTTGTTTAATCCGAGACAGTTTATCAAAGAGACATTTACCTATGGGGCGGCTACCATTATTCCCCGTTTGCTCAATTTCGTACTTGTCCCCCTCCACACCCAGAGCCTCCCCCTAACCGGCTATGCCGAAAACACCACCTTTTACATCTATGCCGCCTTTTTTAATATCCTACTCACCTACGGGATGGAAACCTCTTTTTTTCGCTTTTTTAGCAATAGTGACTCCAAAGATCGTGTACTGGGAACAGCCACCATTTCGCTGCTGACGACCACGGCAATCATTTTTGCGTTGCTATTCACTCAAGCATATACAATCGCTGAAGCTGTGGGAATGCACAGCCATCATTTTATTTTGTTGTTGGGGGTCTTACTCTGTGACACCCTTGTCGTGATTCCGTTTGCATACCTACGTGCCACAGGGAAAGCCAGTCGATTTACTTCCTTAAAACTTCTCAATGTGGGAGTTTATGTGGGGCTGAACCTTCTGTTTTTATGGTGGATTCCAAAAGGAAATGACAGCTTTTTAAATGATGACCCTGTACAATATGTGTTTATCGCAAATTTAGCAGCAAGCCTGCTGGTCCTTTTGCTTTTAATCCCGTTTTACTTTCGTGTGCATTGGCAATGGAGTCGTGCTCTTCAAGGACAAATGTTGCGCTATGGCGGACCGATTATGTTCGCTGGATTCGCCTTTGTAATCAATGAAAACCTCGATAAAATTCTGATTCGCCACTATATCGATGATGCCACCATGGGTGCTTATAGCGGCTGTTATAAACTCGCTGTATTTATGACCCTTTTTGTACAGGCCTTTCGCCTTGGAGCAGAGCCCTTTTTCTTTGCTTACGCCAAACAGAAAAACGCACCGCAAGTGTATGCGCTTATCCTCAAGTATTTTGTACTGTGTGGTGCGGTACTGTTTCTGGGGATTTGTGTGTTTCTCGAACCGTTAAAAGTGTTGTTGATCCGAAACGAAAGCTATTGGATTGCCATGCAAATTGTTCCTTTAATTCTGGTTGCCAACTTCTTTTTAGGGATTTATCACAACCTATCCATTTGGTATAAGCTTACCGATCGTACCTCGATGGGGATGTATATCTCTGTTGGGGGTGCATTGGCAACGATTGGGTTAAACGTATGGTTGATTCCCACCATTGGATTTATGGGGGCGGCTTGGGCTACGCTCATCGCTTATGGCTCCATGGCAGGGGTATCTTATGTGCTGGGGCGCAGATATTATCCGATTCCTTATCATGCGGGGCGATTGCTACTCTACCTATCCGTTTCTGTTGCAATGGGATGGCTTTACATACAGCAAATTGCCAACTTATGGATGGGCACGCTAATGCTTTTTGTATTTTTGTTACTGGGTCTTCTTTTAGAGAAGGACGAACTAAAACAACTTTTTGCAAATGACCATTCAAATCGTAAATCAATCTGATCATCCACTGCCGGCTTACGAAAGCGCGGCATCTGCAGGTATGGATCTACGGGCACAGCTCGATAGCCCCATTGTTTTAGAACCTCTAGAACGGAGGATTGTGAAAACGGGCTTGTTTATCGAACTCCCTGTCGGGGTGGAAGCACAAGTACGTCCCCGTAGTGGTTTGGCTATCAAAAAAGGAGTGACCGTTCTCAATGCACCTGGCACGATTGATGCAGACTACCGCGGAGAAATCGGAGTGATTTTGATCAATCTGTCCAACGAAGCCTTTACCATTAATCACGGAGATCGAATCGCACAATTGGTCATTGCCAAACACGAAACAATTACTTGGAAACCAGCAGAAAAACTCAGCGATTCCGATCGTGGAACAGCGGGCTTTGGTAGCACAGGCATAACGTAGAAAATATGAATATTATCGTACCCATGGCCGGACGCGGCTCACGCTTAAGACCCCACACACTCACCACACCAAAACCCATGCTGCCCGTTGCGGGCATGCCTATTGTCAGCCGTTTGGTACGAGACATTGTAAAGTTGCTCGATCAGCCAGTCACCAACATTGGTTTTGTTCTTGGGGACCCTGTCTTTTTTGGAGATGAGGTCGTCGATGAACTTCAACAACTGGCAAAAGAACTCGGGGCAAAAGCACACATCTTTCGTCAGTTCAAAGCACTGGGAACAGGGCATGCCATTTTGTGCGCCGAGTCCCTACTTTCAGGCCCTACTGTGATTGCCTATGCCGACACCCTCATTCGTGCCGATTTCGCCCTAGACAGCAATGTCGATGCCACCATTTGGGTTAAAAAAGTGAAGAACCCAGAGGCCTATGGCGTGGTTGAAACCAACGATAAAGGGGAGATCAAAGGATTGGTTGAAAAACCCCAAACCCAAGTATCAGACTTGGCAGTCATTGGGATTTACTATTTTAAAGAAGCAGCAGATTTAAAAGACGAATTGACCGCTGTGATGGATGAAAAACTAACGCGTGGCGGAGAATACCAAATCAATGATGGGATCTTGCGTATGATGCAAAAGGGAAAACGATTTACTACCGCCGAAGTGTCCGAGTGGATGGACTGCGGGAATCCTGTCATCACTGTAGAAACCAACCAACGCATGCTTCAAACTCTCGAAAAAGAAGGAGAACGGTTGCTAGGGGCATACACCAACAACAATAGCACGGTGATTCCGCCTTGTTATATCGCGGATGGGGTTGAAATCCACAACAGTATCATTGGGCCTTATGTCTCAATCGGTCCAGAAACCCGCATTGAAAATAGCACGATTCAAAACAGTATGATTCAGTCCCATTGTGTATTGAGCGGGGTAAAGCTCAAAGATTCTATGCTCGGAAACCACGTCAAATACAATGGCGATTTTTCCGTTGTCAGTCTAGGGGATTATACCGAACTAAAGTAGAGAAATGCATAGAGCTTTGTTTTTTGGGATGATTTTATTGATCATCAACGGTTGTGGCGTTTTACGACCAAAGCCAACCAGTACCATCAGCGTTTCAAACTCCAAAGAACTTCTCAAGCAGACTCAGCGCACCCAACCCACTTGGGAAACCCTGGATCTGCGTGGCTCACTCACAGCACGTCAGGGGGATATCAACCAACGGATTACCACCACCGTTCGAATCAGTGCAAACGAGTTGATCTGGCTCAATGCCGCAGTAATCGTACCGTTGGGACGTGCGAAAATTGACCAAAGTGGAGTTGCCTTTTACGAACAAATTGGAAAAACCTTTTTTGAAGGGGACTTTTCGGCAATCGAAAAAACGCTTGGTCTCGCGCTTGACTATACCCAAATCGAAAACAGCTTGCGGGGGGTTCCCGTAATTGCAACCACAGCACGCAAAGCCCGTTTTGCAAGTATCAAAGACGGTTATGTCCTTAAATATCGACAAGGAAACCTGCGATTGAGCAACACCTATAACCAGCAGTTTTTGATGACCAAACAACTCTTGACGCTTGGCAAACAACGCCTCGTTATTCACTATGATGATTATCAGCAAATCTCTGGGCAATGGATCCCGATGCAGATCAGTTGTGAAGGACAGGCCAAAGGCGAAACGGTTCAATTGGAGTTTGCATTTCGCAAGGCCGAAATCAATTCTAAGATTCGCACTCCCTTTTCCATTCCAAAATCCTATACCCGCTTATGAAAAAGTTATTGCTGGTCTTGCTATTGGGAATTTTCTTTGGGGAAGTCTACGGGCAGGACGCTCGAGCCCGTTTAGAAAGCCAACGAAAACAGCTCCAACAGGAGATTGTGCAAATCAATGGCATGCTCCAAAAAAACAAAAGTCAAAAAGCAGATGCCCTTGAATCATTGGAGGATCTGTTTTTAAAAATTGATCGCTTGCGGGAATTGCTACGCCTGACCAACCGACAAATCAATGGACTCACTAGCCAAATCAACAGCAACCAAGCCAAGATTACCGCCTTGGAAGAAGAACTGGAAATTTTAAAAGAGGACTATGCTTCTATGATTGTCAAGTCCCGCAAAAATGCTTCTCAACAAAACCGACTAATGTTTTTGTTTTCCTCCGACAATTTTTGGCAGGCAATCAAACGGGTGCGTTATATGAATCAATACGCTGCCTATCGCAAACAGCAGGGGGAAAACATCGCCAAAAAGACGAAAACCTTGCGTGAGCTCAACGAAACCTTAACCGCACAAAAAACGGTGAAAGAGGAGTTGTTGGCGGACAACCGAAAGGTGCAAGTCCAGTTTCAGCAAGAGCGTAAAAAACAAGAAAAAGTGATTCAAAATCTCCGTTCAAATGAAAGCAAATACGCAGCGCAGATTAAAAAGAAACAACGTCAAACGGCAAAGATTGACAAAGAAATCGATCGCTTGATTCGGGAAGCCATTGCAGCTTCCAACAAAAAGGGAGGTACTAAAAATGTGAGCTTTGCACTCACCCCAGAAGCCAAGGCCCTAGCTGCCAGCTTTACAGCCAATAAAGGTCGACTCCCATGGCCAGTTCGAAAAGGGGTGGTGATTCAAAAATTTGGCACCCAACGCCATGCAGTTGTGCGCACCACAACCATTAAAAGCAATGGGGTGACCATCGCCACAAGCCCAGGAACAAAAGCACGAGCGGTGTTTGAAGGAACGGTGCTGAACATTGTCCAGTTTCAGGGGAGTAACCCCATCGTACTGATTCAGCACGGTAGCTATGTTACGGCCTATAAAAACCTCGCATCGGTTTCGGTGCAAAAGGGGGATAAGGTCGTTTCTAAACAAGAAATCGGCACCATCTTCACCAATCCCACGACCCAACGCACGACCTTACAGTTTAGTGTTTTTTATAACACCACACCCAAAAACCCCGCCGAATGGATTTTTCAGATGCGCTAAGGAAATCCAAGAATTAAGCTATATTTAATTTATTGTTTTTTTAGACTCCATTTATGATTCAGCGATTGTTTTTTTTGATCAGTTTACCAATTGTATTCACAAGCTTTGCTGCGCCAGACTGGGGGCAAACGGGACATCGGGTGATTGGATTGGTTGCCGAGCAACACCTCACCCAACAGACCCAAGCTGCGGTACATGATCTTCTAGAAGGCGAATCACTCGCTTTTGTTTCTACTTTTGGCGATGAAATCCGCTCGATTAGGGACTATGACCATTTTAAGCCCTGGCACTATGTCAATATGCCTTTGGATAAACGCTATGGCGAAGAAGAACCAAACCCCAAAGGAGATGTCTATCATGCCGTAAACCATTGTGTGGGGGTTTTACAAGACGTCAATGCCAGTCGGGAGGACAAGGCCTTTTATTTGCGATTGCTTGTTCACTTTGTGGGGGATTTACACCAACCCATGCATGTGGGGCGTTCCGAAGATCGTGGGGGAAATGACATCAAGGTCCTTTGGTTTGGCAAAAAAAGCAACTTACATCGGGTGTGGGACAGCGAGATGATCAATGGGTATCAAATGAGCTATTCCGAACTGGCCGATAACCTACCGATCTATACCCCAGTAGAACAAAACGATATTGTCAACACGACTGTACTCGAGTGGATGCATGAATCCCAATCCCATGCCAAGCAAATTTATGGCAGCGTGGAGCAGGACGAACGCTTAAGCTATGCCTACCAGCAAAAACACTTTCCTTTGGTCCGCGACCGCCTGTACAAAGGGGGTTTACGATTGGCCAAGTTGCTCAATGACATTTTTGATTCAACCGAGGGCTAGTACACCACCAATTTACGATTCACCACCTGACTTGCTGTGTGAATTTTGACCAGATAAACCCCTGAGTGGAGGTCTCTTACTGGAATGGCTTTTGGGCGGACGTGCTCATCAACACATTGCCCATTAAGTGTGTAGAGATCAACCTTTTCAGGGGGACTCCCTTGGACCAAAGATTGGAGTCAAACAACCACGTATCCGCAAGCTATTAAAAAATCACAAACTACTCGTTTTTAACCGTTTAATGTCGAATAACAGCTTATGCCTTGCTTTTGGCAACGTATTTGCCAATCATATCAAACTCGAGATTGACTTGGTCCCCGGGCTGGAGTTGGTGGAAGTTGGTGTGTTCGTAGGTATACGGGATAATGGCCACACGGCAATGGTCTTCGGTTACATTAAAAACAGTTAAACTCGTTCCATTGATACACAAAGACCCTTTTTCGATAATGAGGTTCTGGTCTTCGGCTGAAAACTGAAAGTCAAACAGCCAACTGCCGCCTTGATCTTCAACGCCAACACACTCTCCAACTTGGTCAACATGCCCCTGTACCAAATGCCCATCGAGGCGATCACCGAGCTTCATGGCGCGTTCCAAATTGATTTTTCGACCTACCGTCCACATGCCCAATGCCGATTTTTGAAGGGTCTCATGTACAGCGGTTACTATATAAATATCGTCCTGGATATCCACCACAGTCAAACACACCCCGTCGTGCGCCAAGCTCTGATCTATCTTGAGTTCTTTTGCTAAGGTGCTTCGAATATGTAAATGGAGATTGGTCTGCTCTTTTTCCACCTTGACAAGCTCGCCCATCGTTTCGATTATCCCTGTAAACATCGCATTGAATTTGTGTAACTTTGCCAAAAATACGCATAAAAATGAGCATGACCATTGGCATATCGATTGGCGATCCAAACGGAATTGGTCCCGAGGTGGTGCTCAAGACCTTTACCGATTCGGAATTGCTGAAGGTTTGCACACCCGTCGTATATGCCCATTTTGATTTTGTTAATCAACAAGCTGCCCATTTCGACTTGCAACTCCCCATCCAGCGTTTGCATGACCTGCCCAAACAAGGGGTGTTGAATGTGGTGGACTGCTGGACAGAATCTTTCCAACCCCAATACGGAGAAGTGGATGTAAAACCAGGGGAATTATCGGTAATCTCTTTGGTCGCTGCAACAGCGGATTTACAAAAGGGAAACATCCATGCTCTCGTCACAGCACCCATCCACAAGGCAGCGATCCAAAGTGAGGGATTTCGTTTTCCGGGGCATACCGATTATTTAGCGCAAGCGTTCGGCGGAGATGCCCTGATGTTTTTGGTGCATCCAGGCCTTCGGGTTGCCTTGGTGACCGATCACGTGGCGGTTAAAGATATTGCTCGACATATCACAACGGATCGGGTTGCCCAAAAGCTCAACGCCGTTGCCCATTCTCTTCAACAGGATTTTGGCATTCCAAACCCGCGGATTGCCGTGCTTGGACTCAATCCGCATGCGGGAGATGAGGGGGTGATCGGGGAGGAAGAAGTGAACTTGCTCGAACCCTTGTTGCAAACTCACCAAATCGACAAGACAGAAATCAGTGGGCCCTTTTCGGCAGATGCCTTTTTTGGATCACAATCCTACAAAAACTACGACGCCATTTTGGCCATGTATCACGATCAGGGTTTGATCCCGTTTAAAACCCTTTCATTTGGGGAAGGTGTCAATTTTACAGCTGGCTTGTCGGCAGTTCGCACTTCCCCCGACCACGGAACGGCTTTTGGCATTGCGGGAACAGGGCAGGCAAACCCCCAATCCTTTCGGCAGGCAGTACGGACTGCCATCGAAGTTGTGAAGAGACGAAACATTTCGTTCTAGCCAAAAAAACCCTGCAAAAAACAAGATGCGCACAAGAGATTTGCCTTTGTGTGTTTTTTGTTATCTTTGACGCCCGTAATGTTGAGATTAAATGGAAGCGAACGCAGATTTTGACATTCAGTTTTCAGGACTTAAGGATGGCGTTCACACTTTTGACTTTCAACTTTCGGAATCGTTCTTTGAGACTTTCGACAATGAAGAATTCAACGCTGTTCAAGCCAAGGCAGTGGTTAACCTTCACAAAAAGTCAACCCTAATGGAAGCAGAGTTTTCCTTGGAAGGCCATGTGAATGTCAACTGCGATTTGACCAATGAACCCTTTGATTTAACTGTCTCCAACAGCTTTCAAATGGTAGTCAAGTTCGGCCCTGCGTACAGTGATGATCACGAAGACATGATTGTGTTGCCACATGGCTCCCATCAGTTCAACGTGACCCAGCAGCTCTACGAGCTATTGGTGCTCAGTGTACCTCAAAAGCGGGTACATCCTGGAGTAGAAGACGGCAGTATGAAATCTGAAGTCCTCGAAAAGCTTGACCAGCTCAAGCCCTCAGCGAACAACCACAGCTCACAGCGTGAAACAGACCCACGTTGGGATGCATTGAAAAAATTAAAAAAGAAGTAGCATTATGGCTCATCCAAAACGAAAAATATCCAAAACGCGTCGCGATAAACGCCGTACGCACTACAAGGCCACTAGCCCACAAATTGCAGTTTGCTCAACAACTGGCGAATCGCATTTATACCACCGCGCTCACTGGCACGAAGGTAAATTGTATTACAGAGGCAAAGTGCTGATCGATAGCACACCCGAAACAGCTTAAACACGGCATCAACTCATAAATAAACGCCTTTCGGGGCGTTTTTTATTTTTTAAAAAACCCAAAAAAATCGGTTTTTTTGGCAAAAAACGGCCATTTTTTAGTAATTTTCGACCCAATTTGCGTCATTTTTAAAAAAAACAGCGCATATGAGTATAGGACGAACCGCAGCGATCACAGCCGTGGGAGCTTATGTTCCCGATGAAGTGCTTTCCAATGCAGATTTAGCGCAAATGGTAGACACTTCTGACGACTGGATCAGCACCCGAACCGGGATTTCAGAACGGAGAATGTTAAAAGACAAACCCACTTCGTTTATGGCAATTCAGGCGGCGAAAAACCTAATCGAGCGTTCGTCAATCGATCCAAAAACCATCGACCTTGTTCTTGTCAGCACCGCAACGCCAGATATGTTGATTGCAGCTACTGCAGCTCACGTGGCGACAGAAATTGGGGCGACCAATGCCTTTGGCTATGACTTGCAAGCGGCTTGCTCGGGCTTTCTGTATGGAATGTCCACTGCAGCTGCCTATGTCAGTTCGGGGCACTATCAGCGTGTGTTGCTCATCGGAGCCGATAAAATGTCTTCGATTATCGACTATAGCGACCGCACCACTTGTATCATTTTTGGAGATGGTGCAGGAGCTGTTTTGTTTGAGCCAAATGAAGAAGGCCTCGGGTTTATGGATGAGTATTTTCGTTCCGATGGTATCGGCCGTGAGCACCTCTACATCAAAGCAGGGGGTTCGATGCTACCAGCATCGGCAGAAACCGTATCGAACGGCCAGCATTTTCTACGTCAAGATGGGAAAACGGTATTTAAATTTGCCGTTTCGAACATGGCAGATGCAGCCACCAAAGTGATGGAACGAAATGAATTAGCAGCAGACGACATTGATTTTTTTGTGCCGCATCAAGCCAATAAAAGAATCATAGATGCGACCGCACAGCGTACGGGTGTTGACCCCGAAAAAGTGCTCTCCAATATTTCATCTTACGGCAATACAACTGCTGCAACCCTTCCGCTGATTTTATCAGATTTTGAACAGCGTTTTCAAAAAGGAGACAACTTGATGTTTGCTGCTTTTGGCGGTGGATTCACGTGGGGTGCAGCATGGCTCAAATGGGCTTATAATTCTTAAAAACAATAACACAAACAATATGGAACTCAAAGAAATCCAAAATCTAATCAAATTTGTCGCCAAGTCAGGCGTCAATGAAGTTCATGTCGAAATGGGCGAGACTAAAGTTACCATCAAAACAGGTGGTGATGTGGTTCAGCAGGTGGTGACTACTCCCGCAGCGATTGAAGCAGCTCCTGCACCAGCTCCTGTGGCAACACCATCGATACCATCGACACCCGCTGAGCCAGCACCAGCTGCTGCTGTTGCGACAGAAAACGATAATCACATTACGATTAAATCGCCGATCATCGGTACCTTTTATCGCAAACCATCTCCCGACAAACCAAATTTTGCAGAGGTTGGCGATCAGGTCAGCGAAGGTCAGGTCCTTTGTGTGGTAGAAGCCATGAAGCTTTTTAATGAAATTGAGTCGGAAGTGTCAGGTACTATTGTCAAGATTCTTGTGGATGATTCCTCACCTGTTGAGTTTGATCAGCCACTGTTTGTCATCGACCCTTCCTAATCACCAAACCTAGTGAAGATGTTTAACAAAATACTAATCGCCAATCGTGGCGAAATCGCTTTACGCGTGATTCGAACCTGCCGAGAAATGGGTATCGGAACCGTTGCCGTGTATTCCAAAGCCGATGAGGAGAGCTTACACGTTAAGTTTGCCGACGAAGCCGTTTGTATAGGCCCTGCACCAAGTGCGGAATCCTACCTCAAAATTCCAAATATTATTGCAGCAGCTGAAATCACAAACGCCGACGCCATTCACCCGGGCTATGGGTTTTTGTCTGAAAATGCTAAGTTTTCCAAAATCTGTGACGAACACAAGATTAAGTTTATCGGCGCATCAGCCGATATGATCAGCAAAATGGGTGATAAGGCTACAGCCAAGGCGACAATGAAAGCTGCGGGTGTGCCAACAATTCCCGGTTCGGAGGGACTGATTAAAGACTTTGCACAGTGTAAAAAACTTGCCAAAAAAGTAGGATACCCCGTGATGCTGAAAGCCACAGCTGGTGGTGGAGGAAAAGGAATGCGCGCAGTTTGGTCAGAAGATGATCTTCAAAAAGCGTGGGATAGCGCAAGACAAGAAGCCAAAGCCTCTTTTGGAAACGATGGGATGTATATGGAAAAGCTTATTGAAGAGCCACGACATATCGAGATCCAAGTGGTTGGCGACTCTTTTGGAAAAGCCTGTCACCTATCAGAAAGAGACTGTTCTGTTCAGCGTCGTCACCAAAAATTGACCGAAGAAACCCCTTCGCCCTTTATGACAGATAAATTGAGGGAAAAAATGGGGAAAGCCGCTGTAAAAGCCGCTGAGTATATCAAATATGAAGGGGCAGGAACAGTTGAGTTTTTGGTGGACAAACACCGTAATTTCTATTTTATGGAAATGAACACGCGAATTCAGGTTGAACACCCGATTACCGAACAAGTCATTGATTATGACTTGATTGCGGAGCAAATCAAAGTGGCTGCTGGACACCGATTGAGCGGAAAAGACTATTATCCCAAACTCCACTCTATCGAATGTCGTATCAATGCCGAGGATCCATATAATGATTTTCGTCCATCTCCAGGAGTGATTCAAACCTTGCACACGCCTGGTGGACATGGGGTTCGACTCGACACTCACGTCTATGGGGGCTATGTGATTCCCCCTCATTACGACTCGATGATTGCCAAGCTGATTACCACTGCACAAACACGAGAAGAGGCCATCAATAAAATGAAACGCGCCCTTGATGAATTTGTGATCGAAGGGATCAAAACAACCATTCCGTTTCATCGTCAGTTGATGGATCATCCCGATTATGTCGCGGGGAATTATACGACAAAGTTTATGGAAGACTTTGAGATGAAACCCCTGTAATCGACAATTAGACCCAACAATATAGCCCGCATCAGCGGGCTTTTTTTATTCCTTTGTCTTGTTGATACCACGCTGCTGATCGATCAAAAAAACTTGTTGTAAACAAAACCGAGAATCGAAACGGTTCTTTGTATTTTTATGCCATGGCATTGTTGTTTGCTTTTATCGGCTTTTTGCTGTTTCGATTACCCGGTGCGATCCTCGGCTATTTTTTGGGGAGTTTGGTTTCCAATACCCGCGTCTATACCAAATTTGGGGGTACGCGCATCAATACTCGCGACTTTGAGCTTAAGTTGCTCACTTTGGCGAGCTTGGTCATCAAAGCCGACGGCAAAGTCACTCAAAAAGAGTTGGACTATGTACGGCGTTATTTTGTGTCGGCCTATGGCAAGGAGCGCGCCAATGAGGTCTTTCGGATTTTTAATAATGAGCTTCGTAAAACCGATGTGTCCCCAGCCGAAATCTGCAATCACTTTGCAGCCTTTGCTAGTTATGAAAGTCGGTTGCAGTTGCTCCACTTTTTATTTGGGATTGCCCAAGCTGACGGTTCAGTTTCCGAAGCGGAATGGCTCAAGATCGAATCTTTTTCCCGCTACTTGAGAGTTCGTCCCATCGACTTTGAAAGCATCAAGGCCATGTTTATCAAACAAGTTGACGGGGCATACAAAATTTTGGAGGTGGACAAATCGGCCACTGACGCGGAGATTAAAAAGGCCTATCGGGATTTGGCCAAACGGCACCACCCCGACAAGGTGCAGCACTTGGGGGAGGCCTATGTGAAAGCTGCGCGCGAAAAATTTCAAAATATCCAAAAGGCCTATGAGCAAATCAAAAGAGAACGTGGGTTCTAGGTTTTTGTTAAGTTTGGCAGTGTAATGAGTGATTTTTGGTTATTGGTCGAGTTGGGTTTTTCTCATGTATGGGATTGGCAGGGTTATGACCATTTGCTGTTTCTCGCTGCGCTTTGTTTGCCCTTTTCTACAAGACAATGGAAACCCCTGTTGTGGCTCATCACTTGTTTTACAATCGGGCACAGTTTGTCCTTGATCCTCGCTTCGCTCGAAGTGGTAAAGGTGTCTTCGATTTTGATTGAGTTTTTAATTCCTGTGAGCATTGCTGCTACAGCCGTTTACAATATGATTTATGCCAGAGCTGTATGGGTTAGAAACAATCAGCTCGTGATGTGGGTCACCTTGTTTTTTGGTGTTGTTCACGGATTTGGTTTTGCGGGGTATTTCGAATTGATACGCGATGTGGACCAGCCCTTGTGGAGTTCGTTGTTGTTTTTCGCATTGGGTATAGAGAGTGCGCAAATCGTTTTGGGGGCATTGATGCTGTTGCTTTCTTTTGTGTTGCTCAATGTCTTGGGACGCAATCGCCGCGATTGGGTTCTTGTGTTTTCGAGTGTGATAATTGGTATCTTGCTGCCGATAATAATCGAACGCTGGCCATGACAAAAGACCAAGTCAAACAACGCCGTTATGATACCGCCTATATGCGCATGGCACTCGAATGGGCCAAGCTATCGCATTGCAAACGCAAACAGGTTGGTTCGCTGATTGTGAAAGACCGGATGATTATTTCGGATGGATATAACGGAGCTCCTACGGGCTTTGACAATCGTTGTGAGGACGATGACGGACTCACCAATTGGTATGTGCTCCACGCCGAGGCCAATGCGATTATGAAAGTTGCGGCATCCACTCAATCCTGTGCCGGTGCAACGCTCTACATTACGTTATCGCCCTGCCAGCAATGCAGCAAGCTGATTCACCAAGCGGGAATTGTTCGTGTGGTCTATGGCCAAACCTATAAAGACACGACGGGCTTAGAGTTTCTGCAAAAAGCGGGGGTCGAACTCGAGCTACTGGAAGTCGAGTTGTAAGTTTTATTTGACCTTATCTTGGATGGTTTTTGCAACCCACAAAAGGGCGAGCAAAACGATGGCACACAGACCAGCTACAATTCCGACCAATGCGACAATGCTATCGCCTTGCATGGGAGCATCAAAGTCTACATAAAAACAATTAAACACAACGAGACCGATGGCGAGAAAGCCGAGTGCGAGAATGAGTTTTTTCATAGCGAATGATTAAAAGAGTTCTTGGACGTTACTGGCAAAAAGTTTGACGGCAATGGCGAGCAGAATGACACCAAAGACCTTGCGGATCACACTGATGCCAGAGTTTCCCAAAAAGCGTTCGATGCGTTTGGACGACTTGAGTACCACATAAACGACAAGGATATTGACCACAATGGCAACAATGATATTGGCCACAGCAAACTCGGCGCGTAAAGCGAGCAGAGAGGTCAAGGTTCCTGCGCCTGCGATAAGCGGAAAGGCAATGGGGACAATAGAGGCGGTTTCGGGAGACTCTTCTTTATAGAGCTGAATCCCCAAAATCATTTCGAGCGCCAAAAAGAAAATCACAATCGCCCCGGCCACAGCAAAAGAATTGACGTCAATCCCGATGAGGTTGAGAATTTCTTCCCCCACAAACAAAAACCCAATCATAATAATCATGGCAACCAAGGATGCCTTTTCCGATTGGATATGGCCAACCTTTTGGCGCAGTCCGATGATAATGGGTGTGCTTCCTATAATATCGATAACTGCAAAAAGCACCATGCCAGCCGTTAAAATTTCTTTGACATCAAACATGGAGCAAAGATACAATCTTGGGAATGAATATTGTAGCTTTGCTCCATGTTTCAGTTGGGGAATACGTTGGTATCGGAAGAGTTGTTGGAAGCGCACTTTGCTTGTGATTTGTCGCAGTGCAAGGGGGCATGTTGCGTGGAGGGTGAAGCGGGGGCACCGCTAGAGCAAACGGAGGTTGATCGGCTGGCCAAGGACTATGAGGCGATCGCACCATTTTTAGATCCTGCAGGTCGCAATGCGATTGCAGCCCAAGGCACTTCAATCGTTGCCAAAGACAAGAGTTTGGAGACTCCCCTTGTGGAGGGCAAGGCTTGCGCCTATGCCACTTTTGACGAGCGGGGTTGGGCGCATTGCGGCATCGAGCAAGCCCACCAAGCCGGTGCAGTGGATTGGAAAAAACCAATCTCCTGTCATTTGTATCCGGTTCGTGTAAAAGAGTATTCTGTATTTACGGCGGTCAACTATCACCGCTGGCAGATTTGTAGCTCGGGCTGTGCCAATGGTGCGCAAAAGCAGATGCCTTTGTATCGCTTTGTGGCAGAGGCCTTGCGACAAAAATTTGGTTCGGATTGGGTTGCAGAATTGGAGCGTGTGGCAAGCGAACAAAATAAAAAGCAATAAATCGCAAAAATATTTTTTGCCTGACGTTCTATCATATAACACACATCAAGTATCTGATTTACAGACAGTTATAAAATAGGACTGTTTAACGTTTCGTAGGAAAAAACTGAACGAATGTTAAAAAATCAGTTGCATTGTGAAAAACTATGGCTTTTAATTTTCATAAAAAAAGAGAAGATTTGTAAGGTTGATTTCTCAACATAAAAACACACACAAAAAACAAAATATAAATTATGGCAGCAGTCGAACCCATTTTGCAGGACAACAAAAATCGCTTTGTAATTTTTCCAATTGAACACCACGACATTTGGGAGTGGTACAAAAAACAAGAAGCGTGTTTTTGGACTGCAGAGGAGATCGATTTGCACCAGGATTTAACAGATTGGCAAGATAAACTCAATGATGATGAGCGCTATTTTATCAAGCATATTTTAGCATTCTTTGCTGCGTCGGATGGAATTGTGAACGAAAACTTGGCAGAGAATTTTGTCAATGAGGTTCAGTACAGCGAGGTGAAATTTTTCTACGGATTCCAAATCATGATGGAAAATATTCACTCCGAAACCTATTCTTTGTTGATTGACACCTATGTCAAGGATGAAGCAGAAAAGGATAAATTGTTTCGCGCAATTGAGATTTTTCCAGCTATCAAACGCAAGGCCGAGTGGGCACTGCGTTGGGTAGAGTCAGATTCTTTTGCGGAACGTTTGATTGCCTTTGCTGCTGTTGAGGGGATTTTCTTTTCGGGTGCTTTTTGTTCGATTTTTTGGTTGAAGAAGCGTGGTTT
>MDTD01148651.1_pt1 | contig 18553 bp, 15 predicted proteins | sample 811221 | NCBI WGS metagenome assembly MDTD01 (sample SAMN05326646, study PRJNA326480) | marine metagenome | isolation source: seawater | place: Pacific Ocean: South West | collected 2011 | reverse complement strand
AGGGCCCTTAGCTCAGTTGGTTAGAGCAGCGGACTCATAATCCGTTGGTCCCAGGTTCGAGTCCTGGAGGGCCCACATTCAATTTTTGTTTCTTTTAATATTATCTTATTCTATCTTTAACCAATTTTTCTACTATGTCTGATTCTGCTAATGTAGATAAATCTCCTAAGTTCTCAATATCACTATTTGCAATTTTTCTTAATATTCGTCTCATAATTTTTCCAGATCGCGTTTTAGGTAAGCTATCTGAAAACTGAATCTTATCAGGCTTGGCATGTGGTCCGATAATTTGTTTAACTTTTTTATTTATTTCTAAGCATATAACATCTGATTCTTCTATACCTGTCATTAACGTAACAAAAGCATAAATGCCTTCTCCTTTAATTTCATGCGGATAACCAACTACTGCCGCTTCTGCAACTGCTGCACATGTCCCAATAGCACCCTCGATTTCTGCGGTTCCGAGTCTATGTCCAGATACGTTAAGAACGTCATCTACTCTTCCTGTAATCCAATAGTATCCATCTTTATCTCTTTTTGCTCCATCACCAGTAAAATAATAACCTTTAAATTGTGAAAAATATGTTTCATAAAATCTTTTGTGATTGCCATATACTGTACGCATTTGACCAGGCCAAGACTGCTTGATAACAAGATAACCTTGTGCAGGATTGCCAACTAATTCTTTTCCATTGTCATCGATTAATGCGGGATTTATACCAAAAAAAGGTTTAGTTGCAGATCCTGGCTTTAAATGTGTAATAGCTGGTAAAGGAGAAATTAGAATGCCACCTGTTTCTGTCTGCCACCATGTATCAACAATTGGACATTTTTTTTCTCCAACTACTTCGTTGTACCAATCCCATTCTGGTTTTTTGATTGTTTCTCCAACAGAGCCAAGTAATTTTAAAGAACTTCGATCATATTTCTTCACAAATTCATCGCCTTCTTTCATCAATGCTCTTAACGCGGTTGGAGCAGTATAAAAAATATTTACCTTATATTTTTCGACTATTTCCCAAAATCGTCCATAATCAGGGTAATTAGGAACTCCCTCAAACATTAGTGTAGTAGCTCCATTGCAAAGTGGCCCATATATGATGTATGAATGACCTGTAATCCAACCAATATCTGCGGTACACCAATATATATCATTTTTTTGATAATCAAATATTATTTTGTGTGTATAAGCAGCATAAACTAAATAACCACCTGAAGTGTGTAAAACACCTTTAGGTTTTCCAGTTGAACCTGAAGTGTATAATATGAATAATGGATCTTCTGAGTCCATTATTTCTGGTTCGCAAAATATTGATACTTTTTTTATTTCTTCGTGCCACCAAAAATCCCTATTATCAATAAAATTAATTTTAGCTCCTGTTCTTTTTACAATGAAGTTTTTAATTACCGATGGACAATTTTTTAGTGCTTGATCAACATTTTCTTTCATTGGAATATCTTTTTTGAATCCACGAACACCTGCATCTTGAGTAATAACAGCTACACATTGAGAATCATTAATTCTTTGTTTGAGGGAATCTGCTGAAAATGCTCCAAAAACTATTGAGTGAACTGCTCCAATTCTAGCGCAAGCTAACATTGCGATTGATAATTCAGGAATCATCTGCATATAAATACAGACTCTGTCTCCTTTTTTAATCCCATGACTTTTTAAAACATTTGAGAATGAACTTACTTTGTCTAATAGTTCATTGTATGTGATTACTAAAGATTCATTGGGATCGTTACCCTGCCACAAAATAGCTGTAGAATCACCAAATCCATTTTCAATATGTCTGTCAATACAGTTATATGTAACATTTAGTTTCGCACCTTTGTACCAAGATATTTTTGCTTTTTTAAAATTATTATCCGATACAACATTCCATTTTTTGTACCAACTAATCTGTTTTGCTTTCTCAGACCAAAATTGATCATTATCTTCTAAAGACTTACTATAATTGTCATTGTACTTCTTAATTGAATTAATATGAGCTTTTTTTGCAGAGGTATATTTTATCATAATTGATTTTTGATTAACATCACTTTTTATTAATTTACAAATGTATATATTATTATCACAAAAATATTAAGGAGATTATAATGAAAAAATATTCAATAATAATGTTAGCTGTTATTTTTATCATGTCAAGCCTGACAATAGAAGCAAGAACTGCGTCAAAAAAGAAGATAAAACCATCAAAGAATGTTGAATTTAAACTCAATAAATCTGATGTTGAGCTAATAGATAAAGCTATTGCTGGAAAATTTTCTACTTTAAGTTCCAAGGACAAAGAAAAATTAATCGCGATTTTAAACGGTGTAAAAGGTCTTGAAGATAACAAAAGCATTAAATCGAAAAGACCAAGCAGGAAAGCTAAGTCAAACTTAAAAAAATCTAAGTAATTTTTTCTTTTTTTTTAATTATTGAAAAAACCCTCATTTGAGGGTTTTTTTATAGGTAATCTTTTTCTTATATTATTTGCTAATTATGAGAAAATTAACTTTACTAATACTAACGTTTTGTGTTTGTTTAACAAGTCCTTACGATAATTGCAAATCAATATCTCTGAACCATATTAAATCTACCGATGCGCTTGCAATGCTGAAAGGTTTGGGATATAGTATTGTTGATTACACTAAAGATGAACAAAGCAACTACATTCCCAAAGTTGATATATTTGAAGATTTTGATAATCTTGTTTCAGGTATTTCAATAATAAAGTTTCCATCAACTGAATCAGAATTTTTAGATTCGGGCATTTATGATGGAGAATCAACTTCTGGCCTTGAAGGTATGTCTTCTTATTTAGGCGGTAGTTCAATGCCAAATATTATTTCTGGAAATCCTCCAGAAAAGATTATGGTCTGCTTTGATAACGGAAAGGAATCCGATTTTATAAACTTACTAGATTTTCTAAAAAATAAAATTGATGTCCCTGCTTCGCAAATTATGATTGAGGCTTTGGTTATAGAGATAAACAGTGATGAGCTAGCAGAGTTAGGTATAAATTTATCGGGACAAGGAGAAAACTATACAATTTCAACACCAGATAAATCTAGTGATAGCGGAACTGAAGTTATTTCAGGTTTATCATTTGAGTACTCAGATGCGGGCTTAACTGACTCTGATGGACTTTTACTTCAAAGTATGTTTAATGCGAATCTTGAAGCAATTCTAAATTCATCAAGTGGAGAAATTTTATCAAAACCTTCAGTTATGGTAATGGACGGTCGCCAAGCAAGAATACAAATTGGGCAAAATATACCAATAACTCGTACAACTTCAAGCACAACGTATACCTCCGAAGATATCGAATATGTCCCAACAGGAATAATACTTAATATTAGGCCGAGAATTAGCTCTACTTCAAATGAAATACTAATGCAGGTTGAAACAATAATAACTGACCCTGAAAACTTATCTTATAACGAAGATGGTATTTTAATAACACCAATTATTAATAATCGTAAAGTTGAAACCTTTGTAAGGGTTGAAAACAATAATCCATTTATTATTGGAGGCTTGATAAGCGATAAAAAATATGATAGCAAGGGCGGAGTACCTATAATATCCGATATTCCGTTTTTAGGAAGATTTTTTTCTAATGAAGGTAAAAATAATTTAAAAAAAGAAGTTATCATTGTGCTAACACCACATATTATATCAACTGAAAATAAAAGTTTTAGTCGAGTCATTCCTCAAAACTCACATCTTTTTGACTCTTTTGGAAACGAGCTTTTCCCAAATAGTTACAGATTAAAAGACGACGATATTTTTGATTTATCTTTTATCAAAAAAAGTGAAAAAATAAATGAGATAATGATTAATTACAGAACAAAAAATGCCAGTAATAATGAAGAAATTAGTGAGCTGACAAAAAATTTACTTGATAAAAATATTTTACCAGGCGAGGATATTCTTGTAAGAAGAATGATTTATGAAATAATCGAAAGAGAAGATTACTTTAAATATATAAATCCAGAGAAAATTATTTTTCCAAGTCATAACGAAGGAGTACAATCACTACTAGAAGTATTAAATGATTACAACATTTTTGATAGTGAGCACTCCAAAGTATTAGTCTTGAAGTTCCTTGATGATAAAAATTCTAAGAAACCCTTTGTAAGGCCTTCTTTTAGTGTTGATGCTATTAGTACTGAATCAAGCTTTAGCAAAGAATTTAAACAATTACTTTATCAAAAGAATCAAGTAAATGGTAATGCCATTCTTATCTCTAAAGACAAACATCTCAAAAGATTATATGAGACTATAATTTTAAAAAAAATATTAAAGTTAAACCCTGACTTAAGATTAGATATTAATTCATTCAAGACAGGTCTTGAAATTATTTTTCCATCAACAGAATCTTTGATAAACAATGAATTGTTTATAGATCGTGAAATTGCTCAGTATTATTATGAAATTAACTGGTATTATGAGGCGTTTGAAAATAAATTTAATCAACAAATGAAACCAATTCTTGAAGGAAATTATAATGAGTGATTTTTTGCTTAAAATTTATACGGAACTTTCACAAGATGATGGTTCAATTTTGATGATGATTTTTGTAGTAGTAGGTTTATCACTTATTTTTTTTATATCAAGGAGAATAAGTCAACTAAAAAAAATTAGAAAAAGAACACAGCTTCTATTAGCAATAGACATTGTGATTTTTCCAGTAATAATTATTTTATTTAGCTTTATTATGAAAGCATTTGATATCGAAGACTCCTCATCGATTACATCGACTCTAATTTTGCTATCATTTACTTGGTTTTTTAATAGATTTTTATCATTATTTTTCTGGGGGCAGAGATTTGTCGATAAGACAGGAGAAAAAGCACCTAAACTTCTTCAAAATTTTATTTCGCTTATAATTTATTTATTAGTTTTGGCTTTCATTGTTGGATACATATTTCAAAAGCCTGTTACAAGTATCTTAGTTTCAACCGGTCTATTTGCAACCGTGATTGGATTTGCAATGAAAGATTTTATAGCAGATGTAATTAATGGGATTTCTCTATCAATAGAGCGTCCTTACAATATTGGTGATTGGATAGAAATAGAAAATGGAAAATATCTTGGTAAAGTGATTGATATTACTTGGAGAACTACAAGACTGTTATCTCGTAATGACAGTATGATAGTTGTTCCAAATAATCGTTGTGGAAATATGATAATCCATAATTTTTCAAAACCCGGAGAAGTTTATTCTAGTAATTATTGGATTTCAATTAACAGTACTTTACCGCCAAATTTAGTACAAAGGCAACTGCTTCATGGAATGCAAACTGTAAAAAATATTGTAAAAGACCCAGCACCTAGAGCATACCTAGCTGATGCAACTTCTGAGCCATTTAAGTACAATATTAGAGTATGGTGGAAAAGCTATGAGTTTAGTTATTTTGGGCGAGACCATCTTTTTAAGAGTGTTACCGAAAGTCTTGCAAAAGTAGGTATTTCTCAAACCTCATTACAATGGCAGGTTTCTAAAAGGGGACAACTCGATCAGATTCAACTTAAAAATGTTACTTACTACGACCAAGTTCAAAAAGTAGATATTTTTCAAAATTTCAGTGAAACAGATATCAATTTGCTTATTTCAAATTCATTAATTCGAACATTTGACCCCAACGAAAGTATTGTAAATGAAAAAGAAGACGGTGATTCGTTGTTTTTAATTATCTCTGGGAATGCACGAGTATCAATACAAAAAGATGGGTCAGAAATAAAGCTTGGCTTATTATCTCCAGGTGATACTTTTGGCGAATTTTCTCTTTTAACTGGAGATAAAAGATCTGCGACAGTAAAAGCGATAAATCATTTAGAATGTATGGAAATTCCTAGAGAAGCTTTGAAAAGTATAATTGAGAAAGACCCTAACTTAATTGATGAACTCTCATCTACAATGGCTCGTAGACAAGAATCAAATAAGAATATTAGCGAGAAAAATAAAAAGTTATCTCCAAAAGAAATATTTGATTATTATAAGTCTGAATTTGATAAAAAAATTAAAAAATTCTTCAGCTAGCCTATCTTTTAAATATCAGTTGACATTTTTATCAAAGATTCTCTATCAATAATATCTAAAGTTTTTTCATGCGTGGATTTGGCTAAAATTTTTGGTGCAACTCCATTATCATAAGCCTCTTTCCATCGAATTGCACATAGACACCATTTATCACCCGGCTTTAATCCTGGGAAATTAAATTCTTTTCGTTCTGATATTAAATCATTACCCCTACCTAATGAAAAGTTTAAAAATTCCTCAGTTATAATCGCACATACTGTGTGTGTTCCATAGTCTCTTTCTCCTGTCTCACAGTATCCAGTTCTATAAAAACCTGTTATGGGATCGTTACAACACAAATTAAGCTCAGTACCTAAAATATTTTTACTTTTCATAATTACTAGCTTTGAGTCGCAAGATACAATTAATACAAAAAAAAAATACATTATTATATTTATCATAATATTCATACCTATACATTATTAATTTCATCCATTATTTCATCAGTTAGTAAAGCTTTAAATTGATTAGATTTGATGTTTTCTTTGAGCTGAGATAATTTTGAAGCACCCAGTATTACGGTTGAAACATTTTGATTTTTTAAGCACCATTGAATTGCTAGTTGAGATGGTTTTAAATTAAGATTTTTAGAAATCTTAACAAGTTTATCTACTTTTTTTAAATCCACATCTTGTACTGAATCTGAAAGCCACTCATAACCTTTGACTTTAAATCTTGATTTTTGAGGAATTGATTTATTGTATTTTCCTGTTAATATTCCCGAGGCCAAAGGAGACCATATCGTTGTTCCCATTCCGTATTTCTTATATAGAGTCTTATATTCTTTTTCAAATCTCTCACGGTGAATTATATTATATTGGGGTTGCTCCATCAAAGGTCCTACAAGATTATGCTTGACAGCCTCTTTGTGCGCTATAGTTATATCTTTTGCGCTCCACTCAGACGTCCCCCAGTACAAAATTTTTCCCTGAATGATTAAATCATTCATAGCTCTCACCGTCTCGATTATTGGTGTATCTGGATCTGGTCTATGGCAAAAAAACAAATCAAGATAATCTAACTGAAGTCTAGTCAATGCAGCATTACATGCATCATGTATATGCTTCTTTGATAAGCCTCTCTGTGTTGGCAATTCTCCGCCCCAGAAAACTTTACTAGAAATGATAAATGTATCTCTTCCCCAACCCAACTTTTTTAAAATCTTACCCATCAAAATCTCTGATTCTCCAGAAGCATATGCCTCTGCATTATCGAAAAAATTAACGCCTTGATCGTAAGCATAAGACATACAATCCATTGCACTTTTTTGATTTAATTGATTTACAAAAGTAACCCACGAACCGTAAGATAATTCGCTAATTTTAAGGCCAGAGTTTCCTAATTTACGATATTCCATATTAACCTCTTATTTTATAATTTTTGTGAGAATGAATTCCTATTAAATAAATGAAAACCATACACCAACTCAAATATATAAATGGCGAATCTGGTATCCAAACATAGCCTAATATTGAGCTTATGAAAATTAGAATCCCAACAACAACTAATAATCTTACCCTAACTTTTCTTGATTCAGATATGGTGCCAATTGAAAACGCTATTATAAATAACCCAATTATTAAAACCCATAAACCAAAAAATCTATAGATTTGAGTTAAATAATCAGATAAATTTTGATTGCTTGAATGAAATAAATCATCAAATGATTCTATCTCTAAACGAATTAGGTTAGCTTTTTTATCAAGTAACCAAGGTTGATCTGAAAATAGCCAACAAAATCCAAAAAATAAAATAGAAACACCCATCAAAATGAAAGAAATTTTAAACAATAAATCGTTCTTAATTTTCATTTTAAATTAAATAATTCTGTTAAATTGGTGAATAAGCTTTAAAACTAAAATAATATTCATTATTTAATTTAAAAAAATAATATTAAATATTTTTAATTCTTTAGTTAATTAAATAACTTTTGGTAATTATGAAAATAAATATAAACAGTAATTTATATCTAGTAAGGCATGGTCAGTCAATATATAATCTTGAAAATCGGTTTACTGGTTGGAAAGATGTAGATTTAACTCCGCTTGGAAGAGAACAAGCTAAAGAAGCATCAGTCTTGTTGTCAAATTATAAATTTGATATGGCTTTTACTTCCAACCTTATTAGAGCTCAGAAAACATTAGATATAATTCTCTCAAATCTTGGTAAAAGTTTGAAAGTCATTAAAAATGAGGCATTAAATGAGCGTGATTATGGTGATTTAGTGAGCCAAAACAAAGATGAAGCCTCTAAAAAATTTGGAAAAGAGCAAGTTCAAATATGGAGAAGGAGCTTCGATGTACCTCCACCAAATGGAGAATCACTTAAAATGACTTTTAACAGAACTGTACCTTACTTTAATTCTATAATAAGACCACATCTTCTTGAAGGTAAAAATATAATTCTTGCAGCTCATGGAAATAGTATTAGATCAATAATCATGGAACTTTTAAAGTATGATGCAAGTCAAATTATTAAAACTGAAGTTGGTTGGTGCGAGCCAGTTATATTTAGCTTTGATAGAACAGGTAGTATAAAAGACTTCAAGCTCATCACACGTTCTAGTGAAAAAAGTAAAAGCAACTTTCCCAAAATAAAATATTAAATCAGTCTAAATCAATAATTATATTAACTAAAGTAACAACATCAAGAACATTTAGCTCATTATCAAAATTTAAATCTGCTAAAATCATTTGTTGATTATTAAAGTTGATATTGTTTGTTAAATAACTCACTAAACCTACAACATCTAAAACATTTAATGTTTCATCAACGTTAATATCACCAATTATCATGTTATGATCTATTCGATGAACTGAGTTTTCTGAGTGATTAACGTACCAAATTTTTCTGTCTGGACCAATTTTTACTCCCATTATACTATTTTGATAACCAGTATCGATTACACCAATTTCTTGCGGGTTATCTGATGATGTATCATAGATGTGTATGTACCCAGATTCATAGTCACTTACAACAAGGCGATTGTTATAAAAGTCAATTCCTGAAGGCTTTAAAAGTCCCTGTTCAATATAAATATCCCACGACGCATTCTCCATAAGCCAATATTGTTCAAGAGATTCTCCATAAGGATTAAGCTCTTCTAGATAATTACCTGAAAAAGTATCAAAAATCAATATTCTCTGGTTACCTGTATCCGCAATATAAAGCAGACCGGTATTGTCATCAAATACTAGATGACTGGAAACACCATCATGCATATTTATCTCAATATCATCATATCTCCACACTTTGCCATCGGAATGATCATGTCCTCCTGGTTCATGTGGATTAGAAAAATCATACCTAACAATTGACGAGTGATACCCATCAAAAACCCAATAAACATTTCCAGTACCTGCATAATCTATTCCCATTGAAAAAGGGCTTTGATGAATCATATCTAAATGACTTCCTAGTAAAGGTCCATTCTGATTTATAATAGCATATTGAGAAAGGTTAGAATCCCATAAAGTTGGTCCACTAAAGAAACCATTAATATTATTATTTGCATCTTTACACTCAAGAGTGTTAGCGAAAAAACCCTGATTATCAAATGCTAATGCGCTTGCTGTATTCATAAAATGTCTTGAATAAGAATCTTTTCTATACTCTGATGTTTGATTCGATTCCCCCGCATCACTGTATATCACTGTACTACCTCCTGGCTCAAGCTTTTTAGCATATATTATACTTTCTGAAAAGTCTGTCAACTGCCAAGAAATTTCTTTTGCCCAATCATCAGTATTGATTATCACTTCGATTGAAGATTCATTTTCTGCACAAGAATTCGGGCACGAAGACTCTATGAAAAATGAAGTTGATTCGCTAGATTCATATTCTCCTCCTGAAGCGTAAATATTATTACAATCAGAAACAAGATAAGAACCTTCACCGCTATCGCAACAAATACCATCATCATCAGAATCATAAATAGTAAAAATCAAATTCATATTTACTGGCAAACAATGGCTTGTTATAATTTGACTATTATTTTGGTAGGCATCTTCACCCTGATTCAATACCCATAATTGATTATTAATAATTGGATGGAAATCTAAATCTCTTGGTTTTTCTACTCCATCCTCAATTGTACCTATAAGTTCATGGTTATGGGAACTATTAATATATAAATCGATTGGGTTTTGTGCTAAAATTATCGTTAAAAAAACCAAAAAAATATTACTTTTATTAGAAACCATATTATTTGAACTTATTTCTTCAAATGTTTATTTAAAAAAGTTATCATTTCTCTGTAAAAATCAAATTGATTTGATTCATTGTAAAAACCATGGCCTTCATCTTCTTTCAACATATAAGGAACGTCGATTCCCTTAAGTTTAAGAGCATTTACAATCTGGTCAGATTCAGCTTGTTTAACTCTTGGATCGTTTGCGCCTTGAGCAACGAAAAGAGGTGCTTTTATTTTATCAATATGGAATAATGGAGATGCTGCTCTAAGTAGCTCTTCCTCAGTTTCAGGATTACCAATCATCTCATACATCATTTGTCTTCCTAATTCCCAATATGGAGGTAAAGTTTCAAGAAGTGTAAAAATATTTGAAACTCCAACATAGTCTACCCCGCAAGCATACAAGTCTGGTGTAAAGGCTAATCCAGCTAATGTCGCATAACCACCATAAGATGCTCCATATATTCCAATTCTATCAGGATCTGCAATACCTTCATCAATAAGCCAATTCACCCCGTCAGTTATATCATCTTGCATAGTTTTCCCCCATTGCTTAAAACTTGCCTCCCAAAAATCTCTTCCATATCCAACACTTCCGCGGAAGTTCATTTGAAGTACTGCATATCCCCTATTTGCTAAGAACTGAACTTGTGAGTCAAACCCCCAATTATCTCTTGCCCAAGGGCCACCGTGAGGATTTACAATTACTGGTATTTTTTCATTTTTTTTATAATTTAAAGGTAAAGTCAAATATCCAGGAATTGTCAAGCCATCTCGAGACTTGTAAGATATTGGAGTCATGAAAGCCATATCTTTTTCATTTAACCATGGACTTAAGTCAGCCAACTTGATCAGGTTGTCTTGTTTAATGTCATAATAATAGTAGGTTCCTCTTGATCGATCACTATATGTTATAACAATTGCTTTAGTTTCATCCTTACTAAAATCTGTTAACGCAACTTCAAATCCTTCTAACTTGGACTCCAGTTTTTTTTGCAAACTTTCTCTCCATTCATCAAAAAAGTGTGTCTGTCTTTTATCAGTTGTGTAAGAAACACCAGTAATTTTTTTTCGTTTCTTAGACCGCATGAGGCCATAAACATCTACCTCATCGTTTTCAAAAATTAATTCATATTCTTTTGCCTGATTTAAATCAAATTTAAATATTGCGCTTTTATCTCTTCCTCTGTTAGAAGAAACATATAATTCTTTATTATCAAAAGTGAAGTATAGTGGAGATACAGATTCTTTAAAATTCGTAGTTAAAATAGATTTAAATTCGTCTGACTCGGACTCTCTATAAAGAAGGCTTGAATTTACTCCATCGGAGGTTGTTGCAATTCGCAATTTGCCATCATTATCAGTCATCCATCCAGAAATATTACCCGGGTTTTCTGCAATCATTTGCATTTCACCACTATTAACATTAAGACGATAAACATCATGAATTCTTGCATTTCTTTTGTTAATCGCAACCAAAATAAAATTTGGATCATCCTCTAAATTATCTGTAATTCTTGCTTGTATATTTTCAAATGGAGTTAAATCAATATTATTTTTACCATCAATATTTACTGCATAAATATGGATGTTCTCATCCCCTCCCTTATCTTGTACATAAGCAATTCTCTCATCGTTTAGCCAACCATAACCATAGAGACTTCTCTCTGAAGCTGACGTTAATCTGATTTCGTTATCAGAGTCAATTTCTCTTATATAAACATTCATCATTCTATTTCCATCTTCCCAAGGTTTCATATAAGATATATATTTACCATTAGGAGATAATTGAAATGATGACATTTCTGGATTTCTAAAAAAATCCTCTAATGGAATTTCTTTAACAGAATTAATAAGATTCATTGCATAATCTCCTTCATTTGATTTTTGACAACTGTAAAATAAAATTATGTTAATTGAAAGTAGAGCTATTATTAAATTTTTCATTTATTCCTCAAATTTTTTTGGTTTAAAAATAGTTCAAATAGTCCTTATAATATATATCTAATTAACTTAAGTAAAATATGAAAAATAAAATACTAACTGTAGGATCGATTGCTATTGATGAGCTTCATACGCCTAAGGGTTCGCAAAAGAATATTCTTGGAGGTTCAGCAACATTTTTCTCTATTGCAGCATCAAAATATAATCCAATTAATCTAATTGGAATTGTTGGAAATGATTTTCCGAAAGAGGGCTGGGATTTATTCAGAAGATATAACATTAATACAGACCTTGTATCTAGGAAAGATGGTCAAACCTTTAACTGGGGAGGAAGATACTCAGATGATTATTCAATAAGAGAAACAATATATACCAACCTTGGTGTCTTTGATAATTATTCGCCAACCTTGCCTGAATCCTTAGATACTGACTATTTATATTTAGGTAACATCCAGCCATCCCTTCAACTTGATGTGATTAAGCAAGTTAGGAATAAAAAGAGAGTTGTTAGCGATACAATGAATTTATGGATAAATCTTGATAAAAAAGGTCTGTGGAACGTCATAAAAAAAAGTAATATTTTTTTACTTAATGACGAAGAAGCTATGGAACTTACAGATGAAACAGATCTAGAAAAGATTGCTGAAATATTACTTTCATCAGGACCTGAAATTGTCATAATTAAAAAAGGATCTAAAGGGGCTTTCTTGGCAACAAATAATACCAAAATTAATATGCCTGTTTATGATAAGATTAATTTGTTTGATCCAACAGGTGCCGGGGATAGCTTCGCTGGCGGGCTAGTAGGGTACTTTTCTAAAAATGGAGAGAATAATCTTAGAGAAGCAATGATTCACGCAACGGTAACTGCATCATATACTGTTTCAGATTTTGGAGTCAAGGGCTTAATATCAAGCTCACAAAAATCGTTCGAAGATAGGTGTGAATACTTAAGATCTAAAATTTAAAAGACATATTGTCATATATAGTGACTTTTTGTCATCTTTTTTCTGCTTTTTTTCTTTTGGTCTGATTATTGAATTATTTGTTATGAGTTTATTAACAACAAAAGGAGATAATTATGAACTTAATAAAAGTAAAAAGTAACCCATCAGTATACAATGCTGTTGATTCAATTTTTGATAATTTTTTAACAAGTTTTAGTGAGCCAAAAAGTTGGTCACCAAAATATAACATTATTGAGAATGAAGACAATTTCATCGTTCTGTATGAAGTTCCCGGCTTAAAAAAAGAAGAAATAAAAGTTAAAACAGATAGTAAAAATCTATATGTTTCAGCCAAGAATGATATCTCACAACAAAATGATTCATATTATAGTGATTTTAATAATACTTGTTTCTCAAATAAATTCAGTTTACCTGATAATATTAAGTCAAGCGGAATAGAGTCAAAACTAGAAAATGGAATTTTAGAAATAATAATCCCAAAAGAGATAAGTGTTTCAGAAAAGATGAAAACTATTAAAATTAAATAGTAAGTCAACTTATCAAAAAAAGGGAGGTTTAAAGACCTCCCTTTTTTAAACTATCCAAATGAAATCCAAAAGCCTAAGACCATTTCATCTTGCTTTTCCTGTTAATGACATAACCGAATCTAAAGTATGGTATGTCAAATTTCTAGGTTGTAAAGTTGGTAGAGAATCAAAAACATGGATTGATTTTAATTTTTTTGGCCACCAAATAAGCGCTCATTTATCAATTGAAAAACAAAGTTCGCAAAAAAATGACGTAGACTCCAAAAAAATTCCTATTAGACATTTCGGAATTATACTGCGTGAAAGCGATTGGAACAATCTAAAAAATAGACTTATAAATTTAAATATCAATTTTATTGTAGAACCCTACAGACGATTCAAAAACCAAAAAGGAGAACAGTCAACATTTTTTATAAAAGATCCTTCTGGTAATTATTTGGAATTTAAATCATTCAAAAATGACAGTGCTATTTTTGAAAATTAATCTAGAACAACACCCGTTTGAATGTCCCAAAGTTTTTTGTACAGCCCTTCTTCTAATATTAAATCTTCGTGATTACCTTGTTCTGCAACTTTTCCATCATCAATGACAATAATTTTATCAGCGTATCTAATTGTTGATAATCGATGGGCTATTACTAAAGCTGTTCTGTTTTTACAAATATCTTTCATAGATTTCTGAATCAAAGACTCTGTATGATTATCAATGGAAGATGTTGCCTCGTCAAAAACTAAAATTGGAGGATTTTTATATAAAGCCCTAGCAATTGCAAGCCTTTGTTTCTGACCTCCAGATAACTTGACACCTCTTTCCCCAATCATAGTTTCGAAATCTTTATCAAAGCTTTCGATAAACTCAATTGATTGACTTAAAATTGCCGCCCTTTTCATATTTTCAATATCTGCTTTCTCTGATGGATAAATAATATTATCTTTGATTGTTCCGTCAAAAAGAAAAGTATCTTGACCAACCAAACCAATGTTCTTCCTTAACTGATTCAGCTTTAAATTTTTTATATTCTCATTACCAATTAAAATTTCTCCTAATTGAGGATCGTAGAATCGAAGCAAAAGCTTAACCAAGCTTGTCTTACCAGCTCCGGTAGGACCAACAATTGCTGTAATTTTATTTTTTTCAACTGAAAAACTAATGCTATCAAAAATTGTATTTTTCTTATTGTAATAAAAGTTAACTGAATTAAATGAGATAGATTGATCAAACTTTAAAAATCCTCCCTCCTGTCCATCCTTAATAGTAGGAATAAAATCAATTGTGTCTAAAATTCTCTTTGTTGACGCCATCGATCTTTCAAATAAATCAACAATTTCACCTAAACTTGTAAAAGGCCATAGAAACCTTTGCGTCAAAAATAGAAGCATAGCGAATTCACCTGCACTAATTTCCTTATTCAATGCCATCAAACTTCCCAAAACCATTGTTGCAAGAAATCCACTCAATACTCCCATTCTAACTATAGGAACAAAAGCTGAGCTAAGTCTTATAGCACCCTTATTTTTATCCAAATACTTATGACTTAAAGCCTCAATCTTATCTATTTCCTTATCCTCTGAGGCAAAACTTTTGATTGTAATAATTCCAAGTAAATTATTGAAAATAGATGAGTTAAGATCTCCTACAGATTTTCTAACATCCAAATATTTTGGAGATAAGTTTTTCTGAAAAAACATTGATATAAAAAAAATAATTGGAATGGGAATTAGAATAATTGTAGCTATAAGTGGAGAAATCAAAAAGAAAACCCCTCCAATCAAAACTGTCGATACAATAATCTGGACAATTTGATTGATACCATTATTGATAAATCTTTCTAATTGATTGACGTCATCATTAATTATTGATGTAATGTTTCCTAGCTTTTGATTTTCATGCCATCTTATATCAAGGCTTTGTACGTTTGAATATAAATCACGCCTTACATCATGCTCTATTGATTGAGCAATATTCCTCCAACCTACCATGTATAAATATTGAAAAATAGATTCAAAAGCCCATATCCCGAATGTTAGAATTGCTAAAGTTATAACCTGATCTTTTGAATCATGTATACCAAATAAATTTAAAAAGTTATTGTCCGAGCTTGTAACAACATCAACTGCTATACCCAAAAGTATTTCAGGAGCTATATCAAAAAGCTTATTAATAACGGAGTATGTAGTAGCTAAATAAATTTTACACCTCCATTTCCTTGCAAACTTAAAAAATCGTAAAAATGACTTTAGAGAGTTTGTATCGTTCATTTGGTTTTCAAATTAATAGCAGCACCCACCATATGAGATTTACTTTTAAATTTACTTTCTTGAACTTTACATGGAAATTGTCTGAAAATTGGTGAGTTTTTACTTATAGATTTTAGCATTTCCTCCTTGTAAATAGCAAATGCTTTTGATAGACCACCTCCAATTACAATTACTCCCGGGTCAATCATATTTATGACATGACTTATGACAACGCCAAGATTTCTTCCAAAATCATTAAATATTTCTTTTGCTTTATGATCACCATCAATAGCATATTTTTGAATTACTCTTGGACTTATTTTTTGTCCATAAATTTTTTCAATATTATTTTTAATATATTTTAGACAGACCTTGTCTTCCCAAATACCCCATTCACAAGATGAGATACCGTATTCAGCTGCCATACCATTTTTACCCAGATGCATTTTTCCATTCAATACAACTCCAAACCCTAATCCTGTTCCCAAAGTTATACCAACAAAATTCTCCTCTTTTTTGTGAGCTTGTGACCACTCTCCTAACGCAAATAAATTGGCGTCATTTTCAATCAAAACCTCACAATTAAAGTATCGTTGTAATTTAAATTTTAAAGAAAAATTTTGGAATAACTTCAAATTTGGAGTTTCGAGTATGATACCATTTTTTGAATCTAAAGGACCCGGACAAGCAACAGATAAACCATTGACTCTTGATTTATCAATACTATTTTTTTTTAATAATCTATTAATTTGAAAACATATTCCCTTAAGAAGATCTGATGCGGTGGAATAATTTCTTACCTGATCTTTTGGAGACATATCTAGAATAGCTAATTTATCATAGCTCAATATAGCTGATTCAAAAGTAGTTCCACCAATGTCAATAGTGATAATAGTATCTTTTTTCACAAATGTAAATTATAACCCTTACATTATGTAACAAATTAATTATTTAGTGCTTGATACAATTAGCATAAATTTACTTTGAATTGTAAAATGGAGATAATTATGGTTTTAAAAAATTATATGAATGTTATTTTGTTATTAGTAGGTCTAATTTTTGCAAATAAAGAAGTATCTAATTTTAAATTTGAACAAGGTAAAATCATATTTGAGCTTGAACAAATTCACGAAAAAACAGAGGAAGGATATCTTAAACTGCCCATCAAACAATCTTCATCGTCCGATATTGGATATCCAGAAATACCTTCATATAGTAGCTTATATCTTGTGGATCCGTCTGCAAACTATAGCTTTGATGTTGTTGTTCATGATTCTTATACTATTGATGATGTAGTAATCTACCCTCACCAGGGTCCAAATTCGGCAGAAAAACTAACAAAAAATGAAATATTTTATAACAGCAATAATACTTATCCTGAATCTTTGATCTCTGTTTCAGATCGCAAGAAAGCAAGAAATATGGAATTAGTTTCAATAATTGTTTATCCTTATTCTTATAATGCAGGAACAAAAGAGCTTGAGGTTTTTACAAACCTTGAGATTATAGCAACCAAAGAATCATATCGAGAGTCTAGTAATAACGCGGAGATGAAGCGTTCAAGATTATTTGAACAATTATATTCTGATATGATTATAAACTTTGAAGAATCTAGCAGAGAAGAAGACTATCAACATCCATCTATTTTATATATTTGTGGTGGAAATTCATGTGATAACTCGTACGCGCAACAGCTATTTCAATGGAGACATGAGCAAGGTTACATTGTTTATACCGCTACAGAATCAGAAGTTGGTGGAAATAATGCATCAGCATCAGAAATAAAAAACTTTATAGAAGATGCAGTAGAATCATGGGACAACCCTCCAGAAATGGTAGGGTTGATAGGTGACACAGAGGGAAGCTACGATTTACCATGTAATTTTCACGATTGGGGAGGAGGAGGATGGTATGGAGGCTACAACGGCTCTTCTGACTTTGATTATACTCAGCTTGATGGAAATGATTTACTTGCTGATGTATTAATTGGCAGAATATCTGCAGAAAATTCTTCCGATTTAGCCAATATAATCAATAAGACAATTCAATACGAGAAAGGTATATATCAATCTGAAAGTTGGTTTGAAGGTGCTGCCCTAGTCGGAGACCCATCAGATTCAGGAGTATCAACAATAATCACCAATCAATACATTGAAAATATTCTCGGAAATTATGGTTTTGAAAATATTTCTACAAATTATGGACAAGGTAATTATGACGATTGGGTTGAAGATAGATTTGACGAAGGAATTCTGTATTATAATTACCGAGGATTTTATGGATCAAGTGGCATTAATTCATCGGGTTTCAACAACGGGTTTGAAACACCTTTCGTTACAAGTTTAACTTGTGGTACAGGTGGTTTTGATGGTAATGCTGACAGCGAAAATTTTGTCAGGGCAGGTTCTGTCACTCAACCCAAAGGAGCAGTTGCTGCAGTTGGGGTTGCTACATCAGGGACTCATACAGCTTACAACAACATAGTAGATATGGGCATATACGAAGGTATATTCTCTAAGAGTTTAGAGTATTCTTCAGCAGTGACTACGAGTGGACATCTGGCTCTATTTAATACATACCCTTCTGACCCAGCTAATATTACAGAAACTT
>MDTD01030557.1_pt1 | contig 18553 bp, 20 predicted proteins | sample 811221 | NCBI WGS metagenome assembly MDTD01 (sample SAMN05326646, study PRJNA326480) | marine metagenome | isolation source: seawater | place: Pacific Ocean: South West | collected 2011 | reverse complement strand
CTCTAGAGCATTAGTTGACTGCCGATAAATGCATGTCTGAAGTTCCTATTTCTCCGGCGAGGCTTTCCGAACTTGCAGAAGTTATAAGTGAATGGCTTCATAATCAATTAAGTAGTAAAACCCTTGTTCAGTCAGTTGAGCACAATGAAAAAGAAGGTCGATGGTATGTCCGGATTTCTGGTGAAGATAAGGATAACTCCATGGTCCTGTTCACTCTTGGGCAGCGTACCCTTCATTTTGAAACATATTTTATGCCTTCTCCCGAAGAAAATAAGCAAGATGTCTTTCAATATTTACTTCGTAAGAATTCAAAACTATATGGTGCTTCATTTGGAGTCGGAAGCGAAGAAGCTATCTATTTATCTGGTCAGATAAATAGTGAAATCATAAGTAGCGACACTCTCGATTGGGTTCTTGGGACAATATATAAAGCGGTAGAAGAATGTTTTAAACCAGCTCTCAGTCTAGGTTTTGCAAGTCGCTTTAAAAAATAAACTGAATGATTAAGCTTTCAAGAGTTTTCGATATTTAACCCTTTGAAGCCACCAACCTACTAGCTTTTATATATGACTACTGAACTAATGATCGTAGGCGGAGGAAAGATGGGGGAAGCCTTAGCCGCAGGACTAATTAGTGCCGGTTGGGCTGAGCCAACTGGCATCACGATTGTTGAACCCATAGACGAAAGAAGAGAAGATTTAAAAAATGCATATCCCGGATTCCGGGTCATCACAAGCCTAGAAAAATCACGTGATGTGCTAGTTGCAGTAAAGCCAAACCAAATACAAAGTGTTTGTGAATCGCTATCTGTTGCTCCTCCTGAGCGCCTCATTTCTATTGCAGCCGGCGTAACCATAACAACTTTGGAGAATTCTCTTCCTCCAGAGACAAGTGTGATCCGTGTTATGCCCAATACTCCAGCAATGGTGAATGAGGGAATGTCAGTACTGTCACCCGGAACGCATGCTTCACCTACAGACATAGAGTGGGCCGTGTCAATTTTCGCTGCTGTAGGTGAAACAGCCGTTTTAGAGGAAAGACTCATGAATGCTGTAACAGGCGTTAGTGGGTCTGGCCCAGCTTACGTATTTGCACTAGCCGAAGCTTTAGTAAATGCCGGTATAGATGAGGGTTTAGGTTATGAAGATGCAGATCTTCTAGTCCGTCAAACACTTCTTGGGGCTGCGGCTCTGCTTTCACAATCAGGTAAAAGCCCAAAGGAACTTCGTGAGGCGGTCACATCACCAAATGGAACTACTGCTGCCGCAATATCTATTTTTGAGCAGATGGGATTCCAAGGAATTCTTCTTGACGCAGTATCAGCTGCTACTCAAAGAGCAGAAGAGCTTGGATCCTAAATTTTCTTTTTGAATTTGTTGTTGGATTTGCACTTTTCTCTCAATGCCCTAAGGTGACGCCGAACAGTCTTTAAGGAAGTAGATGTCCAACGTCGCGAACAACTCATCAGAATTCATGACAGTAAGTGAGGTTGCAGACCTCATGAGAGTTTCATCGATGACAGTTTATCGATTGATTAAGGCTGGTGAGATTCGTGCTGCCCGAGTTGGTAAATCATACCGAATCCGTGAAAGCGATGTAGATCAATATCTTGCAGATCGATATAACCAGACGGGTTAATCTTATTCTCAAAAAATCTGTATAGAATTCCCGCTATTCCAATACGATTAGATCATGGAAAGTACGCGGAACCCTACAATCAGTTTCCTCAGTGACTTTGGAACTAAAGATGAATTTGTGGGTGTTGTGAAATCAGTAATTCATTCCCTCGCTCCTAATTCAAAATTAATTGATATCACTCATGAAATTAAAGCTCACGACATTCGATCGGGTGGGCTAACCCTTGCACGCTCTGCACAATATTTAGATAGAGGCATTATTCTCGCTATCGTTGACCCCGGTGTAGGTGGGTCACGCAAGGAAGTAGCCATCGAGGTAAATGGGGGTGACTATGTCTTAGTTGGTCCTGATAACGGTTTACTGCCTCCGGCAGTAGCAATGCTAGGGGAGTCTACGCGTGCAGTTGAACTCACTAATTCTAAATTTCACTTACCTTCCCTCTCCTCCACATTTGCCGGTAGAGATATATTTGCTCCTGTGGCAGCTCACTTAACTCTAGGTATTCCACTTGATGAGTTAGGGGACTTAATTCCCGTTCACTCCCTTCAGCCTGGAATACTTCCAGTGGGTGGAGTCAATGGGGAAATAGTTTCTGCAGAAGTGCTTTGGGAAGATCGTTTCGGGAATCTACAACTCAATCTTGCTCCAGAAGACATTCAAGAACTCGGGGAAACATTTATGCTTCGATTTGGGGAAATGTCGAGACGAGTGATAATGGCTAAAACATTCGAGGCAATCCCTAGTTCCGAAGTAGGTCTCATTGTAGATTCCTGTGGTCTTCTTAGTATTTCGATGTACGGACGCTCCGCAGCAGAAGAATTAAAACTCCATGAAGGCCAGCAGGTAGAGCTCACACCAGCAGAAGACAACTACAGAAACATTGTCCCAGTTACTCTTAGAACAGAACGATGAGGAACGCTACAACAATTGCCGTATTTGTTTTGATAGCAGTGATTCTTATTGCTTCAGTTACTCAGTTATTTTTTCTAGCGAGATAGAAAACAAGGCATTAAATTCTTAATTATCGAACTCCCTTCTTCGGAAAAAACAAGGTATGTTAGAGGTGAGGCGAAAAAAGAAAATAAATCTGAAATCAAAAAATTGATTTCAATTTGGCAGATTTCTGAAGTCTCGGCGAAGCTAGAAATAGCCCATATCGGGTGATAGATCAGTAAAGGCTCTCACAGCGTGTCTCTTGTAGTTATTGGAGTAAATAATAGGACAATGCCCCTCGATCTCTTCGAGCAATTTGCTATAGGAGAAGAAGCATTACCTAAGGCTTTAGCCGGAGTCCACGGTTGTCGGAATATAAGCGAAGCAATCGTTCTTTCAACATGCAACAGGACTGAGGTTTACGTATATGCAGAAAAATTCCATGGCGCCTATCAGGACGTCCGAGATTTCTTCGCTGAAACTGCTCAAATAGCGCCGGAGAGTTTCAACGATTACCTATACGCCCATTATGACAGTGACGCTATCCAGCATCTTTTCTCGGTCACTTGTGGTCTTGACTCAGCAGTTGTTGGCGAAAACGAAGTTCAACACCAGGTGAAAGTTGCATGGGAACGAGCCCGAGAAGAAGGTACTTGTGGAACCGTGATCAATGAAGCATTCCGCAGAGCTTTAGAAGTCGGAAAGCGAGTACGAACACAAACTGATTTGTCAAGGAACAGCTCTTCCGTTGCGAAAGCCTGTGTTGAGATGGCAAATCACCAATTAGGAAATTTAGCAGATCAAAGGATTCTTGTTCTTGGCGCTGGAGAAGTTGGGGAAGGTGTTGCAACTTCCTTAGCTACATTGGAAACTGGTCATATTTCTTTTATTAATCGGAGCTTTGAACGTGCTCACGAACTAGCTAAACGTATTGATGCAGAAGCCATTCCATTTGAAAAAATTAACGAGGCACTCTCTAGTTGTGATGTTCTTCTGACCTCGACTGCTTCAGATTCCGCCATATTTGATCGAGCACGTCTTGAGACAATAATGGACGGTAGAAAAGGAAAAGAACTTCTAATTATAGATATTGCTGTACCTCGTGATGTCGACCCTGCAGCAGCTTCTATTGATGGAATAACTCTCTTTGATATCGACGCCCTTTGGTCATTCCGTACCAAAAATTCTCTAATTAGAAATGACGGTGCATATTTGGAAGCTCGAGAAATTATTTCTGAAGAGGTAGTTCGATACCTTGAACAACAATCTGCCCGCCAAGTTGCTCCGCTAATAGCTGGATTTCGAAATAGTGCTGAAGAAATTAGACAGGCGGAGCTTAAAAGGTTTGAAAGTCGGCTTGCTAGTTTGTCTGAAGAGCAGCGAGATACGGTTGAGTCTCTTACTCAAGGAATATTGGGAAAGATTCTGCATGAACCTACTATTGCGATGAACGAGGCTGCTGGGTCACCTCGAGGTGATCGACTTGCAGAAGCTCTTCGTGAACTATTTAACATCTAAGCTTTTCATCACGTAGATTAGAAAAATGAAACTTGTCGCTGCTACGCGTGGCAGTCCTCTTGCTTTATGGCAAACACAACATGTTGCCACCCTTCTGAAGCCTCTCGGTGTGGACGTCGAGCCATTGATTGTGCTTACTTCTGGTGATAAGGATCAAGAAGCTCCTATTCATCAGATTGGAGGAAAAGGTGTTTTTGCGAAAGAGGTACAAAGCGCAGTTCTAGAGAACCGTGCCGATTTTGCTGTGCATTCACTTAAGGATCTTCCTTCCTCAACACCTGAAGGGTTGCAGTTAATCGCAGTTCCTAGAAGGGGGGACCCCAGAGACGCTCTTGTGGGGTCTTCGTTGAAGGGCTTACCGATAGGCGGCAACGTAGCTACTGGTTCTGTTCGGAGGAAATCCCAGTTATCGGCTCTTCGACCTGACCTCAAATTTCACGAACTTCGAGGGAATATTGAAACAAGGTTAGCTAAAGCAGAAAATTTTGATGCCATTATCATCTCTGCAGTAGCGCTAGCACGGTTAGGGCTTCAGCCCGAAGTTATAGAAATACTTGAACCTGAAGTCATGCTTCCTCAAGTTGGTCAGGGGGCTTTGGGAATTGAGACCAGAGCAAATGACCCTAAAACAAATGAATTGCTATCACATATTCAGGACCCTTTTACTCGAAGAGAAGTAGATGCTGAAAGGTCCTTCCTTGCTCAGGTAGGAGCTGATTGCAAAAGCCCAATTGCGTGCTATGCGATTCATGAACATAGCCAAATACGCCTTCGCTCACTTGTAGCCAACGAAGATGGAGAGTTAATTTTAACTGACGATAGAACCGGAGATGACGCAATAGACCTAGGAAAGTTTGCCGCTAATGCATTAATAGCGAAAGGAGCAAGGCGCTTATTTCAACCATAATGGATATTTACGCGACCTGTTTTTAGAGGGGTACCAGAAAATATGACATCCGGAAACCACGTATCTCTAACTGGAAAAAAAATTGTTCTTACGAGAGCAAGACATCAAATAAACCAAATAGAAACTCAACTCCTCCTTTACGGAGCAATTCCTATCGTAATCCCTACTGTCGAAATCACCGACCCTCCAGATCCCTCACCGATTAATAGAGTCTTTGCCGAAGGGATTACTCCAGAGAGCTCTGGCGGTTTTTCACGATATGGACGTTTGAAATATGAATGGATAATCTTCACATCAGCTAATGGAGTCGAGAGATTTATCAACCACAGAGATGATTGGATACGTCGCCATAGTTCCGGTGATATCGGGTTAAATGACAGCTCCTTACCTTCTTTCGATAATGTCAAGTTCGCCGCTATAGGACCAGGGACAGCTCGTGCTATGACTGAAGTTGGCCTTGATTACAAAATGTACGCAGATGACTTTGTTGCCGAAGGGCTTGTGGAGAAATTTCAGGAAATAGAGCCAGACTCATCAAATGAGTTCAAAGGGCGTGTTTTGTTACCGAGAGCGTTAAAAGCTCGAAATATTCTTCCGGATTCGTTGCGAAAAATGGGATGGCTTGTCGAAGATGTTCCTGTATATCAGACAATCGTTCCCAAAGTTGAAGCCGGCTCTGAAGAGCTACTTTCATCCGCCGATGCGATTGTATTCATGTCATCATCAGCGGCGAAGAACTTTATCCATATGTTCGGAAAGGAGTTCTTACCTGAAGTTATTGTTTCAATCGGCCCCATCACAAGCCAGACGATTCTTGACTGTGGATTCACGCATACCATTCAAGCTTCTCCCAGTTCGGTTGAAGGAATAATCGCAGGATTAATTGACTATTACGCATCTAATTAGGTTAGAGGCGTTATTTTTATACAATTTACTGATAGTTCGGTAACCTCACCCCTCCGAACAGCCGCCACTAACTTATAGACTGTAGTTGTGTCTTTCCCCAACAAAAGATTACGCCGGTTACGTAAAACACCGGCTTTACGGCGTTTGGTTGCCGAAACCAGACTGAATGTAGATGACTTAGTCGCGCCCCTTTTTGTGCGAGAAGGTATCGATGACCCCGTTTCTATCCCTTCGCTAAGTGGAGTACAGCAACATACACGCGAGTCGTTGGTTAAGGAAGTAAGAGAACTCCAATCACTTGGTGTCCCCGGTATTATTCTCTTTGGCATTCCCGAAGAGAAGGACCCTCAGGGTTCTCAAGCATGGAATCCTGATGGAATTGTACAACTCGCTCTAAAGGACTGCAGAGACGAAGTCGGTGAAGATATGGTGCTTATTGCTGATCTTTGTATCGATGAATATACCGATCATGGCCACTGTGGAGTAGTTCGGGAAGATGGGTCAGTTGACAATGATCAGACGATTAACATCTACGGAAGAGTTGCTCAAGCACAAGCACGGGCGGGTGCTGACATTGTCGCCCCAAGCGGGATGATGGATGGGCAGGTCCGAGCTATAAGAGAAGCACTTGATAAGGACAACCATGAGGAAGTTGCGATCCTTGCGTATTCAGCTAAGTACGCCTCAGGACTATATGGACCTTTCCGAGACGCAGTTGATGTCACAATTGCTGATGGAGGGGACCGAAAAACCTATCAACAGGATTGGCGAAACCGACGGGAAGCATTAGCTGAAATCCAAGCAGACGAAGAAGAGGGTGCAGATATGATCATGGTGAAACCTGCAATTTCATATCTCGATATTATTGCCGAAGCAAGAAATATAACAGATTTACCAATAGCTGCTTACCACGTCTCTGGTGAATATGCGATGATCAAGGCTGCAGCAAGCCAGAACCTTATAGACGGCGACGTTGTCGCCCTAGAACAGCTAACAGCTATAAAACGTGCTGGAGCAGATTTCATTCTTACATATCTGACTAGAGAAATAGCCGAAACACTGTGAGTGAGGAACTTTTTTCTCGGGCGAAACTCGTTATTCCTGGCGGGGTGAACTCCCCAGTTAGATCATTTCGCTCAGTTGGGGGCACTCCTTATTTTGTCAGCCGCGCTGAGGGCCCATACGTCTGGGATAGTGAAGGAAATCGCTATATAGACTTCGTCATGAGCTATGGCCCGGCTATCGCAGGCCACTGTCCGCCCCAAATTATTGATGCGATTCAACAAGCATCTGGTAATGGAACCTCATATGGTGCACCAACTTTGGCTGAGATTGAAATGGCCGAAGAAATATCTCAACGCGTTGATGGGGTAGATACTGTTCGACTCGTATCAAGCGGTACGGAAGCGACCATGACAGCTGTCAGACTCGCTCGGGGGGCTACAGGACGAGACAAGATCGTGAAATTCTCTGGGCATTATCACGGTCATGCAGACAGTCTTCTAGCTGCGGGTGGCAGCGGAGTGGCTAATCAGGGAATCTCTGGCTCATCGGGTGTTCCATCAAGCGCGGTTGCAGATACGATCGTCGCGCCATGGAATATAATTCCCGAGCTGGATTCATCTATCGCAGCACTCATACTTGAGCCAATACCGGCCAATATGGGAGTTGTTCCAGCGGGTGAAAATTTTTTGCAGGAATTACGAAGCCTGTGCGACAAGCATGGGGTACTTCTGATCTTCGATGAAGTCATTACCGGATTTCGAATTGCCAAGGGCGGAGCTTCCCAGTGGTATGGCGTAACACCCGACTTGTGGTGTTTCGGAAAAGTAATCGGCGGTGGGCTTCCTATGGGCGCATACGGCGGTTCATTAGAAGTCATGAGCAACATAGCTCCTGTTGGTGATGTCTATCAGGCAGGAACTTTATCGGGTAATCCAATCGCTACAGCCGCAGGACTCGCCCAACTTCAGCTCCTTGACGATAGTGCCTACGAACGTCTGGGAATAATTGCAAATCGACTTAGTAAAGGACTAAATGATGCATTCACTGACGCTGGAATAGATGCTGTTATACCGCAAGTAGGTTCCCTTCTTAGCATCTTCTTCACACAGGTATCTCCAACAAACTTTGACGAAGCTCAAAATGCTGCGGAGAATGGACAATACAGACGATTTTTTCATTCTATGTTGTCCCGGGGAGTCGCTTTAGCTCCGGGACCCTACGAGGCATTATTCCCTAGTCTTGCCCATACAGATGAAGTGATCGACCGAACTATAGAAATAGCTCATGAGGCCGCTTTGGAAATTGCGAGTTAGCAACTCTTACATATTGCGTCTATAAATCATCTTTTCTCATGTGGTATTGAGTTACGAGAGAGCGAGTAGAGCAATCGTGCGCCATGCTGCTAGGAACTCCTGCAAGATCACTAGCCACATTGTCAACTAATGACTTTCCAAGCTCAACTCCCCACTGATCGAAGCTATTTATTTGCAAAAGAGCACCAATGGTAAAAACCTTATGTTCATATAAGGAGATAAGTTGACCTAAGACAAAGGGATCTAAACGATCTGCCAAAATCGTTGAGCTTGGACGATTCCCAACTGAAGACGAATGTTCATTTCTTTGCGGCTCTCCCATTGCAAGCGCTTGACTTTGAGCGAAGCAATTCGCAAGGAGGGCTTCATGCTGTCGATAAACAACATCGTTATCAACACCTCCTCTGGTCGGAGCGGGATTTGCGAAAGCTATAAAATCCACAGGAATAACAGTTGTTCCTTGATGCAGGAATTGAAAAATAGCATGCTGGGCATCAGTTCCTACTCCACCTAGAATCGCTGGCCCAGTTTCGTAATCAATTAAGTTTCCTTCGATATCAACATTCTTCCCGTTACTCTCCATCTCAAGCTGTTCTAGGTACGCAGGAAAAGACGCAAGATCATTTGCATAAGGGATGACAGCCTGAGTGTGGTATGACATAAAATTCCTGTTCCAAATACTAATTAAACCCATCAAGACAGGAATATTTTCTATCAATATCGCTGTTTCAAAGTGCTGATCCATCTTGCGGCATCCGTCAAGCAGCGTCTTAAAATTATCAGGCCCTACAGCAATCATAACGGCAAGGCTTGTTGCTGAAGAGACAGAGAACCTCCCCCCAACCCAGTCCCAAATTGGGAAAATATTATCTGAAGCAAAACCGTAGCTTTCCGCCTTGTCACTGTTAGCAGTGACAGCAACAAAATGTTTCTTCAGTATCTGCGGATCTGTTCCAAGAGACTTTTCTATCCATTCCAAAGCTGATTCAGCGTTCGTGAGCGTTTCAGAGGTCGAAAATGATTTTGAATTTATAATGAACAGAGTTGTCTCTGGGTTCAAGGATGAAAGATTTGTGTCAAGATCTGCTGGGTCAAGGTTAGAGATAAAACTGCAGTCGATACCGTTCTCACAGTATGGCCGTAACGCCTTAAAAGCCATGTATGGCCCAAGGTGAGATCCACCAATTCCTATATTGACGACAGAAGATATTGGTTTACCAGTTGCCCCCAACCATTCCTTCGCCCGAACTCTGAGAGCAAAGTCTGAGGCCTTTTCATGAGCAGCTTGAATTAGCGGAATTACATCCTCACCATCCACGTTAACTTGTGTTGTTGGCGACATCCTAAGAGCTGTGTGGAGCGCTGGACGTTCTTCAGATTGGTTAACAATCTCTCCTTCAAACATTCCAGTAATCTTTTCTTCAAGACCAGCATGGCTGGCCAGGTCAACTAGTAGGTGGAGGGTTTCGTCTGCTAAAAATTGCTTCGAGAAATCAAAAAAGAGGTCATCTCTTTCGAACGAAAGAGACTCCACGCGCTTTGAGTCATTAATCAAATCTCTAAGTGAGAGACTACGCACAGAAGAACAGTGTTCCTCTAGCTTCTTCCATTGCGATGATTTCGTTAGATCAACCACACTTACTATGATCGCACGAAAAGTCAGCCAGCGGCTTGTTCTATTGTTTCTTCGTAAGCTTCTTGGGCTTCAGCATTTGTCTCAAGGAATTCAGCGAAGCTGCCAGCAATCATCTGAGGTGATATGCCTGACTCCCACATAGGTAGATTTCCCGACTCAGCCCACATCACATAGGCCTCAAGACTTTCAGGAGACTGGAGACCATGGGTAACTCTCTCATATAATACGACTTCTAAAATCTGCAAAGCTCCCAATGAAGAGAATCCAGGCATAACACCCTGCTGTTGGGAGATGCGTTGACCGCCTTCACGATCAGGGTCACCATAAGGAGTACCAGCTGAGGACGACCCATTAACAACCCAAGCTATATGGCTTTCAACATCTGGAAATGTTTTAATAACCTCGCCCTCATTCAGTTGGTATCCTACACCGCCTCCGCCTCCGGCACCATGGCAAGCGGCGCACTGACTATAGACTTCACCGCCTGCAGCAATAACACCCTCATCATTGGAAGAGGGTTCCTCAAGAGTACCCCAGATCATAAATGCCCAGATCGGAAGAAAAAGAGCGACTGGCGCCATCCAGACGGGGATCTTCTTTCTGGTTTTAGCAGCTATTACCCAAGGAGCTACTGGCTTAGGAGGTTCAACTATCTCTATTTCAGGTTCTGATGTTTGCGCTACAGCTGGAGTTGCTTCCTCACTAGATACAGAAGATTCGACAACCGCAGAAGACGACTCCGATGCTCCTCCGTCAGTACCTTGAAAACGAGCACGAGCTTCGCGAGACCTTTCGAGTAGATAATCAGGAATTTCAACCATGTCAGCCTCTAAGCCCAACACAGAGAATCTGCAATAATTCCGATAATGATGAATTAATTTTCACAAGAAATCCTGAACGCGCTAACGCACAAACCTTTCAATCATCTGATATTTATCAACAGAGAATCTGACCTTTTCAAATTGCTGTGCTGAATACTTTTAGAATAGTCCCTAAAACTAGCAGTTCGCCTAGTCAAGGTTGTGCCTTTTCAGTCGATCTTTTCACTATCTAGGCCATTGAAATGATGAATAGATACCACTAATTAAGATTTCTCGAATTGGAATAGAAGCAAAATAACGAGATCTAACTTGAAATTCACCTAGCAGAAAAACCTAGAAATATCTAACTTAAATAGAGTGATTCACCCTTTTAGTCTTTAAGGGTGCGACGATGTGTAGACAGCCAAAATGACGTGATAAATTTAAGTTAAGATTCAATGCTTGAAGGAGCAAAGATTCGCTTGTGTATCACTCACGAGGGGAAGTAAAAAGTGGCTCAACAAAGGCCAATTGATGTAGCAGTAACAAAATTCTACGGAGCGATGATCGTCTCGACCGTAGGTACCTTTGCCATCATTGCCGTTTGGGTTGGACTAACCCGAAGTGCTAACGGCAGACAATTTCCGTATCTCAATACTGCCTTTGTTCTGAGCTGGATTATTTCTGTACTACTAATCGCCGGAATTCTAGAATACGCTCGCCGCCGGCCAATCGATGCGAAGTTAAGTTGGGGTGAAGCAAACATATGGGCCTTCTATGTGTTCCTCCTCCTTTTTTGGATCTACGGAGTCGTACCTCACCAATGGCTGACATTTGCAAGTAACGATTTATCATGGAGAGCTGACCGAGAATTAATAGGGCCGACAGGTTTAGGTTTCACAAATGGCGAAGGAATTTTACAATGGGCTCTTCCTTTTAAACTCAATTATCTTGTCGTTGGAGACCTGATCGTTGTAGTCATGTACGGACTAGCGTTAGTTGCAAATGTTGCCCTTTGGTCCATATGGCAAAACCGTGGAAAAGAAGCCCCGCCAGAAATTGAAACCTCTACTTACGGAAGGCCAATCCTAAGAGAAGGATCATCATAATGGGAGTGACTGACGCCAACCCCCCTATGCCGGAGTTCCGAGATGACTATGTACTGCAGGAAGTTGATGCCGACTGGCTCTCAAAGGCAGTCAAACCAAAACAATTTATTCACATCGACCAGTCAGAATGCATCATGTGCGAAGGCTGCGTGGATATTTGCCCTTGGAAGTGCATCCACATGGTAAGGCCAGAAGCGATTTCTGAAGCGGTAGGAACCGAACTTCCAGGTTCTGACCCATCAGATCATGTAATTTTTACAATCGATGATGACGTGTGCACGCGATGCGCACTATGTGTGGATAGGTGCCCAACCGGGGTGATTATTCTCGGCAAATTAGATGATGCTCCAGCCGGCGGCGATATTCATCAGAGAATGCCTACCCATGGTTATGGATATGGGATGCGTTTGGGGTAGTTATGTTACAAGGTCAGATTTTTAAAGTAGATGAGATAAGGAATTAATGTGCCAAAGCAGTCAATAGGTGAACAGATGAAATCCTCGCAAGCGTGGAATTCTATCTTTCGACCCGGTTCAATTTTTCGGAAAGGATATTCCGATAGTCCAAGAAATAGGTCGTATGTCGTGATGAACAGTCTCATCTATCACCTCCACCCAGTGAAGGTCAAGCGACATGCAGTCAAGGTCAGTTACACCCTGTGCTTGGGTGGGCTGAGCTTTTTCTTGTTCATTCTCCTCACCGTCACTGGCATCTTCTTAATGTTTTTCTATAGGCCCACTGCTGCCCAAGCGTGGGACGATATCTATACGCTTCAAACCTCAGTGACCTTTGGTCTTTTGGTTAGAAATATGCATCGGTGGGCAGCACACCTAATGGTTCTTACAGTGTTTCTCCATATGGCACGTGTTTTTTATCACGGTGCCTACAAAGCTCCAAGAGAGTTCAATTGGGTTATCGGTGTCATACTCTTGACACTTACCTTGCTACTCTCGTTCACGGGGTATTTGCTTCCTTGGGATCAGCTAGCGCTATGGGCAGTAACTGTCGGGACAAACATGATGGGGTATACCCCTGTCTTTGGGGACCAAGTACGTTTTGTTTTACTTGGAGGAGTAGAGATAGGCACCGATACGCTTCTCCGGTGGTACGTTTTGCATGTTCTGATGTTGCCCTTCGTTGCAGTCATCTTTATGGCAATTCATTTTTGGCGAGTACGAAAGGACGGAGGTATATCCGGCCCTCTATAAACCGGAGAAAATAAATTATGTCTGAAATTCCTGAACATCTTCTTAAACGGGCCCAAGAGGCAAGAGAGCGCGTCCAAGGTAGTGACGAGGGCGCAGCAACAGCAACGGAAGAAAAGGCCGAGAGTAAAATACCCGAGCATCTTCTTGAGAGAAGCGTTGCAGCTAAAAGTAAAGAACCCGTAGCCGCTGCCGCTGCCTCTGCACCTGCCGCCGGTTCGGCTCCGCTTCCTCCAGCCGGAAGTGGGCCAGGAGGGAATACTCAGAGACTTCTCACAGTTGTCAAGTCAGGGTCAATTCAAGATGTAAAGCTTAAACCAGTTGACAAAGTTCATGTCTGGCCGCACCTCTTGATTGTCGAGTTCGTAGCTGCTTTAGCGATAACTGCGTTTACCGTTATCTTCTCCATATTTGTAAATGCTCCATTGCTAGAACTTGCGAACTTTAATGAAACTCCGAATCCATCGAAAGCTCCATGGTATTTCTTAGGGCTGCAAGAACTCTTGACGATGTTCCACCCGATGGTTGCGGGAGTGACAATACCCGGATTAGCACTCTTCCTCTTAATTTTGGCTCCGTACATTGACAAAAACCCATCGAATAAACCTGAAGATCGAAAATTTGCAATATCGCTAATGACTGTGCACCTCATGTTCTGGGGTGTGCTGGTCATGATTGGATCTTTCTTCCGTGGGCCTGGGTTCAACTTTGTATTCCCATGGGCAGAGGGGTTGTTCTTCGAACTATGAGTAAAACCTTCTCCTCCATTTCGGCGATAGCCACACAGAGTTCCATCCAAGAAATGAGGATTCTGTGGTAGTTCTATCTATTGCTATCCCAGCGGTCGTAGTTCTTGCACTCCTGCTTGTTTTCGCTGCATCTCGCCGAAACGAAGCTGCAAAGGCTGAAGGCCACCTGAGTAAAGAAACTCTCCAACGCGATGCAAGTGGTGAGAAGCCTGAACTAGAAGAAACAGGGATTTCCCAAATCTCCGGTAAGGAGATTGAGCGAGCAGCTGTCATTGAGCGACAAGGCGGCAAGGAGATCGTCGTACAAGAGCAATCTACTCCGGTGCCTTGGGTTGCACCTGATGAAGAAGCTGTTGGTATTGCTCGAAGGCAGTTCCTGAATAGAAGCATCGTAGCCTTAATGGGAATTTCTCTCAGTAGTTTTGGAGCAGCGGTCCTTGCGTTTCTCTATGGCGGTGGCGGCGGTGGAGGATTTGGGTCCAAAATCTCGGTTGGAAACATTACCGATATTCAGGCTCGCATTGATGCTGCAAACGGCTTTCTCTATGTCCCTGAAGGACGTATGTGGGTTACGAAGTACCCTGCTGGATCAGTGAAAAAAGCTGAGGCAGCCTACTCTTCCCAAGAACTTGCAGGTATGCGATCTGGACTAGTCGCTTTGTACCAGAAGTGCCCACACCTAGGGTGTCGTGTTCCCGAGTGTCAAACTTCCCAATGGTTTGAATGCCCATGCCATGGTTCTCAATACAACCGAGTAGGAGAAAAACGCGGTGGCCCTGCCCCCAGAGGTATGGATCGTTTCGCGATGGAAGTCAAAGATGGCGTATTTATTGTGGATACCGGAACAATCATCCAAGGTCCACCAATTGGCGTAAATACCACTGGACAAGAAGCTGAAGGGCCCAATTGTATAAGTGAGTCCTCACACTAATGAACACAGACAAGAGATAAAGAGAAACCTTAGCAAATGATCATTTTAGCCGCATCAACTCAACGGACTATAGGGCTTGTAATAGCTGTAGTCGTCGCGGTCGGTTTTTCCGTCTACGTTCTATTTAACCTTAGACAAGGTCGCAAAGAAATCGGTGCTGAAGTTGAACTCGCGCCAAACAGAAAACCCTATTACGACGATGACACTCTCGAAACTAAGCGGTTAGATATAGCTTTGGCTGGTGGGGTTGCTACCTTAATCATCATAGCTCTGGCACTTCCATTGTATTGGTTGGGTGAACCGGGTCGGCAAAAAGGGTTCGACGAATTTACGGAAACAGTATTTGCTAGCAGAGGTGGCGAAGCCTATGAAGAATTGTGCGCACAATGTCATGGAGCCGGAGGTGTCGGTGGCCAGGCAGCATTCACAGTACTCGATGACGAAGGGCGATATATTGCTAGCGTTAATTGGACTGCGCCGGCGCTGAATAATATCCTCTACCGATTTACCACCGATGAAGTTCTACATACGCTGAATTACGGTAGGCCACAATCACCTATGCCTGCTTGGGGAGCTCCGGGTGGTGGACCTCTAACCTCGCAACAACTTGAAACCATCATTGAATATTTGAGTGTGATCCAACTTACTCCGGAACAAATGGAGGAGGAGGTTCAGGCGGGACTTCGAGAAAGTGTTCTCAAAGAAGTTCGAGATCAAAACCCTGATGCGGAAGAATCAGAATTGCAAGAAGCTTACAATCTTCTTTTTTCTGGACTTGGTGATGCTTTAGCAGAGCAAACAGCAATCCAACAAGACTCTGAAGCAGCTGTAGAAGATATCGAGGAAGCAAAATCAGCAGTTGAGAGCCTTTTGGATGAATACCTAATCCAACTAGCGACAACAAATGCACAAAAATATGGAGAATACCTATACAACAACCCAGCAGGTGCTGGATCTTATGCCTGCGCCCGTTGTCATACAGCTGGATCTTCATGGAATGCTAACGAAGTTCTGGCTTCGAATCCTTCTCTAGAAGGCCTTATCAATCCTGAGATTGCTGGCGGCGGTGGATTCGGACCTTCACTCATAGGAGTGGAATCTCAATTCACATCAGCGGTGTCTCAATCTCAGTTCATCTCTGTTGGGTGTGAAGCTAATCTTCAATATGGCATGAACGGAGTCTGTGAACCTTCTGGTCAAATGCCTGGCTTCGGCTATAACGCAACTGACTTAGAAGGCTCGATGCTTTCTTCTGAACAAATAGATGCCATTGTCGAATATGAGAGAGGTTTGAAATGATCTCTAACCTCATCTTTTCACCCGTCATAGCAGGAATAAGTTGGGAGCCAGAAATTCGAGGTGCTCTAACAGTTCTTGTCGGTTCGCTAGTACTTTTTGGTTCTGTCTGGCTCATACTTAACACTAATCTTGGAAATCGTTTAGGAACACTTATTTCTCTAGCTGGATTCTTTGGCTGGATGTTCATTATGGGAATCGTTTGGTGGATCTACGGCATTGGCCTGCAAGGCGATAGGCCTACATGGGAACCAAGGGAAATCGTATTCGGCGATCCAAGCGAGTCAGAAAGTGATGTTGCTCAGCTTGGAGCAGATGATATAACTACTATGCGAGCGAGTGAGCTCGTTGAGCTTTACTGTCCGGGGCTTGTGGACGCAACGACTGCGGTTCAACGCCAGCGTTATGTAGAAGATAACACTGACATTGCAATAAATTATGATGCACCAAAGCCATACTGCACAGAGTCACTAGCAGAAAAACTCGCCGTTGATGAAGAGTCACTTGCTGACGAGATGCGCGCAGACAATCTTCAACTAGTCACCGATGCAGGAGATCGTGGAATATCTGACTCGAGAATCTTAAATGATGCAGATCTTGAAGATAAGATTGTTCAGAAAATAGATGACCAGAAACGTAAACTCGGACAACTTACCCTAAGTGACCTTGCAGCTATAAACGGGGACATTATCGAAGATGCTAGAGCCGACGGCATCCTTGATTTCAATGGCTGGAATTTGCTTTCAAGTAGTGCTGCTGGTGAAGCGATAGCTACAGCAGATGCCTTCCTAGTTTCTGATCCAGCAACTCCGTTTTACGGTGGTTCAAGTGATGACTTCTTCGTCCTTGATACATTTCAAAAAGGAGGAAAACCGAAACGAGGGAGTGACGGAATTGGGGATCGAGTCTGGAACGAAATTAGAAACACGGTTGTCTTCTGGCATCCAACTAATACGGTGGTCGTAACCGTCGCGCCCACACTCGACAAAGAACCAATTCCAGGAGAAGCCCCACCATTTTCTGAAGTTGATTCGGAAGGACAACTAGTCAATGTTGTTATGGTTCGAAATCTTGGAACCTTACGTCTCCCTGCAGCCCTCACAACAATTGGGTCAGCACTAGCTTTTGTAGGGTTGTGCTACATGCTTCATCTGAGAGACAAGGAACTAATACGTCGGACGGAAGAATGGGATGAATCACCGGCCACATAGGCCGCGCATAGGAGGGGACATTGTTAGCCCAGTATTTACCAATTCTCGCAATGTTCATTCTGGCGGTCCTCTTTGCTGGAATAAGTCTTATTGCTTCAAAACTCTTAGCTCCACGACGACCTACAGCTTCTAAAGAAGACCCTTACGAATGTGGGATCGCCTCTACCCAAGGCCCTCCGGAGAGATTCCCTGTCAGATTTTTTCTCATTGGGATGATTTTTATTGTCTTTGACGTAGAAATAATCTTCATGTATCCATGGGCGACAGTATTTCGAGAGATCGGCCTCTTCGGTTTTGTTGCAATACTTATTTTTTCTTTCGCTGTATTTGAATCATTCCTCTACGTGATAGGGAATGGAGCGCTTGAATGGGGTCCGCGCAAAAAAATCGAAAAAAAGGATGTTTACAGTCCCACTCGAACAATTCACTCCACTATTCGTCGGGTAGGACTCGAAGGGAGAATTACATCCGAGGGTGAGGCAGCCTAATGCCAAATGTTCCAATTCTCGGAGATACAAGTCGAGTAGCTGACGAAGGCCTTGAAGGCCTTGATCACAATTTCTTGACTGGGAAGATTGAAGATCTTGTTAAATGGTCACGGACTCGGAGTATGTGGCCGGCAACATTTGGCTTAGCTTGCTGCGCATTAGAAATGATGGCGACAGGCGCAGCGCATTATGATTTAGCTAGATGGGGGATGGAGGTTTTTCGTGCATCCCCACGACAGGCTGACCTCATGATAGTAGCCGGTCGTGTTTCTCAGAAGATGGCGCCTATCCTGCGACAGGTATACGACCAAATGATGGAACCTAAATGGGTAATCTCTATGGGGGTTTGCGCTAGCTCCGGAGGGATGTTTAATAACTACGCACTTGTTCAAGGAGTAGATCAGATTGTTCCAGTAGATGTCTACGCTCCTGGTTGTCCCCCCGGTCCTGAGACATTAATGCATGCCATACTTCAATTACATGAAAAAATTGAGTCCGGAGAAATTACTAGACGTCGTAATCAAAGGGATGCAGGTGCTGGAATTATCGTTGAACAGAGAGATGGTCAAACTGCTACCCAGATGATTGTAGGTCAGCGGGGGCAAGACCAGTGACCGAGAAAGACCCTCAAGAAGATAATAACGCTGAGACAGAAACAAAATCAGTAATCTCTAGTGATCAAACTATGTATGAGGTCCCAATTTCGAACTCGAGAGGGCAGACCGTTCTCCATCCGAACAGAGATCAATACCTAGATACGATTAAGAAACTTTCGGACGACGGCTACAAGGTTTGTATAGATGTTACTGCTGTTGATTACCTAGAGAACCCTGAACGCGACATTCCAAATTCAATATCACCTGAACGGTTCGAAGTGGTGATTAATTTGTTATCTCACCAAAAGAAGG
>MDTD01190350.1_pt1 | contig 18555 bp, 13 predicted proteins | sample 811221 | NCBI WGS metagenome assembly MDTD01 (sample SAMN05326646, study PRJNA326480) | marine metagenome | isolation source: seawater | place: Pacific Ocean: South West | collected 2011 | reverse complement strand
TTACCAAGAAACTGTGATCAACAGAAAAACCTATTCAGCTGTAGGAGCGAGTTTGGGCTCTTTTTTAACTACTGTTTTGGGTAACATCATTTTTAATCCTTTATAAAAATTATCTTAAAATAATTTTCAGGCAACCATTAAGAAAACTAATCGTTTATGGTTTAACTGCCTATTTTCTGATTATATTTTGCTAAAAAAGGACTGGTTTACAGTCCTTTTTTATTTTAGATTTAATATGTATATTTGCAACAGATTAGTTGAGGGGACGTGAGTCCCCTCTTTTATTACTTAAATGATACCTCATAGTAAAATAAAAGAGTTGGTTGAGGCTAGAATTGAAGGCACAAAGTTGTTTATTGTTGATATTAGTGTAAGTTCTTCCAATAAAATTAACGTCTTAATTGATGGTTACGATGGCGTTTCGGTAAATGATTGTATTAACGTAAGTAGAGGTGTAGAGCATAATCTCGACAGAGACGATCAAGATTTTGAGTTAGAGGTATCTTCGGCTGGTTTAGATATGCCGTTTTTGGTTCCTCAACAATATCAAAAGAATCTAGGAAGAAACGTTAAGGTTTACACTCATGATGGTAGAAAACATGAAGGTCAGTTGAGTCATTTTGATAATGAAAAAATAGAAATTAGCTTCGAAGAAAAAGTAAGAATAGAAGGTAGAAAGAAAAAAGAATTGGTAGCAAAAGTAGAGACCTACTTTTTTGAAAGTGATAAAAAAGAAGATAAAATTAAAGACACAAAAATTATAATTTCCTTTAAATAAGTAAAATATGGAAACAACTGGATTAATAGAATCGTTTCAGGAATTTAAAGAATTCAAAGACATCGATAGAGAAACGTTAATGAAAATCTTGGAGGATGTTTTTAGAAACATGATTCAAAAAAAATATGGATCGGATGACAACTATGATTTCATTATCAACATTGATAAAGGAGACCTTGAGGTATGGAGAAACAGGACTATCGTTCAAAAAGGAGAGGTGGAAGATGACAATAGAGAAATTTCTTACGAAGATGCTATTAAGATAGAGCCTGATTTTGAGGTTGGTGAGGAAGTTTCTGAAGAAGTCAAGCTTTTGGATTTTGGTCGTAGAGCAGTCCTGTCGGTTCGTCAAAATTTGATTTCAAGAGTTTTAGATATTGAAAAGGAGGATTTATTCGAAACCTATAAAGAAAAAGTAGGTACGATCGTAACCGGAGAGGTCTATCAAATCTGGAAGAGAGAGATTTTAATTCTTGATGATGAAGAGAATGAGTTGATTTTACCAAAACCGGAGCAAATACCAACGGATTACTTCAAAAAAGGAGATAACGTTAGAGCTGTCGTTCTAAAAGTAGAAATGAGAAATAATAATCCTCAAATTATACTTTCAAGAACATCTCCTGTATTCTTGGAAAGATTATTTGAAGGGGAGGTGCCAGAGATATATGATGGTTTAATTACTATTAAGAAGATTGTTCGCGTTCCTGGAGAGAGAGCAAAGGTTGCTGTTGAATCTTATGATGAGAGGGTTGATCCTGTCGGAGCCTGCGTTGGAATGAAAGGAGCAAGAATTCATGGTATTGTAAGAGAGTTAGGTAATGAAAATATTGATGTCATTAATTTTTCAGGAAATGATTCTTTATTTATCTCAAGGTCTCTGAGTCCTGCAAAGATTACTTCCATAACCCTTGATAATGAAAATGGAAAGGCAGAGGTTTATCTTAAGCCTGATCAGGTTTCTTTAGCTATTGGAAAAGGAGGCTTTAATATCAAACTAGCGGGCGAACTAACCGGTTTCGACATTGATGTATATAGAGATACTGAGGAAGAAGTTGATGATGTTCAATTGGATGAGTTTACGGATGAGTTGGATGATTGGGTAATTACAGCCTTGAAATCAATTGGTTGTGATACAGCGAGAAGTGTTCTAGAAATTCCTGTCGCTGACTTGGTAAGAAGGACTGATCTTGAAGAGGAAACTGTGAAAGAGATTGTTGATGTCCTTGCTGCTGAGTTCGAGGACTAGTAAGAATTAGTATATTTGTTAATAATAATCGCATTTAATGGGTAAGTGCGGAATTCAAAACTTTATAGGTTTTAGTTTATGGCTGGAAAACCAAAAAGATTAAGCAAGGTTACAAAGGAGTTTAATTTAGGATTAAGCACTGTTGTTGATTTTCTGAAAGATAATGGATTCGAGGTGGAAAGTAATCCGAATGCAAAAATTTCACCTGAGATGTATGACGTACTTTCCGGAGAATTTCAAACTGAGAAGAAGGTAAAGGAAAAGTCTAAAAATATTGAGGTTAAAAAGTCATTTAAAGAGACAATTTCTATAGAAGAAGAAAAGCCTAAACCGGAGCCTGTGGTTATGGATTCAATTCCTGTTAAAGAAGATGCTGTAAAGGAAGATTTTTCAGAAGAATCCTCTGACAAAGTTACAGATGAATCTGAAAGAGGTTTTTCACAAAAAAATAATAATGAAGTTGCTGAGGTTGATTCGGCAAAAGAAACAGCTTCGAAAGAAAAGGGTGGTCTTAAGGTATTGGGAAAGATTGATTTAGGAGACGATAAAAAAACAAAATCAATCAAATCTGAAAAAGATAATTCTCCAAAAAAAGATGTCGCCTCAGAAGAAAAAATTTCCTCCACCAATACATTAGATTCATCAGTTGATTCTGCATCGAAAAGCAATATCGATGAGATTGAATTGAAAAAAACAAATGATTTAACAGATCAAGATAAGTCCAAAGAGGATTTTATTAAAATTAAAACTGAAAAGATAGATGGTCCAAAGGTTTTGGGAAAAATAGATCTTCCTTTAGAAAAGTCAAAGAAAAAGCCTGTTGCCTCAAGTAAGGATTCGGAAAAAAATAAGAAAAAGCGAAAAAGAATTCGAAAGGGTCCTGTGGCGCCAAACCAAAATTTTCAGTCTAACAAAGGAAATGCTAGAGGGCAAAAAGGTCGTGATTTCAGAAGGTTAAAAGAACCTAAGGTAGAATTAACAGATGAGGAGGTAAAGAAGCAGATTCAAGAAACCTTGGCTCGTTTGAGTGGAGGTAAAAAGAAAAATCAGTCCGCCAAGCAAAGAAGAACAAAACGAGATGAGCATGCAAGGAGAGCAGCTGAACAGGAGGCTCAAGCTGAACTGGAAAAGAGTATTTTAAGAGTAACTGAGTATGTTGCCGCAAGTGAATTAGCCAGTTTAATGGATGTATCAGTAAACGACATCATTTCTGCTTGTATGAGTTTGGGACATTTCGTTTCTATCAACCAAAGATTGGACGCGGAAATTATTCAAATGGTTGCTGAGGAGTTTGGTTTCGAAGTTGAGTTTGCTTCTGCAGAAGACACAACCACTGTCGTAGAAAAGGATGACGATCCTGAAGACTTAAAGGACAGAGCTCCCATTGTAACGGTTATGGGGCATGTTGATCACGGAAAAACATCTTTATTGGACAATATTCGTAAAGCCACAGTGGCTGATGGTGAAGCTGGAGGGATAACGCAGCACATTGGTGCATATTCTGTTCAAGTTGAAACCGGTCAAAGAATTACATTTTTAGATACTCCTGGTCATGAGGCTTTTACTGCAATGAGAGCTCGTGGTGCTAAAGTAACAGATATTGCGATTATTATTATTGCTGCAGATGATTCAATAATGCCCCAGACTCGAGAGGCTATTAATCACGCTCAAGCTGCAGAGGTGCCAATGGTGTTTGCAATTAATAAAATTGATAAGGCTGGAGCTAATCCTGATAAAATAAAGGAGGAGCTCTCACAAATGAATATTTTAGTTGAAGAATGGGGGGGGAAATATCAATGTCAAGAAATTTCTGCCAAACAGGGAGTTGGTATTGATGAATTGTTGGAAAAGGTACTTCTTGAAGCTGAATTAATGGAGTTAAAAGCAAACCCTGATAGGTTGGCGAAAGGAACTATTATTGAGTCTGAATTAGATAAAGGAAGAGGATATGTTTCAACATTATTGGTTCAGTCAGGAACTCTTGAGATAGGAAGTATTTTAGTTGCCGGCTGTTATTCCGGTAGAGTAAAAGCTATGACTAATGAGTATGGTAACAGGGTGGAGGTCGCTGGACCATCAACACCTGTCCAGTTGCTGGGGTTAAATGGTGCCCCTCAGGCAGGAGATGTTTTCAATGCGATGTCTGAGGAGAAAGAGGCAAGAGATATTGCCTCAACCAGAATGCAATTGCAAAGAGAACAGGGAATTAGAGCAACAAAACATATAACTCTTGAAGAGATGGGTAGACGAATTGCTATCGGTGACTTCCAAGAATTGAACGTTATTGTTAAAGGTGACGTGGACGGTTCCATTGAAGCTCTTTCGGATGCTTTATTGAAACTTTCTACCGAGCAGATTCAAATTAATATTATCCATAAATCAGTGGGACAAATATCAGACTCTGATGTTTTGTTGGCAACCGCATCTGATGCAATTATAGTAGGTTTCCAAGTTCGTCCGTCATCATCTGCCAGAAGATTGGCAGAGCAAGAGCAGATAGATATAAGGTTATATTCGATAATTTACAAAGCAATTGAAGAGTTAAAAGATGCCATGGAAGGTATGCTTAAGCCAAAAATAGAAGAGAAGGTAGTTGCAAACGTTGAGGTTAGAGAAACTTTTAAGATATCTAAAGTAGGTACTGTTGCGGGTTGTTATGTTCTGGATGGAACGATAGCAAGATCAAGCAAGGTCAGAATCATCAGAGAGGGGATTGTTTGCTGGAATGGCGAGTTGGCTGCTCTGAAGCGATTTAAAGACGATGTAAAGGAGGTTAAGTTTGGTTATGAATGTGGTTTGAGTTTATTGAATTTCAACGATATTCAAATAGGTGATGTTCTTGAGGCTTACGAAGAGGTAGAAGTAAAGCAAACACTTAAATCTTAAAATTTTTAAACAAACTATTTTGGTATAATATCTGTTTTTAGAAATAAATGAAAAACACTTTTTTAGTTGCATTGATATTTTCTTTTAATTCTATATTTAGTCAGCTGAATGTCAGCAATGATTCTCTGCCTCTAGACCGGTTAGCTGTTGATAGTTTAGTTGTTGATAGTGTAAGAAATCCAGGTGAATTCCTCGAGTATATCGATTCCTTTTATTACGCAACCGAAGCCCTACAAAAGAAAATAAATGTTACTAAATGTCCAGAATTGGTAAATGGATATCGTGTTCAGATTTTTTCCTGCTCAGGAGAGGGCTGTAAAGAAAAGGCAAATAAATATTACAGTCAATTTCTAATTGCATTTCCCTCAATTCCGGTATACAAGATGTGGCAAGCTCCAACCATAAAAGTCAGGGCTGGTGACTGTAGAGATAGGTTTGAGGCCCAAAAGGTAAAAAGCGAAATAAAGGAGCATTTTCCATTCGTATTTATAGTTCCAGATCACATAGAGTCTGATTATAAAATTGATTGTGAGGACATGAAATTTTCGAGGCTAGATTCAATATTGATTCTTCCACTACGAAATGAATGAAATCACAAAAAGTAAATTTTTCACTTTAATTTTACCAACTTCTTAAATAAGTTATTAACGACGCTCTTTGTGTCATGTTTAAGTTTTACACAAAAACTTCAATGACAGTACTATGACAATAAAAAAAGTCTATAACTATCTGTTTCACAGTAGTTAAACCTGTAAAAATTGATTTTTCTAATTTATTTAGAATCATTTTAAATTAGATGTTTTTAGTGAAGTAGATTCGCAAATCAAAGATTATCAACACCAATTGTGTTAATTTTGCATAGAAGCATTTTTAGCTTTAATCGAGAGACATTTAACAGGTGATTGATGAAATATTTCATAAACGCTAAGCGAAAAATCTCAAGTTTTATATTGGTTGTACTATTTATGGTGCTTTCCAACTCGATTATTGCTCAAGGTAATTATGAGTCAGGTGCAAAGTTGTTTGACGCAAACTGTAGCTCATGTCATAGTGGTAATTTAACAAAAGATGCAACAGGTCCTGCTCTTTTCGGAGTCGGAGAAAGAGTTCCTCAGCCTGCAAATGAATGGCTCTACAAATGGATAAAAAATAATAATACCTTAAGAGCCTCCGGAGATGCATATGCAAACAAAATTTACAAAGACTGGAACGGAAGCGCTATGTCCGCTTTTGAATGGATGTCAGATCAGCAGCTTGATGATGTTATTGAATACATAGTTAAATGGGCTCCCAAGGAAACTGCTGCTGGTGGAGATGAGCTACTTCCTTGTATTCCTGTTAAAAAAGCAGAAGATGACTCTTATTCATATTTGCTTTTTGGTGTTATTGGAGTCGGTTTTCTTGTGATTGTTATATTTACCGGAGTTAACCGTACTTTAAAAAATGCTGTAGCCATTAAGTACGGTAGGAAAAAAGAAGAAAATAAATCATTTCTTGAGGCTATAGGTCATTTTGCGGTAACTCAAAAAATAAAATTCGGATTATTAGTTCTGTTCGTTTTTGGTGGGTTTGGTTCCCTTGGTTGGGAGACTTTGATGAGTATTGGAGTTTTTGGGGGTAATGGTTTTGAAAAAACAGAAAACATTATTAACTATCATCCTTCTCAACCAATAGAATTTCGTCACGATATTCACGTAGCTCAGAATGGTATCGATTGTAAATATTGTCATTCAGGAGTGTTGGAGTCTAAGCACGCCCTAATTCCATCCGCAAATGTCTGCATGAACTGCCATAAGTATGTTAAAGACAAGGAGGGTTGTCCCGAGTCTGCAGGTAAAATCCAGAAAATATACAATGCTGTCAAGTTTACTCATGGAAAAGGTTACTATGATTTGACTGATGAAGGCGATACTGTAAGGAATGATGAAGGTTCCATTGTTTATCATGATGTTCAGGTTGATGAGGGAGACCCTATCGAGTGGGTAAAGGTTCATAATCTTCAAGATTTTGTTTACTTCAATCACTCTCAGCATGTTGTTGTTGGTGGGCTTGAGTGTCAACAATGTCATGGTCCTGTTCAGGAAATGCAGACAGCTGAGCATTACGCATCCTTAACAATGGGATGGTGTATTAATTGTCACAGAGAAACAGAGATTAATCAAGAATTAAAACTCTCGAAAAAACCTAATGGTTATTACGAAAAAATGCATGATGAATTCAAAGAAGCTTACAAAAGAGATGAAGATTTCAATTTCACTGTCGAGAAAATAGGTGGTCTGGAATGTGCGAAATGTCATTACTAAATTTAAAAGCAATAAAATAATAGCAATAATAGGCTATGTCGGAAACAAAAAAATATTGGAAAGGAATTGAGGAGTTAGAGCAAACTCCTGAATTTGTTGAGTCAACTCAGAAAGAGTTTACTGAATACGTTCCTGTCCAAGATTTTATTGGTGATGCTGATAGTGATTCGTCTGAAACGAGTAGACGTGACTTTTTAAAAGTTCTTGGGTTTTCAGTAACGGCAGCTACTTTGGCTGCATGTGAAACACCGGTTACAAAATCTGTACCTTTCCTTAATAAACCTGAAGAAATAACCCCAGGTGTTGCAGATTATTACTCTTCAACATTTTTTGATGGATATGATATGGCATCCGTTCGTATAAAAACGAGAGAGGGTCGTCCAATTTTTGTTCAGGGTAATTTAGCTTCGCCATTTTCAGGTGGTGGTATAAATGCTAGGATAAACTCGTCTGTATTAGGTTTATATGATTCCAAAAGAGCTAAGGGGCCTGCCATGAAAATGGGTGAGTCGTGGGCCAAGAATCTTTCATGGGATTTGGTAGATAAAAAAATTATTCAAGCTATCAACAATACCGTTTCATCAGGGAAGAAAGTTGCTTTGTTAACGGGTACAGTGATTTCGTCTGTTGCTAAAAATGCTATAAGTGTTTTTGAAGCAAATATTGGTTCCAAGGGAGGTTCTTTTGAGCATATAACTTATGATGCCATTTCTGCTTCGGGTATTTTAGATGCAAATCAAAAATATTTCGGTAAAAGAGTTTTGCCTACCTACAGCTTCGAAAAAGCTAAAACGGTAGTTAGCTTTGCCGCTGACTTCTTGGGTAATTGGTTAAATGCATTGCAGTATACCAAAGGGTTTACAACCAATAGGAACCCAGATAATGACTGGATGGTGAAACATTACCAGTTTGAGACAACTTTATCCGTTTCTGGAGCTGCTGCTGATGTGAGAGCATCAATGAAACCTTCTGTTATTGTTGAGGCAGTCAAGTATCTTTATGGTAAAGTCGGAGGTGAAATAACAGGGAATGTTTCTCCTAAAATTCAGAAAAAGTTAGATAGGGCCGCCAATGAATTATTGTCAACTAAAGGGGAATCTTTGGTTGTGTGCGGTTCAAACAATGGTGGTCTTCAAGTCCTGATAAATGCCATTAATGAAAAACTCAATAATTACGGTTCGACTATTGATATTGAGAAAGAGGTTTATATAAGAAAGGGTGATGATGTAGCTTTTTCAAAGCTTGTTCAAGAAATGAATGATGGGAAAGTTGGTGCGGTTATTATTGCCGGTTTGAATCCTTCTTATGTTGCTCCATCCTCATTGAATTTCAACGATGCCATTAAAAAAGTGGGTACAGTAGTTTACACTGGAGAAAGGTTCGATGAAACCTCTGAATGCTCCAATTATTTTGCCCCTAATCCTCATTACTTAGAATCATGGGATATTTTAAATCCGTCAAAAGGTGATTATGGTTTTGTTCAACCAACGATCAATCCTTTATTTAAAACACGACAATGGCAGGAGTCTTTGTTGAAGTGGTCTAATTTTCATGAGGATTTTGATAATTATGTTCGCTCGGTAGGTATTTCTATTTTGGGGTCTGAGGCTGCTTTGATTGATGCTGTTCATGATGGTTTTGTGTCTGTAAATGAAATTGATACACAAAAAACGCTTCAAACAAATGAATTGAATTCTTCTGTTGAAGTCGAAACTAATCAGGTGTCGGATGCAATCATAGTTAACGCAGTTAACCAATCATTAGTTGAAGCCTCCGGTGAATATGAATTGGAATTGTATGTTAAAACAGGTTTAGGGAATGGAGAGTATGCATTCAACCCATGGCTGCATGAGATGCCGGACCCTATATCCATGATGACTTATGACAACTACATTACAATGAATCCTGCGGATGTAATGAAGTTATTGGATCTAGAAGATACCAAAGATAATAGAAGACATGCGCTTTATATAGGACAAGAAACCCCGGCCAAAGTTGCAACAGTGACTGTTGGTAATCAAAATATCAAGCTACCTGTCGTCCCTCAGCCTGGCCAGGCAAGAGGAACGCTGGCAATAGCTTTAGGTTATGGTAGAAAAGGAACTGAAAACTTTACGAGAGAAGAATGGTTGGGTGATTTGTTTGATGCTGAAAACAATGCTAATAATACTATAGGTAAAAACGCTTTTCCATTATTGCACCAAGATTTATGGGTAAATAACACTATATCTTCAGGAGTCTCTATTCAATTACAAGAAGGAGTTTCATATCCAATGGCAACCACTCAAACTCATAATACGATGATGGGTAGAAAATTGGTTAATGAAGTTGATTTCTCTACCTACAAAGAACAAAAAGGTAAAGCAAAAGAGAAAGGTGGTTACAACGAATCCATATTAATTGCTGACTCTTATGGAGAAAAAAAAGGTACTAAAGAGCTTGATTTATGGGAAGAGCATGCTATTGACCTAGGTCATAGGTGGGGTATTTCCGTCGATCTTAACTTATGTACTGGATGTGGTGCATGTATCACTGCCTGCCATATCGAAAATAATGTTCCTTTGGTAGGTAAAGATGAAGTTAGAAGAAGTCGCGAAATGCATTGGATGAGAATAGACCGCTATTATTCCTCGCATATAGAAAAAGACGGTAAGCAGGAATTAGTTGATGAGCTAAGTGACTTAAATACAATTGATGATTATTTAGAAGCGGAGGTTTCTGATTCGGATGATAATGTAAGGGTATCATACATGCCTGTAATGTGTCAGCATTGTAATCACGCTCCGTGTGAAACAGTTTGTCCGGTTGCGGCTACTACCCATTCTGATGAGGGATGGAACCAAATGACCTATAACAGATGCGTAGGAACAAGATATTGTGCCAATAACTGTCCCTACAAAGTAAGACGCTTTAACTGGTTCCAATATGATGATTTAAACATTCCTGCTTTCCCAGATTTTGCTAAAGTAAATTATGCGCAGGATGATTTGGGAAGAATGGTACTAAACCCAGATGTTGTAGTTCGGTCAAGAGGAGTTATGGAAAAATGTAGTATGTGTGTTCAGTCTATTCAGGCTGGTAAGCTTAAGGCAAAAATAGCTGGTAGACCTGTTGAAGAAAGTGATATTGATGCAGCTTGTTCCTCTATTTGCCCAGCTGAGTGTATTACATTTGGAGATTTAAATGATAAAAATCACAGAGTAAATAAAATGAAGGATCATGAAAGATCATACTTACTGATGGAAGAGGTGGGCGCTCAACCAAATGTATATTACCAAACACTAGTTAGAAATACTGATAAAGAAAGTTAAAAACTGATTTAAATAACAATATCAATGAATGTTGTAGAAGCTGAAATAAGAGAACCCTTAATCCTTGGAAAAAAATCATACAATGATATTACGGAGGATGTTTGCGCACCAATTGAAGGTAAAGCAAATTCAATGTGGTATTTCGTGTTTGGGATTGCTGGTTTATTGGCTCTTTGGGGTATAGGGAATATATTATATACTGTTGGTGTAGGAATTGGAGTTTGGGGATAAAATAAAACTGTAGGATGGGCCTGGGATATCACAAACTTTGTATGGTGGGTTGGTATTGGTCACGCAGGAACCTTAATTTCCGCTGTTCTTTTACTTTTCCGTCAGAGATGGAGAATGGCTATTAACCGTTCTGCTGAGGCAATGACAATCTTCGCTGTAATGATGGCCGCTTTATTCCCTGGTATTCATATGGGGCGTATTTGGCAGGCATACTGGGTTTTTCCTCTGCCGAATCAATTTGGTTCGCTATGGCCAAATTTCAATTCTCCTCTTCTTTGGGATGTATTTGCGATTTCAACTTATTTCTCTGTTTCTTTAGTGTTTTGGTACATAGGACTGGTTCCTGACTTCGCTACTGTAAGAGACAGGATGATAAAACCACTTCCGAAAAAAATATATTCAATTTTGGCGTTTGGTTGGTCAGGAAAAGCTAAACATTGGAATCGGTTTGAAGAGGTTTCTTTGGTTTTGGCTGGACTGGCCACTCCTTTGGTTTTTTCAGTACACTCGATTGTATCTATGGACTTTGCTACTTCAGTTATTCCGGGTTGGCACACTACAATATTCCCACCTTATTTTGTAGCTGGTGCGGTTTTCTCTGGATTTGCAATGGTATTAACTCTTATGCTTGTCATGCGTAAAGTCTACAGATTGGAGGATTATCTTACCTTGAAACACGTTGAGTATATGAATATTATAATCATGTTAACAGGGTCGATGGTTGGAGTTGCTTATTTAACAGAGCTTTTTGTAGCGTGGTATTCTGGTGTTGAATATGAGGGATATGCCTTTATGAATAGAGCAACCGGTCCATATTGGTGGGCATATTGGTCGATGATGACATGTAATGTAATCTCCCCTCAATTGATGTGGTTCAAAAAGATAAGAAGAAACTTGGTAGTGACCTTTATCTTATCCATCATTGTAAATATTGGTATGTGGTTCGAACGTTTTGTAATCATTGTCACCTCACTTCATAGAGATTTTCTCCCATCTTCCTGGACACAATTTCATCCTACATATGTTGATATGGGAGTCTTCTTAGGGACTATTGGATTATTTTTCGTTTTGTTCCTTTTATATGCAAGAACATTTCCTGTATTAGCTTTAAATGAGGTGAAAACAATTTTAAGAGCAACTGGCGAATTTGGTGTGAAAAACAATAATCTTCATTATCATGAAGAAGGCCATGCTAATAATCCTTCAATTGAAGGTATTAATGAAATTAAAATTTAAATGTGAAAAAATTTATTTTGCTCAATTATGAATAGGATTTATGCAATGTATGACGATGACTCTACACTCCTTCACGGAGCGGAGAAGCTTGTTGCTAAAGGTGTTCCCATCGAGGAGGTTTTTTCGCCTTTTCCAATTCATGGAATAGACCCTGTTGTGGGAGTTAAAAAAACAAGACTCGCTATTTGTGCATTCATTTATGGATTAACAGGAATGACATTGGCTTTAATTGGAATGTATTATTTCATGATTCAGGATTGGCCAATGAATATTGGTGGTAAGCCAAACTACTATATGTATCAAAATATCCCTGCGTTCATACCTATAACTTTTGAAGTTACTGTTTTGTGTACTGCTCATGGTATGGCTATTACTTATTTTTTAAGAAATAAAACATTGCCAGGTATAAGTGCTAAAAATCCAGATCCGCGGACCACAGACGATAAATTTGTAATGGAAATTAATGTCGATTATTCCGGAATGAAAGAGGATGATTTGGTTAACGAATTAAAGGAAACAGGTGCTATTGAAATTAATAAGGGGTAAAGAAAAACGATGAATATTTGTTTAAGAAATATTATTCATTTTGCGAAAACTAAAATTTTAGTTGTTCTTATCTCTTCTATTGCCTTGATTTCTTGTACTTCTCATGCTGATAGTCCTGGTGTTGAGTTTATGCCTGATATGTACAGGGCAACAGGCTATGAGGCTTACTTGAAAAAGTATGATATAGATTCTGCTGATTTCTTTGAAAGAAATTTAGATAAACTTGGTTATGGTGAAGCTCCTGATTCAATTAAATTTGAGCTAGAAGGTGAGGTTCAAGAGTTGTACAATGTTTTTAAAGGAGGTCTTATAACGAGAAAGCCTGTTAAAGGTTCAGTAGCTGAAGGTAAGAAGCCCTTCTCAATACAAAAGGGTGATAGATCATTGGCAAAAGCGGTCAAAATGCCTATACCATATACGGAGACATCTTTGGTCGAGGGTAAATCATACTACGAAATATTCTGCGTCCATTGTCACGGAAAAAAAGGTGAAGGTAAAGGTTCATTAATAAAAAAGGAACTATTCTTGAAACCACCAGCATATAACAACGGGAGTACTAAAGAATTATCCGAAGGAGAAATTTACTATACAATATATTACGGAAAAGGAATGATGGGGTCGCATGCTTCTCAAATAGTTGAAGAGAAAAGATGGAAGATCGTTCAATATGTGCAGACATTGCAAGGTAATACACTAGAGGATTTAAGGTCCAAAAGACTAAACAATTCATCTATTCCAGATTCTACAAAAGTAGGAATGATAATGAGTAAAAACTAAATAGATTAAAACACCATATATAATGGATTACGTTTTTTCGAAAAAGTCAAAAAAAATAACAACGAGGGTGGCCTTGGCAGGTCTCCTCATATTCATTTTAGGAGTTATATTTGATGGTAACGAATACAGCTCCCTAGTTACAGATGACGGGCATAATTATGGTGCCTCTCAAAGAATATGGGTTGCTCTATTAACAAATGGAATTTTCTTTTTCTTTATATCGCTTGCGGTTTTATTTTTTATTGCTCTCCAATATGCGGCTGAAGTATCATGGTCTATTGTATTCAAAAGAATTTATGAAGCAATGTTATCAGGGTTGCCTTTGATGGTTGGTATAATCCTTTTAATTATTGTCATAGGCCAATTTGATGGTCATCATATCTACCACTGGCAACATTATGATGTTTCACTTACAGAAGGAATGGATGGTTATGATCATTTGTTACATCATAAAGCCTTCTTCTTTCATCCTCTATTTTACTATCCGGTCTTACTTTTTTTTATGGGATCTTTTATATGGTTTGCTAGATATTATAGAAAACAGTCGTTATTAGAGGATCAAGAGGGTGGTACAAGAATTCATTTTAAAAACTTCGCCAAGTCAGCATTATTTCTTGTTATTTTTGGATATGGTTCTTCAGTAATTTCATGGCAACTCATCATGTCTGTCGACGCTCATTGGTTTTCAACTTTATTTGGTTGGTACGTTTTTTCTGGTATGTGGCTTGAGGGTATGGTTTATGCTTTAATGTTAATTATTTATTTGAAAGGAAAAGGGTTATTAAAAGAGGCTAAAGGAGGGCATATTCATGATATGGGAAAATGGGTTTTTGCTTTAAGCTTTCTATGGACTTATATGTTTTTTTCGCAATTCATGTTGATATGGTATGCAGACGTTCCTGAGGAAATAACATATTTTCAAGCAAGGATTAATGATTACACCGTAATCTACTGGATTATTTTCTTTGTCAACTTTGCTGTGCCTATGTTATTTTTAATGGATTCTGATGCAAAGAAAAATAGAGGTCTATTAGCTATGGTGGGTTGTATTGTCTTCTTTTTTCATTGGTTGGACATATTTATAATGATAAGTCCAGGTGCCATGAAAACAGAAGCCGGGTTAGGTTTTGTCGAAATTGGTTCATTCCTTTTATTTTTAGGTGTCTTTACATTTATTGTTTTAAGATCACTAGCAACAAGACCATTATTAGTGAAAAATCACCCTTATTTAGAGGAGGGAAAACATATTCATCACCATTAATTAGTTGTTGAATGTAAAATGATAAACGAATTATAAAAGTTTAAAAATGGTATTATTACTTACAATTATCATAACAGTTTTGCTTGTAGGAGTAGCATTCTCAAAAATTCTACAGGCTAAACAGCTAGTTGATGAACTTAAGGATATAGACTCTGATTACATTACGCGTGCTGAAATAAAGACTAATGCCCTTGGGCTGCTTGTCTTCGTAATTGCAATGTTTGCTTTGCTAATCGCACAAATGGTTGGTTGGAATAAATATCTGTTGCCATCTTCTGCATCTGTCCATGGTGGTGAAATTGACACTTTGATGGACGTTACGATGATTTTAATCATGTCGGTTTTCTTTATCACACAGACTTTACTTTTTTGGTTTGGATATAAATATTATTTTAGAAAGGGTAGGAAAGCATTTTGGTTTCCGCATAACAATAGTTTAGAAATGGCATGGACTATTGTTCCTGCAACTGTTTTAATATTGCTAATCACCTACGGAATGAGTACTTGGGGTAAAATTATGAATCCTGAGGATGAGCCAGACCTCCATGTTGAGTTTGTTTCAGAGCAGTTTAAATGGACTGCAAGATATGCCGGTTTAGACAATAAGCTTGGCGAAGCATCTTTTTCGTTATACGGTAAAAATGCACTCGGTATAGCGACCGAAAAATCAATAAAAGAAAGAATTTCAGAGTGTGAAAAAATGATTTCAGATGTAGGTTCAATTTCCGAATTTTATGAAAAAGACTTTGGAGTTTCACATGATGCATTGAGAGAGTCTCTTAAGAAATGGGAAACAGACTCTACCATTAGTTTCAAAGGTTTGAGAGCTGATTCTGCTAAATTCGAACTTTTAATTGCTAAAAATTGGAATAGACACAAGAATCTTGATATTGTCGAAACTAGCTTAGCAAATTATAAAGCTAATATATTGAGACTGGAAAGAATGTTAAGAGAGTATGAAGTTTCACCTCAAAAATATGATAATGGTAAAGATGATATCGTTTTAAGCGGCGGTAGAATTAAGTTACCAAAGGGAAGAAAAATTAAATTTCAATTTAGATCAAAAGACGTAATTCATTCTGCATATTTCCCTCATTTTCGTGCGCAAATGAATACAGTTCCTGGTATGAAAACTTATTTTACCTTTGAACCTAAAGAGACCAATCAAGAGTTTTTCGCCAAGGCGGCTTCTGAAGGTAAAGTATATATGCACATCACCAGGGATGACGAAAAAAACATACTAGCACAAGAAGAGCGCTTGGGGTCAACTGGTTATGTGTTAATTTGTAATAAAATATGTGGTGCATCTCATTATAACATGAAAATGTTTATCGATGTCGTAGAGCAAGAAGAATTTAATCAATATTTGAAAGATTTAACATTTGGTAATGATGAAAAAAACATTCCTGTATCAACATTTGAAGATTTATAAGAAATTTGAATATTAACTATTAATACGAATAGTCATGAGTGGAGATTATAAAACATTTTTGAAAGAAGACGGTTCCGAAGTAGTAAACGATGACAATTGGGGACTCAATAAGTTGTCTGTTGCCAAAAAGCCACATCATCACGAGCCATTTATAAGCAAGTATATTTTTAGTATGGATCATAAAATGATTGGGAAGCAATTTCTGATTACCGCAATTTTTATGGCTGTTATTGGAATGGGAATGTCAATTTTGTTTAGGCTTCAATTGGCATGGCCTAAAGAAGGTTTTGCTTTCTTAAACTTTTTTCTTGGTGATAAATGGGCTCCTGAGGGAGTTCTAGATCCAAATATGTATCTGGCATTAGTTACAATTCATGGTACAATAATAGTGTTCTTTGTTCTAACAGGTGGTTTATCAGGTACTTTTTCCAATGTCTTAATTCCTTATCAATTAGGTGCAAGAGATATGGCTTCAGGCTTTATGAATATGCTTTCCTACTGGCTTTTCTTTTTGTCATCAGTTATTATGGTAGCGTCTTGTTTTATTGAAAAGGGTCCTGCTTCCGGAGGTTGGACGGTTTATCCCCCTTTATCAGCTCTTGAAAAAGCAATGCCTGGTTCCGGTTTAGGTATGACACTTTGGTTAGTTTCAATGACTGTTTTTGTCGCCTCATCTCTGATAGGTTCTCTTAACTATATAGTTACAATTCTCAATTTAAGAACAAAAGGAATGACAATGGTTAGAATGCCACTTACAATTTGGTGTTTCTTTATTACAGCTATTCTAGGTGTATTGTCTTTTCCAGTATTACTTTCAGCTTGTCTTCTTTTAATGTTCGACAGAATGTTAGGAACATCATTTTATCTAGATTCCATATACATAGGAGGCGAACCTTTAGCTCAAACCGGAGGGTCTCCAATTTTATATGAGCATTTATTTTGGTTTCTAGGTCATCCAGAGGTTTACATTATATTATTACCGGCACTTGGTTTAACTTCTGAAGTTATTTCCACAAACTCAAGGAAACCAATATTTGGATATAGAGCAATGATTCTATCTATCCTCGCAATTGCATTTCTTTCATTTATAGTTTGGGGTCATCATATGTTTATGACCGGAATGAGTCCTTTTCTAGGAACAGTTTTTACATTTACTACTCTATTAATTGCCATTCCTTCTGCCGTCAAAGTGTTCAACTATCTGGCAACATTATGGAAAGGTAATATCAAGTTGACTACTGCCATGATGTTCGGAATGGGTATGGTATCTTTATTTATATCCGGTGGTTTAACAGGTTTGATTCTTGGTGATTCGGCATTAGATATTAATATTCATGATACATATTTTGTTGTTGCTCACTTTCACATTGTAATGGGTGCTGGTGCAATATTTGGAATGTTTGCAGGTGTTTATCATTGGTTCCCACGTATGTTTGGCCGACTTATGATACCTCAGCTTGGATACTTACATTTTTGGGTCACTTTTATAGGTGTTTACGGTGTATTCTTGCCAATGCATTTCGTTGGATTGGCGGGTGTTCCAAGAAGGTATTATACCAACCAAGAATTCGAAATGTTTGCAGATGTGCAATTTATTAATGTTATTATAACTCTTTTTGCCATTATGGCTGCTTTAGGTCAGTTTATATTCATTTTTAACTTCTTCGCTTCCATCTTTAGAGGAAGAGTAAGTAATCAAAATCCATGGAAATCAAATACGCTTGAGTGGACTGCTCCAGTTGAAAGAATTCATGGGAATTGGGAAGGTCCTCTTCCAACTGTTCACAGATGGCCTTATGATTATAGTAAACCAGGATATGAGGATGATTTTGTTCCGCAAACTGTTCCCCTAAAAGAAGAGGAACACGATGGGCATTAGATAGATAATTAAAATAAAAAAGGAGCTTAAGCTCCTTTTTTATTTTAATTCATTTGTTTTAGAATCTAAGTAAGAATGTTTTTTTATAATTCTTCAAATGCTCCTATTAAGTTGTCTGCAATCATCGTTGCAGGGTAGCCTTCGATATTGTGTCTCTCGATCATGTGTAGAAGTTTACCATCCTTAAACAAGGCCATGCAGGGCGAAGAAGGAGGATAAGGAAGCATATATTTTCTCACTTGATCCACAGCTTCTTTATCAAATCCAGCAAAGACAGTAACTAGTTTCGGGGCCTTTGGGTGTTCAGATGCTAATATTGCGGCTGGTCTTGCATTTCCAGCAGCACAGCCACAAACAGAATTTATAACAACAAGAACGCCATCTTTAGTTGCTATTGCAGAGTCAACTTCCTCTGATGTTGTTAAATCTTCAAAACCGGAATCTACCAGTTCTTTTTTCATTGGTAATACTATTTCAGCTGGGTACATAATTATAATTTTATTTATTATAAAGTTAGTTTAAAGATTGAAGGCAAGCATTATATTCGATTACTTTTTCCAATTACTTAATTGTTTTAACCTAATCTTTTAATAAAGGTATTAGTTTTCCTTATTTTTGTTGAAACAATTTATTTGATGTCTGAACTTAAAGTTTACAACACAATTAGTA
>MDTD01098504.1_pt1 | contig 18559 bp, 14 predicted proteins | sample 811221 | NCBI WGS metagenome assembly MDTD01 (sample SAMN05326646, study PRJNA326480) | marine metagenome | isolation source: seawater | place: Pacific Ocean: South West | collected 2011 | reverse complement strand
TTTGACGGATCAGTTTATGATGCAGACAATGGAACTTTTGAATTTCCATCTACTGCTCAATCTTGGGCTGGTTTTGCAAACACAGCAGAAATTTACCCACTTTCTTTTCCTAATGGTGGAAAAGTTACATTTACTGGGGCTACTGCAGGTACTGATATAGATGTATATTTTAGATTCGAGGCAAACCCTTATCCAGATACTGAACCATCTTATAATTCAGCCACTGTTACAGTTACAGGAACTGAAGCAGCTGAGTATACAGTTGAAATACCTTCACAAGGAAGCAATACATTTAACTCAGCATTATTTTATTTGGTAACACAAGATCAAGTTCTCACAGCATCTAATTTTATAATTACTGTTTACTAATTTGATAAATAAATTTAGCATCAAAAAGGCCGGTTATTAATCGGCCTTTTTGATATTAAATTTTTAAACCTTTTAAAATTAGTGTTCCCGACCAGTTTTCTTTTATTCCAAACCGAGTTGACTCAACTTTTTTAAACCCAGCTTTTCGAAATAGCTCAACCCAATGTTTTTCAGAAAAAAGGCGCATGTTAGAGATGCCACAATCTTCGGGCCATGAATGGGAGGCCGTGTTTTCTTCATAAAAGTCCAACCCTAAAATCAACACCCCTTCTTTAGCCAACCAGGAATTGTATACATTTTGCAGAAAAGCGAAAGGGTCTTTAAGGTAGTACACCACCTCCATGGAATGAACGATATCCACGAGATAATTTGGTTTCCAGGAATCGAGATCAGCGCAAGTGTAGTGATTTTTTGAATCGTAGGTTTTTGCTTTGTCAATCATTTGTTGTGCACCATCTACGCCACCCGCAGACACACACTTCGGGTGTTTGGCAACTTGTCTGACAACCCAGCCGTTCCCACAGCCCGCATCCAGAAAAGAAAACGGATTTTGGTTATTTATAACCATACCCAGCATATGGTCAACAGCCTGTTGATGACCCTTTGCCATTCCTTCGTCTCGTCCGCATTCTGCCCATTCTCCAAAAACAACCGTCGGGGAGCGTTTATTCTTCAAAGAAAACAAAATTAAACAGTACAACTCATGTCTTGCCCACAGCATAAAGGGGACTTTATCATTCCTTCACAGCTTGGACATTGAGAAACTTGAATTTTTGTATTGTCGTCGGTAGTTATGCTTCCATTTTCAAGAGGGGTATCACATTTTGCACAACTGGCATTAACCGCCATATCACATTGATTACAAGTATATGTTGCCATAATAAAATCTGTTTAATGTAAAGATATTGTTTTTATCTCAACAAACTAAAGTGACCAGTATATATACGCCCATCTTCAAGCTCCAGCCTAAACCAGTAGTCATCAGATGGAAGGGGCTGCCCTTGGTAGGACCCATCCCAAGCTTCATCAGGTCCAGAGATTTGAGCTAAAAATCGACCATATCGATCATAAATGTACACATCAGATAGGCTGTTAAAGGTTGTTTTTAAACCCAGGACTTGCCAGGTGTCATTTATCCCATCGTTGTTTGGTGAAAAATATTTGTAATATCCCACAACCCCTACTTGCAAATTAGAAACCCCACAACCCACCTTGTCTCTAACGCTTATCGTTCTCATGCCTGGTCTAACCTGCGTAAAATAGGGCTCGTTTTGAAAGTTACTGTTATCGAGTGCATATTCGTAGTCTCCAACCCCAAGGTTGTCAACAAGAATTTCAACTGTGTTTTCTGTGCTCGAAAAACCACCGATGACGATATCTTTTTCGTTGAGTTTGGCCAGTTCAGATGTGAAGATTTCAATACTTTTTGAAGTTGAACAGCCAAGAACTCCTAAACCAGTTGCTGTAACCGTGTACTTACCTCCTTTGGAAACGTTTATAGATGGGGTTGTCCCTACTACAGTCACTGTGCTGTCCTCATCAATATGCTCCCATGTAAAGGAATAGTCATCGCTGGGGTTACGGATTCCAATATCAACAGACCCCTCATTTAAGCATAGAACAGCTTGCTGATCCAAATCAAAAGAAGGGTTTTTAATCACCTCAAAATCGATAAAGCCCTCACTGACACAGCTATTGTTGATGGTATTTATTAGCTCTACACGTATAGATGTCGAGCTGGTTGTAAAAAGGGTAGGTAACGGACTTGGCAATGCGTTTCCGTTGGAATCATAGTATGCAAACATAATATCTGTTTGTCCATTTAAAATAGCTGTTTCAATATATTCCGTATTAAAAGTAGCAATATCATCTATAACCCCATCAGAGTCATCACATAATTTCAAAGCTGGAACAGGGTTAAAGTTTGGGGTGTCATCAACGACAAACACAACCTCTGTTTCTTCATAACAGGAAGGGGTATTGCTTGATGGGTTGTTTTCAACGCGTGCAATGATCGTTTGATTAGAGGAATTATAAGGGTTTGGAAGCATCCCGGTAAACAGCAGATTATAATCTGTATCAAAATAGGAAACACCAATATTGGTTTGTCCTTGAGTGAGTTCTTGATAAACCCTTGAGGTGTCAAAGGGATAGAATTCGTCATCATCATCATCACATTCCCGAAAAGGAGCAACCGCGTAAGCAGTAGGGAGACGTTCGATATGTAAATTGGCGACTTTTTTCAGACCAATACAACTAATCGTATTTAGCTCTACAACTTCAACATTCGCCCAAATTTCATCAACCCAGTTAGTCCCACTTTGTTCGGGGTTAGGGTTTTCATAAGCAACACTCTGATCGATTTCATTTATTTTACGGGCAGCGTCATCTAGCGTCGGGTAGTATTGAATCACAACTCCAGACTCTTGAAACAAAGGGTGTTCACGAAGAAGTTCGTTTGTGAGAGAATCAAATATAGCAGGGGAGAATAGGGTTTTACCATCTTGTGTAAATGATGGAGGAAGTTCACAAGCATCAAAATCAAGCATAAAATCTTCTTTGATTTGACTCACAGCTACGTTTATATTTATTTCTGCATTGCGAACACAACTTCCGCCGGGTGCATAGACCCCCTCAGGTAAAACACTGTTGATTTGAACAAAAATGGTGCTATTCAAAATGGGGCTTCCATCAATGTCAGTATTATAATATGCAGTCGGGTTACTAATTCTACTATCGGCCGATCGTGCTGCCTCTTTGAAATAAGAAAATTCTTCGTTGGCAAAATTTGCAGAGATTGTGTTTTCAAAACTGCGAAGGTTGATCAAAACAACCCCATCTGAATTTCCATCTGTTTCGTCGCATTGTTCAAAAGTAATCACGGGCTGATCGATTACTGGCAAAGGGGTTAGCACAAGATCGAAGGAGTTGGTAGCATTCAAACAGGACAGTGAAGTCAAGGTGTCGATTACACCCACATATATGGTTTTTTGTCGGTTGTCTGTTGTGGTCATCGTGTAAGAGTCAATGCCATTTACAGACGGGTCTTCAGCATCAGATAGAGAGGTATGATAGCTAACCCTGTATTGTCCAGCAGTGCCGCCTAGGAGCGCTTCAATTCGTGCATCGTTGAGTCGTAAATCGAAAGTGGTGATATTGTCTGTATCACTGCCACTTGCAAGGTCGTCACACTCATAGTGAGGTGGAATCTCAATTACAGGGGGAATTGGCAAAACCCGTACGGAAAAGGAGCCTGTTTTATCCGACACACAACCAGTTGTTTTATTTCGAATACGGAAATAAATTGGTTCAGGATTGGTGCGATTGGTATACAGTTGTGTTTTATCAATGGAATTGTCGTCGGGGTCATTTTCATTAAAAAAGAATAAAACTTCGAGATTTGTGTCACCATTTAATATGGCAATCTCTTGAGCTTGCAAGTCAAACCCATTTACAAGGCCGTTGTATGCATCTCCATCAAGGTTGTTATCACAGAGCTCCATATCATCAGCAGGGAGTATTTCTGGTATGGGGTTAACTACAACAGTAGTTTCAACTCGACAAACCACCCCATTGGTGGTCACTTCATAAAAATAGGTTGTTGTTTCAGTAGGAGACTCAGTGATTGTGCTTGTTTCGATTCCATCAAAAATAATGTCAGAATTTGTTGTGGGGTCTATTTTTCCCCAAACAACTTCGGTTGTTCCAATAAATTCAAAAACTGGCCATGAGTCTCCATCCCCAGACGAATTGTCTCTCATATCATTCCATGTTTTGCTAACCCTAAAATCAAATTGGGCGAAATCCTCAGCTCCGTCTTCAAAATAGCTCTGTGAATTTGCTCCACCAGAGTCATTGGGTTCCCCATATGCCCCCCCATTTGGAGGAGGAGACCAATTAGCCAACTCTTCAGTTAGCAACCTTCCGTCAAGCCATTGCCAACCCTCGTCAACATTGTTATTTGGGTTTAGATTAGATATCTGGCGCAACCCTAACCAAAAATGAATTTCATTGGTTCCAGCTACACCAAGCTCTTCAAGCGCATCATAAACGGCATTTTCTTCTTCTTTAGAATTAATAACATACATTGAAGCACCAGCGCCTAGAGATTGAATTAAATCATAAGCCTCCGTCCATGCCATTGACTCTCTTTTTAAGAAATAAGACGAGGACTCGTACTGTAAAAAACGTTCAAAATCAGAATTTGTATTGGCAAAATCTTGTGCCGTTTGTGGCACACCACTGACAGATAAAGTTACACTATCTCCATTACATATTTCCGATGCAGAACTCAACAGCTCGGGGTTGCTGATAAAAGCATCTGTTTCTGCACGTGTTAAACTCACACAACCAGCACTTGAATAAGCCTCTACATAATAAGTTTTATCATGAATCAATAATGTATCATCGGCCAAAGCAGTCCCACCAGTAGAAGATAGAAACACGCCAATAGATCCTCCAATATCATTTTTTAAATCTTCGATGGTTGGGAATTCACTGTTACAATAGGTGTAAATGGGTTCGAGCGTTGGCGCTTCTGGAACTTGACGGACGGTCAGTATAACCCCACCAATCGATTCAATAGGGCAGGCATATGTTGGTCTAGAAAGAAGGACTTGTACTTCAGCTCCGTTAAGCTCATAATCTGTAGTCACAGTTAGAGAATTGGAGCGCGTGCCACTAAAAGTCGAGTTGTCAACTATAGGTTCACCATCAATTATCCACTGAAAAATAGCATCGGTTGTGGGAGTATCGACAGAGAAAGTATGAACTTCACCTTCACATACCTCAACAGAGATTGGGTTTCCGTTTGTCGAAATTTCAGCAGGACTACCCACCTCTTGAAAGTCATATTTTTCATTATTATTATTGTCATTTGGCATAGAATTGTAATCGTGCCCTATTACCAAACCACTACTAGAGACCGTATTATCATCTATAGTAAGCGGCGCTTGATCAAGCCTACCATCATTGTCGGGATCTAAAAACCCAGCTTCAACCACATCAAAACAACCATCATCATCACTATCAAGATCAAACGCATCAGCAAGATTATCCACGTCTGAAAAAGAATTGAGATTAAGAACTTTTATATACCCTTCAAAAACAGAATCTACAGTTGAGTCATTGTGATGAGTAAATACCAAGCCTGACGATTGGGAGGCAAAAAATTGAAAGCCTGTTGTTGCACCAACAGCGGTACTGTTAAAACGAAATGTAATTATAGAGCTATTATATTGCGTAAAACCCTCGACAAAGTCACCATCAACAAGGACTTCAATCTCACCATTAGGATCAAGTAAAGTGATGCTCTCAGAGGGATCTATACTTTCAAGACTATAATAGGTGTTTTCTTGCTCAGGCAAGCTTTGGCCTTTGTTATATTCAAATGAAAAGTGAAGAGATTTAGGAACGACAGGCCCCAGTTCAAAACGGATAACATCATCACTTGATTGCTTTGGCGGGAGAAAGGAAGTAAATCGACCATCATTAAAAGGAGTAAAGGTACCATTGCCAACCGATAAAACCTGTGACAAGGAAGGGGTAGAGTAGGGAAGCGCGTTGTCAACTACAAGTTCAGGCGGGTTGGCGGTAAGATCAATTTCAAAATCCCCTAAAGACTCTATTTTATCATAGATTCCGTCATTGTCATTGTCCAAGTCAATATTGTCCACCACACCGTCTTTGTCCGAATCATTTGGACAAATGCTCACATTCACAGCAGAGGAATACACAACACTGTTGGGGGATAAACAGTCAATAATCACTTCGAGGCGATAGGAACCAAAATCATCTGGAACATATTCCGGATCGTCTGTGGCGGTCCCAGTAAAAACATAATCCCAAGTTCCCCCACTATTTTTCTTTTGCCACTTTATGGAGTCGTAATTTTCAGCATTTGGGAGTTGTAAGATAACATTTGATTGTCCAGAAGAATCAACACAGCCACCTATATTGTTCAAGTAAAGATTTGAATAAATTTTTGGCTCGAGGTTGAATCCAGAGTAGAACGCTCCAGAGGTTGCTGTAGCGTTGACATTGTAATATGACACATAAAGTTCCTCAGACCCAACAATAGATACATCACCAGTGAGGTCATCAATTCTGTGTATTTGGTAATTAGCAGCAGATGTTTGGATGGGTCCGCGCTCGAAAACAACATTATCTAGAGATAAAATATCCTGTTCATTAACTTGTACTGAAGACGCATAGGAACTAAGTACAAACAAAGAGCCACTAAAATTTGAGGAGCCATCCACCTCGTTTATTCGCCCAATGCTTTCTACATCACCAACACTTGTACAGCTGAGAGGGGGCACAAAAAACATCCCTTGATTTGCACCATAATAATGGACTTGCTGATTACCTTGGTAACCAGTTACATTTCCTTTTTTTCCTGTTCCTTGAAAAACATAAACATTTTTGTTTGATTGGATGTGAAGATAATCTATAGCGGTGTTTGGGTTGTTCGTAAACTCACTTCCCTCAATAAAGACATGCTCACCTGCATTTAATCTTATAGGAGTAGTGTTGTTATTTAAAAAAACAAGTGTGTTGTTTTCATTGGCTATGATTAGGGCATTTTCAATGCTGTTGAAACTATCTCCCTTAATGAGCAAGTATTCAGTTGAATCTACGATTGGGCTTAAACTAATTAATTGATCAATACCCATATCACTGCCATTGAGATATCCGATGGCTTCTTCACCACTAAAAAAGTAAGGAGAGTCAATAATTTCATTGCTAAAACTTCCAAGAATAGACCCTGAGCTTACAACAATATCATTGTTTTGCGACTCGATCAAAGTGCCGATAAACAAGTCGTTATTATTACCATTAAACACAGCTATATACGTTTCATTTTTATTTAAAACAATCGTTTCCGGTAGTTTAGCCTGGGATTGAAAAGTTTCAAGTGCGGGATCGAAATTAAAACTAACAATTGTGTTGTTTTTAGTTGCCATCAGAGAAAAGAAAGAAAAATCATTTTCCCCTTTCCGCTCCATTCCCCCCACCCGAAAGCTCTTTCCAAGCCCATCGACTCCTTTACTTACAAGTGAGCCCGCGTGATTTTCTGCCCTCAACCGAAGAGAAACATAAATTTCTCTGTTGGCAAAAACTTCAAAACCTTTGTCAGCAAAAACGTGGTCTGAATCAAAATTCCAAGGTTTGGCACCAATATCACTTATTGCTACTTGTATTTTGTATGAGTTTGTGTTGGACACGGCACCAACTATCCAACTACTTGCGGGCTGACCGATAGGTTTTATTGTAAACTGCACATTCTCATGAGGAGTTGAGATATACAGGTGAGCAGATTCAAAAACTATTTCCGGCACAGGAGGAATATAATGTTGCTTGCTAAGCTGAGCGTATGAAAAAAAAGGTAATACCACCACAATTAACACCAAGTAGATGATTGGAGCTTGATTTAAATAATTGTCTTTTATTTGCACAATTCAATTATAGTGAAAAAATTTACATTCATATCACTAAACCGCAATTATGTTAAATGGCTCATAACGTATGTTTTAGTGCAAGTACAACTCATACACGGCCAGTTGCAGCTTCCCATTTATGCGGATTATCTAACCGATAATTATTTTTTGGTTCACCCTGCAATGGCAGGCGCCCAGCTCGAAGGAGTTCAAACTCGAATGACGCATCGATCACAGTGGCAAGGCGTATCTAATGCGCCAAGTTTACAAACTATCAATGCACACGGGCGAATTGGTTTAAAATCTGGGCTAGGAACTGTTTTTTACAACGACAGAAATGGATTTCAAAATCAAGTTGGCGCTTCAGTGACATATGCCCATCATATCAATCTTATTCTTGGGAACAGGGACATTCATCAACTTTCATTTGGCCTTTCGGCAGGAGTAATGAATAATACCCACGACCAAACCCAATTTGCATCAGACCTTGGGGACCCGCTTTTGGAAGGAAACCAAGTGAAATCCAATGGCCTCCATATGGATTTGGGGCTCTCCTACATCCGCTATCAATTCTACACGCACTTCACAGTTAGAAACCTTATTTTTAAAGGTCAGAACATCTCAGATAATATCAGTCTAGACAAGGGTAAAAAGTGGATTGCTAATGCAGGACATTTTTTTGAACTTAACGACAACACTTCTCTTGAACCCTCTGCGATGATACAGTTTGTGGAGTATGCAGACCTTCCATCCTATGATATGAACATAAAGTCACACCACGATCTCAACAATTTAAACCTCTCATTTGGGGCATCATATCGTTTTGGCACACAACCAAACGCAAATCTTTTATCAAGAGAGAACCTTAACCAAGACCATAAACAATTAACCCTATTGACAGGAGTGCAATTTAAAGGAGTTTCATTTTTTTATACGTACACTTATAGCTTTGAAGATATTCAAATTGCGCCATTCAATAGCCATCAACTCACCTTAGGATTTGATCTTTCATCAGATAAATTCCGTTTTTTCCCGGTTCGCGGAATGTTATAATATTAAGAATGTAAAACGAAAATTAATCACAAACTTCCTTCAAACGATCTAAATCTTCTTCGCCATTTACAGTTATTATTTCACCTTCAACAATAACATCAAATGGATAAACTATTTCAGGCTCTTCTTCAGAGTCTTTGTTTTCCTCATACCAAAGGTCTATTTTGTCCCAATCTTCATCGCTATTGATTGTAATTTCAGATCCGTCGGGAAGAACAAAAGAAATAGGATAAATAAATTTGAAACACTCTTCTTCATAATCTTCTTCGTAATCACCACAAAAAGTAATAATCAAATAAATTAGCTCTAAAAAATCAATATCATTATTTACTTCATATATTGAACCGCCTAGACTTATTGAAAAAGGATATTTAATTTCTGGCCCATCATCAGTATTATTCTCTTCATACCAAAGGTCTATTTTGTCCCAATCTTCATCGCTATTGATTGTAATTTCAGATCCGTCAGGAAGAATAAAAGAAATAGGATAAATAAATTCGAAACACTCTTCATTATTTTTCTGGGAATCAAACATGCTAGCACGAGCACTTGTGCTAGGACCAGAATGAATTTGGCGCAACTGAGAGGTTAGGCTTTCATTAGAATTTGTATTTGTTAATTCATTATTAGCAGCGACATTATCTTCAGTTATTGTGTTATTACATGAAAATGTAAACAATATTATTGTTGAAAATAATAGCCAATTTGTTTTTTTTCTCATTTTTAAAACATCCACTAAATTCAAAGTTAGTTTTTTTAAACAATTGTAAAGCAATATATTACATAGTTTATTGTAAAAATAATTTCAAATATAAGTGATTGAAATCGAACGTAAATTTTTAGTTTCTAATCTTAACGCTTGTTTGCAGCACCAAACCACTTCAACACGAATCATTCAAGGCTATTTGTCTTTTGATCCAGCAAGAACAGTTCGTGTGCGGAAAACAGACACTAAAGCGTTTATAACGATTAAAGGAAAGCCCAATGCAACCGGGGACACACGTTATGAGTGGGAGAAAGAAATTCCAGAAAATGATGCAGCACAACTTTTAAAGTTATGTTTGGGGCAAATCATTCAAAAAACCCGGTATGTTATTTCCCATAAATCTCATCTTTTTGAAGTAGATGTTTTTTCAGGAAAACTTCAGGGTTTGGTAATTGCAGAAGTTGAATTATCTGCCGCCGAAGAACAGGTAGATCTTCCAACATGGATAGGGAAAGAGGTCACAGGGGATTCACGATATTTCAACAGTGATTTGGCAAAAAAAGGACTAAAGCCCGAGATCATCTAAGTCGACCGCGTCATCAGTGTTATTTTGACTTCGGAGTTTAGCTAGCAACTCACAATCTAGCGGGATACTTACTCTTTCGGGGGCGGGGAAAGAATCTATGGACACTTCTAACAGGGGGTCTTCATACAATTTTTTCATATACAAAGCCCATATTGGAAGCGCCATCGTTGCGCCTTGACCATAGGCAATGGAGTTAAAGTGCGTTGCTCGATCTTCTCCGCCAACCCACACCCCAGTCACGAGGTTTGGCACCATGCCAATAAACCAACCATCACTTTGGTTTTGCGTTGTGCCGGTTTTACCCGCTATAGGGTTTTGGAATTCATACGGATATCCAGTTACAACCGTCCCAAAATAGGGATTATTTTCTTCTGCGCCTCGGTGTCTCAAACGAATTCCAGAACCAGATTCTGTGACCCCTTCAAGGAGCTTTACAGTAACATAGGCCGACTCTTCACTAAGTACATCCCGTGTTTCTGGGGTTGCTTCAAATAAAACCGTTCCGTTTTTATCTTCAATTCGAGTGACCATTACAGGCTTTACATAAATTCCCTGATTGGCAAATGCACCATAGGCAGCAACCATTTCATATACACTCAAATCAGCAGTCCCCAATGCAATTGAAGGAACATTTGGAATTTTTGAACTGATCCCCAAGTCGGCAGCGAGTTTACTAACTGGTCCAGGCCCCACTTTATCAATCAACCTTGCACTGATGGTGTTGACAGAGTTTGCCAGTGCATTTTTCAAGGTGCGCATCCCAGTGTATCGATCTCCAGAATTTTTTGGACACCAAGCTTCATGAGCACCAAATTTTCTTGCTTCAACACAATAAAAGCCATCTGGAAATGAATCACATGGAGAGAGCTTCAATTGATCAATCGCAGAGGCATAGACAAAGGGCTTAAACGTTGATCCAATTTGCCGTTTTCCCTGAAAGACATGATCAAACTGAAAGTGCTTGTAGTTGATCCCACCAACCCAAGCTTTTACATGTCCAGTTTGTGGATTCATCGACATCATGCCAGACCGCAAAAAATGCTTGTAGTGACGAATCGAATCAATAGGGCGCATGACCGTGTCGATCTCTCCTTTCCAGCTAAAAATTCTCATTGCTGTTTTTTGTTCAAAAGACGCTTTGATCTCGTCTTCCGTTTTGCCAGCAAGCTTCATTTTTCTCCATCTTTCGGATCGCATCATGGCCTGACCCATAAGTCTCTCAACCTCTTTTTCGGTAAGGTCTAAAAACGGTGCAGTAGGATTCCATTTAGGGGCATTTTGCTCAAAAAAAGCATCCTGAAGATTGGACATATGCTCTTTCACAGCGTTTTCAGCATAAGTCTGCATCTTGGAGTCAAGCGTAGTGTAGATTGTCAACCCATCCAAATACAAGTTGTATTTTTCCCCATCTGGCTTGGGGTTGTCCTGAATCCAATTCAGCATAAATTGACGGAGGTAAGCCCGAAAATAGGTTGCAAGGCCCTCGCGATGCGATTGCGGATTAAATTGAATCTGGAGAGGCAACTGCTGTAAAGAGTCAACCTCTTTTTGGGTGAGCATCTTATTTCGAAGCATTTGTTGAAACACAATATTTCTCCGAGAAGTTACGAGTTCAGGTCTCCGAATGGGGTTGTATAGAGACGAGTTTTTAAGCATTCCCACCAGCATGGCAGACTCTTCCAGAAGCAATTCCGAGGGCTCTTTTGAAAAATAAATATTGGCGGCTGAGCGCAATCCGTCCGCATTGTAATTGAAATCATACAAATTCAAATACATTGTTAGGATTTCTTTCTTAGCGTATCTCCGTTCGAGCTGTACGGCAATGACCCATTCTTTAATTTTTTGGATTACAGCGTCAAGGGTGTTTCTAGAACGAACGCCTGTAAAAAGTTGTCGAGCCAATTGTTGAGAAACTGTACTTGCCCCTCCTTTTTCACCAAGGTAAACCACGGCTCTTAGAGTACTTCGCAAGTCAATGCCAGAGTGATCATAAAAGCGCTCGTCTTCCGTGGCAATCAAAGCATCGATAAGATTCTTGGGAATCTCTTCATAGTACAGAGGCGTTCGATTGTCATTGTAATAAAACTTCCCAATCACCTTGTTGTCCGCTGAAAAAATCTGTGTAGCAAGGTTTGTTTTGGGGTTTTCCAGTTGACGGAATTCAGGCATTTTACCAAGCAATCCAAATCCAGCGGCTAAAAAAATGCTAACAAAGGACAAAATACCGATTGAAAACAAGATCCAAAAGAGCTTTATACTCCGCCGGTATGTTCCATTCTTTCCCTTCATTGGTCTTCTTGAATTCGTTCTATACCAATCCCCACTTCTGTAATCCCGCTGAGGACATCGATCGACTCCGCATGATCATTGTGCCGCATGGCGGGCTTGACTGTTAGCCGGTGCTCACCAACAACACGAAAACGGTGGGCTTCCTTAAACCAAAGCTTACTTTCATGAACCAAAAGACCTTCCCCGAGCCATTCTCCATCGGGCGTTGCCATTGTATAGGAAAGTGTGTCAACCAATTTTTCTCCAATGGGGTTTTCAAGCGTGGTAATTAGGTAAATATTAGCAAATGGGTACTCATCATTATTTCGCAAATACAAAAAAAGGTTTGCAGGAGCATTAATTTTTTCGGGAGTAAACCTAAATTCCACTTCCTCATGCTGAGGCCACCCATTCGAAAAAGAAAAAAACTGTAACTTCTCATTTCCCGAAACACAACCTCCTATCAAACCAATCAAACAGAGATAAAAAGCGGATTTCCGTGAAATGAACATTCGATTCAACATACAGATTAAGTACTATTTTTTCATAAAAGCAAGGGATTCAGACCTTCCTTTTTTAAAGATTTTATTGCTGTTCTTTGTACCTTTACGGAGAAGTTTCTGTTCGTCCTCAGGAAGCTGAACAATATCTGAACATGCATCAGAGCAGCAGTTGTTGTGTGCCTCTGCACAAGTCGGACATTGGATAAACAGCAAATGACAAGCTTCATTCGCACAGTTGACATGGGTATCACACAGTGTACCACACTGGTGACAAACCGCAATAACCTCGTTGGAAATTTGTTCGGCTCTTCGCTGATCAAACACAAAGTTTTTACCGCGAAATTTATTGTCTAACCCTTGCGCTTTTACTTGTCGTGTATACTCAATGATACCACCTTCTAATTGAAACACATTTTCAAAGCCCTTGTATTTGAAGTAGGCACTTGCTTTTTCACAGCGAATACCACCAGTGCAATACATGACGATATTTTTGTCTTTTTTATGTGACTGCAAATCTTCTTCAATCAGTGGTAGCGAATCTCGAAAGGTATCAACATCGGGAGTAATGGCGCCCTCAAAATGCCCAATTTCACTTTCGTAATGATTCCGCATATCCACCAACAGCGTCTCTGGCTTTGAAATGAGGTCATTAAAGGACTGGGCATCAACGTGAATCCCGCATTGGGTGACATCAAACTCACTGTCCTCAAGGCCATCCGCAACAATTTTGTCTCGGACTTTGATTTTTAGTTTTAAAAAAGATTTGTTGTTCTGTTCAACAGCAATGTTCAAACGAACATTTTCCAGAAATGAAACAGTATCAAGCATTTCCTTAAATTCATCAAAACGGATTGCTGGGACGGAAAGCTGTGCATTTATTCCTTCGTAAGCAACATAAATCCGACCCAAAACATTGAGCTTGTTCCAGTGAATAAAAAGATAATCTCGGAACAACTTTGGGTTTTCGATCTGTGCGTATTTGTAGAACGACAGTGTGAGGCGATCTTCGCCAGCTTGGTCAATGAGATTGGCACGTTCTTTCGCACTTAATGTGTTGTACAGTTGCATGCTATACTGATTAAGTTTGTCGGACAAAGGTACAAATTTAAAAAACGCATTTGGAGAGCTTGTTTTTGCGCCTAAAATTGTACTTTAGAGACTTCAAAAAACCACAATATGGCAAATGAAAAAGAAGCAAAATTAAAAGCATTACAACTTACTTTAGACAAGTTGGATAAAGCATACGGTAAAGGGACTGTTATGCGGATGAACGACGAGGCCCTCGAAGAAGTTGAAGCGATTTCTTCTGGATCCTTGAGCTTGGATGCAGCCCTTGGCGTAGGCGGATATCCAAGAGGTAGGGTTATTGAAATCTATGGCCCAGAGTCATCAGGAAAAACAACACTTACTCTACATGCTATAGCGGAATGTCAAAAAAGTGGCGGAATCGCAGCATTTATCGATGCCGAACACGCTTTTGATCGCTACTATGCGCAAAGCTTGGGCGTTGACATTGATGAACTGATTGTTTCTCAACCAGATCACGGAGAACAAGCTCTTGAAATTGCCGACAACTTAATCCGTTCAGGAGCTGTTGATATTGTTGTGATTGATTCTGTGGCAGCATTGACGCCAAAGAGCGAAATCGAAGGAGAAATGGGAGACTCTAAAATGGGTCTTCATGCACGATTGATGTCGCAAGCATTGCGAAAACTAACGGCTTCAATCAGCAAAACCCAATCGACTGTGATTTTCATCAATCAATTGCGAGAGAAAATCGGCGTGATGTTTGGCAACCCAGAAACGACTACTGGTGGGAATGCGTTGAAATTCTATGCCTCTGTGCGCTTAGACATCCGTCGCTCAACTCAAATCAAAGACAGTCAAGGGGGGATCAATGGAAACCGCACGCGTGTCAAAGTGGTCAAAAACAAGGTTGCACCTCCATTTAAGACTGTCGAATTCGATATTTTATATGGAAAAGGAATTTCTAAAAATGGTGAACTATTGGACTTGGGCGTAGAGGAAGAAATTATTCAAAAAAGCGGCTCTTGGTTTAGTTATGGAGACACCAAACTCGGACAAGGAAGAGATTCGGTTATTAAGTTATTCGAGGATAATCTCGAGCTTGCAGAAGAGATTGAAGATAAAATCCGAAACACCCAATCGGAAAAAGAATAGCTTAGGAATAACCCTCTTTTTGCAATTGCTCGCGAAAGAACGCGAAGGTTTTTTCTTTGAGTTTAGGAAGGTCATTGGCCGTCAAGCCGGTTGTTTCAATGGCAGGGTGAACAATTGCGCGAACAACCCCAGGAGAACCCGACCAGTATTTGTGACCAAATTGAAAGGGAAATCGTTTTTTACAATCGGGTAGCGTAATGGGAACGATAGGCATTTGGTATTGAATGGCCAAGCTAAAAGCACCATTTTTAAAGGGCGCCAAATAGACGTCCGGATGAGGAACGAGCCCCTCAGGATAAATGCACACACTGTACCCAAAGTCTAATTTTTTTTGTGCTCGGTGATATACGTTTTTTCTACTTTTTGCACTTTCCCGATCGACAAGAATTGCAGCGCGACGATATATGTAGTTAAATATTGGAATTTCTTCAAGTTCGCGTTTGCCAACAAACACAAAAGGGTTCCGAACCGCCATAAGTACGAGCATGATATCAATCATACTGAGGTGATTGGCTACAAACATATAATTCTTTCCTTTTTCAAGCGTTTGAAATTGCTTAAACCGAGGCCAAAACCCCATACCATATAGTATAATTGGCGACCAAACCCAACGCGCTAGCCAAAAGACGTGACGATACCATTGCTCTCTTTGAAGAAAAACGAGAAGTAAAGGAAAACACAAGAAAACACCAAGACCTGCAAGGATATAAAACCACACATTCCAAAGCCCATAAATGATTTTCTTCGCGAATTGTATCACGGGAGTAAAAGTAGTGATTTGGAGATAATCCAAAAGGCGTACCTTTGTAAAGGGACAAAACACATAAGAATGGCTCGGATTTTAACAGGAATTCAAAGTACAGGCACACCACATTTGGGGAATCTGCTTGGAGCCATTCTGCCTGCCATTGAAATGGCAAATCAAAGCAAAAACGACTCCTTTTTGTTTATTGCAGATCTTCATGCCCTAACCCAAATTAAAGATTCCAGCCAAACCAAAACAAACACCTATGCAACTGCTGCTGCATGGCTTGCTTGTGGTTTGGATCCCCAAAAAACAGTTTTCTATCGCCAGTCAGACGTACCTCAAGTCACAGAGCTAGCGTGGTACCTCAACTGCTTTTTCCCTTATAGCCGCTTGAGTTTAGCCCACTCGTTTAAAGATAAAGCCGACCGACTAGAAGATGTCAACGCGGGGCTATTTACTTATCCAATGTTGATGGCTGCAGACATTTTGTTATATGACGCACATCAAGTTCCTGTAGGCAAGGACCAGCAACAACACCTTGAAATGACTCGAGATGTCGCCAATCGATTTCACGCCCAATTCGGCGAAACCTTTGTACTCCCTGAAGCGGTATTGCGGGAGTCGAATATGTATGTACCGGGAACTAATGGCGGAAAAATGAGTAAGTCAAAAAATAACATTATTGACGTCTTTTTACCTGAAAAACAACTTCGTAAACAAGTCATGGGAATTGCCACAGACAGCACACCACTTGAGGAGCCAAAAGATCCAGAAAGTTGCACTGTGTTTTCGCTTTATCGTATGGTTGCTGAGGAGAGTGCCGTCAAACAAATGCGCCTTCAATATAAATCGGGAGGTTTTGGATATGGCCATGCCAAGCAAGCTTTATTTGAGACCTTACTTGATAAGTTTGCACCGGCAAGATCTCAGTTTAACAAGCTCATGGATGAGTCCCAACAAATGGATTTGGTTTTGGAGCAAGGTGCACAAAAAGCACAAGAAATTGCAGAGGAGGTCCTATCACGGGTACGCTCTCGCTTGGGTTTTTTTACATAAGCTGAATACTAGGGATTTTAATAATATCACCTATTAAAACATAAAAATTTTATTATTTTTGAGCATGCAACTAACCAAACACATTAGCTACTTACTATATCGATACGACTGTGTAACCGTTCCAGGTTTTGGTGCGTTTTTGGGAACACCAGCCTCTGCTGAACTCGATACGGATAACGAAACCATTTACCCACCAACAAAACAAATTTCGTTTAACGCACAACTTCAATCCAACGATGGTTTATTGGCCAACGCAATAGCCGTTGAGCAGCAAACGAGCTATGAGCAGGCCGTACGTCTTGTCCACAAGGAAGTGGTGCGCTGGAAGTCAATGCTCCATGACGGAAAAACGGTCGAGTTGGATCGTATTGGAAAGCTTCAGTTTAATGCAGAGAAAAATGTGGTTTTTGTTCCGACAAAAAATTACAACCACTTCGCAGAATCTTTTGGACTTCACCCTGTTCAGGCTCAAAAAATTGATCGAACCAAAGTGCTAAAAAGCACCCCAAAAATTATAGACTTTAACAACGATAGAAGTCAAAATCAAACGGATTCACAAGGTACAAACAACAACCCATTGCGACATATTGCTGCCGCTGCCGCCGCCGCCGTAATTGGTTATGCAGGTTTTGTGGCCTATGACGATTACACCCAAGATCAACAGCTCGCCCAAGAAATGGAGCTACGCCAAGAAGCAAAGGAAGAGGTACAACAAGCTATTTTTGATTTGGGAGAGTTGCCTAAACTATCGATTCAGACTATCCCCCAAGAGGCATATCACATCATTGGTGGTGCTTTTGCAGTAGAGTCAAATGCAGATCGATACCTTAAACAATTACAACAAAAAGGATTTGTGGGTGCCCAAAAGCTGGCACCTAATTCATATGGCCTGCACATGGTTGCTTTGGGCAGTCGTGTCGACCGTAGCGAAGCGATTGACTTTCTACGTCAAGTTCAGCGCACCGAAATCACGGATGCGTGGATGCTAAAACGTTAAAAGATGAATCCCAAAACACCTGCTGCGTCCAAAACTGTTCTCACAGATTTGGTTCTTCCAAGTGATACCAACCCCTTAGGAAATCTTTTTGGAGGGGAGCTTTTGTCGCGAATGGATCGTGCAGCTTGTATTGCTGCCGAAAGACATGCTGGGAATGTTGTTGTGACGGCTTCTGTAAACCATGTCCATTTTAGCAAAGCTGTTCCTTTGGGGAGTGTGTTGACTTTAGAAGCCAAAGTGTCGCGTTCTTTTCGGACCTCTATAGAAGTCTTTATCGATGTGTGGATCGAACCAAGAGGGTCATCAGAGTTGCGAGAAAAAGCCAATGAAGCAATCTATACTTTTGTAGCGGTTGATGAAAATGGTAAGCCTACTGCCGTTCCGCCTGTTCAACCCGAAACCCAACTTGAAAAGGCACGATACGATGCAGCTTTACGCCGTCGGCAACTCAGTTTGATTTTGGCTAAAAAACTATCGCCTGATGATGCTACAGAACTCAAAGCACTTTTTGAAGATTAGTATTTTACAGACATTGACCCTTCGTGTAGCGAATGAATTCAATTGAGTTGAAAACATCTTGATTTTGTACCTTTGCCCAAAGTGGGACTATGATACGCTCAATGACCGGATTTGCTCGGTCCTCATTCGAATCT
>MDTD01142508.1_pt1 | contig 18560 bp, 18 predicted proteins | sample 811221 | NCBI WGS metagenome assembly MDTD01 (sample SAMN05326646, study PRJNA326480) | marine metagenome | isolation source: seawater | place: Pacific Ocean: South West | collected 2011 | reverse complement strand
TTTGATAAGGAACTCCAATTAAGTCATGTTTTTTAAATTTATTTGACATATTTTCATCAACATCGTCTAACAATACGTCAATATTTTGTTTTTTGAGTTCCCGATATATTTTTTCTGCTTTTTCAAAGTTTTCTCTATTATTTTTACTTATGCTTGGTATGATTACCACATCAAATGGAGATATTGATTTAGGCCATTTCATTACATTATTATTATAGTTAGCCTCAATTGTTGCGCCTACTAATCTTGAAACTCCTATGCCATATGACCCCATTTTAACAGAAGTTTTTTTTCCTGCTTTATCATCTATTAAACAATTCATGGGTTTAGAATATTTATCACTGAAGTAAAAAATATGTCCCACCTCAATTCCTTTTGTTGTCATTTGATTTTCTTTTTTTACTTTTATACTAAATTCTTCTTGTTTAAATTTTTCGTCTGTTACTGCATAGATTCTAGAAAAATCTTCTCGCATTTTCTTTAGTGACTGATCATCAAACTTATATTTGTTTAAATTTATCTCAAAAATATTTTTATCTGCGTAAATCTGACTTTCACCTGTTTCAGCAAGTATTATAAATTCATGTGAAAGATCACCACCTATTGGTCCTGTCTCCGCAGCCATAGGAATAGCTTTTAATCCCAGTCTATCAAAAGTTTTTAAGTAAGAATAAAACATTTTGTTGTAGGATTTTTTTGCGTCTTCTTCTGATAAATCAAAAGAGTAAGCATCTTTCATGTAAAATTCTTTACATCGCATAACTCCAAATCTTGGTCGTATCTCATCCCTAAATTTCCATTGAATGTGATATAGAAGCTGAGGTAGTGACTTATAAGACTTTACGCTTGATCTAAATATATCTGTTATCAACTCCTCATTAGTTGGACCGTAAAGCATTTCTCTGCCTTGACGATCTTTAATTCTAAGCATTTCTTCTCCATAATCGTCATACCTGCCACTTTCTTTCCAAATTTCTGATGACTGAATTGTGGGCATTAGCATTTCTTGCGCTCCAATAAAATTTTGTTCCTCTCTTACAATCTTCTCAATTTTTTTCATGACTTTAAATCCTAGAGGTAACCAAGAATAAATTCCAGCTGAAGATTGTTTTATCATACCAGTCCTTAACATTAGTTGATGAGATTTAATTTTAGCCTCTGTTGGAAGATCTTTGGTAATTGGAATAAATAATTTTGAAAGATACATTATTTTAAAAATTCTCTTAAATTTAATAAGTCGATTTTAACAAGATAATATATAACTACAAAAATTATAGTAGTAATTAATGTGGTTAAAAAAAATTTCTTTGCGATTTTAGGATTTTTAGGTGCTCCTGGATCCATTCCTTCAATTTTATCCTTAAAAACTTCTTTATTTGACTGTATTCCAATAGGTAAGACTGAGAAAAATATTATCCACCAAATCATCACATAAACAATTATAGAACCTGTTATGCCCATTAAATCCTAGTAATATTAATATTTGTGAAAGGTTTTTTTCCTGTTTTTTCCCTAACTATTCTTCTACAGTTCTGCTTTAAAGTTTCAATTAAATTTTGTTGTTGTTTCTTATTATCCATAGAAAAAGTTCGACAAATATTCATAATTTCATCTTCCATATCGAATATAAAGGTATCCTCCTCTTTTTTTTCTGGAATGCCTCTGTAAGATATCACTGGTTTCTTTACGCTTCCATTATTTGATACGATAAGAGTAATTTCTAAATATCCATTTACAGACAAATTTTTTCTATCTTTTATAGATTGGGAGTCTGTTTCAACGTTTATATTACCGTCTAAATAGACCTTTCCTGAAGGGGCTTTATCAATAATTTCTGGTTTATTTCCAGGTAGGATTTTTATTATATCACCATTTTCTATAAGTAAACTTTTTGGCACTTGCATTTCTTTAGCAAAATTAACATGTTCAACCATATGACGATGTTCTCCGTGTACAGGTATCACACATTGAGGTTTTACCCATTTATACATATCTTTTAAATCATCTCTATTTGGATGACCAGAGACATGGACAAAAGCGTTTTCTTCGCTAATCATTTCCATTTTATTTTTTACAATTAAATTTTGTAAATGGTATAATTTTTTTTCGTTACCAGGAATTATTTTAGAGGAAAAAATTACACAGTCTCCACTTTCTAAAAAAACATCTGGATGAATGTTATTTATTATTCTAGTCATCGCTCCCATTGGTTCACCCTGGCTGCCCGTAGCTAAATATAAAATTTTATTTTTTGGAACTTTTTTAGCATCTCTTGGCTCAAGCGGCTCAATGAGTCCTTGAAGATATCCACATTTTCTTGCAGCTTTATATATTCTTTGCATGGATCTTCCTACAAGACAAATATTTCTGCCTGTTTTTTTTGCACAATAAAAAATAGACTCCATTCTAGCTACATTTGATGCAAATGATGTAACCAGAATTCTGTTAGTTTTTATTTCCATAATTCTTAAGAGGCTATCTCTAACATCGGACTCTGAACCAGCTCTTCCTGGACTAAAAATATTTGTGGAGTCGCATATCATTGCAGAAACACCATTTTTTCCAATGGTCTTTAATTTTTCTTCGTCGATTTGACTACCTATTAGAGGATTTGGATCAATTTTCCAATCTCCAGTATGCAAAACTGTTCCAAGGGGAGTTTTAATACTTAGTCCATTTGGCTCTAAAATAGAATGGGTAAGAGTAACAAAATCAATTTCAAATTTTCCAAGTTTTATTTTGCTATTTAAAGCCACCACTTCTAAATATGATTTAATGTCAATTTTTTTCTCTTTAAATTTCTCAACAATAAGCGCAGCAGTAAAAGGTGTTGCGTACATTTTACATTTTAAATGAGGCCATATATGAACAACAGCTCCGATATGGTCTTCATGAGCATGTGTCAAAACTATTCCAAGTAAGTCATCTTTCTTATCAATTATAAAACCTGCATCGGGCATTATTAAATCAATACCTGGAACAGAGTCATCCGCAAAAGATACTCCCATATCAACAATAATCCATTTTTGATTATCTTCTTGTCCATAAGCATATAAATTCATGTTTCCACCTATTTCACCTGAACCGCCTAAAGGACAAAAAATTAATTCTTCTTTACTCATAAAAATTTTCTATAAACTTTTGAAATTCCTTTAATTGTAATATTTTGATCAACTATTACTTTTTTTTTTATTATACTTTTAAAAAAAACCGCATATCCACCTGTTAATATTATTTTATATCCCATTTTCCAATTTAAAGTTATCTTACTTATTATATTATTTATCAAACCTTCATAACCCCAGATAAATCCCGCATTTAATGCGTCCTTCGTATTTTTACCAAAGCCTTTTTGTTTATTTTTAAGATTAAACATCGGAAGTAAAGCCGTAGATTGATTTAAATTTTTCATAGATAATTTTATTCCAGGGGCAATAACACCACCCTCGTAAACGCTATTTTTAACAATATCAAATGTAGTTGCTGTTCCAAAATCAATTATTAAACAATTTTTAAATTTTTTCCCCTCAATCGAATTGACTATTCTATCAGATCCAAGCTGCCTTAAATTTTTGATATTAATTTTAATTAATCTTTTTAGATTAAATTGTTTTACCTCGAAAAGTTTATAATTTGAATTTTTGAAAATACTTTTAATTTTTTTAAAAGCTAAAGGAACGACACTTGAAAATAAGATTTCTTTTTTAAGATCTTTTTTTATTAGTTTTTTAAAAGTTTTTTTAATATATCCTTTTACAAAAATTTTTTCGGTGTCTAAAAAAATTGATTTAACAATCTTAGACTTATTATTTAATAAACAAATCCTAGTAGAAGTATTACCAATATCTCCAATCACGAAATGCATTTTTATTATTTATATTCCTTTTTTAATTCAAAAAAAGACATTTTTTTTGTGTTAGTAAGAAATTTTTCATATGTTAATAATATTAGTTTTAAAATTTCTTGGTTATTAACTTTTTTATTTATTATATTTTTTAAGCATGTTGATTGAAAGTTTTTGTTTATTGGGGCAATATTAGTATTTAACCCAATACCTACTATTAAATAATCAAATTGATTGCATTTTACTACCTCTTGTAAAATTCCACAAAATTTTTTCTTTTTATATAGTAAATCATTAGGCCATTTTATTTTAATATTTTTTGAAATTAAATTTGAAATTAATTTTCTTAGTAAATATGCGTTCAAGACAGAAAAATGTTTAAAATTAATCTTTTTTTCATCCAGTCTAAAAAATATACTCATGAATAGATTTCCTTTTATAGAAATCCATTTTTTACCTATTCTACCTCTACCTCCTGTTTGTCTCTCTGAGGAAATTAAAGTAGGATTTGTAAAATTTTGTTTGATAAGTTTTAAAGCTACATTATTAGTGCTTTTAACTACTTTAAACTTTTTAAGCTTTATTTTCATTAGCCTACAAATAAATTTGTAACTAAACTATTAAATACCGACGGGTATAAAAATAAGGTCACTAGAATTGTACAGCTGACAAATACAGAGAGTTGAGCAGTTCTGTTTTTTGTAAGGTCATAAGAGATAGCGCTATCATCAAAATAAATAGTTTTAATAATCTTAAGATAATAAAAAGCAGACATTACTGTAGTTAATAATCCTATAACTGCTAATGAATACATTTTTTGTTCTATCACTGCTACAAAAACATAAAATTTTGCAAAGAAACCTCCTAAGGGTGGAATTCCTGCTAATGAGAATAAAATAATTAAAAAAGAAATAGCTAAAATCGGGTGTTTTTTTGAAATTCCAGATAAATCTGCTATTTTTTCTTTATACTGACCATCTTTTTTTAATAAATAAAGACAAGAAAAAGCTCCTATATTCATGATTACATAAATTGAAATGTATATGATCGCACTTTGGTATCCTGAAATTACCCCTGTTGCTACTCCAGCTAACGCGTAACCAACGTGACCAATTGAGCTATAGGCTAAAAGTCGTTTAAAATTTGTTTGAACCATTGCAGCTACAGCTCCTAAAATCATAGATGCTATAGAAATAAAAATTATGATTGTTTGCCATTCAAGTAAAATATTTGAAAATGGAATGAACATAAACTTAATTAATAGAGCTAATCCAGCCACTTTTGGTACAACTGCGAAATAACTTGTTATAGATGTTGGTGCCCCCTCGTATACGTCTGGAGTCCACATATGAAATGGAACTGCAGAAACCTTAAATGCAAGCCCAACTAGTATAAATACCATCGCAAAAACTGCTCCAGTATTATCTTTGTTTAACTGTTCAGCGACTAAATCAAAATTGGTTGTTCCAGTAAAACCATAAAGCAATGAACAACCATACAACAATAAGCCAGATGATAATGCGCTTAAAACAAAGTATTTTATCCCAGACTCAGTTGATCTCAAATTATCTCTGTCAATTGAAGCTAAAATATAAAGTGCGAGAGATTGTAACTCTAAACCTAAATAAAAAAGTATTAGATCATTTGCACTTACCATAAAAAACATTCCAAGAATAGATAATAAAACTATTATTGGATACTCGAATTTATTTAATTTATTATCAATAATAAAATTTTTAGATGAATTTAAAACAAACAGAGAAGAAATAAGTATTAGTATTTTAAAATAATTTGAGAATGCGTCCCTTGTAAAGCTTTCCAAAAATATTTTTTCCTCATTATGTGGATTAGTAATAATAATTGAAATTGTTGTAATTATTATTAGCGAAGTGAGATTAAATATTAGATTAAAACTATTTTTAATAAATACCCCTATCATGAGAATAATAAAAATAGACAAAGATAAGAAAATTTCAGGAAAAATAATATTTAAATTATTAATCATTTTTTAATACTCACTTAGTGCTATTTGGTAGTTATCAATTAAACTATTAACGGAAACATTAAAAGTTTCCATTAAGGGTAGTGGATAAAAACCAAAAAAGATTACAAGAAAAGCTAAAGATACTAGCATTATAATTTCTGATTTATTTACATCACTTAAATTTTTAATTTCGGAATTACTAGTTACCCCAAAAATTACTCTTTTAGTTAACCACAGCATATAAGCAGCACCTAAAACTACACCGAATGTTGCTAACATTGCAGCTAAGTAACTTTTTTGAAAAGTTCCGGTCAAAACAAGAAACTCACCTAAAAAACCTGATGTCCCAGGTAACCCAAGAGCAGCTAGAGCAAATACTAAAAATAAAAGAGAATATTTAGGTAAATAATTTACTAAACCGCCATAGGTACTAATCATTCTTGAATGCAGTCTATCATATACTACTCCTACACATAAAAAAAGTGCAGCTGAAATAAGCCCATGACTAATCATTTGATATATACTTCCCTCAATACCTTGTTTAGTGAATGTAAAAATTCCTAAAGTCACATAGCCCATATGTGCTACCGATGAATAAGCAATCAATTTTTTCATATCATCCTGCATTAAAGCTACCAATGAAGTATAAATTATTGCGATAATACTTAATGTAAAAATTAGCGGGGTAAAAAACTCTGAAGCAATAGGAAACATGGGTATAGAAAATCTCAAGAAACCATATCCGGCCATTTTTAACAAAATTGCTGCAAGTAACACTGATCCTGCGGTCGGAGCTTCAACGTGTGCATCAGGCAACCAAGTATGCACTGGCCACATTGGCATTTTGACAGCAAATGAACTTAAAAAAGCTAGCCATAATAAATTTTGATATTCTTTAGGAATTTTAATTTCGTAAATCTGAGTAATATCAGTTGTTCCAGTCAGCCAATAGATCACAATTATTGCTACTAGCATTAAAACTGAGCCTAATAATGTAAATAAAAAGAACTTAAATGCAGAATAAACTCTTCTTGATCCTCCCCATACGCCAATAATTAAAAACATTGGAATTAACCCTGCTTCAAAAAATAGGTAAAAAATTACTAAATCTAAGGAGCAAAAAACACCAATCATGAAAGTTTCTAAGATTAAAATTGCTATTAAAAACTCTCTTACTCGTGTCTTAACACTATTAATGCATGAAATAATACAGATAGGTGTGATAAAAGTAGTCAATACTATAAATAGTATCGATATACCATCTACACCTAATTTAAATTTAATGAAATTATTTATCCAAGATTTTTCTTCAACAAATTGGAACTCTGCAATATTTGTATCTAAAGAATACCACAAAAATAATGAAAGCAGAAAAGTTGCAATACTACTAAATAAAGAAATATATATTGCACTATAGTTATTGGATTTATCCTTAGATAAAAAAATAAAAAAAGAGCTTAATAAAGGTAAAAAAATTAATGTGGATAATATAGGAAAGTTCATTTATTTCAAAATTAAATAAGTTAACAAAATTGATAAACCTAAAAGCATCACAAAAGCGTAATCATAAATAAATCCTGTCTGAAAACGTGCTGTTTTATTGGAAATTATTTTCACTAATTTTGAAATACCGTCAGGACCAAATCTATCTATTATACCCAGATCACCTTTCTTCCAAAATAGTGAACCAATTTTTTTTGCTGGAGATACAAATATTTTTTCATACAGCTCGTCAATGAACCACTTATTCAATAAAAAATTATATAGTGGTGCGTTGGTATTTTTTATATTTTCGAGAGCTTTTGGATTTGAAATGTACAAATAGAAGGATAAAGGTATTGTTATTAAAACTAATACCGGAGTAATTAGTAAAAACCAAAGGGGTATACTATCATGTTGAATTTCATTTAAAAAAAATATCGATGATTGCCAAAAATCATAACTATGATGCCCTATAAAAGTATTTTTGAAAAAATATCCCGAAAATATCGCTCCAACGCTTAAAAATATTAATGGCATAAGCATTGTAATTGGAGACTCATGCGTATCGTCAATAGAAATTTTTTTATTATTATAAGATCCATGAAATGTTTTAAAAAATAATCTCCATGAGTAAATTGAAGTTAGAAATGCTGTCAAGATTCCGATAGTAGATGCATAATTACTTACAGTTGTATCTTTTAAAAATGCAAATTCGATAATAGCGTCTTTTGAGTAGAAACCTGAGAGAAAAGGGAAACCTGTTAGCGCTAAAGTTCCAATCAACATAAAGATGTAAGTGTATGGAAGTTTTTTTCTTACACCACCCATATTTCTAATGTCTTGTTCATCCTTAAATGCATGTATTACAGAACCTGCTCCCAAAAATAATAATGCTTTAAAAAAAGCATGGGTAAATAAATGAAACATTGCTACGTGGTAAGCTCCAATACCTGCAGCAAAAAACATATACCCTAATTGACTACACGTTGAATAAGCAACAATTTTTTTAATATCATTTTGAACTAGAGCGACAGATGCAGCAAATATTGCTGTAATCATTCCTACAATAGTAACTAAATTTAGTGCAACTTGTGAATATTCAAAAATTGGTGAGCACCTGACTACGAGAAAAACTCCAGCTGTAACCATAGTTGCGGCATGGATTAATGCAGAAACTGGAGTTGGACCCTCCATTGCATCAGGTAACCAAGTATGTAGTAAAAATTGCGCTGATTTTCCCATAGCTCCAATGAATAAAAAAACACAAATTAAAGTTAATAAATTTATTTCAAATCCAAAAAATAATAATTTTTTTTCAGTAAATTTGTTTGTGGCTTGAAATACCTCCTCAAAATTTATTGAACCGAAAAAAAAGAAGATTAAAAATATTGCAATGGCAAGGCCAAAATCTCCAATCCTGTTTACAATGAAGGCTTTTATAGCAGCATTATTTGCTGACTCTTTTTTGTACCAAAAACCTATTAATAGATAAGAACATAGCCCCACTCCTTCCCAGCCAAAAAATAGTTGTAAAAAATTATCAGAAACAACCAATGCAAGCATTGAAAATGTAAATAATGATAGATAAGACATAAATCGAGGTTTATGAGGATCATGACTCATATAACCGATAGAATAAATATGTACTAATGCAGATACAAAAGTCACAACAACCAGCATAACTGAGCTTAATGGATCAACATTTATAGACCAATTAGCTGAGAATCCACCAGAGGAAATCCATTCAAAAACTTTATAATTTCCGTAGATGTTTTTCTGAATTCCGTTCCAAAATACAACTATTGATAAAAAAGCAGATAAACTTACTAGTAAGCTAGTAATTATTTCAGAGAAATATTTTGCTAATGATCTTCCAAAATATCCAATTAATGAACCAATTAATGGAAGAAATATTATTGCGTATTCCATTTAACCCTTCATACCATGAATGTCTTCAACTCTGATTGAACCTCTATTTCTATAATAAACTACAATTATAGCTAACCCTATTGCTGCCTCAGCAGCTGCTACTGTTAAGATAAGCATTGTAAAAATCTGACCGACTATATCGCCAGAAAAAATAGAAAATGATATCAAATTTATATTAACTGCTAACAAAATAAGCTCAATAGACATTAAAATTACTATTACATTTTTTCTATTTAAAAAAATTCCTATTACCCCTAGGAAAAAAATTATTGCGCCTAACGATAAATAATGACCCAAGCCAATTTCAATCATCTATCTTTACTCCTTGATTTGACTTAATTTCTTTAAGCTCAACTGCGGTAGAAGGATTTCTAGAAATTTGATTAATATAACTCTGTTTTTTTACTCCTGCTCTCTCCCTAAATGTAAGAAGTATAGCCCCAATCATCGCAAGTAGAAGTACTATCCCAGCTATTTGAAAATATAAAATATAGTCAGTATACATCACTAAACCTAATTGATGAGTATTTGAAATATTAGATATAATTAAGGTACTACTAGACATTACATCTTCCTTGTATTTCCAGCCTCCAACCACCACAAGTAATTCTAGTAAGATCAAAACACTCACGATTAAACCCGTGGGAATATGAGTTGATTTTTTTCCGATAAACCATGATTGCTTTTGCTCCGCAACATTAAGCATCATGACTACGAATAGAAATAAAACTGCTACTGCACCTACATAAACAATTAAGAGTATCATTCCTAGAAATTCAGCTCCTACCATAATAAATAAACAACCGACTGAGATAAAATCTAGTATTAAGAAAAAGACTGAGTTAATTGTACTTCTTGATGTAATTACCATCAAAGAAGAAAATATTGCAATTACTGAAAAAAAGTAAAAAAAAATTGAATGAACTATCATTTATCTGTAGGGCTTATCTAGCTTTATATTTTTTGCTAGTACTGACTCCCATCTATCGCCATTGTCTAAAAGTTTTTCTTTATTATAATAAAGTTCTTCCCTAGTCTCTGTTGCAAACTCAAAATTCGGACCTTGTACAATTGCGTCTACTGGACAAGATTCTTGGCACAATCCACAATAAATGCATTTTAACATATCAATGTCATACCGAGTTGTTTTTCTACTACCGTCAGACCTTTCCGCTGATTCTATTGTAATAGCTTGAGCTGGACATACAGCCTCACATAATTTACAAGCGATACATCTTTCTTCGCCATTTGGATACCTTCTAAGGGCGTGCTCACCTCTCATACGAGGGCTTATAGGTCCTTTTTCAAAAGGATAATTAATAGTTTTTGATTTTCTAAATAGTTCCTTAATAGCCATGTACAATCCAGAAATAAACTCTGTAAGAAAAATAGTTTTAATTAGTCGACTTAAATTCATTAAAAGTTCACCTTTGGTAGTTTATCAAAGTAAAATAAAAAGCTTGATGTAAGTACTAAATAAATTAATGAAAATGGTAAAAATACTTTCCAACCTAATCTCATAAGTTGGTCGTATCTATATCTCGGAACAATAGCTTTGATTAAAGCAAATAGTAAAAATAAAAACAAAATTTTAAATATCATCCAAATAGGTGCTGGAACTATATTTAAAGGATAAATATCCATAATCGGTAGCCAGCCTCCTAAAAACAGAATTGATCCCATCGCACACATTAAAAGAATGTTTGCATATTCTCCAAGCCAAAACATTGCATACATCATCCCTGAATACTCTGTTTGGTAACCCGCTACTAGTTCCGCTTCGGCCTCGGGTAAATCAAAAGGAGGTCTATTTGTTTCTGCTAATGCAGAAATGAAAAAAATTACAAACATTGGAAAAAGAGGTAACACAAACCAAAAATTCTTTTGTGCTTCTACAATATCATTTAAGTTTAAAGATCCTACACACAGAAGAACATTTATAATAATTATTCCGATTGAAACTTCATAAGATACCATTTGTGCTGCAGATCTAATAGCACCTAAAAAAGGGTATTTTGAATTTGAAGCCCAACCACCCATTATAATTCCATAAACACCAAGGGAAGAGACGGCAAATAAGTATAAAACTCCAACATTTATATCTGATAAAACTAAATCCTTACTCAATGGAATTACAGCCCATGCAACTAAAGCTAAAGTCATAGTGACAATAGGTGCTAGTATAAAAACTACTTTATTTGCGCTAGCAGGAATAATTATCTCTTTAAAAATATATTTTAATGCATCAGCCAAAGTTTGAAAAAGACCAAACGGGCCAACTACATTAGGCCCTCTTCTTTTTTGCACTAATCCCCATACTCTTCTATCTAGCCAAACTATCATTGCTACTGAAATCAGTATTGGAACAAGTAAAAAGAAAATTTTGTAAACTTCTTGCCCTAAAATTTGTAAATATTCCATCATATATTATTTGTTCCTGTCTTTTTTAAGTTTTGCTTAATTTGACGACATTCACTCATTGTTTTTGATGCCCTTGAAATAGAGTTAGTAAAATAATAATCTAGTTCTTTTATAACTACCTCTTCACTTTCAAAATGAGAGGAGGTATGTTCAAATTCATTTTCACTAAAATTTGGTAAATAATTTAATTGTGTAAAATTTGGAATTAGCTCTAAAACTTCTTTTCTAAGTCCATCGAAGCTGAAAAGGTTTTTATTTTCACTAAATTTTTTCAAAATCAAATTGAATATTTTCCAATCCTCTAATGCTTCTCCTATCGGGTAAGAGGCTTTTTTACACTCTTGAACTCTCCCTTCTAAATTTTCATATAGTCCGTTTTGTTCAGTGAAAGTCGCACTAGGAAGAACTAAATCAGCAATTTCAGCACCTCTGTCACCATGACTTCCTTGATAAACGACAAACTCATTTTCTTTTTTAAATTCTAAATTATCTGATCCTAATAAATATATTAACTTGAAACGATTATCTTCCAGTTTTTCAAAAAAAGAATTTCGCTCTTCATCAATTTTAGATAAAATTTTTAAATCAATTAATCCGACTGTAGAGGCATTTTGAGGTAAGAAATTGAATGCATTCCATTCTTTTGAAATAAAGTTTTTCTGTTTTAGTATTTTCTTAAATTCTTCTATGATAAATTTAGAACTTTTCAATTCTAAAGCGGACTCACCAATTATTATAATTGGTTTTTTTGCATTGGATAATTTTTCATAAAATTCGCCCTCTTTATTGATTATCCTCTTTAAATCATCAGTCCTTTTACCAATAATTTTATAATCGTAGGTAAGATCGCCTGGATCACCTACTGAGTAAATTGGTATTCGTCTTTGAGCAAAAGCTTTTCTAATTCTAGCATTAACCATCGTGGCCTCATGTCTTGGATTGGTTCCAATTAAAAGAATTAGATCAGACTCATCAATGCCTTTAATTGTAGAATTAAATAAATAATTACTTTTTTGAGATGAATTAATATAAAATTTTCTTTCCCTAAATTCTAGATTATTACTTTTTAGCTTTGCAAAAAATTTTTTAAAACTTAGGGCATTTTCCAAATTTACCATATCCCCGATATGACCAGCTATTTCACTTGGATCTAATGATTTAATTTTATCTACCAAAAGAAGAATAGCCTCATCCCAAGTTGATTTTTGTAGTTTGTTATTCTTTTTAATGTAGGGAACATCCAGTCTTTGTTTTAACAAACCATCACAAGAGTATCGCGTTTTATCAGATATCCATTCCTCATTGATATCGTTATTAAGTCTCGGTAAAATTCTTTTTACTTCCCAATTGTATGAATCTACTCTGATATTAGATCCTACGGCATCCATTACATCTATGCTCTCAGTTTTTTTTAACTCCCAAGGTCTAGCCTCAAATGCATATGGTTTAGACGTGAGAGCTCCAACTGGACACAAATCTATAACATTTGCTGAAAGCTCAGACTCCATTGCTTTTTCTAAATAAGTTGTAATTTCCATATTTTCTCCACGGCCTATTGCACCAATTTCAGGTACGCCAGCAACTTCAGTTGCAAATCTCACACACCGAGTGCAATGAATACATCTTGTCATTTGAGTTTTTATCAAAGGACCCATGTATTTTTCTTTTACTTGTCTTTTATTTTCTACAAACCTTGATTTATCTACACCGTAATACATCGATTGATCTTGTAAATCACATTCTCCCCCTTGGTCACAAACTGGGCAATCAAGCGGATGATTTGCTAGTAAAAATTCCATAACTCCTTTTCTAGCTTTTTCAACATACGCAGTATTTGTTTTGATATTCATTCCTTCAGCAGCGGGCATAGCACATGAGGCGATTGGTTTTGCAGATTTTTCCATTTCTACAAGACACATTCTACAGTTGCCAGCTATAGATAATTTTTCGTGATAACAAAACCTTGGTATTTCAACATCAGCTAATTCACAAGCTTGAAGAACTGTCATTCCTTTTTCAAACTCTATCTCTTTTCCATTAATGGTAATTTTAGGCATTCTTATTCTCCAAGAGGTGTTGATCTACTAAATAAGGGTTGTTTGTTCTCTTTTTTATTAAAGGTTCTTCTCTGCATCGACTTTCAATTTCTTTTCTAAAATGTCGTAATAAACCTTGCACTGGCCAAGCAGATCCCTCACCAAAAGCGCAAATTGTGTGACCTTCTATTTGTTTTGTTACATCAGACAGTAAGTCAATATCACTGAATGTAGCTTTTCTTTTTACTACCCTATCTAATATTCTCCACATCCAGCCTGCTCCCTCTCTGCAAGGAGTGCATTGACCACAACTTTCATGCTTATAAAATCTCGCAATTCTTGCCATACACTCAACGATATCTTGATCTTTGTTAATAACGACTATGCCTGCAGTACCTAAACCACTTTTGTTTTCTATCAAGGAATCAAAGTCCATAGTAATTGTATCGCATATTTTTTTTGATAATAAAGGCATAGAAGATCCGCCAGGTATTACAGCTTGAAGATTTTCCCACCCGCCAATTACTCCTCCTGCATGTTTCTCGATTAACTCTTTTAAAGATACTCCCATTTCCTCCTCAACATTACATGGTGAATTTACGTTACCAGAAATGCAAAATATTTTTGTGCCAGTATTCTTTGGTTTCCCTAGAGATGCAAACCATTTTCCGCCCCTTCTCATAATTGTGGGGACCACAGCTATTGTTTCAACATTGTTAACAATTGTTGGGCAACCATATAAACCAACTAGAGCAGGGAAAGGAGGTTTTAATCTTGGTTGACCTTTGTTTCCCTCTATACTTTCTAACAAAGCTGTCTCTTCACCGCATATGTATGCACCGGCTCCATAATGTATATGGATATCAAAATCCCAACCAGAGCCGCATGCGTTTTTTCCCAAGTAGTTTTTTTCATAGGCTTGGTTTATTGCATCTTGTAGTCTTTTTCCCTCATTTAGATATTCACCTCTGATATAAATGTAACAGACATGAGCGTTAACTGCATAGCCAGCTATTAGACATCCTTCAATTAATTTTTGAGGTTCAAATCTTAATATATCTCTATCTTTACAAGTTCCTGGTTCTGACTCATCAGCATTAATAACTAAATAATGAGGTCTTGAACCAACTTCTTTAGGAGCAAAAGACCACTTCAGTCCTGTGGAAAAACCTGCGCCTCCTCTTCCTCTTAATTCAGAAGTTTTAACCTCATTTATTATCCATTCTCTTCCTTTTAAAATAATATTTTTTGTATCTTTCCAATCATCTCTTTTTATTGCATTATCTATTTCCCATCCTAAATCGTTGTATAAATTTTTAAAAATCTTATTTTCTGGTTTAAGCATGATTTTCTCCATTGACCGATTGTTTTTTTTCAGGTGCAGTATTTTTACGTCCTCTGTATGAACCTGGTTTTATAGGTTTGTTATTTATTAATGAGTCTAAAATTTCAATAGTACTTTTTTCGTCTAAATCTTCGTAATAATCATTGTTAATTTGTATCATTGGAGCACTTACACAAGCACCTAGACATTCTACTTCCATCCATGAGCAGCTTCCATTTTTAGAAATTTCATTTTCATTTGGTGAGATCTTATCTTTGCAAATTTTAACAATCTTATCAGCGCCGCGTATTAAGCAGGGGGTAGTTGTACAAACTTGAACAAAGTGTTTACCTACTGGAGCTAAATTATACATTGTATAGAATGTTGCTACTTCATAAACTGAGATGTATGGCATTGATAAATAATTCGCAATGTACTTCATGGCTGATAGTGGTATCCAATTATCATTTTGTTTTTGAGCCAAGTAAAGAAACGGCATTACTGCGCTTTTTTTATTTTCCTTAGGGTATTTCTTTAAAATTTCCTCAGCCTTTTTTAAATTTTCATCAGAAAATGCAAATTTACTAGGTTGAACATCATGAACTTTTTTTAAACTCATCTATCAACCTCCCCAAATACGATATCTAAAGAGCCTAATACTGCTGGTACATCAGCTAACATGTGGCCACGTATTAAATAATCCATTGCTTGAAGATGGGAGAATCCAGGTGCTCTTATCTTACATCTATAAGGTTTATTACTCCCATCTGAAATTAAATAAACTCCAAACTCACCTTTAGGTGCCTCAACTGCAGTATAAACATTGCCTTTCGGAACTCTATAACCCTCTGTAAATAACTTAAAGTGGTGTATCAAAGCTTCCATTGACTGTTTTAAATCATCTCTGTTTGGAGGTGATATTTTTCCATCTATTGACTTAACAGGGCCTTTAGGAAGTCTCTCAATACATTGTAATATGATTTTTACACTTTCTCTCATTTCCTCTATTCTGCAGAGATAACGGTCATAACAATCTCCGTTTTTTCCTACTGGAATTTTAAAATCTAAATCTTGATAAATTTCATAAGGTTGAGATCTTCTTAAGTCCCATGGTACACCAGACCCTCTAAGCATTACCCCTGAAAAACTATGATCTAAAGCTTCTTGTTTTGTCACTATTCCTATTTCTACATTTCTTTGTTTAAAAATACGATTGTCAGTGAGTAACCCTTCTAAGTCATCAATTATTTTTGGAAATGATTTACAGAAATTTTCAATATCTTCCACGAGTTTTAATGGTATATCTTGGTGAACCCCTCCCGTTCTAAAATAATTAGCATGCAACCTTGAACCGGATGCTCTTTCATAAAAAGTCATTAATGTTTCTCTTTCTTCAAAACCCCACAAAGAGGGTGTTAAAGCCCCTACATCAAGCGCTTGGGTTGTTACATTTAAAATATGACTTAGAATTCTTCCAATCTCACAAAAAATTACCCTGATATACTTTGCTCTAATAGGAACTTCTATTTTTAATAATCTCTCTGCTGCTAAAGCGAAAGCATGTTCCTGATTCATTGGTGCTACATAATCTAATCTGTCAAAATAAGGTAAGGCTTGAGTGTAAGTTTTTTGCTCTATAAGCTTTTCAGTACCTCTATGAAGCAGACCAATATGTGGATCGGCTTTTTCTACGACTTCTCCATCCAATTCTAAAATAAGCCTTAAGACACCATGAGCAGCAGGATGTTGAGGTCCAAAATTAAGGTTTAGTGATTTAGTTTTTTTTACCATAGTTTTCTTTTTTTTTTATGTAATTTGTACCTTCCCAAGGACTTTCAAAATCAAAATTTCTATAGTTTTGCTCGAGTTTCACTGGCTCATAAATTACCTTTTTTTCTTTTTCGCTATATCTAACCTCGTTAAAACCTGTTAAAGGAAAATCTTTTCTTAATGGATGACCTTTAAATCCGTAATCTGTTAATATTCTTCTTAAGTCTGGATGATTTTTAAATTTTATTCCATACATATCGAAAACTTCTCTTTCCATCCAATTAGCTGAGGGAAAAATTTTTGTAATTGATTGTATTACCTGGTTTGACTCCAAATTAATTGAAAGTTTTATTCGATTATTATGTTCATGAGATAAAAATAGATAAACAAGTTTAAAGCGTTTTTCTTGTTGAGGAAAGTCAATCCCTACAATATCTATAAGCTGCCTAAATTTACATTTTTCATTAGATTTGAAGAATTGAATTACTTCAACTAAATCTTTTTCATCTATTTCTATTAATAGTTCATCATTTTCAATAAATGAGTTCTGAACTCTACTTGATAACTCAGAGTTAATTAATTTTTCAATTGATTTTAAATTTTCTAGCATGAATTATCTTTGTAGATTCCCTTCTCTTCTGATTTTTTTTTGTAATTGTAAAATACCATATAAAAGAGCTTCGGCTGATGGAGGGCATCCCGGAATATAAATATCGACTGGTACAATCTTATCGCACCCCCTAACAACTGAGTAAGAATAGTGATAGTAACCTCCGCCATTTGCACAACTTCCCATAGATACAACATATCTTGGTTCAGGCATTTGGTCATAAACCTTCCTAAGAGCTGGAGCCATTTTATTAGTTAAAGTACCAGCAACGATCATAACATCAGACTGTCTAGGTGAAGCTCTTGGTGCTGCTCCAAATCTTTCTAAGTCATATCTTGGCATAGAAGTTTGCATCATTTCGACCGCACAACATGCAAGACCAAAAGTCATCCAATGTAAGGAGCCAGTTCTTGCCCAATTTACCAAATTTTCTGAAGAAGTAGTTATAAAACCTTTTTCTGCAAAATCTTTTGCGAGATCTTTAAATTCTTCTGGAATTTTTTTTTGCTTATCTGAATTGAAATCAAATTTTACTCCCATTCCAACGCCCCTTTTTTCCATTCATAAATGAAACCAATTGTTAAAATACCTAAGAAAATCATCATTGACCAAAAACCAAGTGCACCTAAATTACCTAAGGATATTGCCCAAGGAAAAAGAAAAGCAATTTCTAAATCAAATATGATGAATAATATTGCTACTAAGTAAAAACGCACATCGAATTCCATTCTAGAGTCATCGAAAGCATCAAAACCACATTCATAAGCAGAGAGTTTTTCAGGGTCTGGGTTGGAAGGTGATGCTAAAAAATTAGCTAAAATAAACCCAATACTTAAAAATAGAGCTATAAATAAAAATATTATTATAGATAAGTAATCTGTTAAAAAATTATAAATCATTTTTTTTATTAATATCTACTTCAATACCGTAGTTTGAAGATTCTTATATTAATGTTAATTCTTTATAACATTTATTCATAAAGAGTACAGGACAGATGGAAGCATTTTTGTTGATCAATAAATGCTGATTTATTACTTGCTAGATGAAAATCATTATCAAGTAATGGCGGGAGTGACGGGACTCGAACCCGCGACCTCCTGCGTGACAGGCAGGCGCTCTAACCAAGCTGAGCTACACCCCCATATTCAATGGTGGGCGGT
>MDTD01064399.1_pt1 | contig 18562 bp, 26 predicted proteins | sample 811221 | NCBI WGS metagenome assembly MDTD01 (sample SAMN05326646, study PRJNA326480) | marine metagenome | isolation source: seawater | place: Pacific Ocean: South West | collected 2011 | reverse complement strand
GGGTGGAATGCTTGGACCTATACCAGAATTACAATCAAATGGTGTAGGTGTTATTAATACAGCACCAGAGATAGATGGATTGGTTAGAAGATTACCTTTACTTATGAGAGTGGGTGATGAAGTATATCCTGCAATGGCAATTGAAACAATAAGAGCTATTACTGGTGACCCATCGTATCAAGTAAAAGCTGATGAAAATGGTATCATGGCTGTAAGAGTGCCTGGTTATGCTACAATAAAAACTGATAGAAATGCTAGGATTTGGATTAGTCATAACAAGACATTTGATAGTATCTCAATCGCTGATGATGATTTAGAATTCCAACTGACTGAAGGTAAAACAGTAATTGTGTCACTGACAGCTGAAGGTTTATCACCAATGGTTGCTACATCAGCAGGTGAACAATATAATCATTATGTAATTGCATCTAGTTTACAAACAATTATTGATGGTACACATATAAAAAGAGATGATACAAGTATCTTTATGGAAACAATTATGGCTGTTCTTATCTCAGCTTTATTAATTGCACTTGTAAGAATTGCACCATATTGGTTGATTGGTTTATTTACAATTAGTGTTTATATTGGTAGTGTTTACTTTACTATGTTTATGTTCAATCAATCACTTACACTTACTGATATTAGTTGGTTTATAATTACATTTACTATAGTTGCTATGCATTCTATATTCAATAGGTTCATATTAGAGTTTAATTTAAAACAACAGATAAGAAAACAATTTGAAAAGTATTTAGACCCAAGACAAGTAGCAATATTGCAAAAGAATCCAGATAAAATTAAACTAGGTGGTGATAGAAAAGATATGAGTTTCTTGTTTATGGATATTGTAGGATTCACTCCAATATCTGAACACTATAAAAATAATAATGACCCTGAAGGATTAGTGAAAGTAATAAATGATTACCTAGATAGAATGACTAAAATTGTTTTAAAGAATGGTGGTACAATAGACAAATATATGGGTGATTGTATTATGGCTTTTTGGAATGCACCACTGGATTGTGACAATCATGCCGAGATGGCAGTAAAAACAGCTATTGAATGTGCTAAAGAGACTGAAGAGATTAAAAAAGAATTCAAATCAAAAGGTTTACCAGAGATTAATATTGGTAGTGGAGTAAATACAGGTACATGTATTGTAGGTAATATGGGTAGTGAAATGAGATTAGATTATTCAGTTATCGGTGATGCTGTTAATTTAGCTGCCAGATTAGAAGCACAGACTAGAAACTACAAAGATGATAATGGTAATGTTGTACCATTACTTTATTCTCAATACACAAAAAGTCTATTAAGTAATATAGACTCTATTGAAGTGGATAAAATAAAAGTGAAAGGTAAAGAAGAGCTTATAACAATTTATAAGCCCTCCCTTACAATTTAGTCCTGAGCTAAAGATTTAAAGTAATCTTCTAAATCTTCATCATCATCTTTTTTGACTTCCTCAGTCTTTGATTCAAAGACCTCTTGAAAATCATTTGACTCAGTTGAAGATGTTTCAGCTGTAGGTACCTCTTTGGTAGTTGTACTAACTGCTGCAGAAACTTCTGTATCACCAAGCACTTCATTTAGTTTTGTTTTAAGTTCATCATAAGATTTGAACTTGTCTTCAGCAACTAAATCATGAACATCATGTTGTGCATCGAAAACAGCTTTCATCTTGTCTTCACCCTCAACAATGGCACCTGGCTTTTCAAAAGATGAAGAGTCATAGTTCCAATATCCACCAACCATTTTAATTTTGATTCTAAAGTTTGCACCTTCAAGCAAATCAAAAGGGTTTACTGGAGTTTCATCTTCAAACTCAGGCTGCATAGACGCCATAATCTTTTCAAAGATTTTTTGTCCAAACTTAAAGATTTTAACTTTGCCTTCGTTAGAAGTATCTTGTGGGTCATTAAGAACAAGAACGTTTGCATAATAAGATGTACGTCTTTTCTGCTTACGAGCTATTTCTTTATTTTCCTCAATACCAGAATTCCATAACTTAGAGTTATATTCTGACACTGGGTCATTTTGGTTAATGGTAGTCAAAGAGTTTTCAATGTACCATTTACCAGTAGGTCCTTGGAAACCGTGGTCGTATACAGTCACCCAAGGTGTTTTAGAAGAATCCTTACCAGGTAAGAATCTGACAACTGCATAACCAGTGCCATCTTTACCCATACGAGCTTTCCAGATACGGTCATCATCGTAACTTTTCTTCTCAGTATTTTTTTGTAGGGATGTTTTAAGTTGCTCAAATTGGTTTGAGCGATTTTTTAGATAATCATCAAATGACATAATTTTCCTCCGTTTCGTCGTTTCGATTTATCGTAGCAGATAAGTTTAACAAGATTCTAGCTTGATATAAGAATATCCCTTGCGATACTCTCATAATATTTATAATCCAATTTAGATAAAACAAATGGTTTGTACTTCTTAATTTTTTTAATGTAATCAGGCCAAACAAAAGGTATGTCAACTGTCTTATCATGTTTATCTATAAATGGATAAAAATTATCTAATAGGATTATACTCTCCATTTGCAATTCTTTTTTAATTACTGCATTATGAATATCTGGTATCTTATCATGAGCTACAGACATCATTTGAGATGGATTGTGCTCTTTGATATACATCATATCTTCTTTAAACAATGATGGCATTCTTCTCATTTTAGATTTATAAACATCCATTGTAGGTCTACTCATATTTTTAATCCACTCTTTTGGATTGTCTAAAAAATGAGCTATAAAAAAGTCTTCTAAATCATCCATTGAGATAATTTTAGATAGTTTTTCAAATGCATATACATCATTCCTCTTATTATATGCATCAACACCAGCTTTTACTCTACCATTAAATTTAAAGTAATCATAGTCTGTGCTGAAATGCTTTTGAAGAGCAAGATACTTTATATAGATTTCGTAGCCAGTTTTTGTCATACATAGGCTACCAGCATCATGGCCATGAAGACCAAACCACATACAGAATAGAAAAGCCAATTTTCAGTTATCCAACAGAAGTAAGTAAATGCTCCTAATCCAATTGTAGCAATACTTATTTGTATTAGTACTAGAGTAAAATCAATCATACGCTATATCCATAGTTAATCTTAGCATGTTTCTCTTCATCAGCTCTTATCTTTATAATAATATCTCTTAATGTTGCATCATCATCTAAATTATAATACTGTTTAGCTAGTGGAGTTGCAGGTATATTTTCTGCTTGGCCAGAGTCTACCATGTGTAAATATTGTGTGTAAGATTTTACTGCTTCTTCTTCAAAGTAATGTATCATTCGATGTGCAGTCTTTGGAAAGAATACAAATAAAAAAAAGTAAAAGACAAGAAAGATACCTTGTGCAACTAATACTAACCATCTTTCAAACCAAGTTGGATTTGCAATATCAATAAAAATCATAAGATGCATTCTTTCATTTTCAGCTTCAGCCATCATCTCTCTAATCTTTGGACCAAGACCAGCTTCCATCTTTCGAAGTGACTTCATATGTAGCCATACACCTGCTACTATACCAGGAACACCTGCAATTGTCTCTAATACTACAGCTCTATGGCCGTATCTTTTCGCAAAAAAAGTATCAGCTATAAACCTAAAAAATTTAGTCATTGTTTTTGCAAACCAATCAGACAATACTATTCACCTTATATTTTAACATGTTTAAATCAGAAGCATCTTTCTCTATCTTCTCTTTTATATTACTTGGTAGCATAGCTTTCATACCCTCTATTTCTAAACCATACTTTTCACACACAAATATAACTGCATCTATATAGTTTACACCTTTACCTCTTGCAACAATCTCTTCTATTTCTTTTGGTAATTGTTTTACTTTAGCTTGAAAGTCACTATCAGATAGTGCACCTTTTTTAACTGTTTGCGATGGCAACGTTTGTTTATCTTCAATACCTATCATATTAGTTCCGGATTATCCTTAACTCCTTTACTTTGTAATACACTTTTACATAAGTTTGATATGACAATATCCATATCATTTAAGTTTCTTGTTCTATAATAATCTTCAACTAATTGTAATATCCTAATCTTTTCTTTTTCAGGTGCCTTACTAGTTTCCCAGTAAGTTGTGATATCTCTCATTACTTTTTCTACTTGTGTTGGACCTATAAAACTATCCATATTCACTCTCCTCTCTTTTTGAGTTATATAAATTGATTCTTGTTTTAAGTCGTTCAACCCAATACTTGTTATCTCTGGCTGTTTGGGTAAACTCTTGGACTTTCCCTTCATTAGTTGTGATAATGATTTTTGTATTTGCCGGAAGTTTATTTGTACGTTCATAAAATGCATAGAAATAGAAAGCTGCTTGTATAAAATAGTCTTCTATCCACTCCTCCTTTTTTGTTTTTCTACTAGTTTTAAAATCAATAACACTTAAATCACCGTCCATTTCAGCAATACAATCCACAGTGCCTGCGACACCGAGATAATTACTATATAATGTAGTTTCTAAACACTTAACACTACTAATCCTATCAAGGGTGGGACGTATAGCTCTAAATAAAATGCTATGGTCGAAGTCTTCATTAAGTAAATATCTTTCACATTCCTTATGAAACTTAGTCCCATGAGTAGTAGCTTGTTTGCTGATTCTTTCTGCTTCTTCTTCACCAACTCTTTGTTTCCATTCTATCAATTTAGACATATCCTTTGTTTTACCAAGGACTGTAGTTATTGACGGAAATTTACCTCCATTTTTATCAATGTAATATCTGATACCTGGGTACGTAAGCTGTTTAAGTTTAGGTACCTTAATAAAGTCATGTTTGAATTTCATCTAATAATTTTTCCACATCTTTTTCGTCTAAAATAGCTGATTCTAAATTAAACATATAGTCTAATAATACTGTCTCAACCAATGATTTTAGACCTCTTGCTCCAACTCCCTTTTTGAGAGCGCGTTGTGCAATAATCTTTAGACCTTTACTAGATATTTTCAATTCTAATCCAGAGTGTTCAAACAATCTCCTATATTGGTCCATTACATTATTCTTTACTTTAGATAATATATGTATCAAATTATCTTCAGTTAATTCTTGTAAAGGTGCTATTGTCGGTATACGACCTAGAATCTCTGGTATGAATCCATATTTTTCTAAATCCTCTGGTTGTACATGATTAAAGATGTTTGATTCTTCTTCAATATCACCTTTAAACTCAGCACCAAATCCAATACTTCTCTTACCCATGTTTAGTCTTTCACCTATGATTTCTTCTAATCCAGTGAATGCACCTCCCACAATAAACATAATGTTAGATGTATCTACAACAAATCTTACTTTAGATAATCCTTGTGTTCTTTCCATTTCAATCTCAGTACCTTCAATTAGTTTTAGTAAAGCTTGCTGTACGGCTTCTCCACCTACATCTTTTCTACCTTTCACTCCATCAGTCTTACTACATATCTTATCAAACTCATCTATGAATACTATGCCTGTAGCAGCTGCATCAAAATTACCTCTTGCACTTTGGAATAGTCCATCAATTACTGTTTCTACATCTTTACCTACATAACCTGATGCAGTCATATTATTAGCATCAGCTATAAAGTACGGCACTTTCATCATTTCAGCTAGTTTCTTTACAAGGTAAGTTTTACCAGAACCTGTAGGACCTAAAAGCATTACATTTGTTTTATCAATTTTCTTCTTCTCATCAAAGTCATCTTCTTTGAATATCATAAGTCTTTTGTAATGATTGTGAGCACCGACAGCTAAAATCTTCTTAGCTCTTTCTTGACTAATTACATAGTCATCTAAGTATTCGTAGATTTCTTTTGGTGTAGGTAATGTGAATTTGAGCTGTGTTTTTACAGTATATAGACCAAGCTTTTCTCTTACTTTATCTATATTGTGTAGTAAAAATTCTCTATCTTCACGTGCTAGTGTCATTGATTATGCTTTCTATGCGATTCTTTCTCTTCCCAGTTCTCAATTGCTTTTTTGATACCTTCTTCAGCAAGCACTGAACAATGCAATTTGATTTTTGGTAAGTCAAGAGCATCTGCAATTTCTTTGTCCTTTATTTGTTTTGCTTCTTCTATAGTTTTACCTTTTAACATCTCTACAAACATAGTTGATGATGCTATGGCACTGCCACAGCCATAAGTTTTAAACTTTACATCTTCTATTATACTATCTTCGTTGAGTTTTAATTGGAGCTTCATAACATCACCGCAAGCCGGTGCACCTACAAGTCCAGTAGCTACATTCGGGTCATTAGGATTAAATTTACCGACTGCATGCTTTTGTGGATTTTTAAGGACGGATTCAAACCGTTCCACTACCTTATCTGAATATGCCATTTATATTATGTGGTCTAGTCCCTTTGAAAGAGGGTGTAGTTTTTTAGCTTCTCTCATCTTGTCTTTAAATCCTTCTGGTAATTTACCTCCGGAGACAGATGTCCCTGATATAATTTGTGGCGTGGATAAAATGAACTCCCAACCTGGATTATCTTTTAGCCATTTTTTTCTGTCATCATAAGAACACATAACATCTTTTGTTTCTTCTGACTCCTTATTTTTAACTGTATAGATTGGCATCAATTTTTCCTTTTCTCTTTTTCATTTAGTCTATCTTGTAATTCATTATAAAATTCACTAAACTCTTTATCATCTTTAAATATAGTAGGTTTATCCTCAGTAATAATATTGATTTTCTCCCAGGCTTTCCTGGCAGATTTTAAGACTAATTTTGAATATTCCATTTTATTCTCCTTAAACTATTATACTGATTATGGTATAAATATACTATGCCACAGTCTATTTATCAAAGATATGCAGAAGCTGCCAGGAAAGCAGGTGTTAGTAGGAATACTAAAACCTCTGTAGATTGGTTTAGAAAACGTATTAGGAAAGATAGAGCCAGTTTTGGAAGGGCATATGAACCATTAAAAGGTGACGGTGTTGCACCAGGTAAACTCATGATATATGAGTATGACCCAAAGTATAAAGATACCTTACAATATTATGATAGGTTTCCTTGTACTATGATTATTGAAATGACTGATAACGGTTGGTACGGTTTGAATTTACATTATCTCGCTCCACAAGTGAGAGCTAGACTATTAGCAGATACTAATGTAAAGACAAATGCTGGATTAAAGATAGCAAAAGCTATAGGTAATTCTAGATTTGGTAAACCCGCTTTGCATAGATATATAGCTACGCAGTGTGTATCTAAGCCAAAAAGCGTACCACAAAAGGATTGGGAAATAGCAATACAATTACCATTTGAAGGTTTTGTGAAAATTAACCAATCATCAGTATGGAGAAAAGCGAATGGCTAGAACAGCTAAAAACTATGTTGCCCATCAGGCAGTAAAGAAATCCACATCCCAAGGTAATGGTGGACGTGGTAGAAAAGTAAAAATTGGAATGTCAACTATGAATAAACATAAAAGACGTTCTTATAAAAAATATAGAGGTCAAGGTAAAAGGTGATACAAGAATTTAAAGCTCAAGTTGCAGCATCAGGATTAGCACGTTCTAATAAGTGGATTATACAAGTACATCCACCAAGAGGATTGACTGCTTCTGGTAGAGCATTAGGTGGATTGCTAGGTGATTTTAATATCAACCTACCAATACTTGATGCACTTGATGAGACTGTTGGAGCTTTAAATGATATTGATATTAATCTTGGTGGAGTGAATGTAAACTTTAATCCTAACATACCAACATTAGGATTTTCACTATCAGGAGAAAATGAAGGTTTAAGAAAAATTAACATGTTCACATCTGAAGTCACAATACCTTCTAGAGATGTAGCAGAAGTTATAAGAAAAACAGAAGGTGAACAAAGAGCTATGGGATTCAAGCATATTCAAAACAATTTAGAAGTGCAGTACTATTGTAGTGAATCTTTAGCTGAAAGAAAATTCTTTGAAGACTGGCAAGACATCGTCTATAGTAGAGATGGTGTATCAACTGGATATTATGATGACTACACAAGTCGTATAGAAGTATTTAAGATGAATGCTAGTATGAATAAGAAAGTAGCTCATTATCAATTCAATGAAGCATACTGTAGTAATGTTGCTGAGTTAGGATTAAATAATGATATGGATATTCTGAAACTAGGAATATCGTTTAAATTTAGAAATTATGAGAGGATAGATTAATTATGGGCGAATTGAGTAATATTAAATTTACTACTCCAGAATATGATGAGATAATTCCTTCAACCGGCGAAACAGTCAAAGTAAAACCTTTTAAAGTAGGAGATGAAAAGACTTTAATGATTGCTGCTGAGAGTAAAGACCAGAAGCAAATCATTAATGCGTTGAGGAATGTTGTCAATAAATGCATAGTGGAAGATGTGAATCTAGCTTACTTTGACTATGAGTATCTGTTTCTAAAATTAAGAGCAAAATCAGTCGGTGAAGTATCAACAATCATGGCGACATGTGATGATACTGAGTGTGGACATAAAAACAAAATTGATTTGGATTTAGAGTCTGTAAAGATAAGTGAAGTCGAAGATATTGACCCAGTTATTAAGTTAACTGATGATGTTGCTATTAAAATGAAACATATGCCTATTGATGAAGCTGGTAAAATTGATGGAACAAAAGATTTTATCACGGCTTTATCAAAATCCATATCTCAAGTAATTAATGGTGATGAAGTAGTCAATATTGATAAGTCAAATGAAGCTGAACTTGTTAAGACTATTAGTGATTGGCCAACTACTATTACAAGTAAGATTAAACCTTGGTTTGATAATATACCAAGAGCTTACTATGATGTAGAATTTACTTGTGGAAAATGTGGTAATGCTAATAGTCGTAAGCTTGAAGGTCTTGAAAATTTTTTTTAATAGCCCTTTCACACATCGATTTAGCTAGCTATTATAGACTAATATTTGGTCTTAAGCAGCACCACCACTGGGGTGTAGAAGAAATTGAAGGAATGATACCGTGGGAAAGGGATATATACACAGGACTATTAAAGCAATTCTTGGAAGAAGAGAAGCAGAGAATAAAGCAACAGAAGGCAAGACGATGAAGCATTCTTTTGTAAGAAATAGATTAAAGACTATGGGCTTAATACAAATGGCCCTGCCTATCTTCCTTGTGTCTTATTTTATAGTATTTCCTATCAATTGGTTATTAGTCATTGCTGGTTTACTCACGGGCTTTTTGTTTTGGACTATCACTATGGCTGGTTTTCACAGAGTGTTATCACATAATATTGTAAAGACTAATAATTATATAAAAGCATTCTATTGTTTTATTGGGTCAATGGCTGCTGCTTCTCCACCAATTGCTTGGGTAGCAACTCATGTCATGCACCATAATCATTTTAATACAGATAAAGACCCGCAAAATCCAAATGTATATGGTTGGAAAACTATGTTTTTTTATTTTGCACCATCATTTGCTGAAGTGATGGATAAATTAACTATCACTGAAAAGAAAGAATTTCTATTAAAAATTAAACATCATATACGCGACCCGATACTATTATTCTTTGAAAAGAACTATTTAGTTATTACTCTGATGTACATTATATTATTAAGCATTATACATCCATCAATGGTAATATACTTTTATGTAATACCAGTAATTTACACGTTGCTAGGTCATACATTATTAGTAGCACAACATATTGAAGGTATTGATAATAAGATTAATTTGATGTACCCTTTTTATTATGGAGAACATGGACATGATTATCATCATGAAGCGCCAGGTGGCCCTGACGGATTAAATACTCTATTAAGGAAAGTATTCAGAGCAAATGGCAGACGATAAACAAATAGAAGCATTAACAGGTACAGTTGCAAAACTGGTAGCTGCAAATGCTGATGGCGCTAAGACTTTTAAAGAAAATCAAAAAGAGCAAAAACAGCTTAGAAGTGATGCTGCCAAAAATTTGATGGAATTGCGTAGGCTCATAAGAAATACAGATGGCACAAGTAAGGAAGGCCAAACTAGACTTGGTGGTCAAGAGATGTTAGAGAAATTCTTTAAAAATTCAGGTTTCCAGTTTGTCCAAGACCGTTCAGAAGGTAGACTTGACCAATTTGATTTTGCAAATACTAAAGGCCGAACTGCAATTAATCAAGCCTTTGATACAGCAAAATTAGAATCAGCACTAGCAAAAGTTATACAAGAAGCACAACTTATATCTGATAGTAAAAAAGAAGGTGAAGAGTTTACAAAAGAAGAAAAAGAGAGATTAGACACACTACAACAGATAGAAACAATGACAAGACAAGCTCTTGATTATCAAGAGCAAATGGCAGATGAAACTGCTCTTGATGCATTCAAAAAATACTTTGGTACTATGGGAGACTTTAAACAGTTCATTGGCAATTTGAGAGACACAAGAGCTGGTAAGCAAGTAACGAAAATAACAGATAAAGTAAAAGATGGCTTTGCATTTATATTTGATATTATCAAATTTGGTTTAGTACTATTTGGTGGTCTTACAGCTCTTACAGGATTTATGGACGGTTGGAATAAAGCATTTGATTGGTTTGGTAAAAATGCATCGTTTGGAGATATGCTAGCATCTGGATTAGCTGGTATTGTACAAGCATTTACAGGTATCACTGATGATAAGGCTAAAGGAATTGCAGAAAATGCTGCATTTTATATTAATGGTGTAATTAGTATCTTAAAAAGAATTGTAGCTGCATTTGGTAATATTACTGGATTAAGAGAAAGACAAGATGGTGAAAGTTTTCTTGGAGATGCTGCTTTAGTTGTTGGTTCTCTTCTATTTATGTTTGGTCCAAAAGGTATGATAGGTTCAGCAATTTCATTTTTATTTAAAGGATTTATGGCTCTTGCAGGTATCATTGCTACAGCAGTTGGTTTTCCAGTTGCGGCTGTAGTAGGTATTGTTGCGGCTATAGGATTAGTTATTGCAGGAATAATAATTTACTGGGAAGAGATACAAGCTGGATTATCAAAAGGAGCCCAATTTATATCAGACATGTATGCAAAATATATCCAACCTATATTTGATACAATAAAAGACTTCTTTGTTGGTCTTGCTAATAAAGCAAAAGAATTTTTTGGTGGTGATACAGCAGAACTAACACAGGCAATTGATGAAGGATTAGTTGAATCAGAAGGATTTATAGGTATTGGTAATAACAAACTTAACCGTGAAATGGCTGAACAAGCAAGTAGTGAAAAGTTAAAAATGTTATTAAAAGATGCTGATTTAAGTAGAAAAGATAGAAGATTTGTGGAGGACTTACTTAAATCTAGAGATATTCAAGCAGCTGGCCAAGGAGGAAATGTGGCAACTGCTAATACTATGGATGAAACAGCAGCTATGAAATCAGAAGCTGATGCTAACAAAGGTAGTGGTGATACTGCGATTGTTGCTACAACAAATAATAATCAATCAAGTCAAACAACTAATATTACACCTGGTGGTACAAATACACAGCCTGGTGCATCATACGCAGTTACTGACGGTATGCCTGCTACTTAAGAGCGTCTTGTAGGTCTTGTGTAAGGTTTACGTTTAGTAGTTTCTTTTCTTTTAAGTAATCTTCTCTCAGCTAATAATTGAGATTTCTCAGCTTCCCATTTTAAGATACCCATTTTTTGTAGAGTTTCTTCAGTCCATATCTCAAATCTTAGTCCATTTTTAGAACAAGCAATCTGTGCATTCTTCCATTTTTCAGCATTGATAGCAAACCTGGCAGTTTCTTCAATCCATTTTTTAGATTTTCTTGTAGGAGAGGCTGGTGCAACAGTTTCTTTCTTAGGTTTTACTTCAACCACTTTAATTACACCATCTTTAAATTTGATATAAAAGTCAGGATAGTATCTAGCTCTCTTACCAGTCACAGGGTGTACGTATGGTATTGCAATCTCTTCACTAGCCCATTCAAGGACTTCAGGATTGTCATCACACCATTTCATTACGTTTCTTTCCCACATACTACGATAAGTAATGTTCTTTACATCACCAGTATATTTGTCAGGATTATTTAACGCTGCTAATTTTCCTTTGTAAGTCGGCATAATAAATACTCTATAGGATTATTTAATATGCCAGAGAATTTTAAAGCCTTGAGATTTCCACAAGATTTGGGAACTAACAGTTCACCGAACTATATTACTTTTATGCCTGAAGAACTAAATTATTCAGACACTGATTACGGCAATAAAGTAGATAGAGGTTCAGGTGGTTTATTTGGAAAATCAGACGGTGGTTCTGCTTTTGATATAGACTTAGGTGCTGGTAATCCATTTAAACAAATAGGTAAAGCAATTGGTGGACAATTAGAATCTATTGCTGATGCAGCTGTAGATACAGTGAATGCAATTGGTAGTATATTTGATGGTGGTTCATTATCAGCAAAAGCTACAAAGTTTGGTAAATTAGTAAATGGTAAAGTTAAAATAGGAGACTTTATATTATCATCTGGTATAAAATCAGAAGCACCTCAAGTAAGACAACAAGGTTCAATATCATTATATTTACCAGATACTTTAAATGCTACTACTGCAGCTGATTATGGCGCAAAAGAAATTGGAGCACTTGGAAGGGAAGCAATAGATTCAGCTAAAGGTGGAAGCCTGGCTGATGCTATGAAAAATCCTAAAGCTGGTTCAGGTTTAGCGAGTGCAGTTTTAGCTGAAACTGTAAGACAATCAGGGCAAGTGGGAGATGCCATCTCTGTAGCTGAAGGTCAAATTGTAAATCCATATTCATATCAAGTATTTGGTGGTATGGCGCATAGAACTTTTAATTATCAATTTGATTTAGTACCAAGAAACTCAAGAGAAGCTGAAGAGATAAAAAGAATTTGTGATATGTTTTTATTTTATATGCTACCATCTCAGGGTGGTGAAAGTGCAAACATAAATGTTGGAACTCAACACTTTCTAAAAATGCCTTCACAATGGGATATCAAATATTATAGAAACGGTAATCAATTAACTCATCATCAACAACCTTTTAAATGTTTCTTATCATCATGTGATATTCAATATGGTGGTGATGCTGAAAACTTCTTACATGAAGATGGTTCACCAGTAAAAACATCTCTATCATTAAGTTATGTAGAGATAGAACCATTAATACAAAACAAGGTGATGTCTGAATAATGTACTTTAATCAATACAATAGAATAGTATATGAATTTCCAGATGGAATAAAAAGAGTTATGACAGATATGTCTATACGTCCTAAAATGAGAGATGAGATTACTACTAATTCTGCAAATTTTGAATTTTATTCTGTAAGAGACGGAGATACACCAGAAAATTTAGCTTATGATAACTATGCAGATGCTACAAAGCATTGGGCTATATTACTTGCTAATAATATAATGAGCATATATAATGACTGGCCTAGAGACCAGCAACAACAAGAAGAATTCTTATTTCAAAAATATAAAGTACAAACTGATAGTGACGGTGTTTCACAAACTCTTACAAGAGTACAAGTTACTGAATTTATACAGTTTGTAGGTACAACAGGTAATAGTTTTAAAAGTACTGTGACTGGAACAAGTGTTGTGACTAAACCAAGACATTTTGTAGATGCAAACAAGAATGAATATTCATATGATGCGATAGTAAATAATACGTCAGGCAAAGATGCAAATGGAATAGGTATTACATATCCAACTGTATCACCTGTATCAATTCAAACATACGAGGAAGAGTTAAACGAGGCAAAAAGAAATATTATTATTCCGACATCAAAGGTAGTAGACAAATTGATTGACGAAATACAAGAGTATATAAATGGCTAGCGGAAAACATACTGGTTCTTACGAACTTAAGAGTGCAAAGATAATAAGAGGTGGAGAAGCTGTTGATATCACTATGATGGTATCAGAGATGAATATCTTTTCTTCAATTATTGATAGAACTATTATGGGTGAGTTTCTTATTACTGATGGTAGAAATGTAATCTCAGGTTTTCCTGTTCAAGGTGGTGATTTATTTAAAGTTCAAATAGATATCATGGGACAGATGAGAGATTACACCATGAGAATAACTAAAGTAAAAGGATTGTCTGATATAGAGACTAGTAGAATGTATATTTTAGAGACAATATCTGAATTTGCATTCCAAGGCTTACATCAAAAATTCTCACAGTCATTTACAGGTCCATTTAATGAAATTGCTTTAAAAATATTTGAAAAATATACTGATGAAAAGTTTGGTTATTGGGAAGCATCAAAAGGAAGTTCAACAGTAATCATACCTAATTGGAGTCCTACAAGAGCTTTAGGTTGGTTAGCTGCAAATGCAGTTTCTACAACTGATGACATAAGATTTCGATTCTTTCAAGACAGTAAAGGAATATATCATTTTATGCCAATTGAAAAGGCTCTAGATTTTTATAAAGATAATCCACCATTTACATTTAAGTATAGAGCAAATAATTCGACTGATGGTATACCTAATGTAGAAGCTGATTTAAGTGCTATATCAGATTTAAAATTTGGTCATGCATATGACATGTCAAAGTCTTTAAGAGAAGGTTATTTAGTTGCTAGAGAATATGATGTAAACTTAAAAGATAAGTCACAAAGTGTTATAAACTGGAACTATCATAAAGAATTTGATAAAGCTAAATATCTAAATCCTTTTCCACAATACTATAATCAAGACTTTGGTATGGGTAGAATATATTTTTCTGCAAGTTCACAGTATCAAAGTGATTTATCTGGACTAAAGAAAACATCAGTCACGGGTTATAATCAATTAGTACAAATTACAGTTAAAGGTAATCCTGAAGTAGATATTGGACAAGTTGTCAAACTTGATATTCCAAATCCTGACCCAGCTGGCTCTAGAAAAGGTGAAAAAGATGATATGTGGACAGGTAAATATTATGTCACAGCCAAAAGAGACTTTTATGCAGGTGATGAAGTTAAAATGGTAATGGACTGTGCTAAAGAAAGTTTAAAAGAGGAAGTATAGTATGTTAGATGGTAAAATGTTTTGGTTCACTGGTGTCGTAGAAGACAGAAATGACCCTATGCTAATGGGTAGAGTAAAAGTAAGAGTGCATGGCATTCATACTGAAGATAAATCACTTTTACCTACAAAAGATTTACCTTGGTCTCAAGTAGTAATGCCTATTACATCAGCTTCATTGGCTGGTATCGGTACATCTGCAACAGGTATTGTACAGGGTAGTTGGGTAGTAGGTTATTTTCTAGACGGTTCTGATATGCAAGAAAATATTATTCTTGGTACTTTACCTTCATCTCCATATTCAAATAATCCTGAACTAGGATTTAATGACCCAAAAGGTTCACATCCCAGAAGAAGTGATGGTGTTGATACACCTGATTCTGCTACTCCAACTAAATTTTCAAGTCACCCGTCATATATTAATAAAGTAGACCAAAGACAAACAAAAGTAGAAACAGCAATACCACCATTCTTAAAAACTGTAAGTATTGATGATGAAGACGACCCTAAGTTTACAAGAAATACTTGGGATATGCCAGAAGTAATGAAAGGTAATGCACCAATATATCCATTTAACAAAGTGACAGAAACAGAGTCTGGTCATGTATTTGAGGTTGATGATACTAAAAATAATGAAAGAATATCTATGTATCACCAATCTGGTACTAACTATGAAATTCAAAATGATGGTGATGTCACTACTACTATTTCTAAAGATAATTACACAGTTATTTTTGGCAATGACAAAATTTATGTAAAAGGTAATGTAGATATTACTATTGATGGTGATAAAAGAGAACTTGTAAAAGGCAACTACCATCTTGAAGTGGAAAAAGATTACACAATGAATATAAAAGGTTCAAGGAACTCAGCTATAGGTAATAATGAACTTATTGAAGTTGGACAAGAGTTTTCTAGCAATGTAAATGAAGACTATACTCAACGTATCGGAGGCCATGAAATACGTATTGTAGACAAATCAAGGAATACAACAATTGGTGATTCTGAGGACCTCTCTGTGGCCACGAATATGAACGAAATTGTAATGGGTAAAAGAGATATGTTTACCTCTGCAGTTCATACACATACAATCACTGATAAATTAAATATATCAGCTCTCAATGATATCACGGTAGGTACTAACGCTAACCACATTGAGACTGTAAAAGGTAATAGAACTGAAAATATAACTGGCGATGTAAGCGAAACTGTCGGTGGAAATGTCACCGAGGCTATTACTGGAAACTTAGATATTGATGCCAACAGGATTGATTTGAACTAATGAATGAATTATTAAATGCACAAGTTCTTAACTTTTGGACTATTGCTGGTCCGTGGGCCGCAGTTATTGGCTCTATTATAGTAGGTATGTGGATAAAAGACTGGGCAACTGGATTTGCTAAAGGTGCAAGATTTAGAATGAGTAGGTCTTTTAATGAAGGTGATAAAGTAATTTTAGAAGGTAAACCTGCTCTTATTATAAAGATAGGTTTTACTGAAACAGTGTTTGGTGTTTATAATGATGATGGTTATACTTGGCGTTATGTACAAAATGAAAGAATACCATATCTTAAACTAGAAAAAATTGTAGATAAAGACTTACACCAAGATACTGACCAAGAAAAAGCTCAGAAGATTATTGACCAACTTCAGAATATCGAGATTCAAAAGAATGCTGAAGAAATAAAGAACATGAAAAATGGGAAAAAGAGTTAAATTACCGAAATTGGCGATGGCATATACACAATTGCCTGAACCTGAGCAGCATACTAGAGATAAGATTGAGTATGTAATAGAACAAACTAAAACACGTAATAAGTTTTGGGTGGCTTCGGTTGCAGCACATGATGAAAACCCATCTTATGCAGTAAAACAATATTGTGAAGAAAATGATATAGAGTTTCCAGAACAAGATTGTAAAGATTTAGAAGATGAGGCTGTTCAAACAATCAAATTTTGGAAACACAAATTTGCTAAATTAAGACCTTATGCAGCAGCTACACAATTTGGTTTAGAGATAGATAGATTACCAAGCTCTACTAATAAGACTAATTCATATCCTAGTGGTCATTCAACTCAAGGGTGTTTAGCTGGTTTATATGTTTCAAGTATCTATCCAATGCATAGTGTAGGTATAATGGAAGCTGGTTTAGAATGTGGTATAGGTAGAATCAAAGCGGGTTTTCATTATTTAGATGACCATGAGGCTGGTATAAAATTAGCAACGCAATTATTTAAGTTGATAAAGACATGAGAAAATTTACTGACATATTAATAGAAGAAGCAGGTAAAGGACTTACAGTCTTTGATATTGATGACACTTTGTTTCGTACATCAGCAAGAGTAAAAGTAAAAAACAAAAAGACTGGTGATGTCAAAGAACTACCACCAGCACAGTTTAACAAATACAAATTAAAGAGAGATGAAGAATGGGATTTTGGTGAATTTAAAAATTCAAAAATATTTCAGCAAACAGCTATGCCAATTGGAAGAATGGTAAAGAAAGCTAAAGCAATTATAAGAAATGCTACTAGAAAAGGTTCAAAAGTGATTATAATTACTGCTCGGTCTGATATGGATGACAGAGATTTATTTTTAGATACTTTTAGAGCACATGGTATAGACATAGACAAAGTACATGTAGAAAGAGCTGGTAATTTAGGTGGAAGTGCTGCAAGTGCAAAGAAAAAGATTTTTAAAAAGTATTTAGGTTCTGGCAGCTTTGAAAGAGTAAGATTTTTTGATGATGATAAAAATAATTTAAAAAGCTTTTTATCTTTAAAGAAAGAATATTCTGATATAGACTTTACAGCTTTTCAAGTACAAAACAACGGTTCAGTTAGGAGTGTAAAATAATGCCAGAAGTATGTAGAAAAGATGACACATTAACTACTGGTCATATTTGTGCCTCCACAACTACATTAGATACACCTGGACAAGGAACAGTTTTTGCAAACAATATACTAATTGCAAGAAAATCTGACCCAACAGTATCACATCCATTTCCGCCTGACCCACCTTGTGCACCACATGTAGCAAATGTAAATGAAGGTAGTGGTACAGTCTTTGTTGAAGGTAAAGAAATTGCAAGAATAGGTGACTCTGCTGATGCTGGTAATATGACAGGCGGCTCACCTGACGTTTTTGCAGGAGATTAATATGAGTAAGTGTGGAGCAAATGAAGCTTTAGCAGCATTAAACGAAAAAACAAAAGAGATGGCTGACACTCTTAAGGATAGTGTTGACTTAAGTAAATTACAAGAATTTAAAGATAAAGCTGAATCTATCAAAGGTGATATTAAAGGAAAGTTAGTTTCTCAAATACCAAAACCAAAAAATTTACAAGAAGAATTAGAAAAAGTAAAAGGTTTAAAAGAAGGTCTTGCTGTAGGTGCTGCAGTACTTGCAATAGAAAAAGATTTTGGTAAAGCTTTAGGTGCAGGTGTTTTAACTGGTGCTCTTAAAAATGTATTAGACCCAGTACTTCAAGGAGCTGCTGGAATTGCGGCTGGAGCTGAAGATGCTATATCAGATGCTTTGGGTGGTAAGACATTTGATATCTGTAAAAATGTACCAAATCTTGAATTAGATGAAAATGGTG
>MDTD01159898.1_pt1 | contig 18563 bp, 14 predicted proteins | sample 811221 | NCBI WGS metagenome assembly MDTD01 (sample SAMN05326646, study PRJNA326480) | marine metagenome | isolation source: seawater | place: Pacific Ocean: South West | collected 2011 | reverse complement strand
AGGTTCGATTCCTGCCGGGGGTACCATCATTGCGCACATTTCACCCCCCCCTCCCCATACCAAATTTTTCCACAGCAAACCTTAATCCCTGAATAACCATTTACGAATCCAATACTAACCCTGTGCTATCAAGGGGAGCGTTGCTTTAACAGCGGCCTTGATGTATAAGGAAATGATACGCACATGTGAAAGGATATGCACCTGAATTGAAACCTGATACCACGACCTTTGGGGCTCAAAAAAAACCTGAGTTGCTTGCACCTGCAGGAAACGCTGAGAAACTTGAGATCGCCATTCATTACGGTGCAGATGCCGTGTATATGGCGGGCAAGGATTTCAGCCTCAGAAACTTTTCCGGCAACTTCACCCAAGAAGAATTGGAAAGCGGCATTCAATATGCCAGGACCAGAGGGGTTAAAACCTATCTGGCCTGTAATATTTATGCCAGAAACAATGAACAGGATGCATTGCATCGGTATTTGGAGTCCCTTGGCGAACTGGGTCCGGATGCCGTGATCATATCGGATCCTGGCATTGTCATGCTGGCCCGAGAAATCATTCCCCAAATCGATATTCATCTGAGCACCCAAGCCAACACCACCAATTACAATACCGCCCTATTCTGGCAGAAGTTAGGAATTAAACGGGTCAATCTGGCCAGGGAATTATCTCTTGAGGAAATCAGCGAGATCGCCGCAAAGACGGACATCGAAACGGAGACCTTTATCCATGGCGCCATGTGCGTTTCCTACTCCGGCAGATGCCTGTTGAGCACCGTCTTAAGCAAGCGCGACAGCAACCGGGGCCTGTGCTCCCACCCCTGCCGGTGGAAGTACGCCGTTGTGGAAGAGATGCGGCCCAATGAATTCCATCCCCTGGCCGAAGACGAGCGGGGGACCTATATCTTCAACTCCAAGGATATGTGCATGATCGATCATATCCCGGCACTGATCCGCTCAGGCATTGACTCCCTCAAAATAGAAGGCAGAATGAAAGGGGTCAACTACCTGGCGTCGGTGGTGAAAACCTACCGGAATGCCATTGACAGCTATATGGACGATCCAGACAATTACCAGGTGCGGCCGGAATGGCGATCCGAGCTTTTCGGCGTCTACCACAGGGCCTATTGCACCGGGTTTTACTTCGGGCACCCGGACGAGGCCGCAGAGGCAGCCATGAACCGTGACAACCGCCACCAGGGAAAAATCCACAGTTTCATCGGCAAAATCCTTGAAGCGCATCCGGACAACCGCTGCCTTGTGGGAATCAGGAACAAGTTGACCCGGAACGACAGGGTGGCCGTACTCACCCCTTCCGGTCCGGCACTTGAATCCAAAGTTCTGGATCTGACGAATCCGGATGGCGATCGCATTGAAAATGCCCAGCCAAATACACGGGCGATAATCACGCTAAATACAGTGGTTTCACCCAACGATATAATACGCAAAATATAGATGATTCCTTAGGATTTGAAAGGTATCTTTAGTTTGACTTTCTACATTTTTTTATATAAATTATTTACTTACTTATCGGTATAGTTTTATCATCCCATAAAACAAAACCCTTTCAGGAGAGTTAATATGTTTGAAGACGACGAAACCCTACAAATGTACATTGAAGAGTCGCTGGATCATCTTGCTGACATAGAGAGTGATCTTCTGACAATTGAAGAAGGTGGGGAAAACATCGATCTGGATCTCGTAAACAACGTTTTCAGAGCGGCACACTCCGTAAAGGGCGGTGCAGGTTTCATGGGGTTGACGACCATCAAAGACCTTGCACATCACCTTGAAAATGTTCTGGGCCTGGTCCGGAATAACGAATTGGTGCCCGACTCCACACGAATTTCCGTTCTTCTAAAAGGGTTTGACGAACTTGAGAACCTGCTGAACAACATTGAAACCAGCAATGATGTAGATATCTCCGGGCATGTCCAGGCACTGGAGAATATCACCAAGGCAACATTGCCTGCGGAACAGCAGGACATGGTGTCAGAGATGGTGGATATTCACCTCAGGGACGGCCGTGTCTTCCAGCAGGTTTCCCTATACGAACTAGAAAAATACAAGGCTGAAGGCAAAAATCTCTTCCTTGTGGAATACGATCTTATCCATGACATCCAGAGGAAAGATAAAAATCCCATTGAAGTGCTCAACAACCTTCAGAAAACCGGCACCATCGTTGAATCAAGAATTGATTTTGAATCGGTGGGCACCCTGGAGACCCCTGCCGGACCCAACCGGATTCCCTTTCAGGTCCTTTTCGCCTCTATCATCGAATACGACATGACCGAGACGCTTTTTGACATCAGCAGCCAGTTTATCCATGCGGTTTCAGACGATATGGTTGCCACAGCCGTTGAGCTCACCGACGAGCCCCAACCCGCCGCACCGGTTGTCAAAGAAGAGGCCGCGGCAGCATCGCCGGTTCAACCGACGCCTGTGATGACCGAGGCTGTTGCAACACCCCAAGCCCCCCCGATGCAACCGGCGGCCATGGAAACAGAACAACCGACACCTCAGGTCGTGACGGAAAAAGTCACCAAGCAGGCACAGTCCAAATCCATGGAAAAAGATCTGATCGGCGGCAAACCCCAAACCTCCCTCCGGGTGAATGTCGGACTTCTGGATACCCTGATGAACCTTGCCGGGGAGCTCGTACTCAGCCGGAACCAGTTGCTCCAGGGCATCAACTCTTCCAATGTAAAGGCGACGGAGTTGTCCAGCCAGCGGATCGACATGATCACCTCGGAGCTGCAGGAAGCCATCATGCGGACCCGCATGCAGCCCATCGCCAACATCCTGAATAAATTCACCCGGGTCGTCCGGGATCTGTCCCAGCAACTTGGCAAGTCCATTGAATTGGACATCCAGGGCAAAGACGTTGAGCTGGATAAGACCATTCTTGAATCCATCAACGACCCGTTGACCCACCTGGTAAGAAATTCGGTGGACCACGGCATTGAAACGCCCATGGAAAGGGAACAGATGGCCAAGGACCCCACCGGCCGGATTACGCTTAAAGCATTCCACGATGCAGGCCAGGTCAACATTGTTATCTCCGACGACGGCCGCGGCCTGGAACCCAACAGGATCGCCACCTCAGCCATTGCAAAAGGCCTGATCACCGATGCCCAGGTGGCTGAGATGTCAGACAAACGGAAAATGGAATTGATATTCCTGCCCGGCTTCTCCACAGCCAAAGAAGTTACGGATGTGTCGGGCAGAGGGGTGGGGATGGATGTCGTCGTCACCAATATTGAAAGCCTCGGCGGTATTATCGAACTGGACTCCACCCCGGGACAGGGAACGGATATTCAGATCAAACTGCCGCTGACCCTGGCCATCATTCCCAGTCAGATCACCTCGGTGGGCAATGAAAGATATGCCCTGCCCCAGGTCAACCTCAACGAGCTGCTCAGGATTCCGGCAAGCCAGATCAAAGAAAAAATCGAAAAGGTCGGCGACGCAGCCGTTGTCCGTCTGAGGGGGGAGCTTTTACCCCTGCTGAACCTGGCTGAAATGCTCGGCATCCAACGCACCTATGTAGACCCGGTGGATAAAACCGAAAAAGTTGACAGGCGGCAGAACCTGGCGGACCGCAGATCCAAAAAACACATGACCACAGAAGATGCCATGGCGGACGAAACAGAAGATACTATTGTGGAACGTGGCGATGACAGGCGCTACCACTCCTCCTCTGCCATGAATATTGCGGTTGTATCCGCCGGGGCATTTAAATACGGCCTGGTGGTGGATCAGCTCCACGACTCCGAGGAGATCGTTGTAAAACCAGTAGGGCGCCATCTGAAAAAGTGTGCGGCTTACGCCGGTGCCACCATCATGGGTGACGGCAAGGTTGCCCTGATTCTGGATATCTCCAACCTGGCGCAGATGGCGGAACTCTCCACGATTGCCGAAGCAGGCCAGCAGGCCAAGGCCGCAGAAGAAGAAGCCGCAGCCAATGCTGACAAGGTGGCCTTGCTGACCTTCAAGAACGGCGAAAGCGAACACTTTGCAGCCCCGTTAAGCATCGTCGAACGTATCGAACGTATCCAGACCGATACCATAGAACAGATCGGCGACCGGAAGGTGGTCCAGTACAGGGGCGGTTCCCTGCCGCTGTATGAACTCTCCCAGGTGGCGGATGTGGAAGCCCTTCCCAAAAGAGAACAACAGGAAGTCATCGTCTTCAAGGTCAAGGACAAGGAACTTGGCCTCATGGTGACACCGCCTGTGGATGCACTTGAAGTGACGCTGGACATCGACACCAGTACGCTCAAGCAGACCGCGGTCAGCGGCTCCATGATCATCAACGATCATACCACCTTGCTGGTGGACATCTTTGAGCTGGTAAAAACCATGAATCCGGAATGGTTCACCGAAGAAGCCAAGGTGGCCAAGAATATGGCGGAGGAAGGGGAAAAAATTCTCCTGTTCGCCGAAGATTCCGCCTTCTTCCGGAACCAGGTCAAAGGGTTTATGGAAGAGGACGGGTTCAAGGTGATTGAGGCCGAAGACGGGCTCATTGCCTGGGAACTGCTCAAGGAACGGGTGGATGAAATCGATCTGGTGGTCACTGACCTTGAAATGCCGAACATGGACGGGTTTGAACTCACCAAGCGGATAAAAAACGATCCCAAGTATTCCCACTTAGGTGTCATTGCCCTGACCTCGCTTGCCAGTGAGGCGCACATAGAAAAGGGAAAATCCGTGGGTATTGACGAGTATGAAATCAAACTGGATCGTGAAAAACTCATGTCCATCATCAGAAAATACCTCAACCTTTAACACAAGGGCGGTTTTAGGAGATACACATGAACGATATGGCAGTGGATGCGACGTCAAATGATCTTGAATTCTCCACCTTCTACGTGGGTGGGGCACTGTGCGGAATTAACATTCTGAACATCCAGGAGATCAACAAACACTTTGAAATTACTAAGGTACCGCAGGCAGCCGATTATATTGAAGGGATACTCAACCTTCGGGGACACATCGTCACCATCATTGATCTGGGCAAAAAACTCGGGCTTGATCCGGTGACCAAAGACAAGGATAACCGGAACATCATCGTAAACTCGGAAGACGAGCACATCGGACTTCTGGTGGATGCCATCTCCGATGTGGTACTTGCCCAGCGGGACGATATCGAACCTGCGCCGTCTAATATCGGTGGTGTTAAAGGCAAGTATTTCCAGGGTGTACTTAAAACCGAAAATCAGCTGATCGGCATTCTTGATATTGATGAGGTACTGAAGGAATAATGCAAACCATTAAAGCAGTTGTGGTTGATGATACCATTGTATACCGCAAAATCGTCGGTGATGTTTTAAAGGCAATCCCCGGCGTGGAAGTGGTCGGTACGGCCAACAACGGTAAAATCGCCCTGTCCAAAATAAAAACCCTTAAACCGGACATTATTACCCTGGACATTGAAATGCCTGAAGTTAACGGTATTGAAGTGCTTCAGGAACTCCGGAATATGGATCAGCCCCCCATTGCAGTGATGCTCTCCACCCTTACCCAGGAGGGGAGCGAAATGACCATCCGTGCCCTGGAACTTGGGGCATTTGACTTTGTGCCCAAGCCCGAAGACGGGAAAATGGCCGATAACATGCTCAAGGTCAAGCAGGCCATTGAACCCATTATTAAAGCCATCAAGCGCCGCAAAGGCGGCGTTTCCGCATTCAGCACAACAGGGAAAACTGCAAAACCTGTCACTGCTAAACCGGTGGTGCGCCCCAAAACGGCTGCCCCCAAGGTCGCAGTGCCCAAAAAACCGCTGATCCGCTCCAAATCCGAAATTATCGGTATCGGCATATCAACGGGCGGTCCCAATGCCCTGACCCGGATGATCCCCATGCTGCCGGCCAATTTCAAGGCCCCCATACTGATCGTTCAGCATATGCCCCCTATGTTTACGGCCTCCCTGGCCAACAGCCTGAATAACAAGTCAAAGCTTGAAGTGAAGGAAGCAGCGGAAGGGGATGTCATCGAGGCAGGCAAGGTGTATATTGCGCCGGGTGGCAAACAGATGAAAATCGTTGCCGGCGCCGACGGCCTGACCCGTAAAATCAAAATCACCGACGACCCGCCTGAAAACTCATGCAAGCCCTCGGTGGATTACCTGTTCAGATCCATTGCCCAGCACTATGTGGGACGGTCCACAGGGGTCATCATGACCGGCATGGGGTCCGACGGCACCAAAGGGCTGGCCCAGATGAAAAAAAACGGCAGCACCGTCATTGCCCAGGACGAAGAGACCTGCACCGTATTCGGAATGCCCAAGGAACCCATCGAAAGCGGACTTGCCGATGTGATTGCACCTTTGGACAAGATTGCGGACGAAATATTAAAAACCGTGACCCTCTGACCCTTTTTATTTAGCCGAAATGATACGTAAGCAAAACCTATGACGAAAATCAGCGTAACTCCCGATGAGTTTAGAACCTTTGCCCAGTATATCCTGGAAATCTCGGGTATTGCCCTTGACAAGGGCAAGGAATATCTGCTGGAAACCCGGCTGAACCCGCTTCTGGGCAAATACGGTTGCAAGTCCTATGCGGAGTTACTAAGACGGTCCAAAACGGACTTTAAAAAGGAGATTGAAAATCAGATCATTGATGCCATCTCCACCAATGAGACGTATTTTTTCAGGGATAAGTCACCGTTTCAGCTTCTGCAGCATAAAATATTTCCGGACCTCATTGACCGGAGATCCAAAAACAAATTCGGTAAACCGACGATTCGGCTGTGGAGTGCAGCCAATTCCACCGGACAGGAGATTTACTCCATCGCCATGACCCTCCTTGAAATGGGGGTGACACCCAAGAATTACAACATCAAGCTGTTCGGAACGGATATTTCCGATGCCGCCATTGCCCAGGCCAGTTACGGCGCCTATAACAAGTTCGAGGTGGCAAGGGGGCTGGATCCGTCGCGGCTCAACAAATACTTTGACCCCCACGGAGACAAGTATAAGATCAAAGACGAACTTCGGGCCATGGCCCAGTTCAAAAAGATGAATCTGATGAAACCCTTTGTGGGTATCGGCAAGTTTGATATCGTTCTCTGCCGGAATGTCATGATTTACTTTACCACCGAAGACCGGCGCAAGATTTACAGCAATATTGCCAAGGTGATGGAGCCTGACGGATATTTGCTGATCGGCTCCACCGAATCCCTGGTGAACGACACCGACCTCTTTGCTTCCAGCAAGTACCTGAATTCCGTGTTCTATCAGTTTAAAAATTAGAAAAAGGAACATATGGGCAGTATAAACGAAAAAGACTTTATTGATGAACTGGTCTTCTGTCTCAAGGAAGAAGATGTAGTCAAGGCAAAGGCATTGCTTCAGTTTGCCTCTGACGCAAACGTGGATGCCGCCCTCCAGAAAACGGCCCTGCTGGAACTGGCCAAAGGACCGGACCGGGTGGTTTTCCAGCTTCTTGAGTTCCTTACCAAGATAGAGATCTCCGATCAGGAGGTCCGGGACGGCCTTTACGATCTGATTCTGGACAAGGCCTACGGCAACACCGACCTTGTCATCGAATACATTACAAACAACGAAAAAGCCACCAGAATCCAGTTTATCCGTGCCGCAGGCGACCTGTATCTCAGTGACACGGCCAATGCCCTCGCAGGGGTCATTACATCGGAATCCGATCCGGAAATTTTGTCAGCCGCGATCACTGCTCTTGGCATCTTCCGGCGGGATGACAGCCTGGATGCCTTTGGCACACTTGCCGCCCACCCGGATCTTGAAGTGAGAAAATCAGCCATTTTCGCAGTGGCGGCCCACGGCAGCAAGGAAGCCGTAGACAAGCTTCTGGAATTCTTGGGAGATGACGAGAAAACCAATAAGTTGACCGTTGAAGCCCTGTCCGATATGCAGGACATTTACGCCCTGGATAAGCTGACCCGCCTGCTCAGCTCCAGTGTCACCAACGTCAGGGACACGGCCATTGATCAGCTCATGAAACTGGGTAGCAAGGCCACACCGCTGCTGACCCGGGCATTTAAAAATGCCGAGGCCGACTACCTGGTCCATCTGGTCACCACCCTGGGATATATCGGTGATCCTGCAGCCATCAATGCAATTCTTGACATTATAAACACCCAGCCCAAAGACGCCAACATCCGCCAGGCAGCCTACGAAGCCATGGAGCGCATCCCCTCTCCCAAAACGGCCATCTGCCTTGCCCAGGGGCTTCAGGACCCCGTGGAATCCGTACGCATGAGTGCGGCCCGGGCCATAGATAAAAACCTGTCCAAACCCCTTGTGGCAGGACTCAAAAATATTGTCCGTGACGGATCAGATACGGCGAAAACCACCGTGGCCGCACTGATCGACACAGAGGCCAGCAACATTTTTAACTTCCTGGTTCAAGAGGAATCGTTCCAGGCCCTGGCCAAAGACCACATTGTGAAAAAGGCCTCCCCGGCTACGCGGAAAAATTTCCTGAAGCACATGTCCGGTATCGGACAAAAGGAACTTGTGAATGCGGTGAAAAAGGAAGTGGTTGACAACGGCAGTGCGGAAGAAAAGCCAACGAAGATCATTGTTGTGGATGACTCCAAGATGATGCTGCGCCTTTACCAGAACAAACTGTCCGCCTTAGGCTTCACCCCGGTCACCTTTCATATGCCCGAAGAGGCCATCCCGGCGATCCTCCAGGAAAAACCAGATCTTGTGATTACCGACCTGAACATGCCAAACATCAGCGGCCTTGAACTTACCCGGGAAATCCGGCGTAAGTATACCCGGCAGGATCTGCCCATCCTCATGATCACCACCCAGAGTGACTTTGTGGAGGAAAAAACCGGGGATATCGATGTAAACGACGCCATACTCAAAAAATCGGGTATCAACAAGGTGCTGCATAAGCCTTTCACCGATGAAGCGTTCAGATCCAGTGTCCATGAATTTATACCCAAGTAATGACGGTTTCCGGTAAAACACGACTGGGAATCGTTGTTTTTTTTGGTCTTCTGGCCGGTATGATGGCAGGCGGTTTTTACGGACTGGTGTATGACCTGCCGGAAATCAATCATCTGAAACAGTTCAAGCCCTCTGCCGTCACCACCGTCTATACGGCCGATAAACAAGTGCTTTCAAGGTTCTACCTTGAGAAACGCTTTCCCGTGTCCATAGACACCATCCCCGACAATCTGATCCGCGCCCTCATCGTGACCGAAGACCGTAACTTCTATCACCACGCCGGGGTGAATTTGAAGGCCATCCTCAGGGCCATCATCCACGATATCAGGGCCGGCGGGTTTAAGCAGGGCGCAAGCACCCTGACCCAGCAACTGGCAAAAACCCTTTTTTTATCCCCTGAAAAATCCATTGTCCGGAAAATCCGTGAAGCCCTGCTATCCATTCAGATCGAACGCCGGTATACCAAAGATGAAATCCTGGAACTCTATTTGAATCTTATTTACCTTGGATCCGGCGCCTATGGGGTGGAGGCTGCGGCCAGAACATACTTTGACACTTCGGTTGCCGGTTTGACATTGGGGCAGGCAGCACTCATTGCAGGACTGCCCAAAGCGCCCAGTGTATACTCCCCCCTGAACAATCCTGATCTGGCAAAAAAGCGGCGGGCTGTGATCTTAAAGCAGATGCTTGACACCGGGGCCATTTCCCGGCCGGAATACACCCGGGCCGTCTCAGAGCCGGTGGTCCAATCCTCTCAACAAAAAAAGCAACGCACCGCCCCATTTTTCATTGCCTATGTCAAACAGCTTTTATCCCGGATACCGGACATGGGATATACCCGCGGCCTCTCCATTTACACGACCCTGGATCTTGATCTCCAGAAAGTTGCCGAAAACTCTGTGTCAAAAAACCTGACAGCCCTTGGCAAACGGATGAACAGCCGAGGTATGAAAGATGCGTCCCCCGAAGCCGCCCTGATCGCACTGGATCCCAATTCCGGTGCCATACGCGCCATGATCGGGGGATCGGATTTTGCGCGAAATGAATATAACAGGGCCGTTCAAGCCATGCGGCAGCCCGGCTCCGCCTTCAAGCCTTTGGTTTATGCTGCCGCCATTGAACAGGGGATTGAGCAGACACGAACGCTCATGGATTCCCCCCTCCACTACAACCAGCCTGACGGAAGCACCTGGGAGGTGAAAAACTTTTCCAAGCGCTTCTCCGGAGAAATGACGCTGCGGCACGCCCTGGCATTGTCCAAAAACACGCCTGTGGTCCGGCTGATGGAAATGATCGGGGTGGAAGATGTCATTGATTTCGCACGGCGGGCCGGCATCACCGCCCCCCTGCCCCCCTATCTTTCCCTGGCTCTGGGTACTGCTGAAGTCAATCTGCTGGAACTTGCCTCCGCATATACCACCTTTGCCAACCGGGGAGTGCGCCCTCTGCCCTATGCCATCCACCGTATTCTGGATGCAGACGGCCAGGAAATATTCAAACAGACCATAAAGAAGGAATCTGTCACTGATCCTGTTACCGCAGCCATCACGGCGGATATGCTCAAGGCGGTTATCTACGAAGGAACGGGTAAACGTGCCAGCCATATCAAAAAAGATATCGCCGGTAAAACCGGAACGACGGACAGTTACAAGGACGCGCTTTTTGTAGGGTTCAGCCCGGGCCTGGTCTGCGGCGTATGGGTGGGAAACGACGATGCCACCCCTCTCGGGGCCTATGAAACCGGTGCAAAGGCCGCCCTGCCCATCTGGACGGATACCATGGAAGCCTTTCTGGAGAACAGGCCCTCCCAGTATCTGGACATTCCGGACGGTACGAAAAAAATATTCATAGATCCCGTTACCGGGAACCGGTACAGCTCCGGCGGACCGGGGCGGGTGAGGGCACTGGTCCGGCAATAGCAATAGTTGCCATACGGAACGTTTTACACCGCACAGCCCAGATACAGCTACGTATCACGCATATATCATTTTATAAGGAATGGGGGCATACTTGGTCACCGCAGGTTTCGGCAGGATATGTTCCTCAGCCACAGTGAGCCAGTTGGTGTCATAGTTGAGTTCGCGCAGACGCCCCCCCTCAGATGGCAGGGCATGGCCGGTATAGTCATATCTGACGTTTAGAATACAGACGTAATCCTTTCTCTCCCTGGCCACCACATAATTTTTGGTGAAGCTGTTCTGCGTGATATCCGCCAGGGATGAAAGGTGCTTGACCTGATCGGCGGAGAGTTTTACCAGCACGAATTTCGAGATCCCTTTTTCATCTATCTTGAGCAGGTTACGCGATTCCGAGGACGAGACATAAATCGTTGTGGCGCCCCCCATTTGCCTGAAGTACTGGGCAGCAACGATGGCGGCGGTCCTGCGGCCGCCGGACATCAGGGGGACTCCGTAATACTCGAACAATTTTTTCTGCATATTCTCCGCGTATTTATCTCCTTTTTCATACAGATCTTTGGAGATGTAACGCAGTTGCTTGGCCAGGTCTTCCGAGGCATCGGCAATGGGCCAGTCCACACGGACGTGGAAGTGGGTCAGGGCATACTGGACCTTGGTCCGCTGATTGCGCTGGATGAGCAGGGCATAATCCACGGGGAGCAGCGACCGAAGCAGGGCAAAGAAGTCTTCGGTTTCAAAGTATTTCATATTCCGGTTGTAATTTTCCACATCCGGAAAATACTTGTGGCGGAGCATATTTGTCTTGGTGGTTTTATTGGCATCAAAGTACCGGATGTACTTCTTATGCTTCTTGTCGATATAATCTTCGCTAAAAATAATCAGAAACGAATTCTGGGCATCAAATTCTTCAGAGGGAATTCTGGCCCGGGGCTTGAGTTCCCGGAGTTCCACAAAGGGATAGGGGGTGCGGATACGCAGAAAATTATTATAGGATCCCACAAGGGAATACCCGATAACAAACTGGTCCAGTTCGTCCCGCAGAACCTGATAGTAAGACCGCCTCAGACGGTCATCTCTGCTCAGTGCATGTCTTGGCGTACAAAATTTCACCATGCCTCCCCTCTCAACGCTAAGGATTATTCCAGGGCTGCCACACCCGGCAGTTTTTTACCCTCCATCATGTGAAGAAACGCCCCGCCACCCGTTGAAATATAACTGACCTTATCCGCGATACCACAAATTTTGGCTGCCAGTCCCGTATCACCGCCCCCCACGACGGAAAAGCCCCGGGAGCCGGCAATGGCATCCGCCACAATCTGGGTACCGTTGCGGAAGCGTTCCATTTCAAACACACCCATGGGACCGTTCCACACAATGGTGCCGGCATCGGCGATGGCCTCTGCGTATGACTTTGCCGTTTTGGGTCCGATATCCAGCGCCATCCATTCGTCGGGCATCTCATTGCAGGCCACAACCCTGTACGATGCATCCTTGTCAAAGGCTGCCGCTGCCACCAGATCCATCGGCAGAAGCAACTCAATACCCTTTTCCCCGGCCTTGCGAATGATGTCCGCCGCCGTGTCCAGCAGGTCTGATTCTATCATCGAGCCTTTGGTATCCACGCCCTGACTCTTTAGAAAGGTATTGGCCATGGCACCGCCGATAACCATGCGGTCCACGAAATTGAGCATATTTTCCAATGCGGCCAGTTTGCTGGATACTTTGGCCCCGCCGATCACGGCAACCAGGGGGCGTTTCGGATTCTCCACAGAATCGTAATATGAGCGGACTTCTTTTTCAAGCAAAAAACCTGCCGCCGCTTCTTTTACATGCGTCGTGATGCCGGTGACAGATGCCTGGTCCCGATGGGATACGGCAAAGGCATTGTTCACATAGACATCGCAAAGTTCTGCCAGAGACGCTGCAAACGTGGGATCATTTTTCTTTTCCTCATTGTAAAACCGTAAGTTCTCCAACATCAGAATCTGGCCATTCTCAAGGGCTGACACTCTTTCTTTTACGGTCTGACCGATGCAATCGTCCACAAACTGCACCTGGGTTTCCAGTAGTTCAGACAGACGGCTTGCCGCAGGCAGCAGACTGAATTTATCGTCACGCACCCCATTGGGGCGTCCCAGGTGGGAGGCAAGAATCAGCCTTGCCCCCTTATCCCTGAGATAACGGATCATATCCAGGGTGGCTAAAATTCTGTTATCATCTGTAATATTTCCCTCGTCATCCATGGGCAGGTTATAATCCACCCGGACAAAAACCGTTTTATTATCTACCGCGATATCTCTGATTGACTTCATCTATTTCTCCCTAAAATTTTGGCTCCGGCGGTGGGCCTGTTTTTTTCTGGACCAACGCTCAAAAAAATTCATGGCACCGGATTTGGTGGAACGCTCAATTATTTCCTCTTCCACCTGCACTCCGTCTTTTGTGGCCATGGCCTGCTTCAGGCACCGGGTTTTCACCGGACAATGGTAAAAGCAGTCCTCGGGGGTTTCCCTCAGGCCCTTGGGTCCCATTGGAAACACTTTTTCCAGATCCCCGAAACAATCAGGCAGGGTTTCATTATCATTGTTCGGATGCTTCGGATTATTCATTCAGCTGGTCAAACTCCCGGTTAAATGCAGCCATCTGTCCCTGGCCGGCAAAACTATAGTATCCGTTACTGCCGGTGATGACATGGTCATGGACGTTTATTCCGGCAAATTTCAGGGCAAAGGTCAAGGTGCGGGTGATGCGGACGTCCTGGGCAGACGGTTCGATGTCTCCTGATGGGTGGTTATGGGCAAAAATCAAGGCCGCCGCCCTGTGATCCAGGGCACGGACAATCACCTCTCTTGGATAAACGGCCGAAGCGGTCAGGCTCCCTGTGAACAATACCTCACAGGCAATCACCCGGTTCTTGGCATCCAGAAATATGCCCATAAAATGTTCCCTGGATTTATAGCCGATGGCCTGGTTCAAAAAGGCCATAAGACTATCCGGGTCGGAGACCACATCCCGGTCGATGAGCCGGGTTTCAAGATATCGGTCTGCAGCGGCCTTTATCAGGTGGATGCCGAAACTGTTGGCCGGCCCCACCCCTTTTATCCGGCAAAGATCCCGGGTGCTGGCCTCCAGCACCCGGTGCAGGGATCCGAATGTTTCAATCAGATCTTTTGCCGCCTGTTTGGTATCTTTTCTCGGGGTGTTCAAGGAAAGCAGCAGCTCCAACACCTCATAGTCCTGGAATCCCGAAAGCCCGGAGGCAAGAAAACGCTCCCGCAGCCGTTTGCGGTGGCCTTCGCCCTTATGCCTCTTCGTCTCCGTCTCCATCCTCCTGGGGTGCCTGATCGCCGTCATCCTGGAAATCTTCTTCCGGGGTATCTAAGGCTTCGCTTTCACCCTCGACTTCAGCGTCAGTCAGTTCAGCCCCCTCTTCCTCATCTTCTTCCGGCAAACGGGCAATACCGATAAGGTTTTCACCTTTGGACAGGTTAATCAATCGTACACCCTGGGTATTTCTGGAAATGACGTTGATGCCCTCAATGGATGTACGGATCAGTTTTCCCTTATCCGTCACCATCATGATCTCGTCGTTGTCCTCTACCAGGGCCATGGCAACCATTTTGCCGTTCCGCTTGGATGTCTTGATGGAAAACACGCCTTTGCCGCCGCGGGTCTGATTTCTGTATTCTTCAACCAGGGAGCGCTTGCCATACCCATTTTCGGTAACGGTAAGCAGCGTGCCCTCTTCTCCGAGCACTTCCATCCCCACCACGCGTGAGTCGTCTTCAATGCGCATGCCCCGGACCCCCATGGAACCGCGGGCCGTATCCCTCACGTCGGTTTCGTGGAAACGGATGACCTTGCCCCCTTCGGACCCCATGAAAATCTCCTGGTTTCCGTCGGTAATCCTTGCACAGATCAGTTCGTCCCCTTCGGCCATTTTAATACCGATGAGGCCCCCGGCCCTGGGACGGGAATAGGCCATGAGATCGGTCTTTTTCACCCGGCCGTTCTTGGTGGCCATGACCACGTATTTATTTTCCACGAATTCATCCACCGTCAGCACTGTGGCAAGTTTTTCCCCTTCGTCAAAATTCAGGAGGTTCACAATAGCCTTGCCCAGGGAGGAACGGCCTGCCATGGGCAGTTCGTAAACTTTGGACTGGTAGACCTTGCCGAAGTTGGTGATGAACAGGAAGGTGGCATGGGTGGACGCCACAAAGAGCAGTTCCACAAAGTCGTCGGACTTGGTGCCCATGGCGGTTTTACCCTTGCCGCCCCTGTGCTGGCTGGCATAGAGGGACACCGGGTTGCGCTTGATATACCCGCTGCGGGTAACGGTAACCACCATGTCCTCTTCTGCGATCAAATCTTCAATGCTGATTTCCGCGGTGCTTTCAACGATCCGGGTCCGGCGTTCGTCCCCAAAGGTTTCGCTCAATTCGTTCAGCTCATCCTTGATCAGTCCCCGGACAACAGTTTCACTGCCAAGGATCTCCTTGAACCAGGCGATGTCCTTTAACAATTCGTTGTACTCGGTTTCAATTTTTTCGCGTTCCAGGCCGGTGAGACGCTGGAGCCGCATATCCAGGATAGCCTGAGCCTGGACGGCAGTGAGATCAAAGGTGGTCATCAAACCGTTCTTTGCCTCTTCCGGAGAGGCGGACGCCCGGATCAGGGCCACCACTTCGTCCAGGTTGTCCAGGGCGACTTTCAACCCTTCCAGAATATGGGCCCGCTCTTCTGCCTTGCGCAGGTCATACCGGGTGCGGCGGACAATAACGTTTATTCTATGGGCAATGAAGTGATTAAGGATTTCCTTGAGACTTAGCAGTTCCGGCCGGTTGTTCACCACTGCCAGGAAGATGATGCCGAAACTGGTCTGCATGTTGGTGTGTTTGTACAGCTGGTTGATCACCACTTCCGCAATCTGGTCCCGTTTCAGGCCGATGGCGATGCGCATGCCCTGGCGGTCGGATTCATCCCGAACAAAAGAGGCCCCGGTGATTACCTTGTCCCGCATCAGTTCAGCGATTTTCTCCACCAGTTTGGCCTTGTTCACCTGGTAGGGCAGCTCGGTAACCACGATGGTTTCCCTGCCGGTTTTCTTGTTTTCCTCCACCTCGGCTTTGGCCCGGACCGTGATGATGCCGCGGCCGCCGTCATAGGCTTCAAATATCCCCTTGGTGCCGTAGATATGGCCGTAGGTGGGGAAATCAGGCCCCGGGATGTGCTCCATCAGGGCACGCGTATCCATATCCGGATTGTCGATCAGTGCCTTTAGCCCCTCAATGACTTCGTTGATGTTATGGGGCGGAATATTGGTGGTCATGCCGACAGCGATGCCGGCGGACCCGTTCACCAGAAGCGAGGGAAACTTTGTGGGTAAAACGGCAGGTTCTTCAAGGGTTTCATCGTAGTTGGGAATGAAATCAACGGTTTCCTTTTCAAGATCTGCCAGCATCTGGTGGGAGAGCTTGCGCATCCGGATTTCCGTATAACGCATGGCAGCCGGAGAATCCCCGTCCACGGAACCGAAGTTGCCCTGGCCGTCCACCAGGGTGTAGCGCAGGGAAAAGTCCTGGGCCATTCGAACGATGGTGTCATAGACGGCGGAATCACCGTGGGGGTGATACTTACCAATGACATCACCGACGATACGGGCACTTTTCTTATAGGGCTTGTTCCAATCGTTGCGCAATTGCTGCATGGCATAGAGCACCCGCCTGTGAACCGGCTTCAACCCGTCCCGGACATCGGGCAGGGCCCGGCCGATGATGACACTCATGGCATACTCGAGATAGGATTGTCTCATTTCCTTCTCGATACTGGTCACGTTGCTTTCGTTTTGAATCATCCTCGATTACTACTCCAAATAAGGTTTAGATCTTACCCCTTGCCCGGTTCCACCATGGACTGGAAGGTGGAAAAGTAAATATCGGCAAGGGTTAAAAACAGGGTGGCGATCAGAGGGCCGTAGATAATGCCTAAAATGCCATAGACCTTCAGTCCGCCGATAATTGCAAAAAAAACGATCAGGGGATGCATGGATACCCGGTCCCCCACCACCTTGGGTTTGAAAAGATACTCAATCCCCCAGGACAGAACGGCATAAAACACAAGGACAAAGATACCCAAGCCAAGGCTGCTTTTCAACATAAAAAACAGGGCGGTGGGCACCATGACCACACCGATGCCGACAATGGGCAAAAAGGCCAAAAATCCCATAATCACCCCCCAGAGAAAGGGGGAGTTCAGTCCCAGAAACCAGAACAGCAGCCCACCGGCACAGCCCTGAATCACGCCCCCCAGACCGTTGCCGATCAGCACGGCCCCGGCCATGCCGTTGAACTTCTCGTAAAGCTCCTGGTCATGTTCGTCTTCCAGGGGGGACAGGTCGTAAAGATACTGGATAAACCTGTCGCCGTCTATGAGCATGTAAAACACCACCAGCAGCATGAGGCAAAAATAAAACACCACATTCAGCAGGTTGGAGGTAAAAAACCTGGCCTGCTGGAACAGGGAAAAGCCCAGGGTCCGTCCCATTTCGGCAACAGGAGCGATCAACTCGTTCCAGGTAACGGTGGTTTCGATCCCGGCGGTGGCTAAAAGTTGGTTAATCCGTTCCAGGGCCTGGGTATTTTCCAACAGATTCACCAACTGGTTTGAAAACACGGCATCCCGGGCCATATTGTAAAGCCCCAGCGCTTCTTTGGACAGAACCCCCACAAAAAAGACAACGGGAATGAAAACCACAAAAAAGATGGTCAGGCAGGTTACAACAGAAGCCCATTTGGCCGGCATCCTGACCTCAAGCCGCCGGTACATGGATTTAAATATGCCTGTGGTGACAATGCCCAGAACAATACTGGCAAAAAACGGGGCTATGAGCTTTCCCAACAGGAAAATAGAAATACAGAACAATGCCAGAAAGAAGAAAAACACTGCCCGCTGCATCATATTCTGCGCCACGACTCACCAACCGCTCTTAAAATGTTAGGAAAAATCTGGGTTTTCAAGGCAGAACGGTGCGCTGGCACCCTTCAAATCCCCATCGCCCGAAAATCAGGTAAAGCCGTAGCATGCTGCCAAGCACACCTACGGCTTTACGAATACCAAAGGAATGAAACTTACAGGTGTTAGCGGCTGACAATCCCCAAAGCCGCCATGTACAGCAGACCTTCGTAAATGATAACCTGGGTCCAGTCTCCGAAAAAGTGAAAAATAATGCCGCCGCCGACAATCGCGGGTACAGCCGTATAGATCATGATACCTAATTTACGGGGAATATCCATATCCAACACCTCTTTATTCAATTCAAATTCAATTGTTTATGTGTCTAAAATACCTACGGTGTATTATCATTTTAGTGGGTTCAAGTAAAGCGGAAACTTTCCTTTGAGCCTCTTTCAGAAATAAAGAAATAAGAGGGCGAATATAGTTGAAAAGCTGGGCCTGTGGTATATTTCAGTTGCTCAACTTTCGGAGGAGTAAATTTACGCCTCCAATAATTCCTTCGAACTGCTGGCCAACCCGAAATGTGTAAGCGCCTGGCTCATAACCAGATCAAGCATAGCCTGTATTGTTCGTTCGGTAAAACCATAAAGCCTCTGCAAATTAATCGAGGCCAGTCGCATGATCCTTTTCAGAGAGATCACAAAGGTAAGATTTGCCATCTCTTTATTGCATGCCCGGAATAGT